>OBLW0100000288.1_pt1 | contig 43275 bp, 32 predicted proteins | sample 1520161 | NCBI WGS metagenome assembly OBLW01 (sample SAMEA3539309, study PRJEB22396) | soil metagenome | biome: tundra; feature: field; material: soil | place: USA | collected 2010-05 | depth 0.15 m
TGTGGATGACACACGTCACCTCGGGGCCGTCTTCCAGTGCGACGACGATCCTCCGCTCGACGTCGTCGCTGGCCGACTCCCCGATCAGCAGGCTCTTCATCTCGACGGCCAGGACCACGGCCACGCCGCCGAGGAGCACACTGATCCCCAGCGACCCAGCGCCATCCCATATCCCGTTCCCCGTGATCGTCGCGACCGTGACCCCGGCCAATGCGAACGCCAGGCCGGTCAGCGCGGCCACGTCTTCCAGCAGGATCGCGGGGAGTTCAGGTGCCTTGGCACGCCGGATGAAGGAGGTCCAGCTGTGCCGGCCGCGGGCGCTCCTCGACTCACGTACCGCGGTGCGCAGCGAGAACCCTTCCAGGCCCATCGCGATGACCAGGACACCGAAGGCGATCACTGGCGAGCGCACCGGCTCTGGATGGGTGATCCTTTCGATCCCCTCGTACAACGAGAACAGCGAGCCGACAGTGAACAGCACCACAGCGACCACGAAGGCGTAGAAGTATCGTTCCCGGCCGAAACCGAACGGGTGTTCCTCAGTCTGGGCCTGACGGGCCCGGCTGCGGCCGAGCAGCAGCAATGCCTGGTTGGCGCTGTCCGCGACCGAGTGCACGGCCTCGGAGAGCATCGATGCCGAGCCGGTGAGCGCGAAGGCCGCGAACTTGGTCGCCGCGATGCCCAGGTTCGCGCCGAGCGCAGCCAGGACAGCCCGCAAGCCCCCAGAGTCCCCTGCCGATTGCTGAGCGGGCCCTGGCGCAGCCCCAGCCGGTGCCGGCGAGACCCCAGCGGGCCCTGGCGCAGCCCCAGCGGGCCGTGGCGAAGGCCCTGGATCGTTCTCGGCGGCGATGGGCCGATCACCTCCCTGAGTGCGTCCTGTGGATCTCCGGCCCGCGCCTGGCCTGACCCATGGGACTCACCCTAAATGATCCGTTCCAAGCCCAGCCGTCCCAGCGCGCGGCAGCACCTGACGCCGCAACCGGCGCTCAGGGACCGGCCTGCCAGGGCGTGTCCCGTAGCACGCCCTAGGCGATCCGCGCCTTGAGCTCCCCGATCGCGCTGACCGGTGCGGGATCGACGCCGTTAACGATGGCCAGGTAGACGGTCGCGTAGTCAATCAGCTGCACCAGGCTGGCCAGGCGCTCCAGCGGCCGGTCCCCCTCGCCGATGAGTTCTGTGACGCCGATCCCCCGCTCCGTCGCCAGCTGGACGGATACCTCGCGGCGCCGGGCCACCTGCGGGTGTTCGTGGCTGTCCCGGAGGACGACCAGGCGCAGCGGGACGGCCGGCTCGGGCCCCTGGTCGCCGAACGCCGGGCCGCCGCCGGCCCGCCCGGGCGCGAACGGGCCGTCAAACGTGACGACCTGGTTGTGGTTGGCCTCGGGCAGGACCCCGGACACCGCCGGGTACTTGGCGTTCTCGGCGAGCTGGCAGGCGAACCGGTAGGCGGCCACTCCGGTCAGCGGCGAGGTGCCCCAGATCATCGGCAACGTCCCGGCCAGTTCCAGGGCGAGCATCTTCGCCGGGTTAACGAACGCTTCGCTGTCGGGGCGGCACAGGTGCGACATCCGCTCCAGTTCCGCGGCCGCCGACTCATAGGCCTCGGCGGGTCCTTCGATCAGACCGAGCCGCTCTGCGATCACCAGGAGCGGGACGGACAGGCCCCACAGCGTTGACCGGGGCATGCCAGCCGACATCACGGAAATGAAGGGCGCCCGGGCCTGCTGCGCGAGCAGCGCCAGTGGGGAACTCGCGCCGCCGACACCAATCACCGGGCAACCCCGGCGCACCGCCTCAGCGGCGGCAGCCAGGGTCTCCTCGGTGGATCCCGAGCAGGACACCGCGATGACCAGGTCGGCCGCGCCCACCCAGCCAGGCAGCAGGTAGTCGTGCACCGCTATGACCTGTGACGGGCAGCCCGGTCCGCATACGGCGGCGAGCACGTCGCCAGCCACTCCCGACCCCCCCATGCCGGTAACCACGATGGCGCGCGGCCGGGCGCCCTGCGCGAGGAGTCCCAGGTCAGTCTCGGCCGCCAGCCGGACGGCCGTGCGGACCTGCGCGGCCGAGGACGCGGCCTGCCGGAGCATTCCGCTGGGGTCCACCGTTTCCAGGAGCCGCACGTCGTCGAGGCGCTCCTGCCCGGTCATGGTCACGACTGGCTTCCCGGTTGGCGCGCCTCATCCACCAGCAGGACGGGAATATCGTCGCGGACCGGGTAGGCGAGACCACATTCCGGGTTGGTGCAGACCAACTCGCTCGCTTCCTCGTCGGCGCGCAGTGGTGCGTGGCACTTGGGGCAGGCCAGTATCTCGAGCAGCCAATCGTCGATCTTCACGTGCTCTCCCTGGGGTGCGCGCGGACGATACTCAGCACCTCGTCCCGCAACCTTGTCATGGTCGTTTCGTCACTGGCCTCGAGATTGAGCCGGAGCAGCGGCTCGGTGTTCGACGGCCGCAAATTGAACCACCAGCCGTCGCCGGTAACGGTCATTCCGTCCAGTTCGTCCGTGGTGACGCCCGGCCCGCTGGCGAACTCCTCGCGGACCCGCGCGGTGACCTCGGCCTGGTCGTGCACCTCGCTGTTGATCTCGCCGGACGCCACGTACCGGCCATATCCGGCCAGCAGCGCCGACAGCGGACCGTCCTGCTCACCCAGGGCGGCCAGCAGGTGCAGGGCGGCCAGCATGCCGGAGTCGGCGAACCAGAAGTCACGGAAGTAGAAGTGACCGGAATGCTCGCCGCCGAACACCGCGCCGGTCTCCGCCATCCGGGCCTTGATGAACGAGTGCCCCACCCGGGTGCGGACTGGCGTGCCGCCATGCTCAGCGATGATCTCGGGCACCGCCTTGGACGTGATCAGGTTGTGGATCACCGTCGAACCGGGCTCACGGGCCAATTCACGCACGGCGATGAGCGCGGTGAGCACCGATGGTGAGACGATCTGGCCGCGCTCATCCACCACGAAACACCTATCGGCGTCGCCGTCAAAGGCAAGGCCGATGTCAGCGCCGGAATCGATCACGGAACGCTGCAGGTCGCGCAGGTTCAGCGGGTCGATGGGGTTGGCCTCGTGGTTCGGGAAGGTCCCGTCGAGCTCGAAGTAGAGCGGGACAAGGGTGATCGGCAGCCCCTCGAAGACCGTGGGCACGGTGTGGCCGGCCATCCCGTTGCCGGCGTCCACCACCACCGTCAGCGGACGGATGCCGGACAGGTCCACCAGCGACTTGAGATGGCTCGCGTAGCCGGAGAGCAGGTCGCGGGGGGTGATGGTGCCCTGCGGGCCGTCATGAGCGGGCACGCCGGCGGCCGCCATGTCGCGCAGATCGGCCAGCCCGGAATCCTGGCCGACCGGCCGGGCACCCGCCCGGCAGAGCTTGATCCCGTTGTACTTGGACGGGTTATGGCTGGCCGTGATCATCGCGCCGGGCATGTCGAGGCTGCCGCTGGCGTAGTAGAGCATGTCCGTCGAGCCCAGCCCGCCCGCCACAACATCGGCCCCCTGTGCGGCCGCCCCCCGGCCGAATGCCTCAGCCAGTGGCGCCGACGAGGTGCGCATATCGTGCACGGTGATCACGGACTTGGCGCCGGTCAGCCGCACGAACGCGGCGCCCACGGCCTCGGCGACACGCTCGTCGAGTTCGTCGGGGACAATCCCGCGGATGTCGTAGGCCTTGAAGATCTTCTGGTAATCACCCAACTCGGCTCTGCCTCCCGTGTCGCCGCCGAAACCGTGATCCCGTTACGCGATGAGGTCACCGAGCCTACCGGCCGGCCCGCCAGCGCACGGTTGCTCCGAGCGACCGGTGCGCACAGAACCGGCCTAACCGGGCGTGGCTGACGGGCGTGGCTGGCCGGGCTGCGGCCCCGGCTGAACGGGGCTGCGCGGCTCGTCGATGTGACATTTGAGCGGGTAACAGCACGCTCGACGCCCCATCGACGAGGTCCGCGCGCGCTGTGCTAGCCGATCTGACCGCGGTCCTGGGGAGACGACCGCAGGACGCGCAGGTGGCCTCGCCGGCCTACCTCGACTCCCTGGCCGACCGGCTCGCCGGTCTTGTCGGGCCGCGCCGCTTCCCTGACCGCGTTGGCCAGCGCCTCCAGGTCGTCGGCCTCCGCCGGGACCGGGTCCACCGGGAGCCGCACTACCTCCCAGCCGCGCGGGGCGGTCAGTCGTTCCGCATGGGCGGCGCACAGGTCGTAGCAGTGTGGCTCCACGTAAGCGGCGAGCGGGCCGAGCACGGCGGTGGAGTCACGGTAGACGTAGGTCAGTGTGTACAGGGCCGCCTGTTTGCAGGCCGGCCGGGAGCAGCGACGGGGCATCACCGGTGGGCCCGGCTCGGTCGCTTGCCCGTCGCGGCGCGCCCACGCACCCCGCCTGAGGCCGGGGCGCGTGCATCACTCACAACCGCAGACCGTACAGACCCGCGGGCGGTAACGCCACCACCCGGGGCACTCTGCACGATCGTGTCTCGCATGGCGTCTCCCGGCACCGGCCCGGGATACGCTCGGCAACTGTGCAGACCGGCGACGGCAGGGGCGTGCCGCCCAGCGCCCGGATCAGGCGGCGGGACCGGCACGGGCGTGGCCTGAGAGGGGTTCTCGCCCCCCCGGAAGTCCCGCTGCACAGGAGCAGGGCGGAGCGTTTCGACGACCTGATCCTTCAGGCTGTGGCCCGCCTAGAGGCGCGCTGGGAGTCTCAGCTGGCCGGGGTGGAATTCGCCGTTGAGGAGATCCCCCGCGCGGATCCGCTGGGCGCCGGGCCCGGCGAGGTGCCACTGACCAGGCTGGACGTCGGCTCGCCGATGTCTGGTGACGGCCAGCCGGCCCGGCCGCCCCGCATCGTGGTGTACCGGCGCCCGCTCGCGGCACGTGCGGACAACGAGGACGAATTGGGCGAACTCGTCCACGAGGCTGTCGTCGAGGAGTTCGCGCGCTTGCTGGGGATCGACCCAGAGGACGTGGATCCTGATTACGCCCCAGGAGAATGACGCGTCCGAACACCGCTGCCGCTACGGTCCAGCGCCCAGCCCGCCAGCACCAGACCAGACAGCCCCGCCGCCACAGCCCGGCGCTAGGTGGCTGGTGTCCAACGACCCAATCCGCCCGCCGAGTCAGTCACGGACGGTGAAAGCCGCTGATCAGACATGCTGATCATTTTTACTATCCGTGAGATTTAGCGAAAAACACCAGCCACCTAGGTCACGATCCGGCCTGGGTCACGAAGGAGTTCCGGACCGGCGGCAGCGGCACCGAGGTAAGCGCGCTCCCGATCGGGAGAATTGCCTGGAGCAGGCCGCCAGTCCCGCTCCCGGTGATCACTCGGCCCGCATAGACGGGCCCCGAGCCCGCCAGCGGGGTGATCACGACCGCGAAGGCGCTACCGCTCGGCGCCCCGGGCACCTGGATGAGCGGCAGCACGACGCTATGCCCGGCCCCGACGGCCACCACCTGGACGCTGCGGCGCACTGAATTCGCTGCAGCCCCGGCCCGTGCGGCCTCGACCACGCGGACTTTGGCGGCGCGGCGGGGAGCAGAGATCACGAGCGAGGAGACCTTGCCCGCGGCGTTCAGGTCGTCCGCGGCCACGCCCTGCTCCTGGATCGCGGCCGTAGCCGCGGTGAAGGTACCAGGAGCTCCCTGAGCACCGCCGGCGGCCATTGCCACCGCCGTCACCGGCACATTTGAAGTCAGCATGAGCGCGGCCGGGACACCCCCCAGGGACGGCAGGTCGATTTCGGTCGCCGAACCGCCCGGGATGTCGATGCCTCCGGCGCCAGTGGGCTCATACGACCCGCGAGCCGTCACCGCCTTCAGATTGATCTTCGCGTCCTCGACGCCGGGCACCGCCACGTAGATCTGCCGGGTGCCCGCGGTGCCGGGCAGGCCTGGAATCACCAGGTGGGTAGCCGGGGTCTGGGACGAAGGAAGCCACGACCCCGGGCCGGCACCCGTGCTCTCCTGGACGGCGGCGGCGATCTGCCCGGAGCTGGTGCGCACATGGAGGACGAGGGACCGGGATCCGGGCACCATCGCGGCGAGGAGCTGCTCCACCATGCCGTGTGGCGGCACCGTAATCCCGGTGTCCGAGGTGTTCCCCTGCAACGGGCCGGCGTCCGTGAAAACGTCTACGTCAGCATCGGCCGCCTGGCCGCTGGAGTTCATCAGGAACAGCTCGATGCGCGAGGCGGTGTGTTGCCCAGGGCCGACGAACCAGAAATCGGTGCCAGGACTGCCGCAACTGGCGGTCGGCAGCCCGCCCGCGGCGGTCTGCTCCACCTCGAGACCCTGAGCCATCGCGCCGGTCGCGCGGACCACGACACCACCGCGCAGCGGGACCGTCGCGACGGACTGGCCACTGGCTTGCTGCGGGCGCCCGCTGGCACCGGCGTCCGTGGCCACGCCGGTGACCTGGACGTACCCGGGCTGGGCCAGGCTGAACAGGTGCGTCCCGCCGGTGGCGCTCCCAGCACCGGCCAGCCGGTTCACCATCGCCTCGCCGGTACCCGACTTGGCTGGCGCCGCCATCACGGCGACCCCGCTACCCGAAGCGCCGGCCCACCCCGGTGACGGGCAGACTCGCGTGACCGACGTGACCGCCACCGACCGCACCGGCGACACCGCCGGGCCCGCGGCCAGCGCGATGGAGTGCTTGACGCCGCCGAGCCCGTAAAGGCCGCCCAGGACGAGGAGCACGATCACGCCGAGGACGATCCGGCTCGTGCGCAGGTCCCTCACCAGTCGGCCTCTCCCGGCTCCTGCGGAGCCTCGGAGCGCCATGATGCGGGCACGCCGTCGGAGTCTGCGTCCTCGGGTGCGGTCCCAGCGCGGCGCGGCAGCGGAGGCGGCAGCGGCGACAACGGGGACAACGAAGGTGGCAACGGTGCCCGTGGTGCCGAGGGAGCCCGTGGTGCCAAGGGAGCCCGTGGCGTCAAGGGAGGAAGTGGCGTCAAGGGAGGAAGTGCCTCGTCGTCGCCTGGCAGCCTGCCTCGGGTCACCGGAGCGCGATCCGGGCGCTGTGCGCCGGGGATGCCGCGACGGTCGCCCGGCGGCCGGCCACGGCCAGCGCCAACCGGCCGGTCATTGGCTGGCCGGCCACCAAGGCGACTGCCAGCACCGGGCAGGCCGGCATCGCGCTGGGCAGCACCGGGCAGGCCGGCATCGCGCTGGCCGGCATCGCGCTGGCCGGCATCGCGCTGGCCGGCATCGCGCTGGGCAGCATCGCGCCGCCTGCCACCGGACGGGCCAGCACCGGACGTGCCGTCAGGCGGCTCGCCAGCCCTGTCCCGGGCCGGTCCGTCACGCTGGTCCGGTGACGGCCGTCCGCGCCGCCGCCAGAACCCGCCTCCGCGCTGGCTAGTGGCTCCGGACTTGGCCAGCCCAGAATCAGCCAGCCCAGAATCAGCCAGCCCGGCATCAGCCAGCCCGGCATCAGCCAGCCACGCATCAGCCTGCCCAGAATTACTCAGCTCGGAATTACGCAGCCCAGCGTCAGCCCGGTTCGCCCGCATACGGCCCGCTCGGCTGGCCGGAGGCCGACTCTCATCCCACAACGAACCATCCGCCGGGATTCCACCCGAGTCCGCGGTGACCGGACCGCGCTGGTCCGCGGGCGCCGGACCCCGGTGCCCGAGTTGCGGCCGCCCAGTCCGGCCGGCCGGAGGCTGCCCCTCGTCCCACGGCGCGCTGCCGCGACCGTTCGCCGGCGCAGCGCGCCGGCCCCCTGGACGGCCACGCAGATCAGCAGGCGCACCGCGCTCGGCCGGCGGCATGTCCGCGGATACGGCACTGCGGCCCGGAACCGCCCGGCCGCGCTGGTCCGCGGGTGCGGGGCCGCGCTGGTCATCCTCATCCGCCAGGCGCTCCGGCGCGGCCGCGCCGGGGCCAGTCGCACCGGGCCTGGTCGCCACCACCGGGCGGGCCGGACCTGGGCGGGCGTCCGGCGCACCCTTGGCCCGGCGGGACGGCCTGCCGCCGCCGAGCCGGCCAGCTGCCCTGTCCTGGGTCCTGGGCCGGGACCGATCCCCGGCACGCCGGCGGCCGGTCGCAGGCTCGTCGGCGGCCTGGGAGGTGCTCTCGGCGGTGTTCCTGGCCCCGGGCAGGCCGAGCGCGGCAACCGCGAGGAAAGCGAGCGCTTCAAAGGCGAGGATCAGATCGCGGCCGATCTGACTGTGGGTGACATCCAGCCGCCCACCGCCTGGAGGCAGGCGGAAAGCCTGGGCCCAGCCATCGGCCGGCGCCGACAATGGCGTTAGCGGGCGGCCGTCCAGGGTGGCGGTCCAGCCGCCGGCTGGCTCGGCGAGCACCAGAGTCCCGCCGGCCTGGGGCGCGGCCGCAGCTGAGACGGCCGCCGGCCCGGACGCCACCGGGACCACGCGGCCGGAGGACTCGACGACCCGGGCCCGCCCCATGGTCGCCGCGACGCGCCACAGTTGGAAGGCGGACGTCGCGCTGACCGGCCGCAGGCTGGGCACACCGTCCAGGACGCGGGCCAGTCCCGCGTCGACCGGGGCGGCCACCAGGACGTAGCCGATGTCGAAAGAGGCCATCTCCTGGCCTTGGTCCCCTGCGTCTCCCCCGCTCGGGGCGATCAGGCTCGCGACGGCCCGGTCGAGTGCCCGCCGGGCCGCCGGCGGCTCGGTGAGCTCGGTCGCCCCGACCAGCGGGTCGGCACCGCGGAGCACGGAGTACGTGAGGTCGCCGTTCTCGGACCGGAGCACCAGGGTTCGCAGCTGGAGGCCGGTGTGGGAGGAGACGGACACGAACGCGGGCAGGACCGGTCCCGAGGTCACCCCGACGGGCCCACGTATCCCGGTATGCAGCCAGGAGCCGACCGCCAGCAGCGGCGCCGAGCATGCGACGAGCGCCAGCAACGCGACCCCGAGGCCACGCGTACTGCGCCATTTGCCGCCAGCCAAGCGGGCGGGCAGGGTGCCGGCCGCGACCGTGGCGGCCAGCAACAGCCCGGCTGCGGCAATGGCCAGCGAGATCCCCGGCCAGGCGGCGACGGCCTGGCCGCCGCCGTCCGGCGTGACCAGCACCCGGCTGACCAGGGCCGAGATGAGCAGGCCCAGCAGCGCCACGCTCCAGCCGACCGCCACCAGCGTGCGGCGCCCGGTGAGCAGCAGCGCGGCGAGAGCGGCGAGGACGAGGCCAGCGGTCACCCAGTAGGGCGGCAGGCCCGGGCCGCCCGGTGACAGCAGCAGCAGCGACCGGGCGGCCAGATGGGCGCTGGCCAGGCCAGGCGATTGCTGGCCGGCCTGCAGGAAGACCATCGCCGGGTGAGAGAGGACCGACAAGGTCCATGGCACCAGCAGCACGGGCGGCACGAGTGCGACGATGCCCAGATTCAGCAGGATTCCACGGCGAGTCCGGCCGAAGGCGACCGCGCCGAGTCCGGCCGCGAGCACGCCGGCCACCCACACCAGCGGCACGAAGGCCGCCGCGATCGCGATGACCAGGCCGGTAGCCCACGCGGCGCGCCTGGCCCGCCGCCGTGGCTGGGTGAAGATCCGGGCGGCAAGCACCCCGATCAGCGGGATGAGGGTAAACGCCACCGCGGCGCCAAGGCGACCGGCCGCCACCGCGCCCATGCCCACCGGCAGCAGCGCGAACGCCGCCCCCGCCCAGACCCTGGCGAGCACGGATTCCGTCACGCGCCGGGCGGCGAAGAAGGCCGTGAGGCCGGCGAGCGGGACGCAGCCGATCATGATCACGTCCACCGCGAGCCATGGCTTCCCGCCGAGCAGCGACGCGAAGGCCGCGAGCACCGCGACGTACGGCGGTGCGGCGCCGATCGAGCCGACCCCGGCGGGATGGAATCCGGCCAGGTACTCATGCCAGAGCCCGGACGCGCCGCCCCAGGCCGGCAGGAGCGCCCCGCCGCCGAGAGGGCCAGAGCCGAGCAGCGACCGCCCGGCCACCAGGGCGATCAGCGAGAGCGCGACGAACAGCAGCACCCCCGGGTTGGTCAGGATCCGCTGCGCGAATCCCGTGTCGACCAGCAGCGTGTCATCGTCGTTCGGATCGCCCGTGGCGTGGTGGCTGCCCACGGTATCCAGCTGAGTGGACTTCGACAGCGCGCTCGAGACGAATTCCGCCAGCCTCAGGACGGACCGGCCGCGGGGAAGCTCTCCGCGGAGGCGGCCGTACGCGGCGCGCCGGCCCCCCGCTCGGCGGCGGCGCGCCGACAGCACGCGCAGTGGGTGCCCGGCGACCCAGCCGAAAGCCGCGGATTCGTCGAGCGCGGCGCCCGGCCGCTTGGCCATCAGGAACAACAGCGTGCGCAACACGGTCAGGGTCAGGTTGCCGATCAGGGCGGTGAAGGCTGGCCCGGTGGGCAGGTTCGTCAGGAGAGTAAGCAGCGCGTTCTGGCGATCCGTGCGCTGCGGCCGCGGGGCGGCCGACGCCACGCGGCGGTTCCGCGCCGACGCCTCCAGGTGGTACACCACCGCATCGGTGATCACCCTCACCCGGTAGCCCGCGGCGTGGACCCGCCAGCAGAAGTCGACGTCCTCCCGGAACAGGGCCATCGCCGGGTCGAACCCGCCGGCCTGATCCCACACATCGCGGCGGACCAGCATCCCGGCGCTGCCTACCGCCAGAACGTCCCGGTCCCCGTCATGCTGACCCTGGTCCACTTCCCGCGGCTCGACGCCGGTGATACGTCGCCCGGCGCGGTCGATGGTGACGCCAGTCTCAAGGAGCACGCGCCGGTCGGCCCAGTCCATCACCTTGGGACCGAGCACGGCCGCGCCACGCGCCTCGGCCGCGCCGAGCAGCAGCTGCTCCAGGGCGTCCGGCGCGGGCTCGCAGTCGTCGTGCAGCAGCCAGATCCACTCGACCCGGTCGCCCTGCGGCAGCCCGGCCGGCCCAGGAACGTGCGTGTTGGCGGCCCGGTGCCGCAGCGCCTGGCCGACCGCGGCGCCGTAGCCGGTGGCGCGGTCCATGCCGAACACGACCGACCGGCCGAGGAGCCCGGCCAGCACAGCGCCGCTGCGGTCCCTGCTACCCGTGTCCACGGCGACGACGCGCTGAACCGGCCGGGTCTGGCCGAGCAACGCCTCCGCCATGCGTGGCAGCCACGCGGCACCGTCGTGAGCGACAATCACCGCGGTTACGACATGCTGGCCCTGCGTGTTATTTGGCGACACGAGTCCGTCTGTTGCTCAAGGTGGTGACCTGCCAGGCACACAGTGCTCATCGAACAAGCACGGGGTTCATCGAACAAGCACGGGGCTCGTCCAACAAAGCCCGGGAATGCCCGCTCCGGTTCCCGGCAGGGCGGGTACGCGTGAACAATACGCGACCTGATGGCACACAGGCAGGCACTCTGAACCCTTCGCGGAAAGACCGCGTAGAACGCGTATAGCCAGGACCGCGGCGCCCGGGGGCACACCGAGCCCAACGCTCACGTAACGTTACGGACCGGGGCGCACAGTACGGTATACAGCGGCGCGAGGCCTCAGGCACGGGCCCAAGAGCGGGGCCTCGGGGCTCCCTGAGGGCTCCGGGCTGAGGGTCTGGGGTTAACCGGCCTCGCGCTTCAGGCGACGGCGCTCCCGTTCGGACAGGCCGCCCCAGATCCCGAACCGCTCGTCGTGCTCAAGCGCGTACTCCAAGCACTCCGCGCGTACCTCACAGCCCCGGCAGACCTTCTTGGCCTCCCGGGTGGAGCCGCCCTTTTCAGGGAAGAAAGCCTCCGGATCAGTCTGTGCGCATAGCGCGCGATCCTGCCAGCCCGCATCCTCCCAGCTCGCGTCCTCGGCGTCCTCGATGCCGATACCGAACGTGCCGGGCGCCAGCGAGACGAATGCGTCGGCCACTGCGCACCTCCTACCCCTTCAGGTCCCCGTTCCTCGCACCGGTCCCCCGGGAGCGCGAGAACTACACTGGTGAAATTACACCCGCGTGTCTTGCTTTTCGTCAAGCTGGATACGTGATATTGGCTGTGCGTGTGACCCTGATGACGCGAAAGTCCGCTCAGAATGCTGGGGCCCCAGGCTTCCCGGGGGGCTCGCTGGGGGGGGGCCGCGGCGGGTTGCGAGACTGGCCGACATGCGTATCACCGTGCTCGCCGGCGGAGTCGGGGCCGCCCGCTTCCTGCGCGGGCTGAAGGCCGAGGCCCCGGACGCCGAAATAACCGTCATTGGCAATACAGGTGATGACATTCACCTGTTCGGCCTGCATGTCTCGCCGGACCTGGACACCGTGATGTACACGCTCGGCGGCGGGATCAGCGAAGAGCAGGGCTGGGGCCGGGCCGGGGAGACATTCACGGTCCTGGAGGAACTCGCCGCCTATGGCGCCGGGCCCGACTGGTTCAGCCTGGGTGACCGGGATTTCGCTACCCACATCGCCCGTACCAGCATGCTCGGCGAGGGTCTCCCCCTGTCGGCCGCCACAGCGGCGCTCTGCCAGCGATGGCGGCCAGGTGTCACACTCATCCCCATGTCGGACGACCCCATCGAGACCCACGTGGTCCTCCAGGATGGTCCTGACCAACGGCCCGTGCCTCAACGAACCGTGCCTCAACGAACCGTGCACTTCCAGGAGTGGTGGGTCCGGCTGCATGCCGCGGTCCCAGCCGCCGACATCGTCGTCACCGGGGCGCCAGACGCCGTGCCCGCGCCCGGAGTCCTTGAGGCGATCGGCGCAGCCGACGCCGTCCTGCTCCCGCCGTCCAACCCGGTGGTGAGCATTGGCGCCATCCTGGCCGTCCCGGGGATCGCTGAGGCGGTCAGCGAGAAAACCGTCGTCGGCGTGTCCCCGATCATCGGCGGGGCTCCCGTGCGCGGCATGGCAGACGCCTGCCTGGCTGCCATCGGCGTCCCCGCGACCGCTGTCGCTGTCGCCGCGCATTACGGCCCGCAATTGCTCAACGGCTGGCTGGTGGATGACCAGGACAAGGCCGCGGTGGACGCCCCGGAACTCACCGGGATCACCGTCCGCGCGCTCCCGCTGTACATGACCGACCTCGCAGCCACCGCACTGATCGCACGCGCCGCGCTCGATCTGGCGTGGGAGCTGCGCGGATGAGCGGGCCTGCCGCCAGCGGGGCCGCCCAGAACAGGGCTACCAGCCAGAGTCTCACCATCACCGGGGTGACCGGGCTCCCAGAGATAGCCGACGGCGCCGACCTGGCCGCGCTGATCACCGGCGCCGCGCCAGCGCTGGCCGACGGCGACATCGTCGTCGTCACCTCCAAGATCGTCAGCAAGGCGGAAGGCCGCGTCATCCGGGCCGACCGGGAGCAAGCGATCGACGAGGAGACTGTCCGGGTGGTGGCCCGCCGCGGTCCGGCGCGGATCGTGGAGACGAGGCATGGCCTCGTGCTCGCCGCCGCCGGAGTGGACAACTCCAACACCGTCCCCGGCACCGTGGCCTTGCTGCCCGAGGACCCCGACGGCTCGGCCCGGCGGCTGCGTAAGGCATTGCGCGAGCGGACCGGGGCAACCGTCGGCGTGATCATCACCGACACACTGGGCCGGCCCTGGCGGGTCGGGCAGACGGATACCGCGATCGGCGCCGCCGGGCTGGCGCCGCTGCGCGACTACCGTGGCCAGGTAGACACTTTCGGCGTTCCGCTTGAAGTGACCCTCGCCGCGGTGGCCGACGAGATCGCGGCTGCTGCCGACCTGGTCAAGGGGAAGACGTCGGGAATCCCGGTGGCAATCGTCGGAGGCCTTTCTGAGCTGGTTACTGAGTCGGACGGGCCAGGCGCCCAGGCACTCATCCGTCCCGCCGCCGAGGACATGTTCAGGTACGGGTCCGCGGACGTGCTCACCGCACGGCGGACCGTCCGTGAGTTCACCGACATTCCAGTCGACCCCGCTGCGGTCCGCCGCGCCGTCGGTGCCGCAATCACAGCGCCCGCTCCGCATCACTCCACCCCCTGGCGGTTCGCGGTGCTGGAATCCGCGGCGGCCAGGACCGCCCTGCTCGACGACATGCTCGCCGCCTGGATTGCTGACCTGCGCGGCGACGGTTTCACCGAGGAGCAGATCACCCGCCGGGTGCGGCGGGGCGAGCCACTGCGCCGCGCACCGCTCATCATCGTGCCGTGCCTGGTCGCCGAAGCCGCGCACGATTACCCGGACGAGCGCCGCGCCGCCGCGGAACGCGAGATGTTCGTGGTCGCCATGGGCGCGGCCGTGCAGAATCTGCTCGTCGCGCTGGCTGTGGAGGGTCTGGGCTCGTGCTGGGTGTCGAGCACCCTGTTCTGCCGCCCCGTGGCCGCTGGTGCGCTCGGGTTGCCGGCTGGCTGGGAACCCATGGGCGCCGTCGGCGTCGGCCACCCGGCCGCCCCCGCACCGGACCGCCCGCCCCGCGACCCGGACAGCTTCTTGCTAACCCTCTGACCTCGAGAGCGCCGATCGGCCGGCGGCTCCGTTGGGACCGGCAGTCCCAGGCCAGCGCCGGCGTTCGATGACCAGCGACGCCGCCCGGGTCAGATCGCGTCACCGCGAGTGGCGGTGAGGAAGCCCCCGCTGGCACGGCCTGGGACCTGTCGGTTGTAGCCAGCGGCGACGGGCCCGAGGGCATGAGTCTGGACCTGCCAGCCGTGGCGGCCGAGCCAGCCCGGGGTGTCGGCGCCGAGTCCGCCTTTCCACAGCGCGGTAATCCGGCTCATCCCGGGCGTGGCGCGTGCGCGGCTGACCGGGCCGCCGTCGCCCGCGCCCGTGTTATCCGAAAGGTAATCCGTGTGTTCGAAGGCAATCCGGCTGCCCGGTGCGGACAGGCCGGTAACGGCGAGCAGCAGCCGGTCGGCCTCCTCGGCGGTGAGGTAGATGAGCAGGCCCTCGACCAGCCACGCAGTGCGCTCACTGGACCGCAGACCGCTGTCGAGCAGTGCGCCGGCCCAGTTCTCCCGCAGGTCAGCTGCTAGGGCCAGGCGATCGCATCGCGGGACGGCGCCGCGGCTGTTCAGGACGGCGTCCTTAAAGGCCAGCACGTCGGGCTGGTCGATCTCGAACAGCCGGGTACCGGCGGGCCATTCGAGCCGGTACCCGCGGGTGTCCATGCCGACGGCGAGGAGCACGACCTGGCGGCATCCGGCCCCGCACGCAGCGAGCAGGTAGTCGTCGAAGAACCGGGTGCGAATGGCGACGTGCGCCTGGAAGATCGCGCCGAGCGAGGCCGGCTCGCCCGGTGGCGCGTGGCGTGCGGCGGCCGCTCCCGGCGGCGCGGCGCGCGGCGCGGCCACTGCCGGAGCCGCTGCAACGAACGCTTCCGCGTACGGGTCGTCGAAGAGCCGGTCGGCGCGCTCGCTCTCTCGCGCCCGAATCCGCGCCACACCGATCGCCGTCTGGCCGACGCCCTGAGGAATGTTGCCGGTGGCCACGACCTAACCCTACGACGCCACCGGCTGGACAGCCGGGCTAGCTGGACAGCAGCGGGAGTGGGGCGCGAGTTCCGCGGATGGCCGCGCAGACGCCGTCGCTGGCAGTCGCGGCGGAAATGCGCTCGGCGGAAGGGGTCTCGTAGGTTGTGGTGCGCTGGCGTAGTGGCCTGCCGAGCGGGCCGGTCATCTCGGCGATCTGGCTGATCGTCTTGTAGGAGCCGTTCTGCGAGCCGGCCATCCGGCTGATCGTCTCCTCCATCAGCGTCCCGCCCAGGTCGTTGACGCCGCCGCTGAGGACGTCGCGGCAGAGATCATCGCCGAGCTTGACCCAGGAGCACTGGATCGAGCCGATCGCGCCGTGCAGCAACAGCCTGGAGACCGCGTGCACGGCGCGGTTCTCCCGGCGGGTCGGCCCCGGGCGGGCCAGGCCGGCCAGGTAGATCGGCGAACTCGCGTGCACGAACGGGAGCAGGACGAACTCGGTGAAGCCCCCAGTGCGCTCCTGGATGCCGCGGATCACCCGCAGATGCCCGACCCAGTGGGCGGGAGTGTCCACATGCCCGTACATCATCGTCGCGGTGGTCGGTATGCCGAGTTCGTGCGCGGTGCTGATGACCTCGATCCACGCCGAGGTCGGGAGCTTTCCTTTGGTCAGCACCCACCGGACGTCATCGTCCAGAATCTCCGCCGCGGTGCCGGGCAGCGAGCCCACGCCCGCCTCCCTGGCGCGGGCCAGCCACTCGCGGACGCCCATCCCGGTGCGCGCGGAACCGTTCATGACCTCCATCGGGGAGAACGCGTGCACATGCATGTCCGGGCAACGGCGCTTGACCTCCGCGGCGATGTCGAAATACGCAGTGCCCGGCAGGTCCGGGTGGATGCCGCCCTGCATGCAGACCTCGGTCGCGCCCGCGTCCCAGGCCTCCTGGGCCCGGTCGCCGATCTGCTCCAGGGAGAGCGTGTAGGCGTCAGCGTCGGTCCGGCGCTGCGCGAACGCGCAGAATCGGCAGCCCGTGTAGCAGACATTCGTGAAGTTGATGTTCCGGTTGACGACGTAGGTGATGTCGTCCCCGGCGACGTCGCGCCGCACCGCGTCGGCCAGCGCGGCGAGCGCCTCCAGTTCCTCGCCGTCCGCGTCGAGCAGGGCGAGCGCCTCGCCGTCTGAGATCCCGGCGGGATCCTTCTCGGCCTGGCGCAGGGCGGCTGCCACCTCGGTCCGCAGCCGGGCCGGGGTGGCTGCGGCCTGGCCTGCCGGGGTGGCGGCCGGGGCAATCCGGGCCTGGACCTCGGCCCAGTCGCCGTAGACCTCCATGAAGTCGTCACGGCGGTCGGAGGTGCGCCCGGTGGTGTCGATGGTGACGTGCAGGTCGGTGCGGCCAGCCGACTCGCCCCAGCCGCCGTCAGGCTCCTGCCAGGGCATGCCTGCCGGGATGGCCCCGTCGCGGGCCAGCCCGGTGGCCGGGTCGGCGAGCGCGGCGACATGCCCGGCGAGCCGCGGGTCCAGCCACGGCTCGCGCAGGTAACCCGGATAGATCGTCAGGCGCTCGCGGAGCGTCATCCCGCCGTCCGCGGTCTGGCGGGCCAGTTCGTCGATCTGCGGCCAGGGCCGCTCAGGATTCACGTGGTCGGGGGTGAGCGGTGAGACACCGCCCCAGTCGTCGATGCCTGCGGCCAGGATCAGCCCGAACTGGTCGCCGATGAGGTTCGGCGGAGCCTGGATACGCGCCGCGGGGCCGAGCACCAGGCGGGCGACCGCGATCGTCGCGGCCAGGTCATCGAGTTCCGCGTCGGGCACGCCACGCATCTTGGTGTCCGGCTTGGCCCGGAAGTTCTGCACGATCACTTCCTGGATGCCGCCGTACTCCCGAGCGACCTGCCGGATGGCGAAGATCGACTCGGCGCGCTCGGCGAGCGTCTCACCGATGCCGATGAGGATCCCGGTCGTGAACGGCACCCCGCAGCGGCCGGCGTCCTCCAGCACCCGCAGCCGGACCGCCGGGTCCTTGTCTGGGCTGCCGAAATGCGGTGCGCCCCGCTCGGTGAACAGCCGGGCCGCCGTGGTCTCCAGCATCATGCCCATCGATGGCGCGACCGGCTTGAGCCGCTGGAAGTCCTGCCAGGTCAGCACGCCCGGATTGAGGTGCGGCAGCAGCCCCGTCTCCTCAAGGACCCTGATCGCCATGGCCCGCACATAGGAGAGCGTGTCGTCGTATCCATGCGCGTCGAGCCATTCGCGGGCCTGAGGCCAGCGGTCCTCTGGGCGGTCGCCGAGGGTGAACAGCGCCTCCTTGCAGCCCAGCGCGGCACCGTCGCGCGCGATGGCCAGCACTTCATCCGGGGACAGGTACGGGCTGTCCAGCCGGCCCGGGACGGTGGCGAACGTGCAGTAGCCGCAGCGGTCCCGGCAGAGCCTGGTGAGCGGGATGAAGACCTTGCGCGAGTAGGTGATGACACCAGGGCGGCCCGCCGCGGCCAGGCCCGCGTCCCGGGTTCGGCTGGCGTACCCGAGCAGGGCGGCCAGACGCTCACCGCGTGCGTGCAGCAGCGTGGTGGCCTCGCCGTGATCGAGCGGTTTGCCATCCCTGGCCCGCGCCAGGGCGCGCCGCAGCGCGGTGTCGGATGGGATCGACGTGCCTGGCCCGGGGGCCAGCGCGGCGGGGGGGCGCGCGTCAGGACTCATAGCGGCACCCTACGTTGCGGCCCTCCGGGTCCGTCGCCGGCCCGGGCTCTGCTAGCCCGGGGGCAACCCCCGGACCCGGGCATACCCCACTTCCATGATCGCGGCGCCCGGCCAGCCCGGGGGGCATTCTCCGGACCCCGGGCATGCTCCGGTGTGCGGGAGTCACTCAGAACGACCGGTAGTCACGGACGCTCATCCTCGGGCCTCGGCGTGGCGGGCGCACCCCGCTGAGCTCCACCAGCCTGGTGACCCGGTACCGGTGTCCCGCATACGGGGCCAGCAGTTCGAGCATCCCCGCGTCGTCCACCTTGTGCCCGGCCAGCGCCCAGCCCACGTCGGCGGGCAGGTGGTAGTCGCCCACCGACACCGCGTCCGGGTCGCCGCAGGCGCGCTGGCGGACCTCGGCGGAGGTCCACACCCCGATCCCGGGCAGGGCGCGGAGCCTGCGGTCAGCGGCGGCGGGTGCCATCGCCATGATCTCCTCAAGGCGCCCGGCCACCCGCGCCGCGTTCGCCACGGTCCGGGCCCGGACACCTTCGACTCCCGCGCGGTGCCACTCCCAGGACGGGATCCGCAGCCAGGTCCGGGCGGGCGGGAATACCCGCATGCCATCGGGCGCCGGGCCCGGCGCCGGGTCGCCGAACCGCACCAGCAGCAGGCGCCAGGCCCGCCACGCCTCGGCGCCGACCACCTTCTGCTCGAGGACCGCGGGCACCAGCGCCTCAAGCACCCGGCCCGACCGGCCCACCCGCAACCCCGGATGACGCGCGGACATGTCGCGCAGCAGCGGATGCGCGGGGTCGAAGCCGGCCGGGTCATCCGCGGCCCCGAGCAGACCAGGAGCCGCCGCGAGCAGCCAGGCCGCACCCGGCCCCCAGGCGGCGGCGCTGATCAGGGTTCCCCCGGCTGGTGCATCCCCGGCGTGGGCGGAACTGACGGCGGCCGAGCCCGCGGCGGCCGGCCTGCCCAGGATCCGCAGAGTCGCTGGGCCATCCGGGGTCAGCGACGTGCGCCACACGTTGCCGTCGGCGGTGATGCGGAAGGCCGGATCACCTGAGCCGCGCCGGTGCACGGACAAGGTCAGCCGGACGTCAACGGCGGACGGCGCCTGCCACTCCCGGGCGACCGGCCCAGCGGTCAGCGGCTCCGCCCTCATGTGCCGCCCTCAGGTGTCCGTGGAGAAGCGGATGGAGGTGGGGCCGAGCTCCACCCCCGGCCAGATCCGCGCCCCAGCGCATAGCTCGTTACCGGCGGCGATCCGTGAGTTCTCCCCGATCACAACCCCGTCCAGGACCACGTCAGCATCGATCACCGCGCCGCGGCCGATGACGCTGTCATTGACCCGCGCGCCCGTCCCGACGCGCACCCCCTCGAAAAGCACGCTCCCCGTCACCCGCGCGCCCGCCGCGATCACCGAACCCTCGCCGACCACCGTCCCGCCTTCGACAGTCGCGCCGGCCTCCACCGTGGCGCCAGCCAGCACCATCGCCTCCCCGGGCACGCCCGGCAGGTCAGGCAGCGCAGCGGAGCGGAGCCGGCCGAGGACAAGATCACATGAGCCCCGGACGAAAGCCTCCGGGGTACCCACGTCCAGCCAGTACGAGTTGTCGGGATAACCCAGCACGACCGCGCCCGCGTCGATCAGCGCGGGAAAGGTCTCCCGCTCGACGGAGGCCACCCGGCCGGCCGGAATCTCATCGATGACCTGCCGCCGGAACACGTAGCAGCCGGCATTGATCCGGTTGGTCACCGGGTCCGGTGTCTTCTCCAGGAACGCGGTTACCCGCCCGGCGGAGTCGGTGGGGACGCAGCCGAACCTGGCCGGATCGGGCACCTCGACCAAGTGCAGCGTGACCGCGGCGTCGGCCTTGCAATGCAGGTCAAGCTGGGCCGCCAGGTCATGGCCCGACAGGATGTCGCCGTTCAGCACGACGACCGGGCTCTCCGGCTCACTGTGCAGCCCCGCCGCGGCGTTGCGGATCGCCCCGGCGGTGCCGAGCGGCACCTCCTCGTGCACGTAGCTGATCTCCAGGCCGAACGCGGAACCATCGCCCAGGCACTCTTCGAACATCTCGGCCCGGTAGGCGGTGGCGAGCACTACCCGGGTCACTCCCGACATGGCTGCCCGGGCGAGCTGGTGGGCCAGGAACGGCACGCCCGCGGTGGGCAGCAGCGGCTTGGGCATCCCGATGGTCAGCGGACGGAGCCGGGTCCCCTGGCCGCCGACCAGCAGGATCGCCTCCAGCGGCTCCGGATCGGCGGAATCATTCGGATGGATCGACATGGGGAGGGAGGTTACTCCCCTCGCTGGGCCGCCGCACGCTGGTAGGACGCCATATGCGCCTCAGCCGAGGCAGCCCAGGTGAATTCCTGCGACCTGTCGTACCCGGCCGCGCCAAGCGCCTGCCTGCGCGGCGGGTCGTCAAGCAGGCCACGCAACGCGGTGCGGATGCTGTCCGAATCTGGCTCGGTGTAAGCGACCGCGTCGCCGCCGACCTCGGGCAGCGACGTCCGGTGCGTGGTCAGCACGGGCGCACCGCAGGCCATCGCCTCGAGTACCGGCAGCCCGAATCCCTCACCGCGGCTGGGGAAGGCCACCACGAGCGCTCCGCCCAGGTACCCCGGAAGGTCGCTGAACCGCAGGTACCCGGGGCGGACCAGGCGCAGGCGCGCGGGGACCGCGGCGACCGCGTGATCGACTTCCTCGCTCCAGCCGCTGCCGCCGCCCAGCACGAGAGCGGGGGGATCCGGCAGGTCCGCGACGGCCGCGGCCCAGCCGGTGATCAGATCGGGAACGTTCTTGCGCGGCTCCAGCGCACCGAGATAGGCCACGTACCGCTGGCCGTGCAGGCCAAGCCGGTCGGAGATCTGGCGGACCTGCTCCGGGCTCGGCCGGTGGAACGGCGCATGATCCACGCCGTGGTAGGCGACGTCGATCCGGGTGGGGTCCGCGTCGAGCACCCGCACCAGTTCGTCCCTGGTGGCTTTGGACGGCACGATCAGCCGGGTCGCGCGCCGGGTGGAGGTGCGGATCGCCGACTTGAAGAACGTGGCCGAGACCGGGTTGTGCGCATCGGGCTCGGTGAAATACGTCAGGTCGTGGATGGTCACCACGGTCGGCGCGCCGGGGCGCAGCGGCATCGAGTAGTGCGGGGCGTGAATCACGTCCGCGTTCACCTGCTGAGCGACCAGTGGCAGGCCGCTCTGCTCCCAGGCCAGCCTGGCGGGCCGGTGCGCGATCGCGGTCGGCCCAGCAACGACGCGCGCGCCAGGCACCAGCCTGCCGTACCGTTCTTCGTCAGCGCGCTGGCAGGCCACCGCCAGATCGGCGCCCGCCGCTTCAAGGGCAATCACAAGCCCGTCGACGTAGCGGCCAAGGGCGCCGCGGTCCGCCGGAACGGCGGTCGCGTCGACTAGCACACGAGGCGCCACAACCAGTCGCGCTCCTTTCCCGGAAGTTCGGGCCTGAGGCGGTTCGGGCCTTAGGCAGGCAAATATCTGGCAAGGCCAGAATTCCTGCGGATGTCCCGTCAGGATCGAGCGTACGCCCTTCGCCGACCTGCCGGAGAGCATCGAGGCTCATGTCTCACGCTCCGGCACGGCCGAATTCCGGCCGCTATGACGCGCCGAAATACGTACGTAAAGATCACGGCGATGCGGACGGCGACGGCGTGGCGCTCTTGGACGGAGACGTGGCTTTCACCGGCGGGGACGGCGTGGCGCTCTTGGACGGCACGGGCGCCGCCTGAGCGGCCTTCTGCGCGTTGTCCAGCGCCGTCTTCATCTGGGCCGTGTCCGTGCCGTAGGCGGCGAAGTCGCCGCTCTTGAGCGCCGCCTGCGCCTGCGTGTAGTCCTTCTCCGCCTGCTGCAGGAAGTTGCGGACAGCCGCGGTGACCGTGCCCGTTCCGCTGCCGGAACCGGAACCGGTGCCGGAACCGGTGCCCGAGCCGGTGCCGGGCGACGTGCTACTCGACGACAGCCCGGGGATGATCTGGCTGAGCGCGTTCTGCAGCGTCGGGCCGAACCCGACCTGCCCGTTGTACGACGCGAGCACCCGTTTCAGAATCGGGTACGAGCCGCTGCTGCTGGCGCCGGCGCCGGCCGCCTGGATGTAGATGGGCTCCTCGTAGATCAGCGCGCCGCCCACCGGCAGCGTGATCAGGTTCCCCTCGATGACGGTCGAGCCGTTCTGCCGGTAGAGGGAAAGCTGCTGGGACGCTGTCGGATCGGACTCGAACGTGCTCTGCACCTGAGCGGGCCCGAGAATCGCGGTGTTCTGCGGCAGGGACAGCACCCGCATCTGCCCGTAGTCGGCGGACCGCGGGTTGCTGTCCACCGCCAGGTAGGCGGCCATGTTCTCGCGCCCCCGCTGCACGAGCGGCGTGGTCAGCGAGAACTCCGCGGATGCCCCCGGCATGGTCATCGTCAGGTAGTACGGCGGCATCGCGGCGGACTGCGAGTTGCTCGGGTCGTTGGGCACAGCCCAGAAGTTCTGCCCGCTGTAGAACGACTGGGCCTGCAGGACGTGGTAGCGGGCCAGCATCTGGCGCTGCACCTCGAAGAGGTCCGGCGGGTAACGCAGATGCGGCAGGAGGTAGGACGGGACGTCCTTTTGCGGCTTTATCACGCCCGGGAACGCGTTCATCCACGTCTGGAGGACCGGGTCCTTCGCGCCCCACTGGTAGAGGCTGACGCTGCCGGTGTACGCGTTCACCACGGCCTTGACCGAGTTCCGGATGTAGTTGATCTGATCGGTCTGCTGGCCCGCCACCGCACCGCCCGGGTCATCACTGGTGGTGGTGGCCTGCACCATGCTCACCCGCTCGGAGTACGGGTACAGGTCCGTGGTCGTATAGCCGTCCACCACCCAGAAGATCTGCCCGTCGGCCACGACTGGATAGGGGTTGCCGTCCAGGGTGAGGAACGGCGCGACCTTGGCCACCCGCGCCAGCGGCTGGCGATCGTAGAGGATCTTGGAATGGCCGTTGATAGCACCTGAGATGAGAATGTTCAGCTCGCGGAACTTCACCGCGTACAGCGCGCGGCTCAGCAGCGAGCCGACCGGCACGCCGCCACCGCCCTGGTACGTGTTGTTCACCTGGCCGCCCGCGTTCCCGGACGGGTAGTCGAGTTCCTGCTTGCGCCCGCTCGACGACCCACCGACGATCGCGTAGGCGCTCTCCTGCTCACCGAAGTACACCCGTGGCTGGCGCAGCCCGAGCTGACCGTGCGGGGGAACGTCACTCTCCACGAATGAAGGGTTGCCATTGCCCTGCGTCGAGTTGGCCTGGGCGGCGACAACCCCGAAGCCGTGCGTGTACACGAGGTGCGTGTTGATCCAGTTGCCCTGCCCGGGCGGTGGGCCGCCCATGTCCCGCACCGCCACCACCGTGTCCTGCGGCTGCGACCCGCCGCTGGGCGTCACGTAGCGGTCCACCGAGAGCGCGTTCGGGAACTTGTAAAAGCTCTTGACCTGCTGGAGTTGCTGGAACGTGGACGACACCACGTCGGGGTCGAGCAGCCGGAAGCCCTGCAGGCTGCCGACCTGACTGGCCAGCTGGCTGGCCGAATCCGATGAGGACGCCAAGTAGGGCGTGGTACTGACGCCTGCCAGCCCGTAGGCCTGCCGGGTGGTGGCGATCTCCCGCTGGATGAAGGGCGTCTCCTTGGCCAGCTCATTGGGCTTCACCACGAACTGCTGGATGATGGCCGGGTAGACCCCGCCGATCAGGATCGCCGACAGGACCAGCAGGCCGAATCCGACTCCGGGCAGCATCGCGCTGCGCCGGGCCGCGCCCGCGAAGAACAGCAGCGCGCACAGCAGAGCGATCACGGCGAGGACCGTCTTGGCCGGGAGCACGGCGTTGACGTCTGTGTATGACGCTCCCGTGGTCACCGCGCCGCGCTGGGAGAAGTCAATGCCGTACCGGTCGACCCAGTAAGCCACCGCCTTCAGCAGGACGAAGGTACCGAACAGCACGAACAGCTGAGCCTGCGCCGCTACCGTCGCCCGCGGGCGGCGGCCCTCGAACCGCACCCCGCCGTACAGGTAATGCACTATCGCCGCCGCGATCAGTGACAGCAGTACCGCCGCGAACAGGTAGGTCAGCACCATCCGGATGAAGGGGTAGGTAAACACGAAGAACGAGATATCCCGGTGGAACTGGGGATCTTTCACACCAAACGGAACCTGGTTGGCGAACAGCAGCCAGGTACGCCAGGAGCCGGAAGCGGTCAGGCCGGAGATCAGTCCGACGATCCCGAGGATCACTCCGAGCAGCAGCCGGCGGTGCGGGTCGATCGAGATCCGGTAAGCCTCCAGGCCCTGCCCCTGCGTGGCCACCGGCCGGTACATCGGCCTGAGCCGGTAGGCGAGCGTGGCGTTGAAGCCCACGACGAGCGCCATGAACAGGCCGGCGACGAAGAACAGCGCCCAGCGCGTGCCGTAGGTGGTACCGAACACGGATGAGTAATGAACCGACCGGAACCAGAGGAAGTCGGTCCATACGCCCGCCACGATGGCGATCACCACCAGGAGGGCGATCACCACCCCGACGACCGGCAGGACGAGCCTCGGCCAGCGAGGCAGTGTCAGTGTCGGGCGACCAGCAGGTGGCCTGGGAGGGCCAGAAGGCCGGAAGGTCACGCGAACCCCCTCATGTCGCCGCATGCATGGGCCATCGGCCCGATCCGCGGAGCGCGCCCGCGGACGGATCCGGCGTGACGGCGCGCTCCTATCCGAGAACTCTCCGGCGTACGACTAGGTTCCCGCCGACATACTTCCCCGGCTGACGGGGATGCGCCTCCCATGGTCCGCCAATCTAGCGCGATCACGCGGATCCTCCGCATCCTGTGCCCCTACCGTGACCAGAGGGGCGCGCACGGCTGCGTCGCGCACGGCTGGATCAGACGACTGCTCGCGCACCGCTGGATCAGACGGCCAGGTCGGCGCGACGGCACGGGCGGTCGCGGGCGCCTAGCGCGTAAAGCCGCGTCAGCACAATCGGTTCGCGCGGCACCAGATCAGGCCGGAGCCCACGCGTCAGCAGGACGGGACTGCCCGGCCGGCCTTCAGCGCCGCCAGATCCCGCAGGGCACCGCGCAACGTGCTCACCTTGACCAGGCGCATCCCGGCCGGCACCGCGCTGGCCGCGTCGGAGCAGTTAGCTGCGGGTGACAGGAACACCGTCGCGCCCGCGCTCCGCGCGCCTGCCATCTTCTGCTGGATGCCGCCGATCGGCGAGACCGTGCCATCGGCGGAGATCTCGCCGGTGCCGGCGATGAAGCGGCCGCCGGTCAGGTCTCCGCCCGGGGTCAGCTTGTCCACAATGCCCAGCGCGAACATGAGCCCGGCGCTGGGGCCGCCGATATTGCCCACATCGATCTTGATACCGAAGGGGAACCGGTAGCTCTCCTGCACCTGGACCCCGACGACCGGCTGTCCTTGGACGTCCGCGGTCTTCAGCCGGATCTGCTGGGTCTTCCCACCGCGCAGGATGGTGAGGCTGACCGGCGCCCCGGGACGGCGCGCCCGGATCAGGTCGGCCGCGCTCGCGTTGCAGCCGACCGCCTTGGCGTCCACCGCCGTGATGACGTCACCCCGCCGCAATATGCCTGCCGCGGGCAGGCTCTTCTCGGTCCCCTCGATGGTGTCCACAGTCGCGAAGCGGGTGCCAAGCACGCAAAGCGCCGCCGCGGTGGCGGTCTGCTGAGAACTCGCCATCTGCTCCGTGTCCTGCTGCACCACTTGCTGCGCCGACTGGCCCGGGGTGAATATTTCCTGCTCCGGCACCACCGCGGTGTGCGGCGTCAGCCAGGCGCGCAGCGCCGTGAATACGTTGAACTGGTCGCCGGGCCCGCCCAGGAAGGACACCGTCACCAGGTTGAGGTGCCCGGTGGTCGGATAGGCCGGGTGACCGGAGATCTGGATTAGCGGGCCCGAGGTGGCCCGGCCCAGCGTGTTCAGCGTCGGGCCTGGACTGAGGATCACGTAGGGCACCGGGAGCAGGGCCGCCACGGCGGCCGACACGACTACCCCGATCCCCGCGATGAGCAGGGTCAGGCCACGGCGGGACATGTGGCGGGGGTCAAGCACTATTAGCCCACTCGCTCTCCCCATCCTCGAATAGCTGCTGCTTCCAGACCGGCACGGTCCGCTTCAGCTCGTCGATCAAGGCGCGGCACGCGGCGAATGCCTCGGCGCGGTGCGGGCACGATACCGCCACCACCACCGCTAGGTCGCCGACTGCGAGTTCGCCCACCCGGTGCACGGCGGCGAGGGCGCTGACGTCAAACTCGGTGGCCACCTTCTCGCACACCCGACGCAACTCGGCAGCCGCCGAAGGGTGCGCGCTATAGGACAGCCGCATCACACCACGGCCATGATCATGATTCCGGACTGCGCCGGCGAACAAAGCGATGCCGCCCGCTGAGGGGTCCATCACCGCGCCGCGCACTTCGTCCACGGATAGTGGCCCGTCACGCATTTCGGCCATCCTGATCACTGTCACGCTGCCCAAGGTACTGCCTGAGAGAGTGGGGCCAGTCCGTTAGGTGGCATGGTTTCCTTTCCGCGATAGGAGCGGCCCTGGCCTCGTCGGGTACCCCCGCGGGAGTGGTCAGGTGCCCCGCTTACGGCGCCGGGCCCGCCGCACGATGGCCGCCGTCCCGATCACCGCGACGGTCGCCCCGGCTGCCCCGGCCGCCGTGATCGTCGCTTCCTTGCGCGCGATGCGGCGCCCAGCGACGGCGTGGTGGCCAGCCCGCTGCTCAAGCAGGACCCGGAACGCGGCTTCGTTGTCGTAAGCCGGCCGCCAGCCCGCCTCGCGCAGGACCAGGCAGTCCACGACCCACGGGTAGACGACGTAGTGCAGGTCGGACACGGGAGCCGGGGTGATCCCGATGCGGTGCAGCCGCTGCGCCGTGCCGAAGGTCAGGCCCGCCGGCAGCTCGATCCGGCGCAGCCCGCTGAGTTCCTCGACCTCTTCCTCTTCCAGCCAGCCGTCGCAGCCGACCGCGAAAACTCCGGTCACCTCCCCGGTCACGGCGAGTTCAAGGGCGGACACAAGATCGTCCAGATGGCAGAACTGCCAGCGCGGCGCACAGCCCTTGACGGCGAGCAGTCGCGGCGACTCGAAGTGCCTGGTGATCAGTGTGTCCACGCCCTCGCCGACGAGTGCCGCCGGGCGGACCACGGTGATGGCCATCCCTGGGTGGGCCCGCGGTGAGCGCCGCGCCAGGTGCTCGATCTCCAGCAGGTCTCCGGCCACGCTCCCGTCGGTGTCCGCGCCGAGGGGGGCGGTCTCGGCCAGCGGGACCGGGTTGTCTGGGCGGGCTCCGTACACCATGGCGCTGGTCACCAGCACCACCCGGCCCACCCGGCCCGCGGCCGCCGCGGTGAGCACGGTTTGCGCCGCGCGCACGTTGAACGCCCGCCGGGACTTCTGGTCGGAGTCCGCGGCCAGGTCGAGATCGGTGTGCACCAGGACATCCACCCCGGTCAGGCGGCCAGCCAGGGCAGGGTCGCGCACATCGGCCAACCGCCAGGTCACGCCCACGACATCGCCGCGGTGATCGTCGATCGCGACCACCCGGCGGACCGCGGCCGACGCCGCGAGCCGGACCGCCAGGGCATGACCGAGACCGCGGGCCGCGCCGGTGATCGCCACTACGGGGCCCTGCGTGGATCCCCGGCCTGGCGCCCGTTCGCCCGCGCGGCGCGGGCGGCGCGGCGCCGCTCCCGTGGACCCGCGCTCGGCAGCGTCCGCGGCGCCGGAGGCCGGGCCGCCATTGGGCGGAGCGCCGGGGACTGGGACGCCAGGGACTGGCGAGCCGCCGTTAACCTGAGGATCGGGCCCGCTGACTTCCTGGTCGCCCCGGGCCAGCAACCCGATCCGGGTGCGCCTAGGGCGAACCGGGGCCTGTGCAGTGCTCACCGTGTGCCGCTCCCGAGATAACGTGGCTGATGTGACTCTTCCATCCTGCCTGAGAGGCCGCGGCGATGGCTGACCCTCCCTTCGGCTTCGGATTGCCCGGCGCCGGGCAAGGCTCCGGCGACTCCGGATCGGGCGACTCCGGTAATTCTGGTGATTCTGGCGGTTTTGGCGGTTTTGGCGGCTCGGGATCGGGTGGTTCCGGAGGGCCGGGCGGGACTCCGGGTGAAGGCGGCCCGATGGGACCGTTCGGCGATCCGCAGCAGTTCGCCGACGCGTTGCGCCAATTCGCCGACCTGATGTCGTGGCAGGGCGGCCCGGTGAACTGGGACCTGGCCAAGAATGTGGCCAGGCAGACGGTGGCCGCCGAAGGTGATCCGAGCGTGCTGGAGAAGGACCGCCAGAAGATCGTCGAGGCCATCAGGCTGGCCGATCTCTGGCTGGACGAGGTCGCCACTTTCCCCACCGGCGTCCGCGCCGCTCAGGCCTGGAGCCGGTCTGAGTGGGTGGAGGCGACCCTTCCGGTCTGGTCGAAGCTCTGTGACCCGATCGCGGACAAAGCAGTCAACGCCATGGGCGGCCTGCTCATCGAGGATCCTGAAGAACTTGGCGGTGAACTGCCCGCCGAGCTCAGTTCGGCGCTCAAGGCCGTCACTGGCGGCCTGGGCGGTCTTGGTGGCCTCGGCCCGATGATGCGCCGGATAGGCGGAATGATGGTCGGCGGCCAGACCGGCGCGGCCGTCGGCGCGCTGGCCCGCGAGGTCGTCAGCTCCACGGACGTTGGGTTGCCGCTAGGCCCGGAAGGCACTGCAGCCCTGCTCCCGGCCGGGGTGGCCGACTTTGGTGCGGGCCTGTCGGTCCCGGCGGACGAGATCCGGATCTTCCTGGCGTTGCGGGAGGCGGCCCACCACCGGCTGTTCGCGCACGTGCCCTGGCTCCGCGCGCGGCTGATGGGCGCCGTCGAGGAGTACGCCCGGGGCATCACCGTCGACGCTGCCGCGCTGCGTGACGCCATGCCACAGATCGATCCGGCCAACCCCGACGCGCTGCGCGAGGCGCTGGCCGGCGCCACGCTGTTCCAGCCCGAAGACACGGATCAGCAGAAGGCCGCCCTGGCCCGCCTGGAGACCGCGCTTGCTCTGGTCGAGGGCTGGGTGGCCACCATCGTCGACGCTGCGGCCTCCGACAGGCTGCCCCAGGCCGACGCGCTCGCCGAGGCGATCAGGCGGCGCAGGGCCACTGGGGGTCCCGCCGAGCGCACGTTCGCGACGCTGGTGGGCCTGGAGCTACGTCCCCGCAGGCTCCGCGAGGCGGCTGAGATCTGGCGGAGCCTCACCGAGGCGCGCGGCATGGAAGGCCGGGACGCCCTGTGGGGCCACCCTGACCTGCTGCCGACGGCCGAGGACTTCGACGACCCGGCCGGGTTCGTCCGCGGCCGGCCCGAACTGGATATGTCCGCCCTGGACGAGGAACCCCCGGCCGGTACCGCCAGCCCAGGCGACACCGCCAGCTCAGAGGGCGCAGGCCCCTCGGGAGAGGCTGGGGCCCCGGACGACCCGGACGACCCCAAGCCATCTCCGTAACGGCTGCCCAGCCGACGCGACGGCCCGCGACGCCGGAGCGGCTGGCCGACGTGACGGCCAGCGACGCCGGAGCGGTAGGCGGACGGCTGGCCGACGCGTCGGCCAGCGATGCCGGAGCGGTAGCCGACTGCGGCATGGCGCGGCCACGGAGCGCCGGACGGTCATGGCCGGACAGCGCCCGGGCAGACCGCGACGGGCAGACTGAGTATGCGGGGACGTTGCGCGAGGAGGCGTCGTGCGCCTTATTGGCCGGTGGTGGCGGCGGCGCAGCCTGCGCGCGCGGGTGACCCTGGCCGCCACCGCGGGGCTGGCGCTGGCCCTCTTCGGGGTAGCCCTGCTGCTCCGCGCTGAACTGCGCACGTCACTCAGCAACGGGCTCGACAACACGGCCCGCCAGGGCGCCAGGGAGGTGGCAGCGCTCGCCGACGCGCACCGGCTGCCCGATCCGGTTCCGGTGGCCGACGGGACCATCACCGTGCAGGTGCTGAACGCCCAGGGCCGCATCGTGGACGCCTCTCCGGGCGCGGACCTGCTCGTCCCGCTGGTGCCCCCGGGCCAGGCGGCGGCCAACGCCCGCACCGGGCGGGCCATGGTCATGGCGGGTCCCCCTTACGGCCTGCCCGGCGAGATCCGCGTGGTGACCGTGGCCACCCGCGGCGGTGAGACGGTGATCGCGGCGGTCGCCTCCTACCAGGAGCGCGACACCGTGGCGGCACTCACCCGCGCGCTGCTCATCGGCACCCCGCTACTGCTGCTCCTTCTCGCGGGCGCCATCTGGCTGGTGGTCGGGACCACCCTGCGACCCATCGCCGAACTACGCAGAGGCGCCCAGGACGTTACCCGTACCGGCCGTCCCAGCGCTCTGCCGGTGCCGGAGGCGCGCGACGAGGTGCATAGTCTCGCCCTGACACTCAACGACATGCTTTCGCGACTCGGGCAGGCTCAGGAGCGGCAGCGTGGGCTGGTGTCAGACACCGCGCACGAACTGCGCAGCCCCATCGCCAGCATCCGGGCTCAGCTGGAAGTGGCGCTCGATCACCCAGACGGCCAGGACTGGCGGCAGACCGCGAGCGACGTGCTCGAAGACACCCTGCGGCTGGCCAGGCTGGCCGAGGATCTCCTGGTGCTGGCTAGGCTCGACGAACGCGACGGCCGCCGCACCGCCGACCAGCAGGTCGACCTGGCCGCGCTGGTCAGCCTGGAGGTCAGCCGGCATGACGGCTCGCGGGTGCCGGTCGTCCTGGTCGGCCAGGAACAGGACGGCCAGGAACAGGACGGCCAGGAGCGGTGTGCGGTGGCTGGAGACGCCGACGGGCTGCGCAGGATGCTCGGCAACCTCATCGACAACGCTGTCCGCTATGCGCGTGCCCGCGTCACGGTTGGAATCGCCAGAGACGCCTCCGGTGTCCGGCTTACCGTGACCGACGACGGCCCCGGCATCCCCCCCGGCGACAGGCAACGAGCCTTCGGCCGGTTCGCCCGGCTTGATGACGCGCGCAGCCGGGACGGGGATGGCCAGGGCGGCGCCGGTCTCGGCCTCGCCATCGTGCGGGCCACCGCGCAGGCTCATGACGGTTCCGCCTGGCTGGAGGATGCCCAGCCCGGGCTGCGGGCCGTGGTGCTGCTCCCCGCGGCCGGCCCAGCCGCAGGCTCACGTCGGTTAACGGACGACCGCAGGCCAGAGCCCAGCCCGCGCCGGCCCTCCTAGAAGAGCCGAAGCAGGGCCTCCCAGCCACCCCAGGGAAGCACAGAGGTGACGGCGATGGCCGCGAACAGCAGCGTCAGGTAAGCGATCGACAGGTGGAACAGCCGCATCGGCGCGGGGTTGGCACTGGGCTGGGCCACGCCCGCACACACCCCTTCAGCAACGGCCGCGCTGGTATCGGCAACGCCGGGGGTATCGGCAACGCCGGGGGTATCGGCAACGCCGGGGGTATCGGCCACGCTGCTACCGGTCGCGTGACCACCGCCGACCAGAGCCGAGCTAGCCAGAGCCGAGCCAGCCCGAGCCAGGCCAGCCAACGGCGTGCCCGCCCGGGGCGAGCCAGCAAGAATGGCGCCAGCCAGGTCGGCGCCGTCCGAGCCAGCGTCGATGCGTTCCACCCTGGCCCGGAGCCGGTGAGCTTCGGCGAGGAACCACCCCCCCAGAGCCACCGCGCTGGCGGTATAGAGCCAGCCCGCGTAGGGCGCGAGCGCCAGGGTGGCCGCCACCATGACGTAGGAGTAAAAGAGAATCTTGCGGGCCACGACGGTGGCCGGGGCGACGACGGGCAGCATCGGCACGCTGGCCGCGGCGTAATCGTCACGGAACTTCATGGCCAGCGCCCAGAAATGCGGCGGCGTCCAGAAGAAGATCACAGCGAAGAGCACGACCGCGGGCAGAGCGACCGTGCCGGTCACCGCCGACCAGCCGACGAGCACCGGGAAGCAGCCGGCCGCGCCGCCGATAACGATGTTGGAGGCCGTCCGGCGCTTGAGGCCAAGCGTGTAGACGAAGACGTAGAACAGGATCGCGCCATCGGCCAAGGCCGCGGACAGCCAGTTGACCAGCAGGCCGAGCAGCAATGTCGAGGCGGCTCCCAGCACGAAGCCGAAAATCAGTGCCTCGGTCGGCGTGACGACAGCCAGCGGCTCCTTCCGCGCCAACGGCCGCCGGGACGTGCGTTTCATCACCGCGTCGATATCCCGGTCGATATAGCAGTTGAAGGTGTTCGCGCTACCGGCCGCGAACGCGCCACCGATCAGCGTGAAGATCAGCAACCTGACCGAGGGCAGGCCCCGTTGCGCCAGCAGCATCGTGGGAATCGTGGTGACCAGGAGGAGTTCGATTATCCTCGGCTTGGTCAACGCGAAGAGCGACCGGGCAACAACCCGGGCGGAGCGGCGCCCCGCCACTACGGGGAGCGCGCCGGTCGCTGGTGTCACTCGGAGGCCTCCGGGTCTTTCGTGGATGACGTGCCGTCTTTACCGGAGTCACCGGTCACCGCGTCCTTCGCCGCTTCGGCAGCGTCCTCGACCGCCTCAACCACGTCCCGCGCCGCCCCCACCACCGGCGGGGTCTTCCGGTCAGCGAGCGGCGCCGGCCCGCCTCCCGAGGGCGCGATGGGCAGGCCAGCGGCAGCGGCCAAGTCGTGCGCCGTGCCGGCAGGCGGGGGTACCGGCCGCGCTGGCGCAACGTTCTCCCGGTGGCCCGGAACGGTGTGCGGCCTCGTGAAGACAAAGAAGAACGCCGCCATCACAAGGATGAAGAAACCCAGCGGCAGGACCAGCGTCATTACGGCCCCACCCGTGGTGTAGCCGAGAATCGCTTCCGGGGGAATCACTGTCTGCACCCTATCCTCCTGCTGGGATTCAATTCACTGGTCATCTCAGTGCTGGTCATCTCTGTGCGTCATCTCTGCGCTGGTCATCTCAGGCCGGTCCTGGTGGGCCAGGCGGACTTCGGTGGCCGCAGCAACCGGTCGAAGCCGAGTGCTATCGCTTCCGATTCTTCCTCGTTCAGCCAGCGGACGAGCAACGCGACTCCGGCGATGATGTACGACGGCAGTATCAGCACCCACAGGATCGCCCCGGCAACCTGCTGGTCCGCGACAACCGTGAGGAGGTGGTGATGCCCTCCGCCACGATATGCCGGGTAGATCACGTTAGCGCCGAAGCCCAGCACCATGGCCATGATCGTGCTGGTCACGACGGTCGCCGCGATGAGCATGACCCGCTGCAGGGGCGGGAACTGGGGAGTCAGCGGGCGTGACCCGATCAGCTGGAGCCAGAATGCCATACCCACCGCCAGGTAGCTGACGACCTCAGCGGCGAAGACCAGCGGGTTGCGGAGCGCGGCGTCGTACAGCACGGGGACATGCCATCCGCACCAGGTCACCGTGAACGCGGCGGTCACCGCGACCGGCCAGCTCAGCCAGCCAGGGGCGGACCGATTCGCGGCCGCGCCGGCCGCAGAAGACCCCACCGTGCGGGCCGTCTCCCTATCCGGGCCCGCCGCATCGCGGCCGACCGCAGGAGCCTGCCCGCCGCGCCAGAAATTCGGGCCATGACGCAGCTGGCCGAGGATCCGGCGCAGCGGCAGCCACGGCGCCCCGAGCACGATCAGCGGCGGAGCTACGACGGCCAGCAGCAGATCTTGCAGCGAACGGACCCAGATGAACTCCTTCGACCAATAGGCCACCGGTGACACCAAGGCCAGCAGCACCGCCACCAGCCCGGCGTCGAAGGCGATCACCTCCCGCACCGGACCCACCGGTGCCGGAGCACCGGCTGGCCGGCCGCCGGCCGCCATGCTTCGCACCCCAGCGAGGTGCGCCGCGGCGATCACCAGGCACACGGCCAGGATCGCGACGTTAGCCGACCAGTGCGAGACAACCATGTTCATGACGGTTGTGGCCGCCGGCGGCAGGTGAGCCTGCCCGGACTGGCCGATCCTTTCCGCTCAAAGCAAGTAGAACAGCACCCAGAAGAAGATGGTGACCACCGCGAGGTAGTTCCAGATCAGGGTGAAGGCACTCAGCGACGCCTGGAAGCGCTGGACCGCGAACGCTTCCGCATAGGTGGGCGGCTGTTCCACGAAGGAGATCCCGGGCAGGCCCCTGACCCGCATGACCAGGATCTCCAGCCAGATCATCGCGCCCAGCCAGCTGACCAGGATCACTGGGTAAAAGCCGGTGAACACGCTGGAGAAACCTGAGCTTCCGGGCGCGAACGGAAGGTTCAGCAGTTCGATGATCTGCAGGGCCACGGCCACCAGGCCGAGCAGCAGCGCCACCGCGGCGGCGGCCTGCCAGGCGCTCTTGGCGCCCCCCTTGATCCGCTGCAGCCCCACGTACTGCACGACCGCGCTGACCACGACGATCGCCACGATGATCGTGCCCATCGCCATCGACGGGGCGTGATAGCCGGAGCCGTGCCACCTGCCTTCGGAGTTGATCGAGCGCAGGTAGAAGTAGGCGAACGCGAAGGCGCCGTACAGGAAGGACAGCGCGCCCACCGCGATCCGCGATCCTGACCACGACGCGTTCAGCGCCGCCTCGTGATAGAAGCCAGCTTCCTCAGCGGCGCGGTCCAGCTCAGATGAAGACTGCGCGGTTCGCTCGGTCATGTCTATGCCTCCACTCCGGCGCCGGCGCCGGCGTACGCGGCGCTCACCACGCCGACCGGCGGGTGCAGGTCCGCGACCGGCGGCGCGTCCTTCACGCCGTAGTCATAGGGGCTCGAGAGCACCACCGGAATGTGCTCGAAGTTGCCGCCCGGCGGCGGTGACGAGACCTGCCACTCCAGGCCGCGCGACTGCCATGGGTTCGCCGTCTCCGGCTCACGGACGACCACCGTCGACCAGACGAAGTTGATCACGAAGATCAGGATCGAGAAGCCGAGCACGAAGGAGGAGATGGACACCCAGTCGTTGAGCGTCTGCAGGTTCCGCGCGTACTCGAACACCCGGCGCGGCTGGCCCAGCATGCCGACCGCGAACAGCGGCAGGAAGGTCGAGTTGAAGAAGATGAACATGGTCCAGAAGTGGATGTAGCCCAGCCTCTGGTTCAGCTTGATCCCCATCATCTTCGGCAGCCAGTAGTAGCACGCCGCCATGAAGGCGAAGATGAGCCCGCCCATGATCGTGTAGTGGAAGTGCGCCATCACGAAGAAGCTGCCGTGCTCGGTGGTGTCCGCCGGGACGTCGGACAGGAACACCCCGGAAATGCCGCCGATCAGGAAGTTGAAGTACAGCCCGAGGGCGAACAGCATCGGCACGGTGAACCTGATCTTCGCCTTCCAGAACGTGCCCATCGCGACCAGGTAGATGAACCCGGTCGGGATGGAGATCAGCTCGGTGGTCAGCATGAACAGCGGCCGCATCTCCGGGTTGATCCCGGAATCGAACAGGTGATGCTGCCAGACGAAGAAGCTGAGCAGGGCCACGCCGATCATCCCCGCGCCGGCGACCCGGTAGCCGAAGAGTGGCTTACGGCAGAACACGGGGAGGATCTCGGACACGATGCCGAAGCCCGGCAGGGCCAGGATGTAGACCTCAGGGTGGCCGAAGAACCAGAACAGGTTCTGATACAGGTAGCTGCTGCCCCCGAGCTGGCTCGCGAAGAACGCGGTCTCCACGGTGCGGTCGGTGAGCAGCATGTACATCCCGCCGACCAGCACCGGGGTGGCCAGCACCATCAGGAAGGAGACCGTGACCATGGACCAGACGAAGATCGGCAGACGGCTCCACCGCATGCCCGGCGCCCGGTAGTTGATCACGGTCACGATGATGTTGAATCCGGCCAGGATGATCGAGATCCCCATCAGGCCGAACGCCACCGCGTAGGCGTCCGCACCCTGGGTAGCCTGCACGCTGAGCGGCGCGTAGCCGGTCCACCCGAACGGGAATCCGCCGACCAGGACGCCGGAGAGCAGGACGATGAAGGCAGCCGGGGTCAGCCAGAAGGAGAGCGCCTCTAGGCGGGGGAAGGCCATCCGCTTCGAGCCGATCATCAGCGGCATCAGGTAGTTGCCGAACGGGCCGAGCACGACCGACGACATCAGCATCATCATCATCGTGCCGTGCTCGCCCACCACCTCGATGTAGGTGCTGGCGCTGAAGATGTGATAGGTCGGCGACAGCAGTTCCGTCCTGATCGCCATGGCGAACAGGCCGGCCGTGCAGAAGTAGATGATCATTCCGACCAGGTACTGGATGCCGACGACCTTGTGGTCCAGGGAGTACCGGAAGAACCGGGCGACGCCGGTCGCCGCCTCGTGTTCCTCTTCGAGGACCGGCACCGGCTTGCCGAGCATCTGCCGGAACAGGTCGTTGAACACGCCCAGGCCGCCGAGCCAGCCGACCGTCCCGAACACGTACCCGAGGACGATCGGGAAGTCGTTCATATCGGACAGCGCGTTACGGGCGTAGTCGCTGGACAGGAAGTTGCCCAGCCAGTGACCAACCACGTAGCCGAGCACGGCGCCGACCAGAGCAGTGTGGATCGCGGGCCGCATCCACCACGGCCGGGCCGGACCCGGGGCCGCAGGTCCCTGTCCCGCGGGGTCCTGTGCCTTCTCCGGCTCTATCTCGATGGACATCCGGTCACCTCTTCATCGAACGGTTGCGAATGCGCGTCATGGGGAGCGAGGGCCTGGTCACGGCTGCACCGGGTCGCCGGGGTTGTAGTAGTACCCGCTGGCGCCCGTAATGCCCGCCACTTTGACGAGATCCTTGCCGAGCTGCGGGATCACGGTCGGGTCGTAGGTCAGCGCGTAGGGCGGCAGGATCTTGGTCACCGAGGCCAGTTGCGTCTCGGTCGTGGTCGCCCATGTCTGGAAGTCCGCAGCGGACCTGACCGTGCCGTAGTCGAACATCGCGCCGTGCCAGATCCCGCACAGCTCATTGCACCGCACGGTGAACCCGCCGGTGTGCTCGGCAGTGGTGTAGGCCACGTTATCGACGCCCGGGTTCGCGTCTGCCTTGACCCCGAGCTGGTAGGCCCAGAAGCTGTGGATCACGTCGAGCGAGGTCACGTGGAACTCCACCGCCCGGCCTTCTGGCAGGACCAGCTGGGTGGTCTCCATCCCGCCGAACTGCGGGTAGCGGTAGGTGAACTCCCACTGCTGGGCGATGACCTGCACCTGGAGGTAGTTGTCGCCGGACGGCTTCCAGACCGGCAGCGGCCCCTGCCCGGCACCGGCACCAGCCGGGACGATCAGTTCCACCGTGCCGAAGACGAACGCCGAGAGGACGACCACGGCCGTGCCGATGATCCAGGTGGCCTGGATCCCGGTGTGCCCGAAGATGGGCGGGCCGTCGTCGTCGTCGCCGTCCCGGTGCCGCCAGTTGGTGAGCGCGTAGCCGAAATATGTCCAGACGAACAGCATGACGGGCGCCGCGGCCAGAGCCAGGATCGCGATGTCGGTCTGCTGATGCTCGGCTGACGTGGTCATGTCGCCCGGCGGCAGGTGCGGCTTCCAGAGGAACCAGATGAGGAGATCGGCAATGAGGGCCAGCACGATCCAGATCAGGAAGATCCGGCGGGCGTGGCGTGGCTCAGCGGGCGCGGTGGCCGCCGGGGTCTCTGACGTGGCCATCAGGTCGCCACCTCCATGTTGCCCATCATGAAGCCGAGTGTTTGCATCGGGCCACCGTTGCCGTCAAGGAATCCGCCCCCGCACGGAACGAGGCACTGCCAGCGGAAGACGCCCCCGTGCTTCGGTGTCATGAAGCTGAACTTCTCCACGCTGTGCGGGCCTGAGGTGCAGGGCGATGCGCTACACAGGCTGGCGGTGGCGTCTGGCGACATGACCGGCACGAAGAGGTTCAGGCCCGGGATCGCGAACGTGTGCCCGACGTTGCAGCCCGACCACGAGTTGATGAGCGACACGTTGTGCGCCGGGCCCTCCTGCCCCTTACCGTCGACCCACCGGACGTTCACGGTGCCGCCGATCGTGCCCTGGACATGGCTCCAGTAGTTGTTGCGCAGCGGCGTGCAGCCGTCGTAGCCCAGGATCGTCATGTTGACCTTCGTCGCTGCGGGCACCTTAAAGACGGTGGTGTGCTCCCACTGCTTGGTCTGCGGGTTCTGCACGAAGTAGCTGACCCAGTCAGGAGTGCTCGTCACGCCGTTCTGCGGGTCTTCCTGGAGGACAACGTTGACCTGCCCGCCAGAGGCAGTGGAGGTGTAGTTCACGACCGGCGGGCTGGCGAGCAGGTAATGAATGAGGATGAAGACCGCGCCAGCGACCACCGCGGCGAACGCCACGAGCAGGGTCCCGACACGGACTGGCAGAGACACCAGTCACCACCTCGCTTCTTCGCGGCGCGTTGCGCACACGACTGGGGCCGACCCGCTGAGTCACGCGACTGCGGGCCGGAGGCCTCTTATGGACCTGATCCTGCGATCGTTAGCTGTCCGTCGGCAACTCGGCGGGCCCTGAATGACGAAATTGTCATGATCAAGGGCCGCCGCACGGGTACATTCGGCCATGAGAAGGCATGATAGCAACACTCCGTATCTATTGCACTACCCACAGTTACCCCTAGGTGTGCGACGGCCCTGGTCTGTCGAGCGGAAGTGGTGCAATGGTTTGCCGACGATCCGAAGGGTTGACCGGCAATGCCTGAATGCAGTAGATGGTCAGAGGACCCCCGTGCGCCGGCACGTGGGGCCGCCAGCCGCCCCCGCGCCGATGTCACCCAAGCAGCCAATGCCAACTGACCTGCCTGCGAAGTTCGCCCACCAGCCGGGCATGTACCCGACTGCGGCGCGGCTCCTCGTCGTCGACGACGAGCCGAGGATCCGTGATTTCATCGCCAGGGCGCTGTCCGCGGCTGGCTATGCAATCGATTTCGCCGGTAATGGCGGCGATGGCCTGCGGCAGGCCGTCGCCGGTGACTACGACCTGGTCATCCTCGACCTGGTCATGCCAGACATGGACGGGCGGGAGATCCTGGCCGAGCTTCGGCGTGAGCGCCCGGAGCAGGCGGTGCTGGTGCTGTCGTGCCTGTCCGACGTGACCACCAAGGTGGACTGCCTGGAGCTGGGTGCCCAGGACTACCTGACCAAGCCGTTTTCGCTGGCCGAGCTGCTGGCCCGGGTCCGCGCGCGGCTCCGGGACGTCGGTCACCCGCTGAGCGAGGTGCTCAGGGCCGGGGAGCTCCTGCTCGATTTCGGCCGGCTGGAAGCCAACATCGGGCAGGGGGCCGTGCCGCTCACCCGCCTGGAGTTCCTGCTGCTCCGGGAGCTCATGGAACATGTCGGACAGTCCGTCACCAAAGGTCAGCTACTGGCCTCGGTCTGGGGATACGATTTCGATCCCGGCTCCAACGTTGTCGACGTTTGCGTCCGGCGTATCCGCTCAAAGCTTGGATTCGACCTGATCAAGACGGTACGCGGTGAGGGCTACCAGCTCGCCTCCTAGGGGCTGGAGTGCTGGCCGGCTACGTCACACGGTGGCCGCCGGTCTGAAGCACCTTGTCCCGCCCCGTTTGTGGCGCCCCCTCCCCCGGGATCTGCCCGGTGCGCTGTCGGCCGATCCGCGGGGGCCGACGGACGGCAGGCGGCGCCGGCCGCTCCCGGCCAGCCTGCGGGGGCCGACGGACGGCAGGCGGCGCCGGCCGCTCCCGGCCAGATTGCGCCGGCCGCTCCCGGCCGGCCTGCCCTTCATGAGGAAGGCGCGGGACGAACTTTTGATGAGGAAGGCGCGGGACGAGCTCGGCCCTGCGCTGGCCGACGCGCCGACTGACGACTCCTGGCCTTCCCAGCTGGCCTGGGTCGATGCGGCCTGGGTGGCTTTCTCCCTGGTCAACCTGGCATCGATTGTTATCTTCGCGCACTGGGAAACGATTCCGTTCCACTTCATCTGGATCAGCCTCACGCTGCTGTACGGCTTCCGGGTCTGGGCGATCAGGCCCACGCTGTGGGTGCTCGGAATGGTCGTGGCCACCACGTTCGCCGCCATCGGCTGGGACGTCTGGCGCGGCGCCCAGTCGGTGGATGAGCTGAACGAGGTTCCCCTGATGGCCGCTATGTTCTGGCTGATGGTCTGGCACGCGCGGCGCCGGCTGGCCGCCGACCACGAACGGGACATGGTGAGCGACGAGAACGCCCGGCTGCTTACCACCCAGCGCCGGTTCCTGCAGGACGCCTCTCATCAACTGCGGACCCCGATCACCATCGCGCTGGGACACGCCGAATTGCTGGCTCGCGAACTCGCTGACCGCGGCCAGAACCGCGACATCCAGGTCGTGGTGGGCGAGCTCACCAGGCTGCGCCGGCTCGGCGAGCGGCTACTCGTCATCGCGGCATCCGAAGATCCGGATTTCCTGTATCCCGAGCCGGTCCGCCTGGACCGGTTCACCATGGAAGTCATCCGCAAATGGCGGCCCACCGCGGTAAGGCGCTGGCAACTCGGCCGGCTCGATGCGGTGACTGTCAGCGCCGACCGGGAGCGGCTTGGCCTCGCCGTGGACGCCCTCCTCGAGAACGCAGTCCGGCACACCGCGGAGAACGACATGATTCAGTTGTCCGTGCTCGCCGACGGGCAGGGCGCGCCCGCGCGTATGATCGTCGCCGACACGGGCGCTGGTATCCGACCCACCGAGCTTGAGCGCGTCTTTGACCGGTTCAGGACCGGGACCATGCCTATCGAGTCCACGGCCCCCCTGGCCGAGGACACAGGGTCAGCGGACTCCGGATCCAAGAGCACCGGGTCCAAGGGCACCGGGCTGGGGCTGGCGCTGGTGCGCGCCGTCGCCCACGCGCACGGCGGGGATGTCCGGGTCCGCAGCACGCCGGGCCTGGGCAGCGAGTTCGAGGTGGTCCTGCCCAGGCGCCCGGCGGCCGCCGGGCCGCTGCACGTGACGGCCGCACCGGGCTGGGCGGACCCGGAAGTGGCTGACCAAGAGGCGAGCGCGCTGGAGGAGGATCCATGGGCAAGCAGGAATCGATGACCTTGGACGAGGGCAACCTGCGCATGGACGGCCGGTCCGGTGACAGCGAACCGGGCGCGGCGGCCGACGGCCAGGGCCCCGCAGGGGATGGGGGGCTTCCCGGTCGCTGGATCTCCCGCTTCCGCTCGCTGAGCCGGGGACGCCGGCTCGCCATCACGACGTCGGCCGGCGTGTTCGCCGTCGTAGCGGCGATCACCGCCATCGGCAGCACCTCCGGGGGCGCGGCCAAGGCTCCCACGGCGCCTCAGGCGCCTGCCTTCACGCTCCCCGCCCTCGGCAGTTCCGGCCATTCCGGTGGGCACATCTCGCTGGAGGGGTTCGCGGGAAAGCCGCTCATCATTAATTTCTTCGCCTCTTGGTGCCAGCCGTGCCAGAAGGAGACGCCGCTGCTGGCCAAGTTCTACCGGTCGGCGCACGGCAGCATCGCGCTGATCGGCGTCGACGCGAACGACAAGGCCTCGGCAGCCCTGAAATTCATCCACGCGGCAGGGGTCAGCTATCCCGTTGCCTTCGATCCCTACCCGATGCACACAACGATCTCCTTTGGCGTGGACGCGCTCCCCCAGACGTTCTTCCTCGACGCACGGCACCGCATCGTCAAGCTCGTGCGCGGAGCGGTGACCGAGCAGGAGCTCAAGGCCGGAGTCGCCCAGATCACCGGACAGACGCGAGGCTGACAGTGGAGACCCCGACCCGCACCGACCCGCCGTACGTGCCGATACGGCACACCCGCTGGCCGATGCAGCGGACCCCGCGATGGCTGCTGCTGGCTGGCCTCGCGGTGCTCGTGGGGGCGGTGCTGGTCAGCCTGGTCCACCGGCCGAGCCAGGCGCAGCGGGCCGGCGACGTGCGTCAGTTCCTGACGGACATGAATACCGACATCGAGTCGTGCGCGGGAGGGGTCCGGGAATCGCTCGCCGCCCTGTATGCCATCAAACCGGGCACGGGCAGTACCGCTCAGGACACCCAGGACACGATCAAGATCGCCCGGTACGGGGCCAGCAACTGCTTGCCTGCCAACAACGAGCTTCTCGACGACCTGACCCAGTACCAGGTGACCGAGTCGCTGGCCGGCTTTCACCTCGACAATGCGGTAACTGGCCTTCTGACCTGGGCTTTCCCGGACGCGCAGCGAGTGCAGACCGACGTCGCGAACATGCTGAGCGCCACCGGCGCCACGGCCCGGGCCCAGGCGAGCGCGGCGCTCACGCGCGACACCCGCGATCTCGACGCCCAGCGCGCGAAGGTGGACAAGATCATGATGAATGCGGTGAGAGCCACCTCGGCGCGGGCAAGCCTGCCGGACCTGGCCGGCTGACGCCCGTGCGCCTGCCCAATGGCTTGCCGCGCAGCGTTACCGTCACGGCGGCGAGCGCACCGGTCCGCCAGCGGCCGCTGCGATAGCGACCAGAGACTTCGATCGGACTCTTAGGAACACACAGGGCGCGTTCAGCTTGCGCTCAGGCTCATGGTGCTTACTGGGATTGCCAGGACAAGCCGGGGCGCGGACCCGGCGCCGACCACGGCCAGACCGGGAACGTAGCGTGGTTCCCGGCGGCGAAGGGTGATACAGATGCAGGAAGGCCATGGCGGGAGTGGTGACCAGCCGGCGGAATACGTCGGCCCGTGGTCACCGCTTCCAGACCGGGAGGACATGCCCGCCCAGGACACGGCGGAGATCCCGCTGAGCCCGGACGCAGGGGCAAGTCCGGCCCCGGGCGCGTGGGCAGGCCCCGCCCAGGGCGCGGGAGGTTCCCCTGAGGACACGGGAGGTTCCCCCCAGGGCGCGGGGAGTTCCGTCCCGGGCGCGGGACCAGATGCCACCCAGGAGAGTCAGGCCCAGGAGAGTTGGGCAGTGCCGCCGACCCAGGACACGCGGGTCATGCCCACTCAGGGCGGCCAGCAGCCCTATGGCCCGGGTGCCGGGGCGCCTCCAACGGCCCGGGAAAGCGTGTGGACTCCGCCTCTGCCGGCCGACGTGTCCGCCGGCCCGAACCGCCCCGGTGGTTACAGCCAGGCGGAACAGCCCGGATACGGCCAGCCGGAGCAGCCCGGGTACGGCCAGCCGGGGCCCGGGCAGCCGGGATACGGCCAGCCTGGGTACGGCCAGCCGGGGCCCGGGCAGCCGGGATACGGCCAGCCTGGGTACGGCCAGCCGGGGCCCGGGCAGCCGGGATACGGCCAGTCGGAGCAGCCCGGATACGGGCAGCCAGGGTACGGGCAGCCTGGATACGGCCAGCCAGGGTACGGGCAGCCCGGATACGGGCAACCCGGATACGGGCAACCGGGATACGGGCA
>OBLW0100000289.1_pt1 | contig 43235 bp, 36 predicted proteins | sample 1520161 | NCBI WGS metagenome assembly OBLW01 (sample SAMEA3539309, study PRJEB22396) | soil metagenome | biome: tundra; feature: field; material: soil | place: USA | collected 2010-05 | depth 0.15 m
ATTCTGGCGCAGAAAAGACTCTTTGAGTTGCCGGCATTTGGTCAAGATGAATGGCATTGATCGCCACCACCCCACCTTTGCGAAGGCTCGACAGCGCATCAACTACTACCTTGCCGCTTGGCGCGAAGGTGATTGCGCAGTCCAGCGGCACCGGCGGTCTGGCATCTTCGTTACCGACCCAAGTCGCGCCGAGCCTGACAGCGGCCGCACGGTGTGCTTCGCCCCGCGTCACGACATACACCTCGCATCTCCATACTTGTGTGTGGCTACGCTTTTGCTCTGTCAATGATTCAGTTGGGGCGACGCTCTTGGATGTTTCAATTTGCTCAACTCAGAGGAACTTAGGAGATGCCGAGGCTCATCCAAGAGAGAAAGATAAGGGTGCCTGAAGACGTACCAACCGCCCGGGATGTGGGTACGGAAAACAAGCCCGCCGGGCCTGTCACCATTCCAAAAGATGCGAAAGATGGCATTCAACTGCCAATATCTCCCCTCCAATGATCCCGGAGCCAGAATCCTGCGGGCGGCGCCTTCTTTGCGCGCGGCATGTGCCGAATTGGCCATTCAAGGGACCGCATCAGGGACGAGGATTGCTGAGGACGGCAAATGGCAGGATGTTGCCGCCCCAGGAGAATCACCATGCCCAGGGAAGCTTCTGCAACGGACTCAGATTCAACGGTCAAGGACCAGGTAGTGGACCTATACAAGGACTTTGAGCACGAGGTGAGACGTGAGGTGCACAATCCTCTCGATTCCCCACAAGGCGATTTGCTGGTGCGCAAACATATCAACGGACTTGCGATCGCCTTCTTTATTGTGATCGCGCTATCGCTGTTGGCGGTGATCGCAGTGTTTGCGATGAATACGCGGACCTAGTGCGCTGACATGTCTACGCGGATTTGTGTGCCCGTGCACTGCACCAAGCACCAAGCGAGAGAAGCGGCGCAGAAGCAAAGGGAATGAGGCTACACCGATGAAAGCACTGATGTTCTTACTTGCGATACTGAGTTTCGGGACGCTGTGCTGGGCAGGGTCAGAACGCCAAGATGCCGTCAACCGGCTTAATAAATCGGCCACAGTGCTGCACGAGATCATGGACGCGCCGGACCAGCGCATTCCCGACTGGACTATGAAGAAGGCAAAGTGCGTCGCTGTTATACCCCACTTGATGAAAGGGGGATTCGTATTCGGAGCGGAAGAAGGCAAGGGTGTAGCCACTTGCCGGACGGCGAAGGGCTGGAGTGCGCCGGCGTTCATCGAAATTGGTGGTGGTAGCTGGGGAACGCAGATCGGTGTGGAAGCTGTAGATCTTGTGATGGTATTCAAAAGTAATAAAGGCATGCAGAAGCTGCTCTCGAGCAAATTCGAAATTGGAAGAGATGCCTCGGTGGCGGTGGGACCCTTGGGACGGCATTCATCAGAAAACACGGATGTGAAGTTGAATACGATGATTCTGACCTACTCTCGCGCCAAGGGGGCCTTTCTAGGAATGACATTCGACGGAGCGCTGGTTCGCGCGGACAATAAATCCAGGCGCGCAATGTATGGGCGCAGGGTCACGACTCGGGCTGCGCTGCTGGGTCGAGTGGCGCCGCCAGCTGCGGCACAACCATTCCTCGAGGCAGTCAGAGGAGTAAAAGCCGAAGCGGTACTGATGACTGCGAAAAGGTGAGCTGCGTCGCAGAAGCGCTGATTCGATTGCATATCTGACATTTCAGCGACTTGAATCGTTCGACGCCTGGATATCGCGGAGAGTCGGATTTAAGCGATCGGTTTCGGATTCAAATCGAAATAAAGCGTGTTTTTCTGTCGTTCCTTCCTATATACCTAAAGCGCAGCGAGTTTACGGTGGCTGTATTCGGGGGTCTGCGATTTCCGCCACACCGACCCGCGTACTGCTGGGCCAATCGTCCGCTTGGGCAATGATGCTGTGCCGGATGTCAACGGTGCCAACAGCGCCACCATGCCCCGCTGGGACGTAAATGCGATCAGGATAAAGTCCGGAGTATTGGAAAAGTGATCTGCCCGGCGGATATCTGGGAAATGTGGCTGACCAGCCTGTGCGCTCGTGATGGAAACTTGCCGGCCGGGCTCAAGAGGAGTTCTGCATCCTGTGGAAAATGCCTTCCAGACCCAGGGTCAGCGTCTGAGAATCAGGCGTAAGCTTGAATCAAGCCTAAATGAACCGGTACGGACGGCGGATGAACGGATAGTCCGGTTGGTCTTTATGGTAAAGAGGATTGACACTGTTCCCATCCTGGGTCTGGATGCTCAGTTTGTGTACCTATGGAATGAAATATGACTGCCAGGTAGCTATTCTGTAACCCTTGGTTAAAGTACTTCATGCGTGAGTGAATGGGTTACCGATTGCTCGATTCTTATGATTTCCTTCGGACAACGGGACGTGTCCTGGCCGTTTGTCTCGGCCATTGGGCTCGCCCTGCTGCAAATCGCACTCACCAATTGACTTGCTGATGCCAGTTTGGAGTGCGCCAGACGCTAGTGGATTCAGCTCTCCGATCAACAGGGTTCTGAATTCTGGCAGGGTATTCTGGCCTCCGGCTCCGTACATGGGATTCGACCGGCTTTCGGTAATTCCGAAAGAGTTACTGACGCGCCATGAAACTGGCCCGATTGTTGGATTGAAACGCTTTGCCGGACAAATGACGATAAAACAGACCCTTGAGTCGACTCGAATTGGTGTGAGCCCTGATTGCTTTCGAGAGAGGAGCAGACCTTGACCCCGCTTCGCGTGAATAGTGCCGTGACCCCAAACGACTCACCGTTCGAGGGGTTGTCGGCCGGGGAACGCGACGTCCTGAACGAAGGCGCCTTCAGGCGCATGATCGCCGTCGAGCGGAAGAGAACCGAGCGATCCAAGGAGCCCTTCCTTTTGATGCTGTTGGAGGCCGGCAATCAGCCAGGTTCGGAACCAAATGGGACGGCCCTTGAAAGGATGGCATCTGCCCTTCTGCCATTCAGCAGGGAAACCGATGTCGTCGGCTGGTACAAAGACCGGACGACGGTGGGAGTGATGTTTACTGGTCTTGGGGCAGATGACAAGAACTCGATTCTGAGCACAATTCTGGGCAGGATGAAAGCGATGCTACGGGACGAGCTGGTTTTCAGCCAGTCGAATCAAGTCGGCATCTCGTTCCACTTTTTCCCCGACGACTGGGATCATGGCAGATTCGGGCGTCCAAGCAACCCGGCGCTGTATCCGGACCTTATTGCGCCTGGAAGGCGCAGACGGTCTCTGCTGGTGGTGAAGCGCGTGATCGATATGGCTGGGAGTGCGCTGGCGCTGATCTTGTGTTCACCGCTGTTTCTTGCGATCGCGTTGGCCATCAAGCTGTCATCCAAGGGCCCGGTGCTTTTCAAACAGCAACGGGTTGGCCAGTATGGCCAGTGCTTTAATTTCCTGAAATTCCGTTCGATGTACGTCAACAATGACCACTTTGTACACCAGAAGTTTGTGACGGAACTAATCTCGAGCGATTCCAAGTGCGAGCCGTCAAACGGGAATGGTGAGAACTTATTCAAGCTGACCAATGACGACAGGATTACTCAACTGGGAAGGTTCTTGCGGAGAACGAGCCTGGACGAACTGCCACAGTTAATCAATGTTCTCAAGGGAGAGATGTCGCTGGTGGGACCTCGTCCTGCGATTCCCTACGAGTTGGCAGCGTATCAAACGTGGCACCGGCGCCGCGTACTGGAAACCAAGCCCGGAATCACCGGAATTTGGCAGGTTACAGGCCGAAGCCGCGTCCGATTCGATGATATGGTGCGGATGGATCTCCGCTACGCCATGGCTTGGTCTCCCTGGCTTGATTTGAAGATACTTTTGCGCACGCCGCTGGCAGTGATCAGGGGCAACGGTGCGTACTGAACTGCATGCTTCTTTTCGGCATTCGACTTCGACTGAACGTGCGAATGTTTCGCGTTAAACAGGGGCCGCCTTTCCCACGTGTGTCCTAAGGATTGCAAGAAGTGAGTTAGATTGGCGGTGGGATCATGAATTTCGGAGTAATTGGCTACGGGTACTGGGGACCAAACATCGTCAGGAACCTCACAACAATAGAAGATTCCAAGGTATTGACGATTGCGGATCTTGATCCATCCGCACAGGAGCGTGCCCGCAAGGCTTATCCGGGAATCAAGATCACTTCCGATGCGATGGATGTGATCTTATCGACAGACATTGACGCTGTTGCCATTGTTTCCCCGGTGTGGACGCATTTCGAACTAGCAAAAGCTGCGCTGGAGAATGGCAAGCATGTGTTCGTAGAAAAGCCGCTCACCAGCAATTCTGCGCAGGGCGAGGAACTGATCGATCTGGCTCAGAAAAAGAATCTCCTGATAATGGTGGACCACACTTTCCTGTTTACCGGTGCAGTTAGGAAGATCAGCGAGTTACTTGACCAAGAAGCACTGGGCAAGCTCTACTATTACGATTCCACGCGCGTCAATCTGGGCCTTTTCCAACATGACATTAATGTTCTGTGGGATCTGGCGCCCCATGATCTCGCAATTATCGATTACTTAGTCAAGTCAACCCCCGAGGCAGTTGTCGCTACCGGACAGAAACATTTGAATGGTCACGAAGATATAGCTTTCATGACACTTTACTTTCCTGACAAGGTCATCGCGCACATCAACGTGAACTGGCTCTCCCCGGTAAAGGTCAGGACCACGCTCATTGGCGGCGAGAAGAAGATGCTGGTCTGGAACGATCTGGAAGCCGACGAGAAGCTGAGGGTGTACGACAGGGGAGTGAACATCACGAGCCAGGAAGGCGTATACGATTTGCTGGTTCACTATCGATCCGGCGACATGTGGGCGCCGAAAGTGGAGCAGGGTGAAGCGCTGCGACGGGAGCTCACTTATTTTGTGGATTGCGTCTCAAGCGGACACGAGCCGTTCAACGACGGACGCTCCGGGCTGCGGGTGGTGAAGATGCTGGAAGCAGCAAGTGAATCGCTGGAGAAGAGAGGATCTCTGGTATACCTATGAACTCCAACAACTGCATCTCGAGCGACGTGAAACTGGGGGAGAATGTACAGCTCTCGAACTTTATAAACCTGTACGGCTGCGAAATCGGCAGCGAGACGAAGATAGGCGCATTCGTCGAGATCCAGAAGAATGCCGTTGTCGGAAAGCGCTGCAAGATATCCAGCCATACGTTTATTTGCGAAGGCGTCGTCGTGGAAGACGACGTATTTATAGGGCACGGCGTGATGTTCATCAACGACACCTATCCCCGGGCCACGACCGCGGACGGAAGGCTGCAGACCGAAGCCGACTGGAAAGTGGAGCGGACGGTGATTAAGAAGGGTGCGTCGATCGGCTCCGGCGCCAGGATTCTTCCCAATACCACAGTCGGCGAGAATGCAATTGTGGGCGCCGGCAGCGTGGTCACCAAGGATGTTCCGCGCAATGCGATAGTGGCAGGAAACCCGGCCAGGGTACTGCGCTTCATTGAACCGGCCGAGAGTTTCATGGAATCCGAGGCTGTTCCTTTTCTCGATCTTGTGGCTCCCCATCTGGAACTCGAAAACGAACTAGTTGGCATTTTCCGCAAGGGATTGCGTACGGCCAGCTTTGTTGGCGGGTCGATGGTGGAGGAATTCGAGAAGGCATTCGCAACCTTCTGCGATTCTGGCCATTGCGTGGGGGTGAGTAGCGGGACGGACGCGCTGCGCTTCGCTTTGATTGCTTCAGGAGTGCGGCCCGGGGATGTGGTGCTGACCGTGCCGAACACGTTTATTGCCACCACGGAGGCCATCTCCCAAGCCGGAGCCAAACCGGAGTTCATCGACATTGATGAGCATACTTTAAACATGTCGGCTGAGGTGTTGCAGCAGTTCCTTGAAAGGCGGTGCAGGCGCGACGCATCTGGAAAGCTGATCAGCACGCGCAGCGGAAGGCGGGTCACCGCGATTGTGCCAGTGCATCTCTACGGTCAGATGGCCGACATGGATTCGATTCTGCGGCTGGCTGGCCATTACGGCCTGATTGTGGTTGAGGATGCGTGCCAGGCGCACGGCGCCGAATACTTTTCAAAGGAACAGAACCGCTGGATGAAGCCAGGGTCGATGGGCCGCGCTGCGGCATTCAGCTTTTATCCAGGGAAGAATCTCGGAGCGTGTGGCGAAGGCGGAGCAGTAACTACGAACGACGGCGCGCTGGCAGGCACTATCAGGATGCTGCGCGATCATGGTCAGGCAAAGAAGTATTACCACGACATGGAAGGCTACAATGGACGGCTGGATGCAATCCAGGCCGGGATTCTGTCCGCCAAGCTGCCACATGTTACAGAGTGGAACTCGCGTCGCCGCGAACATGCAACTGAGTACAACCGTCTCCTGGCGGGCAACGAAGCTGTAATCCTTCCCTACGAACCTTTCTGGTCGCGCGCTGTCTACCACCTCTACGTGATTCGCACCGCTGACCGCTCTGGTTTGATGAATCACCTGAAGATGGCGGGCATTGACACGGGAATTCACTATCCGGTTCCATTGCATCTACAGAAGGCCTATGCTTCGTTGAAATACGGTCAAGGAGACTTTCCGATTGCGGAACGGGCAGCCACGGAGATTATTTCACTGCCCATGTTCCCGCAGCTTACCTCAAGGCAGCAATCAAGAGTGGTGGAGGAGGTGCTGGCCTTTGCGTCACAGGCTCTGCAGGGCGCGGGATTTTGAACCGAGATTGCATTGCCCGGCCGGCAACGTACTGAGCCGAGTTATCAGGCCAGTTATTAAATGAGGAACTGATTTGGTGAAACTTCCGTCCTATGTGCTGGTGACGCCAGCGCGCAACGAAGCGCAGTTTATCGAATCGACAATAAAGTCGGTCGTTGCGCAGAAGGTGCGTCCGCTGAAGTGGGTCATTGTCAGTGACGGTTCAACCGATGGTACCGATGAGATTGTGAGCCGGTATGCGGTGGCGCACGAGTGGATAGAATTGCTCCGCATGCCGGAGCGTAAAGAGCGTCACTTTGCGGGGAAAGTATATGCATTCGATGCAGGCAAGGTTAGAGCCGGCGGGCTGGCCTATGACGTAATTGCCAGCCTGGATGCGGACATCACTTTTGAGAGTGACTACTTTTCATTTTTACTTGAAAAGCTCGCAATGGACCCAATGCTTGGAGTGGTGGGAACACCGTACGTTGAACGATCAGGCGAGAGTTTCGATTACAAGTTCACGAGCCTCGATCATGTATCCGGCGCCTGCCAGATGTTCCGGCGCGAGTGTTATGAAGCAATCGGCGGCTACCTTCCCGTAAGGGTCGGTGCAATCGACTGCATCGCGGTAATTACCGCCAGAATGGAAGGCTGGAAGACGCGCACCTTTACCGAAAAGGTTTGCCAGCACCATCGTAAGGTTGGGACTGCACAATGTGGTCCGATGGAGGCTAACTTTGCGACCGGCGTGATGGATTACGCCATGGGGAACCATCCTGTTTGGCAGCTGTTCCGAACCGCCTATCAGATGACCAGGAAGCCGCTCGTGCTGCGGGGACTGGCGCTGGGGACAGGTTATCTCTGGGCATTCATTCGACATGCGAAGAGGCCAGTGACGCGTGAATTTGTTGAATTTCACCGGCGGGAGCAGATGCAACGTCTCAGGGTGAAATTTATCGGCGGTCCTCTGCATGACGATACGCGAGTACTTTCACGTTCTGAAGTACGCGAAGCTCGTTAAGGCGCGAATGTGGAGATGTCGTTATGCGACCAACACAGATAGTTGCATAAGATCGTGGCTCACTTACAACCTATGAATTGTGATCAGCAAGTAACTCCGATAACGAATGACGGCTCTGCCGGCGCGATATTTGCGCCGGGCAGGTCACCTGTAAGCGACGCGATGGAACCGGCCGGCGCCGCCGTTATTGTGAATGCTGACGATTGGGGAAGAGATAACGCCACGACTGACCGTTGTCTCGATTGCTTTCTTTTGGGCGCAGTCTCATCCGTAAGTGCGATGGTCTTCATGGAGGATTCCGAGCGAGCGGCGGATCTTGCGCGACATCACGGAGTCGATGCGGGTATTCATCTGAACTTCACGCTGCCGTTTTCTGCGGCGCATTGTCCAGCGCGGCTGAAGCAGCACCAGGAAAGGCTCTCCCGCTTGTTGAGTTCACACCGGTTTGCCCCGGTGCTTTATCATCCCTTCGCTGCTGCTTCGTTTGAATATGTTGTAAAGGCACAACTGGAGGAGTACGAGCGACTCTATGGTGCTGCGGCACGTCGCGTGGATGGCCATCATCACATGCATCTCTGCACGAACGTGCTGATGCAGGAACTACTGCCCGGCGGCATCATTGTACGCAGAAACCTTTCGTTTGCGCGCGGAGAGAAAGGCTTCTTCAATCGCTTTTATCGCCACCAGCAGGACCGGCGGCTGGCCCGGCGACACCGGATTGCAGATTTCTTTTTCGACTTGCAGCCATTGGAGCCTCGCCGACGGCTTGAAGAGATCTTCGACCTGTCGGAGCGTTTTGACATCGAAGTGGAAACTCATCCGATTCACGATGAGGAATACAGGTTTCTGGCAGACGGAGAACTGATGCGGGGTGCAGGCGAAGGGGCGGTGGTTCGGGGCTATGTTCTTCGTTTCTGTAATCCTGGAGTTGGTGTCGGGAGAAGTTCATGACCCGTCAGGGAGAAGGACGAAGGCAGTGAAAATCGTAGGGGACGTAAGTTCGGCGAATCACGACCAGGCGAAAGAAATTGCGCACATCTCCGTCTGCGTTTGCACATACAAGCGGCCGCTTTTGCTTAAGCGTCTCCTGACTGAGTTGAGCCGGCAGGAAACCGGCGGATTGTTCACCTATTCGATTGTGGTGGCCGACAACGACGAAGTGAAATCGGCTGAGGCCTCAGTGGCAGAAATGCGCCGGGTCTGCGCGGTCCCTGTGAAGTACTGTGTTGAACCAAGACGCAATATAGCTCTGGCGCGGAACAAAACGGTCGAGAATGCGGAGGGAGAGTATGTCGCTTTCATCGATGATGATGAATTTCCGGAGTTAACCTGGCTGCTGACATTATTCAAGATATGCAACGAATACAAAGTGGACGGCGTGCTTGGTCCTGTGAAGCGTCATTTCGATGAGGCTCCGCCGGCATGGTTCAAGAAAAGCAGTATCTATGACCGCAGGATTAATCCCACCGGGAAACTTGTCGGCTGGAAAGAAGCCCGAACGGGAAACGTTCTGCTGAAAAGGGCGGTTATCGCCGGGGAGACTGCGCCCTTTCGATTTGAGTTCAGGGCCGGCGAGGATCAGGATTTCTTTAGACGAAAAACTGAAGAGGGATACGTGTTCATCTGGTCCTCCGATGCCGTGGTGTCAGAAACCATTCCTCCCGCGCGCTGGAAACGTAGCTACATTCTTCGGAAAGCCGCGCTTCAAGGAGCGACCGCCGCGCTGCAACCGAACTGTGGCGTCATCAACATCATGAAGTCTGTGATTGCTGTACCTCTTTATGTGATCATCTTGCCGTTTGCGCTGCTTTTGGGACAGCACCTCTTTATGGCGCTGATGGTGAAGATCTGCGATCACTCCGGGAAACTGCTCATGCTCATGGGTGTCAATCCAGTTCACGAGGAATATGTGAGCGAGTGAGCGTGGACCTTTACGTAGGCGCGGTATGACTCGTCGATTGTGAAAGTGAAGTTACCGATCCAATGGATAACGCGATCAAGGAAATTCGGATATTAGGGAGGTGGCTTCGCATTGCGCGCTTGGATGCGGAGTTATATGACTTCCTGTCAGATCCGGAACCAATGATCGATCGACTGCGCCATTCTAAAGACGACATTGATATCTTCACATTCGTGCAGGGTTTACCGAAGACCGAGCCAAAGTACAAGTACGCGATGGAGTGGGAAAACCTGGCGGTTCTGCCTATTTCAACCTTCGAACATTGGTGGAATAACCAAATCGGATTTAAGTCAAGGAACAAGGCAAAGCAGGCTGAAAAGAAGGGTGTCGTGGTTCGCGAGGTTCAGTTCGATGAGACGCTCGTGCGCGGAATCTGGGAGATCTACAATGAGTGCCCGGTGCGCCAGGGGAGACATTTCAGGCACTACGGAAAAGACCTTGTTACTGTGTATAAAGACGAGGCCACTTATCTTGACTTCAGCACTTTTATCGGCGCTTTCCAAGGCGATGAGTTAATCGGTTTCATCAAAATGGTGGCAGACGAGACAGGTGTGCAGGCAGGACTCATGAACATCCTGTCGAAGATGCGGCAAAAGGATAAGTCCCCAACCAATGCGCTCCTGGCACAGGCGGTGAGGTCTTGCGCCGACCGGGGAATCTCTTACCTGGTTTACGCGAATTACGCCTATGGAAAGAAGCAGCGAGATAGTCTTAGCGATTTCAAAGAGCGGAACGGATTTCAACGGGTCGACATTCCGCGCTACTTCGTTCCGCTGACGCGCCTTGGCAAAGTGGCGCTCCGTATGGGGTTCCATCACCGACTGGTAGAGCGCATCCCTGAGCCCATCGCAGGCGGCCTTCGCGATCTTCGCAAACACTGGTACAGCCGTAGAGTTCAGCCTACCGGGGAAGCCTCTTAGAAAGCGACGAGAAACTATGCCAGGGCTTGTCGGTCTTATTACCAGAATGCCGCGAGAACGCGCCGAAGCGAAATTGCTCCGCATGGTTGCGGCGCTTCGCCATGAGACTTCTTATCTAAGCGGGACATGGAGCGAGGAGTCGCTGGGCCTCTATGTGGGTTGGGTAGAACGCAGTGGCCCCGTGGCGGGTTGCATGCCTTTCAAGAATGCGCAGGGCGATCTTGTGCTGGCATTTTCAGGCGAGGATGTTTCAGAGCTCGGTAGGACGTCGCGCCTTAGGCAGCGCGGCAATGCTGGTGAGGGCGAGGGGCTCTCGTATCTTGTCCAACTCGCCGAGAACAATCCGAGTTTTCCTAAGTGCTTGAACGGAAGGTTCCACGGTGTGCTGGTCGATAAGCAGAATGGGACGGCCAATCTGTTTAACGACCGGTTTGGAATGCACCGGGTTTACTATTACGAAACTAAGGAAGCCTTTTACTTCGCGGCAGAGGCGAAGGCTATTCTGGCCGTCCGCCGGGAAGTGAGATCGATCGATCCTGATGGTTTGGCGGAGTTCGTATCCTGCGGATGCACGTTAGGAAACCGCACATTATTCAAAGACATTCGTGTGTTGCCTCCAGCTTCGTTCTGGAGTTTTCGCCAGGCGTCCATTGAACAAAAAGGCACATATTTCGAATCTAAAGAGTGGGAAGAGCAATCTCCGCTTGAGCCCGAACCGTACTATCAACAGTTGCGCGAGGCCTTCTCTGAAAGTCTGCCTCGATATCTTGGCGGCCCGGAGCGTGTTGGTGTTTCCCTCACAGGCGGCCTGGATTCAAGAATGATCATGTCCTGGTGCAGGGCCGCACCGGGATCGCTTCCGTGCTACTCCTTTGGGGGAATGTATCGCGAGTCTCAGGACGTTAGGATAGCGCGACAGGTCGCCCAGGCATGCGGGCAGGAACATGAGGTAATACCGGTCGGCGAGGAGTTTCTGGCGCGATTCCCGCACTATTCCGAACGCGCCGTCTTCCTTACAGACGGATGCGTCGAAGTGAAGCACGCTCCCGATTTATATGTGAACGAGCGTGCCGCGAGAATTGCGCCGGTACGGCTTACGGGGAATTATGGCGGAGAGGTGCTTCGCCGAGTTCGGGCGTTCAAGCCTGTCGATCCGGTGCCCGGTCTGTTTCATTCAAATTTCAACCAACATATCAAACGCGCGAGGGAAAAATATTGTGAATACGTCCAGGGACACGCGCTTTCGTTTGCGCTGTTTCGCCAGGCACCTTGGCACCACTATGGTCTTCTCTGCCTGGAGCAGAGCCAGCTTTCGATTCGCTCACCATTCCTGGACAATGATGTTGTAAAAACTGTCTTTCGCGCGCCACAGTCGGCGGTGCCAAGCGACGATGTGTCGCTGCGCCTCATTGCGGACGGCAATTCAGAACTGCGCCGGATACGGACAGATCGCGGGTCGGGGGGAAGCCTGTCCGGATGGGCTGCGGCCATGCAGCGTGCGAAGTTTGGGTTCACCTTTAAAGCGGAGTACGCCTATGACTATGGGATGCCGCAAGCCTTGGCTCGTATTGATCACTCGCTGGCACCGCTTCACCTGGAACGGTTATTTCTCGGCCGGCATAAGTTCAGTCATTTTCGAGTCTGGTATCGGGATGCGCTTGCCAACTACATCCGTGAGATGTTGCTTGACTCACGAACACTGTCACGGCCGTACTTGGAACGCGATGTTCTCGAGAGCATAGTCAAAGGACACCTCAAGGGGAATCACAACTACACAGCCGCGATTCACAAGATTCTTACGCTCGAACATTTGCATAGGATATTTATCGATTGAATATGACTCAACTGATTGGCACTCTCGTTTGCATAGCTGTCATGGTCTGGCTGTTTGTCATGGACCGTGATGCGAGAGAGCCGGCTTCGAAGGCGCTTTGGATTCCCACTGTGTGGTTGCTGATCATTGGGTCACGCGCAGTGTCGACGTGGCTTCACTTGTCTCCGGCTGTCTCCCTGGCGCAACAGTACACAGAGGGAAGTCCGCTTGACGCAGCCGTATACGGGATCCTGATTGCCGGGGGAGCATTAGTTCTGAATTTCAGATCGTGCCAGGTCAAGAGATTCATGCAGAGGAACTTGCCGCTCCTGCTGTTCTTTGTTTACTGTGCGCTCAGCATTGCCTGGTCGGACTATTCCTTTATCGCGCTTAAGCGATGGAGTAAGTCGGTTGGGGACTTAGTGATGATCATGGTTGTGCTTACAGATCCGTACCCGTTGGCTGCGGTGAAACGGCTGTTAGCGCGAGCGACGTTTGTGTTGTTACCACTTTCTGTGCTGTTGATCAAATGTTATCCGGATCTGGGGAGTGCTTTTAACCCGGGAGATATGACAACGATGTACTTTGGGGTAACTACCTTCAAGAACATGCTCGGAATGATCTCCATGGTATTCGGGCTGGCGTCATTGTGGTCTTTTATGAATGCATATCTTGAGCGCACCATGCCGCGGCGGAAAGAGCATTTGATTGCGCATGGAGTGATGATTGGGACCGCAATGTGGCTGATTGTGACTGCCGACTCCATGACCTCGCTTGGTTGCTTTGTTATAGCTGGATCGGTGATGGTGTTGATCTCGCAGCGATGGGTTGCTCGCCGGCGCAGCAGCGTGCACGTCATTGTCTGGACTGCAATAGTGGCGCCAGTAGTTGTACTGCTTATTGACACGTTTGGGACTCTGGTCCATTCGCTTGGAAGAAATGCAACCCTGACTGGCCGGACAACAATCTGGAAGGCTGTTCTATCTCTGCACACAAATCCTTTGGTGGGGAGAGGCTTTGAAAGCTTCTGGCTTGGCAACCGCCTTGAGGCCGTTTGGAATATGAGCGTGCAAGGAATCCAGGAGGCTCACAATGGATATATTGAGCTCTACCTGAATTTGGGATGGATTGGTCTGCTACTGCTTGGCTGGCTGATTGTTACGGGGTATCGCGATGCCATCGCCGCATTCCGCAGCGATCCGCGAGAGGGTAGATTGCGATTGGCATTCCTTACGGCGGCGTTGATATTCAGTTTGACGGAGGCAGGCTTCAGGATGCTGACTCCCGTCTGGTTTGCGTTTCTCCTTGCGGTTGCCGGGTGTTCCTGTGGCTTGCATCCCGAAGAACAAAAGGGAATTCCGGGATCGTTCTGGATGCGGGCCAGCGACCAGAAGCAGATCCGCATTCTTCAGTGAGTCGGACCTGTCGTTGATGGCGCGAAGGAATGCATTGTCAATTGTTACTTATTATGAGGGACACTTAGAAGGCGTTGACGGGATCGGAGATTGATTGAAGCCCTTTGATGCAAATGGCGCCTTTACACCCTCTCTTCCCAGAGGCGGAGATTCGCTCAGACGTCTTGCGGTAAGAGGCGCCGGGATGACGGTCTTCTCCGGAGGTGTTGGATTAGCGATTCAACTGGTCGCGACAGTTGCGCTGGCGCGTCTACTGACACCGCATGACTTCGGGCTGGTTGCGATGGTGACAACGTTCAGCATCCTCCTATCGAACTTTGGGGTAAATGGAGTCACCGAAGCTCTGATACAGCGCGAATGGATTGATCACACGCTGGCTAGTAATCTCTTTTGGTTCACTCTGGGCGGCGGCTTGTTGCTTACCGGAGGATTTGCCGCGGCGGGTTCATTGCTGGCAAGGTTCTATGGTGAAGCGTTGGTCGCGTCGATTGCGGCGGGGAGTTCTGTATCGATCATCTTGACCAGTATCTCGGTCATACACATCGCTCTGTTGAAGCGAGCGATGCTTTTCTCGGCGGTGGCGAAGAATGACATTGTTGCCAGGGCAGTGTCGGTGGTTGTGTCGATTCTGTTTGCTTGGGCCGGCTGGGGATACTGGGCACTGGTGTTAGGTGTTTGTGCGCTGCCGTTAAGCACGGCCATCGGTGCATGGGTCATCTGTGGATGGGTGCCAGGACGCCCACGGCGTGCGGCGGGCACGGGCGCAATGTTGAAGTATGCGATGTACACTTATGGGCGATTCAGCGTTAACTACTTTGCTCGTAACACCGATAACCTCCTGGTTGGTTGGCGCTTTGGAGCGCCGGCGCTCGGATTCTATAAGAAGGCATACGATCTGTTTTCTCTTTCCGCAACGCAGCTCGTCGCCTCTACTTCGGTGGTGGCGGTCTCTGCGTTGAGCCGTGTGCGAGAGGATGGCGCGCAATATCGGCGCTATCTGCTCGGCGCCATGGCGGTGATGGCCTTTCTAGGTATGGGGATTGCGGGCGATCTCACATTGGTGGGCAAGGATCTGATTCGCGTGTTGCTTGGGCCCGGTTGGGAGCCAGCGGGTCAGATATTTACGTTTTTCGCGCCGGGAATCGGAATCATGGTTCTTTATGGCACCCACGGATGGATACACCTTTCGATCGGGAGGGCAGATCGCTGGTTTCGCTGGGGATTGGTGGAGTGGAGCGTAACTATCCTGCTGTTTGTTGCGGGGCTTCACTGGGGACCTCAGGGAATTGCTGTGGCGTGGTGCGTATCGTTCTGGATTCTTACTGTTCCTGCGATGTGGTATGCGGGTAAGCCAATTGGGCTTGGAGTCGGCCCTATATTCGCGGCGGTTTGGAGATATATTGTTGCTTCATTATTGGCAGGTGTGGCGAGTTATCTAATCCTATCCAGGCGAGCGTTTCTAACGGAAGCGGCCGGCGTGAGCGGAGCGGCGCTTCGGATTGCATTCATCTCGCTTTGTTTTCTGGGGTTGTATCTCAGTGTCATTATCATGCTTTATCGCGGGCTTGGGCCATTGCGTAGACTCGCTGGTCTGCTTCGCGAGATGACTTCGATCGCGCGTGCCGACGGGGCTTCCGGCTCAGATCGCTCAGAGAGCAAAGCCGGCAAAGTACTAATTCTGCCGTTGATGTTGCTGGCGTTTGCTTGTTACGGCCACGCTCAGCCGTGGGCTCCTATTCTGAGTTCAAAGCAAGCTATTGACTGGTCGAGCGCGGGCGTGGGCGGAATTCCGGCGCGCGTGACTAACTGTGCAAGTCTGACGCAATCGGCAACGACTGGCGAGATCAACGCCGCGCTAGCAGCCTGTTCGAGTGGGGAGACTGTCTACCTGGCGGCTGGCACTTATTCCATAACGGGGACGGTGCATGTTCCTTCGACCGTGACATTGCGGGGCGCGGGGGCAAGCGCGACGATCCTGAATGCGACAGGTACGGGTGGCGGGGATGTGATCAGCATGGGTGCGGGGTCGGTTGCTTTCAAGCCGCTCAGAATTGCTCGTGGAACAACTGCCGGGTCTACCAGGATAGAGGTCAGCGACACGACTGGCGTCGGAGTTGGCATGTATCTTGCGATCACTGAAGTCAATAACCGGACTTATGTGTCGAACGCCGGCAGCGGAGGGAACTGCAACTGGTGCGACGGCGATTGGACGAAAGATGGAAGCCTTGCTCGCGGGCAGATTGTTGCAGTCAAGGGGATAAGTGGCAGGGCGATCACGATCTCGCCGGGACTCTACGGGGCTTATACAAATGCGCCTGTTGCGGTTCCTTTCAGCATGTCAGCTAGTTATGCGGGAGTTGAAGACCTTCAGGTGTATGCCAACGATACGGGATATGCAGCGAGCTTCGGCATGTCTGAATGCGCATACTGTTGGATCAAGGGCGTGGAATCGAATTATGCCGATGGTGATCACGTTGAAGTGTACTGGGGATTTCACGACGAGATACGCGACAGCTATTTCTCGAATGCATTTCTGCACACGCCCGGGAGGTATGATTCCGATATTCAAATTGCATTCAAGAGCAGCGCTAGCCTTATCGAGAACAACATTATTGAGCGCACTCATGTAGCTGTGATGCTGGAATGGGGCGCTGCGGGTAATGTGGTCTCTTATAACTACACGACGGGAGAGTTCGATAGCGGGGCGACCGATCTCGACATTGGCGGAATTGATTTTCATGGTGCGCATCCGCAATTCAATTTGCTCGAGGGAAATGTGCTAACGCAGATTTCACAAGATTCTGTCTGGGGGACCTCGAGCCATACCACTGCTTTTCGTAACTGGGTTGTGGGCACGAACCGGATTTGCAGCTCGATGAGCGGACGGGGAACTGTGAGATGCGCGGGAGTTGATGGACATTACGGATTTCAGGCGGCGAGGGCTATTGAGATGTCCCACCTGGGAACGGCCAGCAACTTTGTGGGGAACGTCGTGGGATCGGTACAGATGCAGGCCTTGATGGGGTATAACAGCCCGTTGGAACAGCGAGCGTCGATTGAATATCCTTCGGCGCGGAGTTACGACGCGGCCGCATATGGCTGGTCGTTCGGATATGGGAAAACGAGCGACGATGGTACCGGAACGGGATGCGGCGGGGGAGTTCCTCTTTGTCATCGCGCTGGAACTTCCTCAACTGATTTCCTGCATGGGAATTATGACAACATTGGAGGATCGATCGCGTGGGTGTCCGGAGTTACTCATGAATTGCCGGCGTCGTTGTACTTAAATGGGAAACCGGCATGGTGGGGATCGATGCTGTTTCCAGCAACGGGGCCGGATGTAAGTGGAGGAGCCGGGCCGGGTGGACACAGCTACGGGAATCCAGCACAGGCATGTTATCTTCGGGTGATGAGAGGCTCGGACGGAGGGGCAGGCGGGCCGCTCGTCTTCGATGCACGCAGTTGTTACGGAACGAACGCTCCGGCCGCGCGGATTATACCGGACAATAAGGCTGCCGCAGATTTGGTTATGCATGAGTACGCAGTTGGGCATGGATTGGACGGGGAGATTAGATGAGTAGTAAAGAAGAGGCAGTTACGCTGGTGGTTGGTCTAGGCGAGGTAGGAAAGCCGCTGTATACAATCCTGAAAAAACGAGAGCCGAGTACGATTGGGATCGATACAGAACCTGCATCCGTAGAAAAACCCGTCGGCATTATGCATATCTGCTTTCCGTTCAGTGAAGCAAACCAATTCCAGAATATGGTGGTTGGGTATGCACGCAAGTACACTCCGCAAGTGATTGTGATCAACAGTACCGCGGTGCCCGGCACTACCCGTTCGATCGAAAGCGAAATCGCAATTCCTTGTGTTTACAGCCCTATTCGCGGCAAGCACACGAAGATGATGGATGAACTTTATACATACGTGAAGTTCGTAGCCGGCACCGATGCGCAGGCCACCGAGCGGGTGCAGGAACACTTTAAAGCGGCCGGGCTGCAGTCGGAAGCAATGTCTACGCCGGAGTCGCTGGAACTGGCGAAGCTGCTGGAGACTACTTATTTTGGTTTGTTGATTGCGTGGGCGCAGGAGATGAATCGCTTCTCAGAGACGGTGAGTGCGGATTATGTGGAAGTTGGAAAGTTCTTTCGCGAGATCGCGTATCTTCCAAACGTATTGTTCCAGCCCGGTTTCATCGGTGGACACTGCGTGATGCCCAATATCGACCTGCTTCAACAGCGCTTCCCATCTGAGTTTCTCCAAGTGGTAAAGGGATCCAATGAAACGCGGAAGGCGGAACTGGCTGCACAGAAACTGCAGCGCCCAGGCGGACGGCTGAATCCGCTAACTCTCGCCTGAACAGCGCAGCCAAGCTGATTGCTGGAGCAGTATTTGTCCAAGAGGTCTTTAAGGAAAGAAACGGCTGCGCCTCCGATGAAGAAGATCTGCATGGTCGCTTATACGAACTACCTCTCCGATGCCCGTCCGAGGCGGGAGGCGGAGACGTTGGTGCGAAGGGGAGATCGAGTCGATTTCATCGCTCTCAACGATAAAGACCGGCCCAGGATGGACACTGTTCAGGGCGTGAGAGTGTATCGCGTGCGGCAAGAGAGATATCGCGGGGGTGGCGGCCTGAGCTATGGATTCGCTTACTTGAGATTTCTATGCGCGGCTACGCTGACACTGGTGCGTCTTTCTTGGCGTGAGCGGTACGACGTTATCTACGTGCATACCATGCCCGATTTACTTGTGCTGGTGGGGCTTATCCCGAAACTCTTCGGGGCTCGAATTGTTCTGAACATCCACGACATGATGCCGGAACTTTATATGTCGAAGTTTGGAATCTCTGAGAAGCACTTGCTGATTCGATTGCTCGCGTTTCAAGAACAGTTCAGCATCCGGCTCGCGGACAAGGTGATCTGCGTCCATCATCCGCACAGGGATGTGCTGTGCAAGCGTGGAGCACCGCTTGAAAAGATTACTGTGTTGCCCAATGTTCCCGATCCGCTGGTTTTTCGGAGTGAGGGCTTGGCGCGGAAAACCGAGGGCACATTCCGGGTCGTTTATCACGGAACCATTGCACGGCGCCTGGGACTTGATCTGGCGGTGCGGGCGTTTGCAAAGGCCGCGGATTCATGTCCGGGCGCGCGGTTCGAGATCTATGGTGACGGCGATGCAGGAGAGGAACTTGAGGCGCAGATCAAGGGTTCAGGCGTGGAAGACAGGATTGATTTCTGCAGGAAGATGTTTCGCGTGGAGTCGATCGCGCAGATGATTCAGGGCGCGTCCGTGGGAATCATTCCGAATCGACGCGATGTTGCGACGGACTACATGCTTCCGGTGAAGCTGCTGGAATATGTGCATCTCGGTATCCCGGTGATTGTGCCACGGCTGCTGGCCATCCAGTACTACTTCAGAGAGGACCAGTTGGAGTATTACGAACCTGGGGACGTGGACGAATTGGCCGAATGCATTTGCCGACTCTATGCGGACCCTTGGGAGAGAGCGGAACTGGCGCGGAAGAGCGCAGAGTTCGCGAAGAATTTCAGCTGGGACACACTGAAAGAGGAGTTGTACAAAGTGGTTGACGACGAGCCCATCGTGAAGCCCGTGGAAGCGGCGTAGGATGCGGGAAGAAGAACTTAAGCGAGCCTGGGAATGAGAGGGACTGGTGCATGGCGCTGATTGTGCGAATTGACGTGGATCGCCCTTACGGAAAAAAGGGAATCGTACGCCATGTTGCCAGCCGCCTAAGCTCGGACTACCGGCTGCCGCGAATGAACTGGCTGCGTTACCTGGACGAGTTGAAGACAATTCTCCGCATTCTGAGTGCGAATGGAAAGTCGGCCCATGTTTTTTTTCGGAAATGCACTTATCCGACCGCGGACGTGTGCGAACTGATGGAGGCAGGGGGGCATCAGTTTGGCCTTCATTTGGAGAACTCGCGTTCGGCTGAGACATTCAGAGAGGAGCTTCGGTGTCTCGAGAAGGAAGTGGGGCGTCGGGTGGCGGCGTTCTCCAAGCATGGATCGGGGCGTCTTCGCCTGGGGCGGAATCACTTTGCGCCCTATGAGCCGGAGAGATATCTTCCCTGGGGCAGAGAGGCCGGGATGAAGTACTTTCTTGGCAATCTAGAGGATCCGGAACTGCGGCCGGCGCAGGAGAGCGGTCTGCTGTATTTTCCTTCGGCATTCTGGCTGGAACCGCATTGGCGGGATACAAAGAAGTATCCGATTGAATGGCTTTTAAGGGAAGCAGCGGAGCGGGATATTGTGATGCTGCTGCACGCGGACAACGTGACGGCCAGCCCCGAAATCATGCGGGATTTTCTGGTGGCCATCGAGAGGCTGGAAGCGGCCGTTTTGCCGGGATTGAGCGCTAATCTCCCGAGGTAACCACAATTCGGACCGTTTAGATTCGATTGAGGTTACCTTAGGGGGACGTGCGTCCCCCCCCTGTTTGTGGTATTTAGAGACTCGGTTCCCTTGCATAATCTAACCTGAGTAGTTAACTCGACTAGCAAGGGTGTGGGATACCCCACACGGCCAGTGCGGAAATGGTTGTCTGGGGCGACCGTTCCGGCTTTTATTGGTCAAGCATCAATACCGATAGATAGGGCGTATTGCGCCTGCACTGCGGCAGGGTCGAGGGATGACGCACGGGGTAATGCAAATGGTACGCGCGATGATCCTTCCGGGATTTGAGTTCGACCGGAGCGGAGAGGCAGCGGCATGACGAGCCGAATCGGTTTTGCGTGGATGCTTCTAATTCTGTTTGGTGCCGGGAGGCTAGCATCACAGGAAGCAGCGCAGGTTCAGGCCCAGGATAAAACATGGATAGAGGCCCGAATACGGGCCCAGGAAACACCGCAAGCGACGCCGGGGTCAACAGAACAACCTTCTTTGAAGCCGAATCCGCTGGAGACGCTGCGCAATTTTGAACCGGCAGCGGATGAAGAGTACAGGCTCGGCAAAGGTGACGAAATCACAGTGGACTTTGCCGGGCGTCCCGATATGCTGGCCAAATTGATTGTCGGTCCGGACGGGCGCATCACGTTCCCGCTGGCGGGCGACGTAATGCTGTTTGGGCTTACGCGTTCAGAGGCGGCCAAGGCAATTGAATCCGCGCTGGCGAGTTACTATACAAACCTCGCGGTTCAAGTGACCATTACCAAGTACACGGCCAATCGAATTGTGCTGCTAGGTGCGGTCGATCATCCCGGCATGTTTACGTTCGATGGCACGCCGACCTTGCTTGAAGTCCTGGCCCGCGGCGGAGTGGAGGCCGGGCCCAACAAATCCGGTCAAAATCCCGAGGTCAACCAGGTTCCCGAGCGTTGCGCCATCTATCGCGGCAGCGACCAGGTGGTGTGGGTAGAGCTGAGGGCGATGATGCAGGCCGGCAATGCGCTGGCCGACCTGCGCCTGCGCCGCGACGATGTTGTCTACGTGCCGAGCATTAATGAGCGCTTTGTTTCTGTACTCGGCGAAGTGCAGCATCCGGGCGCCATTCCGTTGGCTTACAACTCGACACTGGCAAGCATTCTGGCTCAAGCAGGTGGAGTAACCGATCATGCGGGCAACAATCCGCATGTGCAGGTGGTGGACCCCGACAGCGGTAGCTCGCGAGTGATTTCGCTCAAAGACCTGCTTAACCCTGCGAAGTCGATGGAAGTGACGCTGAAGCCTGGAGAGATCATCTTTGTGCCCAAGAGCGGGTTCTATAAGGGCACCTACGTTCTGGAGCGGCTGAGCCCGTTGGTGACGGTGGCAACTTTGGCATTTTACGCGGGGGTATTATGAACCTGCAGCGCGGCCAGTCCACTCCCACGCCTCGACGCCGTAAAGACGATGTCGCTCCCGGTTTGCCGCATCCCGTGAACGGCGCTGTTGCGGCCGGCAACGATGACCGGCCGTTCTTCCGGCTGAACCTGCGGCGCGCGTTGCAACTGCATCGCCGGCTGGCTATGGGGATTGCCCTGGCTGGTTTGGTGCTGGCCCTGGCCTATGTGGCGATGACCTGGCCGGTGTATACGGCGCAGAGCCAGATCTATATCCAGCCTGTGCAACCGAAGGTGATGACCCAGGGCAATGACCAGGGCGGGGCGATCAATCCTGCTGCCTACGATTCATTTGTCCAGCAGCAGGTGCAAAGCGCCTCCAACCCGGAGGTGCTGTTGAACGCGCTTCACAAGCTAGGGCCCGGCGCCTGGCAGAAGAGTGACGAAAGCGAACAGGCAGCGGCCGAGCGGCTTGGCCGGTCGATTGAAGTTGTGCGAGCGGGGACCAGCTACGAAGTTACGATTACGGCGCGAGCGCGAGACCCGCAGTTGTCAGCGCAGATTGCAAACGCCGTGGCCTCCAGCATTGTGGAAAGAGCGTCGGGCGAGGGAAATGCCGGCGATGCGGAGCGAATCACCGTCCTTCGTGCGGAGCGGGATCGAATTCAAGACGAACTGAACGCCGACTACGCCGAACAGGATGTGTTGAACAAGCAACTGGGGATGGCAGCGGTGGGAACAGCGGCTCCAGACCTGATCGACAACGACATTGGCAAGATTCGCGAGGAACTGATCAAGGCTCAGACGGAGCATGACCAGGCCGAGGCGCGGTTTACGGCGATGAAGGCGGGACAAGGGAGCTCGTCTGCAGCGATCGATGCCGAAGCAGATGATATGGTGGCTGCGGACGCGGGCCTGACCAGCATGAAGACGTCGCTCAATCAGCGCCGTGCCGTGCTGATTACGCAGATGGCCAACATGACTCCCAGTAATCCTGCGTACAAGCTGGACGCGGCGGAACTTGCGAAGATCAACAGCACGCTCGACTCCATGATGAAGGAGCTGCGCGCCAGCGCCGCGTTGCGCATCCAACAGAAACTGCGCACAGATCTGGAACGGACCGCGGGCGTCGAGGCTCAGTTGAATGGGCAACTGCGTGATCTGGCTCAGACTGCGGCAAGCGCTACGCCCAAGCTGCAGCGGGTGAATGACCTGGCTACGGATATTGTTCGCCTGCGCGCGCGTTTCAGCAGCGTGGACGAGCAGTTGCACAATTTGATGCTTGAGGACAGCGCTCCAGGCGCCGTGCATTTGTCGGTGACCGCGGTGGCTCCGTTGCATCCGACAATCTCAGGAATTTTGAAGAAGGCATTGCCGCTGGCGTTGGGTGGATGGCTCCTCGGGCTGCTGGCGGCGTCCATCGCAAATCAGCTTGACTCCAGAATCTACATTGCCGCGGACATTGAACAGGTGATCGGTTATGCGCCGATGGCCGTGCTGCCGGATTTCGACGAGGTCTCAGACGATGTGGCCGCGGAGCATTTGCTGCGGCTGTCGGCCGCGATCGAGCATGCCCGCAAACAGGGCACACTGAGGAGCTGCATTTTTACCGGAACTAGTTCCGGGACTGGTGTAACCACAGTGGTGACGCGGGTGAGAGATATCCTGCAGGCCATGGGCAGGCCGACAGTGCTGCTGGACGCTTCGGGAACTCCGCCTCCATCGCCTCGCGCGAGTGCGGCGGCAAGCGGAAAGGAAAGTGCATCGGGCCAGCCCGAAACGCAAACGGGCAGCCGCTCGACGGCACTATTGCAGCGGGTGGCGGCGGAGACCGAAATGCAGCGAGAGAGCCTGGTGCTGACTGACACTGCACCGCTGGCTATCTCCGCGGAGACGGAATACCTGGCGCGCTTTGTCGATTGTGCCATCGTGGTTGTTGAGTCTGGCGTGACAACGCGCGCGCAGGTGCTTGGCACGCTGAATACCTTGCAGCGCCTTGAAGTGGCGGCCGTGGGGTTTGTTTTGAATCGCGTGGGACTGGCGAAAGCAGATCCGGACTTCCGGGATTCTGTGCGCGAGATTGAAAAGCATCTTCAAGCACAAAGCTTATCCGCTGCCTCCAGGCGGGCGATGGAGAGCCGCATCCTGGACGATGAACCATTGCCTGAAACTGAGTCCGTTCCCAATGAAACTCCCTTGCTTGTGAACTTGGCGCCCGCGGTTCCAAAGCCCGCTCCGGAGCCCGCTGCGCGCCGCTCGTCTCCGGAAATTTCTTTGTCCCCAGAAACTCACAACGATCAAACGGAGGTGGCAGCGGAGCCGCCGCCTCTAGAATCTACGCCGCCAGCGCCGTATCCATCACAGCCTATGCCGCGGGCGGAATCAGAGGTTCCGTGGTGGCTGTTGGATTCGCCGCCGCAGACCATTACGAAGTACCCGCTGCCGTCAAAGCCGCGCGAACCTGCACAGCCTGCTCCTTCTATATCGAAGGCGGAGCCGCAGGGATCTTCGGCGTGGCCCTGGGATGACAGCCCAAGCTTGCCGGGTGAGTCTGGGCAGCTTGCCGTTCCGGATGCCGCAGCGGAAGTCGCTGAGGAAGTCGCACCCGAAGAGGCGCCGCAGTTGGAAATTGAGAAGAGCCCATATGAGACTCAGTCGCGGCTGAATAGCTTGAGGGGCGTACTCTTTTCGCTGGGGCTGAAGAATCTGAGCAAGTCAAGAGGAGCTGCGCCTGCAGGCGAGGAACCTTCTCCGTCACTGGAGAACGAGCCCGATCATACGGTTCTTGCGCGCCGGTTTACACCGTTTGCTGAATCTGCGCCGGTTGAGCCCACCCCGGCTCAAGCCGAAGCGCCAAGTGCTCCCGCAAGCCCGGTGATAGCGGAGCCTGAGTTTCTTCCCCCAAGGGAATTCGTTCCGATAAAGGACAGGGAGCCGTCGCGGGAAACCGGTTCTGGAGTTCGCTACGATCTGCTGGATGAGGACGACGACATACAGATTTTGCCGTCCAGGCGCGGCCAATACAAGAAAAGGGAATGACGGCTCCATTCGCTTCCTGGAGCTGAAGGCCGCCGCGCAAAGGCGAAAAGTTTCTTCATTTTCAGACCACAAACATACCTGTGATTCGTGTCACGAAGCCGTTTTGCGTTTCGACGCTAAGATGGTTACCCGTAAGGCCCCTCTACTAGCGAGACCGCGATTCCATTACGGACTCGCCGGCATCTGGGACCAGAACACAATTCAGAGGTGGAGAAAATGACGGGTTTTGTCCCGGTAATGTGGTCCGTTTGGGGTTTATTGGTTGTCCTTCTTGCCGTAGTCAACCTGTATGCGTCAAGACTGGCTCGCGACGAAGAAGACCAGATTTTTCTTGGAGACGGGTTCACTCAGGAAAGGTCCGCACAGGCGGAGATCATGGCAAAAGTCGCCAAGGTTGAGCCAGTCAAGCGGTTGGTATTGTGGGCGCTGGGTGCGATGACGGTGTTCGTGCTCGGATACTACGTGCTGGATATCGTTAGACAATTCAGATAGGCAATTCAAACAGGCAATGATCCAGAGCGTCAGCTAACCCGGAAACCCGGCGGCGAACTTTTGCCGCCGGGGCCGGGGGCCAAGGGCGAACTGGGTACTGTCTGCGGCATCCTAGTGGATGACGTTGAGTTGCTGAAGAATGTCGCGGATGTAGTAGACGATGACAACGACTGTCATGGCCAAGGCCAGCCACTTGGCCACGCGCAGTGGCGCCTGAACCTTGTTGACTCTTGCCACGATCGCCATCTGGGCAGCCTTCTCGTGATCGAATGAGTCATCCAGAAAAATCTGGTCGTCCTCATTCTTCTCCAGGCTTGAGCGATAGATATGGAGCGAGAGCATTAGAACAACGAATGCCCCCCATAGCGACCACATAATCGGAACAAATGTCATTCTCCACCTCCCATTGGCTTTCTGGTCCCAGATACCAGCGAGTCCGTGAAGGAATCGCGGCCTCGTTAGTAGAGTGGCCTTACGGTTGATCATGATAGCCCCGAAAAGGTATTGCTGTGTACCTCCGCGTCGATTAATTTTCAAGAGGGCCCCTTTTTGCCCTGATCGGCGTCTCGGTCAGGGCTGGAATCGGGTCGCCATAACTTGATTGGGAAGTCCTGCCAATCCTGCGACCTGCGCGCCCCCAGTTGCATCCAATGGAACGGATGGTACGAAAGAGGGGCTTGTATCCCCGCCTGCCTAACGGTACAGTTATAGCTAACGGCAAGAAATCCACCATCCCTGGAGAGACTATGGCATCCGTAACCACAGCACCCGCACAGGAAACCGAAAAGAAGGCACCCCTATTTCTGACTCCGCAGGCCATTGCCAAGGTTCGCGAGATCATGGCGACCCAGGATCCGCTCCCGGCAGGGCTGCGCATTGGCGTGGTTGGCGGCGGCTGCTCCGGGTTCCAGTACTCAATGGCCTTTGAGAACCAGAGCGGCATGATGGATAAGGTCTTTCCATTCGAGGATTTAAAGGTTTTTGTGGACGCCACTTCGTTGATGTACCTGAACGGATGCACGGTGGACTACGTCGAGACGCTTGAAGCAGCCGGGTTCAAGTTTGACAATCCACAGGTGAAGTCTACCTGCGGCTGCGGCTCCTCCTTCAGCGTCTAACGACCGCGTTCCAACTTGGTTATCTCTCGCACAAAAGGCCTGCCCCTTCAGGGGACGGGCCTTTTGTATTTTTGTGGCTGGTTGGGGCGGAGCCGGGGTTTTTGACTATTGCTGAGGGGGAGTTGGCGTTGTCGGTGGGGACGGGCTGGAGCCAGAGCCGGAACCGGGGCCTGAGCCTGACCCTGACCCGGGGCCGATGCTGTTTCCCGAGCCAAAGCCTGAACCGCCAATCGGGGTGGTGGTGCTGCTGGCCGGCTGACCGATGTTTCCAGAGTTGCCCGACACGGTTTTCATGTCGGTGAGCGGGTCGTAGACAAACTCCCATTCGTTGTAGTGGTTCTTCTTCTTGTAGATCAGGATGGACACTCGTGGGCTGGCGGGGGAGAAGCCGATGATGCCGGCGCCGCCGAAGGTCTGTCCGCTGAGGCCGGTATCTGCGCCCGAACTGCTTGTGGAACCGGAGGTTGCGCTGCCACTGGTTCCGGCACCGCCTGAGGTGTCCGTGGGACTGCCGGCGGTGGGTGCCGGCGAGCCTGGGCTAGCTGCCGGACTGGTGGGGGTGGAGCCAAAGAGGGAACTACTGCCGATGGACGAGCCGGACCCGGAGCCTCCATTGATTCCGCTTCCACCACTAGGTCCGATACCGGCCATAACCGAGCCGCCGGCGGAGCCTGCGCCAGCGATAGGTTGGCCGAAGAAACCAAGTGTCTGGGTCTTGGCCTGGCCAAAGCGGATGGGCTTCCAATCATCCTTGCCAGTCATAGGGTCAACGTATTTCTTCCGCAGGAAGCGGATCTCGCTGGTCTTCACCAGCGCGTCCATGTTGGGCGGATAAGCGTGGAACTTTCTGTAGTAGAGCTGGACGGCGCGAGTGTACTGCTTACCTCGCTCCATGGTTTCGCGCTCGCGGTCGAGCTGGATTTCCTTGGCGACTCTGGGCACGGCGACAGACAAAGAGATGGTGAGAATCACGAGCAGAAAAATTACCCAGATGAGGATGTAGCCCTCTTCAGAGGAGTGTGGTTGGCGGGTTGGAATTGGTCTGCTCATTGTTGTGATTCGCTTCTCATGAACCAACCCGGCTGAAAGTTTTGCTTCCAACCCTTTCGACGGAAAGCAACCGCAGGTCCTTCGACTTCGCTCAGGATGACAGAATTGATCGTGCACGGAGCTGTTTCTCGTGATCTTAGAATGCCGATAGAGTCAGTGTCTGTGTGTTGTTGTACGCCATGTCGGTGATCTGAACGCTGCCTGGCTTGATGGCGCCGACCCTGTAGCGATGATCGACAATCTCTCCGACCTTGGCCATGAAGATGTCGTCGCCGTGCGTGAAAAAGGCTTTCAGGGATTTGTCAGGGGCCAGGGTGTAGCCGAAGTACTTGAGGTCGATGGCCGGCGGACTTGGCGGACCGGCCACCACGGGAACAGTGACAACTGGCGCACCGGTGCGGGCACTCTTGACCGGCGTTTCAATCGCTACCGGGGCGGATTCGGCTGAGAAGATGTTCCTGCCGGTCCCGGCGTAATGCACGTCTTCGCTCTGCGAAAGCTTGTCAAAATGCAGGGCGGGGTCAATGCCGGCGTTGGTGAGCTTTTCCGCGCTGGGCTCGGCACTCACGGGGGCAGTTCCTGATGCAGTTCCCGCGGCCGGGCGATTGATGTCTGTCGCGATTGGAGTTGGACGCGGCGTTGGTGCAGGACCTGCGATCGCCTTGTAGAGCTGCCAGCCGCCGTAGCTGAGGATGAAGGCGAACAGCACAATAACCAGGTAGACCTGGCGCTTGTTTTCGGTTCCGAGTCGTATGGCCATGGCTACTCGACCTCCCTGGTTGAAGCGGAAGTTATGGGAGCAGCTTGCTCGCCAGGCTGCGGAGTCTGGGGCAATCCGCTGGCCGCTGCATCGGCACGGCGCAGCCAGGTGGAAACGCTCAGGCGAAGATTGACCTGCCCGCCCTGCTGGCCTGTAAGGGCCATCGATCGGATGACGAAGAACGTCTGATCGCGCTCCAGGCTGTTGACGAAGCGCATGATCTGCGAATAATCGCCGCTGATACCCGCTTCCATCAGGATTTCTGTCAGGTCCGGTCCGGGCTTTCCTTGCGAGTACTGAACCCGCGTGAGGCGCACACCGGAGGCGACTTCGAGATCGCCGATGCGTGCGGAGATGGAGGAATAGTTGCGCGGGATGCGCTTGTCGTAGAAACTCCGCATTTGCGAGCGGGTTTCATCGACGCGCTTATCGAGGCCGCGCAGGGGAGCGGTTTGAAGGTCTATTGCCTTCAACTCAACCTGCTTGCCGGCCAAGACGTCGGTGGAGTGGGTGTTGGTGGCGGCCCAGTCCATGCCGAGTCGAACAGACATTCCAATAACGAATACAAGCAGAACCACAAACCCGGCATAGTGCCAGGTGAGCGGCGATTTAAGGCGCTCGCGCCACAGAGAGGTCGACTGGCCGTTGCTCATTGCGGACCTCCGGGCGTTGGATTTGGTTTATGCGCCGGGCCGGTATAGGGTGGCCGCACGCGCCGTTGAATAATCCCGGAATTTGCCTGGGGAGCTGCGGGCGGTTCATCAGAGACCCCGCCGGTGGCTGATGGCGATTTCTTCAAAGTCCCCGCCGTCTTGATTTCCTGTGGCAAAGGCGGATTGTATTCGGCCAGCAGATCGAAGTTGAATCGGTTCGATGCACTTACCGGCTCTAGACGCTGGTTGGGACCGCTGTTGGTTTCGGAGTTTTCACCGACGATCCGAGGCTCAAGAAAACGTCTGGAGTGCTCCAGATTCCGGACCAGATCGACGGAGCGGTCGCGGGGACCAACGACGCGGAGATGGAGCGTAATGTGTCCGTCCTTGTTGCGCACGGGTTCGATGGTAGACACCATGACGCCGCCGGGCAGAACCGTTTCGAGATTCTCCATGGCCAGGGTCCAGGAGAAAGCCTTCTCGTCGAAGAGCCTGTTGAGGTCGTTCGCCTGGGTAAGCAACTGCGCGTTGTCGGGCCGTTGCATCAGGGCCTGGTAGTTCTGCCGCTCCTGGGTCACGCGGGCGATTTCGCCGTCGAGGGAGTGTTCGCGGGCGCGGGCTTCTTCAGCCTTCTGATGCAGAGCGCGCAGGCCGAGCCCAAGGGCGATTGCCAAAAGGGCAAGAATGCCCATGCCGATGCGCAGACGCTTGATGGCCGGCCCGAGATCGGCGAATGGGCGAGTGGCGAGATTGAGAGTTACGCGCATGAGCTAACTTGCCCCCGCCAGTGCGCCGGCGGTTCCAGCAATGTTTGCATGTCCTAGCGAGGTTATGGCCCCAGTTTCAGGCCGTGGCGCGAGGTCGATGACATTCAGGTCCGGGTTGTCGATCCAGCGAGCGAACTCGGTGGTGTCGTAGCAACCAGCGTAATGAAGTTGGCGAGCGGGTGCCTGGAGTTTGTCTTCAAAGTAGGCTGCCGCCACGGCGATGCCCCGCTGAATTTCCGAGAGGTGGAGGGCGGGATCTTCAGGCAGGTCGAGGGTGCGATGGAGCAAAAGGTCGCTGCCGTTGGTGATGGAAGTGGTTAGCGCGAGGGGACTCAAATTGGCGGCCAGTACGGCCTCTATGGAATCGATGGCCTCAAGGGCAGCCAGGCTGGAGGGCAGGACTGCGCCCGGATCGTACCCGGCAGCGCGAACTGCGGCTTCATATTCGGCGAGGATGGGGCCGGGCAGAACGGCGGTGAGAACTTTCAACTCAGTCTTTCCCTGGGTCAGCACCTGGTAGCTGACTCCGGCGTGCTCCACATCGAAGGGGACCATCTTGCGCAGGCGGAAACGCAGCACCTGGATGGCTTCGGCGGGCCGTGGGGGCAGGGAATCGAAATCCAGCATGAATACCCGGACCACCGTGTCGGGTAGAACCAGCGTGACGGCGCGAGTGCGCGGCGAAACATGGCCGAGTGCAGAGCGAATGGCGGAGGCGACTGTCTCCGCGTCACGAATGTTAGGCTCGCCGATGCCGGGGATGAGCGCTCCGGGAGGCAGAGGGACAAACGCGTAGACGGGCGGTTCTCCCGATCCCGGCAACGCTGCGGCGAGCACTCCTTCAGGAGAAAGCTCCACCGCGGCTGGCGGACGTCCACCGGGCTGGGTGCTAATTCTCGCCTTGCGCAGAATAGATCTCACTATCGCGATGCCTCAATAAAGGTTACCTTGTTGATCTCCTTGAGTGTAGTGAGGCCGCGCCGGACGCGCTCAAGTGCCGACTGACGCAGGAAACTCATGCCTTCTTTCTGGGCTAGCTTGCGGACTTCAGAAGTGGGCTTCTTATCCAGAATCAACTCGCGGATCGGGTCGGTCAAATCGAGCAGCTCATGAATCGCGGTTCGGCCGCGGTAACCGGTCCCTCCGCACTCCATGCAGCCAGTACCTTCGCGGAAGCCGAACCCGTGCCACTCGGCGGGGTTAAGGCCGCTGATCAGCAGAGCGTCGTCGTCGTAGTAGACGGTGTGCGCGCAGTATTCGCAGATGGTGCGCACCAGTCGCTGGGCCAGAATGCAGTTAAGAGCGGATACGAAGTTGTAGGCCTCGACGCCCATGTTGAGGAAGCGGCCGAGGACGTCGACCACGTTGTTGGCGTGGACGGTGGTGAAGACGAGGTGGCCGGTGAGCGCGGAGTTGATGGCGATTTGCGCCGTCTCCTGGTCGCGGATTTCGCCGACGAGAATCTTGTCCGGGTCGTGGCGCAGGATCGAGCGCAGACCGCGCGCAAAAGTCAGACCCTTCTTCTCGTTCACTGGAATCTGGGTGATGCCGCGAATCTGATACTCAACCGGATCCTCAATGGTGATGATCTTGTCTTCGTCACTCTTGATTTCGTTGAGCGCCGCGTAGAGGGTTGTGGTTTTTCCGGAGCCGGTGGGGCCGGTGACCAGCACCATGCCGTAAGGTTCACGAATATAGCGGCGGAAGCGGCGCAGGTCCTCTTCGGCGAAGCCGACTACATCAAGCGTAAGATGGCGGAACTTTTCGCTCATCGATTCCTTGTCGAGCACGCGGAGGACGGCGTTTTCGCCATGGATGGTGGGCATGATGGAGACGCGGAAGTCGATGAGCCGGTTCTTGTAGCGAACGCGGAAGCGGCCGTCCTGGGGAACTCGGCGCTCGGCGATGTCGAGTTCGCTCATGATTTTGATGCGCGAAAGGATGGTGGTGTGATGCTCGCGGGCAATGGGCGCCATGGCCGCCTGCAACACGCCGTCGATGCGGTACTTCACGACTACTGAATCATCGTTGGTCTCGATGTGGATGTCGGAGGCACGGCGTTCGAGAGCGGTGAAGATGGTGGTATCGACGAGGCGAATGATTGGGCTGATATCTTCTTCGCTCGTCAGCTTCTCAATGGAGATGTTCTCGTCCTGGTTGTCGTCGCCAGTGAGCACGTCGAAGGTGAGGCCTTCGCTGGCTTCATCGAGAACGCGCTGCGACTGCTCGGTTTTCTTGAGCAGGTCAGTGATCTGCGAGAGCGTGGCTACGCGGGCAAGAATGCGGTGGCCGAGCAGGCCGGAGATTTCATCGAGCACCATGAGCCGCGAGGGGTCGCTGACCGCGATGACGAGAACTTCCTGCTGCTGCTCGATGGGCACGAAGTTGTAGCGGAACATGAGTTCGACGGGGACGGTGCGCAGCAGATCGTGCTGAATCTTGAAGTTCTTCAGGTCGACGAACTCAGCGTGATAGCGGTGGGCCAGCGCTTCAGCCTCGCTCCGTTCGTCAGGGCTGGTGGGTACCGGTAGTGTAATCACATTTGGATCAGCCATTGTGAATTACCCTTATCCCCCGCTGACCTGGCCCAGCGAAAAGATGGGCAGGTAGAGCGAGATGAGAATGAAGACCACGACCACGCCCATGACGATGAGAATGGCCGGTTCGATCAGCGCGAGGGCCGCAGCCAGCGCGGTGGATACGTCCTCTTCAAAAAATTCAGCAACGGAATTGAGCATCTGCGGAAGAGCGCCGGTCTGCTCGCCAACCGTGATCATCTCCGAAGCGAGGTCGGGGAATACGCCAGTGTTTTCCAGCGACTCGGCCAGGCTCTTGCCTTCGCGCACGGTGACGATGGAGGAGTAGACGGCTCTGGAAACCCTGCGGGAAGAGATGGCGCGCGCCGCAGTTTCAAGCGACGGCACCAGCGGCAATCCACCGGTGAGCAGCGTAGAGAGCGTCCGCGAGAACAGCGCTACCTGGTACTTCAGCCAGATTTTTCCGAATACTGGCAGCCCAACGCGGACCCCGTCGATGATGTCCCTGCCGCGCTCGGTGATGGAGAACCGGTAACCTGCCGCGGCGATGGCCAGCACGATGAGAAGGAGCCAGAGGAAATTGTGGTGCAGCCACTTGCCGAAGGCGAGCAGCCCCATGGTCATGGCCGGCAGCTTAGAGCCCATCTGGTCATAGAGAAGGGCAAACTGCGGCACTACCACTGCGAGCAGAAAAATCATGAGCCCGATTACCAGCGTCATGAGCAGGGCAGGGTAGATCAGCGAGGCAGTCAGTTTTTTGCGGAAGGTGAGCGAAACCTTTTGGAAGCTGACGTAGCGCTCAAGCACTTCAATCAGGTTGCCGGAGCGTTCGCCGGCCAGCAGGGTGGTGGTGTACATGACCGGAAAACCGCTTTGTGCCTCGAATGCCGCAGACAGCGCCTCGCCGGTCTTGACGCGGTTTGAAACGTCTTCCAACTGTGCGGCAAACTGGGCGTTCTTCTGAATCTTGCCCAGCATCTTGAGGGAGCCGAGAATGGGCAGCCCGGCGCGGATGAGCGTAAGGAACTGCTGATTGAAGATGAGAAACGGCTCGAGCTTGACCTTGCGCCGCGAGAGGCCGCCAAAGCCGCCGCGGGCGCGGACTGAGAAGACGTGGTAGCCGGCATGGGTGAAGCGGTTACGCAGTTCTTCGGCGGTGGCCGCCGTCTGCACCTGCTCCTGCACCCTCCCACGCTCATCGGCCAACTTGATTACGAACTCTGCCATGCTTCTTCTCGCCGGACTGGAGGCTCCGGTATTTCCAAGAGGTTTTACCCATTTTCAGGGTACCAGCTTCTGCCGCCTGCGCTCGTAATGGATAGACGTGAAAGGAACTAGCAGCGCTCATGGTGGCCCGGAGCTGCCCTGTGGGAGGCTCGATCACGGAAAATTACTGAAAAGCGGGTTCATCACAACAAAGAATAGCGTGCATGTACCGCTTCGGGTGTAGCCTGCAAGAGCCGGGAGCCCCAATTCAAAGCCCGGCGAAAGAGGAGGTAAGTTCATGATCGGAGAACAGATCGGCGAAACCAAAGGCAAGAGAACGGTGCGACGGGTCATTTCCGTCGACCCACCCACCGCAGAAGTGTCGTTTGAAGACAGCGGCCACATGTTGGGTGTTCCTACCACCGGTATGGGCACCTACACATCGGTCATCAGTCCGGACGGTTCGATTCTTGGCCATGGCCAAGGGATTAACTCGACCAACGATGGCGAGGCCCTGGTGTGGACGGCAACGGGTTCGGGCAAATTCGGACCTGGAGGCTCGGTGAGTTACCGCGGGATGTTGTTTTTCAAGACCACTTCAAAGAAGCTGGCCAAGCTCAACAACACCTGCGGGGCCTTCGAATACGAAGTGGATCCCGCAGGCAACACTGTTTCCAAAATCTGGGAATGGAAGTAGTGTGCGGTATCGCTGCGCCTGCGTGATCTCTCTTCAGGTCTGGTTTCGGACCCATCGATTGATCCACCGGGCGTCCTGAGCCTCTTTTCTGAGGTTCACACATCCACACCTCCCCCAACAAAGACTTTCATGCTCATTGCTGCATGGCCGGATGCTCCGATTCTCAACTTTGAGATATGGGTATCTCTTCGGCTTCACTTCCGGAATAAAGCGCCGTCCCGAGTGTGCTCAACGACTTCAGCGAACCTGTATCCTGATTGCATTCCATTTAGCGCCCGGCGATGAAGGGCTGCGGATTGGTGCGGGGGATGGATTCCATGGGGCGGGAAGGCCGGTTGGGATTTGGCGCGAGGACGTTGGCTTTCCTGCGGAGGAAAGGGCGTGCGATCTGCGACCTGCTTGCCGTGTGCGCAATTGGCGCGATGCTGGTGGCGGGCTTTCGCTCGATGCCGGTCGCGGCGGTTGTGGTTCCCTATCCCCACGATCTGGGGCAGGTCAGTTTTGCAGTGGCGGGTGACGTGATTCCGCACCAGGCGGTGCGCGAGGCTGCCGCAGCGGCCGGGCACGACACCGACGGCTGGGCGGCGCTCTTCAACGACGTGAGTGATGTTTTCCATGGCGCGGATTTTGGCTTCGTCAACATGGAAACGCCGGTGGCTCCGGCTCACTCGAAGGGGTCAAAGCCGTTCATGTTCGATGCGCCGGTGGCGCTGCCCCAGGCACTGAAGGCCAGCGGCATCAAGATTGTTTCGTTCGCCAACAACCATGTGATGGACCAGGGCTGGGCGGGCTTTGCCGAGGCTCGCGAACACATGCGCGAGCAAGGGTTGCTGTTCGCCGGCACGGGCGATACGGCTCAGCAGGGCTGGCAGCCGGTGATTACAGAGGCTAACGGAATCAAGGTGGGCTGGCTGGGCATGACGCGCTGGCTGAATGGCAATCGCAATCCCGATAAAGATGATCAGCCGCACGTGAACTTCTTTCCGTATCAGGATTCAAAAGGGGGAGAAGCCGGCGGCTCGCCGGGGATGGACGAAGCGGGAGTGATTGAAGCGGTGAAGGCGGCTCGTGCGCAGTGCGATCTGCTGGTGATTTCGATTCACTGGGGGATTGAGTATGCGACTGCGCCGCGGCCGGAAGATGTGGATGTGGCGCACAAGATGCTCGACGCGGGCGCTTCGGTGATTGTGGGTCATCATCCGCATGTGCTGCAGCCGGTGGAGACCTACAAGACCGCCGATGGGCGCAATACGGTGATCTTTTATTCGCTGGGAAATTTCTTGTCGAACCAGTCTCGGACTTATGTGGATGGGTTGATGCCGGACAAGGATGGCGACCCGCGCGACTCGATGATTGGGCTTTTTTCCGCAGTGCGCAGAGATTACGGGCCGGGCGGCGTGCGGGTGGAGCTGGGGCACGTGGGGATGCTGCCGGTGTGGGGCGAGAATAATCGCAACGAGTTGGCCAGCGGGCGTACGAAGACGCCGGTGATTCATCCGGTGCTGATTGATCGTGAGATGCCTCGGCTGCAAGCTCGGCTCGACGAATTGAACAAGATTGCGGAAGCGAGCAAGGCGGATGCGAGCGCGCCGGCGCTGACTGCCGAACAGCAGAAGGAATTCATTGAAGTGACGAATCAGTTGAAGGTGCTCGACGACCGGCGGCAGAAGATACTGGCGCGCACGGGCGATGAGTATGTGACCGATCCGCCCAAGCTGCCGGCCAAGCCCTGATCAGCGCTGCGCATCCAGTTTTCGCGCTGCCGAGGGCGTTTTTCTTGACTACTGGTTTGAGTGGGCTGCGTTAGTAGCCGCTGGCTACCAGCCAGGCTTCGGTTAATTCGAGGTCGGGCTTGTTTTGCGCCTGCATTTGAGCGTGCGCCAGTTTCACCAGCACATCGGCTTCTACGTTTACCGGCGCGCCTTCGCTGAGCGTGTGGAGGTTGGTGCGCCAATAGGTGAGAGGCAGAATCGCGATGGCGATGGTCTCGCCGTCGAAGTCGGCGATGGTGAGGCTGATGCCTTCAACCGCGACTGAACCTTTGTGCACCATCCAGGGGCGGACGTTTTCAGGAACGCGGACTTTGAGGGTCCAGTCGGTGGTCTGGATGTCGAAGTGCGGGCTCGATCGGGGGACGACGGGATCGAGGGCGGTCATGACTCCGCAGCCGTCGACGTGGCCTTGCACGATGTGGCCGCCGAGTGGACTGCCGGCGGCGGTGGGGAGTTCGAGATTGATTTTTGCTCCGGGCGCAAGGGAGCCGAGCGAGGTTTTGTCCAGCGTTTCCTGCGCGAGGTCGGCGTGGAAGAACGTGGGGTCCACGTCGAGAGCGGTGAGGCAGACGCCGGAGACACCAAGCGAGTCGCCTTCGCGGAGGCGGCCGGCGAGGCCGGGGGCTTCGACGGTAAGACGGCGAACGCCGCCTGTGTCCTTGAGACTGACGATGGTGCCGGTCTGTTCGATGATGCCGGTGAACATGGGTCTATTTTAGTGGACAGTGGACAGTGGACAGAGAAGCCTCTCGGCTGAGGTTCCTCCGATCCCAAGTCCCATAAGCGACGTATGGAGCATCCGGCGATTGCACGGGGTACCCCCCCATGGGTATTCTGCAAATAAATTCCTTATTTTCATGGGTTTAAGGAGCATCACCTGCTCTAAATTCCTGACAGCATTGAAGTTATTTGCAGATTCGTCATTCTAAAAGAGTTACGGAGTCTCTGCTATGGAAACCCGCTCCGTTTCCCGCGAATTTCCGCTCGGGGCATGGAGGCATTGATCTGCATCCATTGTGCATGATGCTCATGTAATTCTCTGCACGAGAGAAGATCTCCGGGCGAGTGCCTAGTTCTGGCAGAGTCGTCATGCGCGTCTTCGGTACAAGGCACCCGACTGAATATCGGCCCGCAAAGCCTAGTTTCCGGCTTCTTCGAGGGGGCTGTTCAATGGGGGCTCGGAACTGGTGAGGGCTCGATAGGTGAGGTAGAGGCTGGCGCGCCAGCGGAGGATCATGCCAAAGGCCAGGACGAAGAACAGGGCGCCGGTTTGTTCCAGGGTGAGAACGGAATCGAAATAACCGCGGGCTGCGTAGCGAACAATGGCGAGCACGATGATCACGGCGAAGAAGGCTCCTGAACGCTTCATCATGATGGCGTCGCCTTCACGGCGGAGACTTGATGTGGCCAGCAGCGGCCAGGCGAGCAGGATGGCGCCAGTGAGAAATGCGCCGATAGCCCAGGTAAGGGGGAAGCGAAAGGCGGGGACAAAGAACATGCAGAAGCCGGTGGCCATGCCCAGGGGCGGGATGAGGATCTTCCTCGCGGTCACGGCGGTGCGGCCTTCGCGGACGCGCCAGACGAGCACTGTGCAGAGTCCAGCGAGAGAGACAACAGCCGTGATGACGGGCGACGCAACCATGAAGCAAACCTTTCAAAAAGTGCGACAGGCGGGCAGGGCCATGGGAAGGCTCTGAATCAATTATATGTTTGATCTCGGGAAGATGCGAAGCGGCGCAGAGGTTGGGACTAGTTTGAAGGGGCATTCCCTCAGGGGCTGAAGCCCACGTTTATTTTGGGTTGTGAACGTACGGGCTGAAGCCCGTACCCTTCAAACCGATTCACCACTATAGTTTGCGTGGGGCTGGCCAGGGGTCTTTTAGGAGGGAGCAGAGGCCGAGGTCGTTGCCGTAGCGTTCGACTTCTACTTCGGCCATGTGGATGGGAGCGGCCATGCCCTTGAAGGCGGGGACGGCGTCGGAGCCCATGATCTGCGGGGAGACGAAGAAGTGAGCGCGGTCGACGAGGCCGCCGGCAAGCAGGGCGGTGTTGAGGCGCGTTCCGGTTTCGGTGAGCAGGGTGAGGATGCCTTCTTCGCCAAGTTGATCGAGCACTTTGCCGAGGGGAACGCGGCCCGCCTCCGCGGGAAGGACTTCAACGCGGACGCCGCGGTTGCGGAGTTCGAGGATGCGGGCCTCGTTATTTGAGACGGTGAAGACTACTACATCGCTTTGAGCGGTAGCCACCATCTTGCAGTCGAGAGGCATGCGCAGGGCGGAGTCGAGGACCAGGCGCTGCAAGGGGCGGCGGCGGCGGAGACCGCTGCGGTCAGTGAGCATGGGGTTGTCGGCGAGAACGGTGTCAACGCCGACCATGACGGCATCGGCCTGCCAGCGGAGAGGCTGGACGGCGGCGCGGGCGGCTTCACTGGTGATCCAATAGGGCGCACGAATTTGGTGCTGGCCGGCGGGCGGAGCGATGCGGCCGTCGAGGGTCATGGCGACCTTCATCAGCACCAGCGGACGCTTTTGCTGGCTCCAGCGGGCAAACCCTTCGTTGAGGCGGCGGGCTTCCTTTTCGCAGGGGCCGATGGTGGTTTGAAGGCCTGCGGCTTGCAGGGTCTGCATGCCGTGGCCGGCTACAGCGGGATTGGGGTCGATGGTGGCTGCGACTACGCGGCCAAGACCGGCGGCGATGAGCGCCTGGGTGCAGGGTGGGGTGCGGCCGGTGTGGTTGCAAGGCTCGAGGGAGACGTAGGCCGTTCCGCCTTTGAGTCGGTCGCCAGCATGTTGCTTGGCTTCGCGGAGGGCGACGACTTCAGCGTGGTCGAGGAGGTCGTACTCGTGCCAGCCTTCGCCAACGACCTGGCCCGAGCGGTCGAGGATGACGCAACCGACTGCGGGGTTGGGCGACGTGACACCGATGCCTCGGCGGGCTAGTTCGAGGGCGCGCTGCATCCAGTGGGTGTCTTGGTCGGTCATCATCTCGGAATTCAGTTATAGCAGCTTAAGGGTGTTATGATTCGCGGCTCCGGCGGATGGGGCGGCCGAGTTTTGTCCTATCCGGTCCTTTCGCCAGGAGTCCCTTCGCGGTCGAAAATCAGTCCGTGGGGACACCAACTCTGGGGGCACCCGGAGTATTCTGCAATCGCCTCTTCAAAATGCGAAGTCCAAATTTGAAGGATTCTTCATCTAATCAATGTACGAATTTGCTTTCAATCGCGATACCAACGAACTCTGAGGAGAGAGATGACGACACAAACGAATCTCGGCGGCACATTTACGTTTCCCAACACATCTTTGACCGTGAACCGCATGGGCTATGGCGCGATGCAGCTTGCGGGGCGGGAGGGCAAGAAGATGGTCTGGGGCCCGCCGCGCGATGTTCCGGGCGCGATCGCTGTTCTGCGCGAGGCCGTTGCTGTGGGCGTGAACCACATTGATACGAGCGACTATTACGGCCCGCATATAACCAATCAGCTGATCAAGCAGGCGCTGCATCCTTATCCAAACAACCTGGTGATGGTGACGAAGGTGGGCGCGCGGCGGGACAGCGATGGCTCATGGCCGCATGCGCGTTCGCGGCAGGAGATTATTGACGCGGTGCACGACAACCTGAGGAATCTTGGGCTAGATGTGATGGATGTGGTCAATTTGCGGTTGGGTGGTTTCATGGGCCCGGAGGACGAACCCTTTGAAGAGCCGCTGACCGCGCTTGCGGAACTTAAGCAGCAGGGGCTGATTCGGCATATTGGGCTGAGCACGGTGTCTGCCAAGCAGTTAGCCGAAGCTCAGGGGATCACGGAGATTGTGTGCATTCAGAATTTCTACAACGTGGCGCAGCGTGGCGATGACGGATTCATTGATGCTCTCGCTGCGAAAGGCATCGCTTACGTACCGTACTTTCCATTGGGAGGGTTCTCGCCGCTGCAGTCGTCGAAGCTGAATGAGATAGCGGCTTCGCTTGAGGCGACTCCGATGCAGGTGGCGCTGGCGTGGCTGCTGCGGAGGTCGCCGAATCTGCTGCTGATTCCGGGGACATCTTCGGTGGGGCATCTGCGGGAGAATCTTGCGGCGGCATCGTTGGAGTTGCCGGAGGAAGTTGTTGGCGAACTGGACGGGATTGGGGTGGCAGCGGGTTAATCGCCTTCCAGGAAGGCTGCAATGAAGTTAGGGGTGACGAGATACGGAGCTGAAGGGCGGCTTACTGCCAGGTTTCAAAGTCGAGGCCCGTTCGGCTTCGCTCAGGGCAGCCTCTCCACCCCTCGGACGAAAACCCATCCGTGGGGGCCCCGGCTCTGGGGCAACCGGCTACGGCCTGGGGAATGAAGCGGATCGGAGGGACAACAACCTCGCATAAATTTACATCCAACAAAATAGAAGGAAAATTCAAGGCGGTTTACCGGCTTAGCGGTGAGCTGGCGAATTGAAAGGGTGAAGCGATGTCATCAAACATATTCGACAAGTTGGAGATGCCAGCGACTGTAGAGGATGTTCTGCGCGAGGTCTCGAAGATCAGGACAACGGTTACGGAGGCAGTGGACGACGGAGTGAGGTCGGCCGTTCGCGCGATGAAGCAAGGACGCAATGCGGCTGAGGAAGTGATTGATGATGCTCGCCGTTCGGTGAAGCGGAATCCGATCCAAGCGGTTGGCGTTGTGTTCGCGTTTGGAGTGCTGACAGGCTTCGTGCTTTCGCTGGTGGGACGCCGGCGGTAACTCAACAGGAAGCGCGGCGGCGAGCACAACAATCACCCAAGCAACGAATCGACGAAGGCGGCGGGGGAGAACTCCAGCAGGTCGGTCATCTGCTCGCCTACTCCGACGAAGCGGACGGGGAGGTTGAGTTCCTGCGCGATGGCTACGGCGATGCCGCCCTTGGCGGTGCCGTCGAGTTTGGTGAGAACGATGCCGGTGACGCCGGCGGATTGCGTGAAGAGGCGCGCCTGCTGGAGGCCATTCTGGCCGGTGGTGGCGTCCATGACGAGGAGCACTTCGTGCGGCGCTTCGGGAATGAGGCGGGCGGCGGTGCGGCGCATCTTGTCGAGTTCGTCCATTAGGCCGGTTTTGGTGTGGAGGCGGCCGGCGGTGTCGACGTAGAGGTCCTGAATGCCGCGGGCTTTGGCCGCGGTGATGGAATCGTAAAGGACTGCGGCTGGGTCGCCTCCGTGTTTGGTCTTGATCATCTCGACGCCGGAGCGCGAGGCCCAGACTTCAAGCTGTTCGATTGCGGCGGCGCGAAATGTATCTGCGGCGCACAGCAGAACGGAGTGGCCTTGCGCGCGGCTCCATGCGGCCAGCTTGCCGCTGGTGGTGGTTTTGCCGGTGCCGTTGACGCCTACTAGGAACGTGACCTTGGGCGGCATTGCGGGCGTGGGGATCTCGCGCTGTGGCGCTTCAAGAATGGCTTGGATCTGGGCCTTGAGGAGGTCGCGCAACTCGTCGCCGCCCTCGATGGCTTTGCGGAGGGCGCGGTCGCGCAGGGCGTCGAGGATGGTGTTGGTGGTCTGCACGCCGAGGTCGCTGGTGAGCAGAGCGGATTCGAGGTCCTCGAAGGACTGCTCGTCGACGACGCGGGTGAGCGCGGCGATGCCTTCGATTTTGGAGGAGAGCGACTCGCGCGTACGCGAGACGGCCTGCTTCATGCGCGCGAAGAGGCCGGGGCTCGTCCCATCTGTTGGGTCAACAGACTCTTCCGGGGATACAGGTGGGTTGTTCTTGGCGCCGAAAAACTTCATCATTGAGTGTCCAGCTTTAAGTCTAGAGCATCAGATAAGGGAGCCGCGAAGGGGCTGGGCGGCTCCGCTGGGGCGGCTTTGGCGACTGTCCAGTGCGGCATGTGGTCCGTTTACCGCGAATCGGTCGGGCAGAGGTTACCGACTCCGATATTCTTGATAGCAGGCCGTTTCCCTTGTTTCACACTGCAGCCGGCGAATTGGCCGATGCTTAGCATCCCGCAGGGGCTAAAGCCCGCATTCATCTTGCGGTCTCTGGGGCACGACTGAAGTCGTGCCCCAGACACTAAGCTGGTGCTTGCGGACTGGTTTATGGCTGGCACCGTTTAACACGACAGTTTCACGTACCACTCAACACCACAGTTATTGAACAGGCTCCAGGACTACCGGGTAAACATGACGACAGCTAACGAACACGCGCTCAAAAAGATCCTCGAGAATCGAATCGCCATCATTGATGGGGCGATGGGGACCACGATCCGCACCTACGGGATGACGGAAGCGGACATCCGCGGGGAGCGCTTCAAGAATTCGACGAAGACGCTGCTGAACAACGGCGATCTGTTTTCGCTGACGCAGCCAAAGATGATCTGCGACATTCATCGGCGGTTTCTGGAGGCCGGGGCAGACATCATCGAAACGAATACGTTCGGCGCGACGAGTATTACGCAGAGCGAGTTTTTTGTGGACGATCCGCGGGAGCAGGGGGGCAGGAAGGATCCTGAGTTCTACCAGAAGATCATCGACGACAAGTTTCTCAGCAGCCTGGCCTGGGACATCAATGAGCAATCGGCGCGGCAGTGCAGGGAATGGGCTGATCGAGTGGGGACGGCGACGGGGCGCCAGAGATTTGTGGCGGGGGCGATCGGGCCGCTGACTGTGTCTCTTTCGAACTCCCCGGATCATGACGACGCGGGTTTTCGCGTGGTCACCTTCGACCAGGTGAAGACCGCGTACGCGGAGCAGGTGCGGGCGTTGATGGCCGGCGGGTCAGACCTGTTGCTGGTGGAGACGATCTTCGATTCACTGAATGCGAAGGCGGCGCTGGTTGCGATCCGCGAAGTGTTCGATGCGGAAGGCAAGGAACTGCCGGTAATGATTTCGGCGGCGGTGGGACGCGGCGGCGAGACGATGATCTCCGCGCAGACCATTGAGGCGTTCTGGAATGCGGTGGAGCACGTGAAGCCGCTGTCGGTGGGGCTTAACTGCTCGCTGGGTCCGGACCTGATGTATCCGTTTCTCGAGGAACTGTCGGAGAAGTCGAACGCAGCGATTTCCTGCTATCCGAATGCGGGCTTGCCGAATCCGTTGTCGGCGACCGGGTTCGACTTGGGGCCTGAGGACATGGCGCGCTACCTGGGCGATTTTGCGCGGGGAGGGCTGATCAATATTGCCGGCGGCTGCTGTGGGAATACGCCGGAGCACATTGCCGCGATCGCCAAAGCGCTGGACGGAAAGCATCCGCGGGAGTTCGCAGGTGGTGCTTCGGACGGTGGAGTTCGTAGTGTCCCACCCTTCACCAAAAGCGTGAAGGATGGGGCACCCGGAGTTCGTGCGGAGGATGAGACATCCGGGGTGAATGCGGGTGGGAACCAGGCGGTGGAACCGGAGAGTAAGCCGCTGCGGTTGTCGGGCTCACAGCCATTCAGGCAGCAGCCAGGGGTCTTCATCCTGATTGGCGAGCGGACCAATGTGGCTGGGTCGCCCAAGTTTGCGAAGCTGATCAAGGAAGGGAAATTTGAAGAAGCCGTAACAGTCGCGCGGCAGCAGGTGGAGAACGGCGCGAACGTGATCGACATCTGCATGGACGAGG
>OBLW0100000291.1_pt1 | contig 43100 bp, 36 predicted proteins | sample 1520161 | NCBI WGS metagenome assembly OBLW01 (sample SAMEA3539309, study PRJEB22396) | soil metagenome | biome: tundra; feature: field; material: soil | place: USA | collected 2010-05 | depth 0.15 m
GGTTCGCGAGCTCAATGGACGAACGTAGATTGTTCCCCTTGGTGCGGGCGCTGGCAGAGGCCGGCGTGGATTTCGTCGTGCTCGGTGGCTTGGCTGCCGTTCTGGACGGGGCCCCGATAGCCACCCTTGATGTGGACGTCGTTCATTCGCGCGAACCGGCGAACCTCGACCGGCTGCTCGGCGTGCTCGGCCGGCTGGATCCGTTTTTCCGCATACAACCGGAGCGGCGCATACGTCCCGAGGCCTCACCCCTGGTAGGTTCCGGTCACCTCTATCTGAGCACCCGGCATGGCCCACTCGACCTGCTCGGAACGATTGGCCGCGGGCGCGCCTACGAGGATCTACTGGCGCACACCGTGGAGATGGACTTTGGCGGTGGCGTGCGCATTCGGGTCCTCGACCTGGGAACGGTGATTGCGGTCAAAGAAGAAGTCGGCGGTGAAAAGGACCTCGCGGTTCTCGCGGTTCTCAAGCGCACTCTGCGCGAAAAACAGGATCGCGAACGGCGCGAATAGCGCTGGGCGCATTGACTGGGCCGCAGAGGCGGTTTAACCTGAGGAAGCAGGGTTGCGGCCCCGGAGTTAAGCTGGCGTAGCTCAGTTGGTAGAGCATCTGATTTGTAATCAGAGGGTCGGGGGTTCAAGCCCCTCCGCCAGCTCCATTCAAATCCTCCGCGTCAGAAACAACTAACGGCGGTTGTCCCGCGCCCCTCGGAATCCGTCAGATCGAATGTTTGTTGGCCGAAGCTATTTTACTTCGATCTTGAGCACGGCGTCTGAATGCTCGTGACGCCAGTTCCAGTAATTCTGCTGATCGTCGTCTTTGAGCTTGGAAAAATCGCTGTATTTGCGATGGTTCTGTTTTGCATAGATACGATACGCCTTGCCTTCTTGACCATTCCATTGATGATCGTCGTTGTGTTGTTTGTCGTGATAGGTGACAGCGGCCTTATCATCGGCTCGCAGCACTCTTGGCGCCATTGCCACCGGGACCATAAGGGCGGCACTCAGCAGGGCAGTATTCCAGAAACGGGACATAGTTGTTTTATTCTCCTGTTCGTCGAACGAGCAATTGTCGGGCCAAGCATTCCCTGAAGGCGGTGGTGAATGCAACGAATAGAATACAAAGCCGATCATAACCGCTGAATGGTCCGTTCCGCACCCGAAATCAAGTGCATCACATGCATCAGACGACGTCATATGACGGGTGAAATGCAGATCCTGCCATCCCAGAGACCGGGGATATCCAGCATGGCCCAAAGTTCCGGAGGCTAAACCGTCTACCGATGCGGAACGCCGCCGGGCATTTGGTGATCAGCACATGACCTACACAGACATGGTACATGCAAGTCTTGCCAATGAACAGGCAGGAACTGCGCACAACTGCTTTCCACGTGGCCGATATAAACCGAACGGCGCGGGAAACACGCGGGGGGCGCCAGCGTGATGTGGTTTGGTGTGTGACCTGCAACTAGCCTGGTACTGGGTATGAGAATCCTGTGCGATCTGCGCGTGCTCCGGCTGGGCTTGGCCTCTGTGACTGCCCTTCCAGGCCAAGTAGCTGCGCGCGAGATTATTCGCAATGCCGTTGTAGCCGACGCCCGGACGGCCTACCCGGCAGAAGGCCGAGACACCCTCAACGCCAGGCTCAACCGATTCGCGAAGGCGATCATCCAATGAGCATAGCGAGACCACCCCCGCTCGGGGCCCCGCCGAGGTCTGTTCGAACCTGGTTTAAACGTCTGCGAGTGCGCGCCCGGGCAACCATCCGGAGACTGCGCAGGACCCGCCTGGGAAGACTTGATTGGACTAAGGGGCTTGTCCGCTTCCTTATTGGCACAACGGCTGTCACTGCCGTTCTCGCGACTGCCGTTTTCTATCACGTCTACTTTGACAGAAACAATCTGCCCGATCTGGAAGGATTCACCCGGTTTGAGTTTCCTACGATCGGTGGCATTTACGATGCCAACGGCCACCTCCTCAAGGAGATGGCCTCAGAATCCCGTGAGATCACCCGATATGAGGAAATCCCCGCGATTGTTCGCGATGCGATCCTCGCCGCAGAAGACAAGAACTTCTTCTCGCATTCCGGAGTCGACTACTCCGGATTTGCTCGCGTGCTGTGCAAAGTCAAACTCGGTCACCTAATCGGTCGTCTTCGAAAGATGGGAAGTCGCGACGCGGCTAACAATTCCGCGATCTTCCCGCAAGGCGGATCGACCATCACCCAACAGCTCGTGCGCGGCTATTTTCTCAAGACCATGACGGCTCAAGAGAACAGCGACCAGCTAAGGCACGGTGAATACCTGGCTCGCCTGTTGTCGGGCGTGATCGGTGCGCGCATGGTCAACATGCTGGTTCGGAAGGTGGAGGAGATCCGCCTTTCGTTGTGGATCGAAGAAGAGATGCAAAAGCGCTTCGGTTCCAAGCGCCGAGCGAAGGAAGAGATTCTGGCCCGGTACGCCAGCCTGATTTACATGGGAAACGGTCAATACGGGTTTGCAAAGGGGGCGGAATATTACTTCGGCCGGCCTCTCGGCACGTTCACCCTGGAAGATGCGGACAAGGCCGCGCTGCTGGCAGGCGTTGCAAAGTCGGCGCGCTACTATGCACCCAGCGCCAGCGAAACCGAGAGAGTTTTGCAGCGCCGAAACCAAACCTTGGCGCTGATGGCCGCAAGGGGCTTTATTTCTCGCGACCAGGCGCGAAGAGCCGAACAGCGCCCGATTGCGGTGGTGGCGCAGCACAAGGACAAAACCATCGAGGCGTCCGCGGTCGTCGACAATATCCTTGACGAACTCACCAGCCGCCAATCCGAACTCAGCGTGAAGGACCTGCGGGAGGGGCGAATCCAGGTCTACTCGACGGTGGACGCCGGAGTGCAGCAAATTGCGAACCAGGCACTGGAGCGCGGCCTTTTGCTATACGAGAACCGCCATCCCGGCGCCCGTGGCGTGATCCAGGGCGCGGTGGTGGTACTGAGGAATCGCGATGCGGGCACTCTCGCCGAGACGGGCGGCCGCCAATTCTATAAAGACCACTCCAGCGCATATAGTGACCTGAACCGCGTCACGAAGTCCTTGCGCCAGCCCGGGTCCGCCATGAAACCCATTGTCTATCTTGCCGCTTTTCAGGAAGGGACATTCAATCTCGATACCGTGGTGCCCGACGAACCCATCAGCGTCCCCAATGGCCGGGATCGGGATGTGAAGTGGATCTCAAACTTCGACGGTCAATTCGAGGGCATGATCCCACTCCGGTTGGCGCTGGCGGAATCCAGAAACGCCGTGGCAATCTGGATTACAGGACAGATCGGAATTGGTAGCGTCCTCGGGACGGCACGCAGTCTTGGCATACAGACGCCCTTGCGCCCATATGTCACGACGGCCTTGGGGGCATCCGAAGTGACTTTGCTGGAACTGGCCAATGCGTACCGCACGATCGCGTCCGGCATTTTGACGCAGCCGTATGTAATCCGCAAGATCGTACGCAATTCGGACGAGGTAATAGCGGATAGCGGACACGAGTCCTCTCCGATCGCTGTCGATAGTGACGCACTCTCGCTGATTCAAGAGGGTCTGCGCAGTGTGGTGCGGATACCGACCGGTACGGCTCATGCGCTGGATTCCCCCGGGTTTCCCATCGCTGTGATGGGAAAAACAGGAACCACAAACCAGTTCAGGGACGCACTTTTCGTGGGGTCCACTTACGGCCCCCAAGGAATCACCGTCGCTGTACGAATAGGCTTTGACGACAACCGTTCGCTCGGGTCCGATGAGACGGGCGCCAGGGCTGCACTTCCGGTGTTCAAAGAAGTAATGCTCAAGGTATACGGCGAGAAGCTGGTGGGGCCTGTGCCTCGGTTTCCGTCTGAAATGGAACAGCGTATTGACGTGTTCCTCAAAACTGACGTGATGGAGACGGCCGCGATCGATTAACAGGTGTGTCCAAACAACTGGGTTGATGGCGGAGTCCCTTTGGCGTTTGAACGCCAGGTCCATTCGGCGGACCCCCCCTGGTAAGCAAGATCGTCAAAGGGCATTGCGAGCAGATGGGGGAAGAAACGGAAGAGTGGTACGCCCCGCGCCCAAGAGATATCAAACCACTTCTGGCGGCGGAGCCCGCTAACAACACGGCGACTTGCCTATCTGGGTTGTCCCTCGCAAATTCACCCTTACGTTAGCTGATTTAATAGAAAACAGGCCGGGTTTCCAGAGTTGGTTACGGAAAAGGAACACGGGCAGTCGAGCGGCCAGTGTCGATTTCGATGGTCGGCAAGATGCTTTGTAGGAGATTAAGAAGGCCGTGAGCGGCAGGCGCAACCTCAGCGGAAGGCGCCCAGCAAGTAGGCTACCAGGAGAACCAGTAATATGGTGCCAAGCCCTATGCCCGCGCCCCCACCGTAGCCCCAGCGGTTTCGGCCATAGTACCCGCCCCCGCCGCCTAAAACCAACAGCAGAATGATAATTAGTATCAACATCGTAGGTTTTCCTTTTCGAAACGTGAGCTCGCGGCCGAGCGGCCGGAGGTCATCCCATTCTTGTGTGTTGCCGACGCTCAATGCCACCACTGAGCGCCTCCTAAAGCAAGCCAACTACTTACTTCTCTAACACCTTTTCAACCTGGCCGACCTTCTTTTGAATGGTGCCGGTGAGTTTCTCGTTTTGACCTTTGGCTACCAGGTCGGGGTTATTCGTGACCTGCCCGGCATTCTCTTTGACTTTGCCTTTCAGCTCATGTAGGTTACCTTGGATCTGATCCTTCGTGCTTGGCTTCATTTTTTTCCTCTTTTCTTTTGAAACCTCTTCACTGAACACAATTGCTCTTGCAATCCGGCACCCACACCGCAACGGGATGAGCTTGTCGAGGTCCTAATTCTCCACGGCGATGGCTTCCTCGCCGGCGTACCGGTGGTTGGTAACGCCGTTGGAACTGCCGAAGGTGTCCAGTGTTGCCGCTGGCGTGCAAGACACTCCCGATCCAGCGGTTCGGGTGACGGTCACCACGCCGCGGATCAAAACGCGGACGCCGGATACCCCGGCGCTTGCGAACGGAAGGCGGGCTGACGCGACTTGCCCGGTTGCCAGGGTAAACGCCGTGGCGGTTCCGATGGCGGTACCGGCCGCATTGAAAAAAGCAATGCTGCCGATGCAGGATGCCGCGGGCCCGCTGGATGATGAATTGGCTAGATTCACGACGAGGATCTCGGCCGTTTCGGGGGTGCCCAATCCGACCAGGAACGTCCGCGTTACCGTGGCTCCGCTCTGCGCAACGACGGCGCCGGCCAGACTGAAGGCAGCGATAGCCGCGGCTACGAATCGTCTGAACAACATGTAATCTCTCCTCTATCAAGGCTGACAAGGGCGTGACGGGCCGTGACCATTCGGCCGATGCGTCAACCCACGGTGATCGAAAGATACACGCCTGGATGGAAGGGATCGCAAAGGAAATACCCGCCGTTTATATAGTCAACATAGACGTTGTCAGTGTAGAGCCATCCATCGGGCCACGGGTTAACCATGGCGAACCAAAAGCCGCCGTATTCAAAACGTCGCGATCCGCCCGCGAAATCGGAGCGGTTCACGTGAAACGTGTGGCCACGGCCAAAACTGGCACGAAAGCGGTCGTCGGGAATCCGCCCATGGCCTTGCGCCGATTGTGCCGGTCTAGCCTGTTGCTGGGCGCGCTGCTGTTGCTGCGCCGGCTTAGCCGCTTGCTGTGCGCGTTGTTGTTGCTGCGCTGGCTTAGCCGGTTGCTGTGCGCGCTGCTGTTGCTGTGCGGGTTTAGCTGGTTGCTGCGCGCGTTGCTGTTGTTGCGCCGGTCTAGCCGGTTGCTGCGCCTGCTGCTGTTGCTGCGCCGGCTTAGCCGGTTGCTGCGCGCGTTGCGGTTGTTGCGCGGGCCTAGCCGGTTGCTGTGCGCGTTGTTGCTGCTGCGCCGGTTTCGCCTGTTGCTCGGGTTGCTTCTCCTGGCCCTCTGCGTAAGCAGGAGCAATGGCTCCGGGAATCAAGAATAGACTTGCTATTGTTAGAACTTCAATTATTTTCATGAGGGTTGCCTCAAATGCAACTCGACTTGGAAGTAATGCAACTCGAAGTCCGCTCCGGATGGCCTATCGTATCCTGTTGCCGAAGCCCTCAGGCAGACTGGCACGCACGTCGCAGACCGAGATGTGCGGATGGCATCTGAGCCCTATGGTCACACACCGGATTCTGTTCATCTCCTTTGTCGATTATGGCATGCAGGTAAGCGCGGATCATGGAATCCCTGCTGGCGAACAAGGCTACATCTCAGCCGGGACCTGAGAATCTGGCGAAGGTTGCGGTGGAATGCGGGTTGACAACTGGGCTAGCGGAGCAAAGACTGCACGCGTTGGGGCGAATTCTGCACGTGGCGGCCGGGGCGGTGTGGTGGTTCCGGTAGTGCCGACCAAGGATCTGGTGCCACTGACGTTCAGTCTGGGCGGTGTAGCCGGCACGCAAACCCTCTATACCGCGGTACAGTCAGCGCGGCAATGCAGGCGGTCATCCAAGCTGGCGGACGGAGGCAGCGCCTTGCGCGCCGCCCCCTGCGGTTGGCCCATCTCCGCTGCCACGATTCGACTTTTCTTTTCACACCGGGTAGGCTGAAATAGGAAGAAACATCCAGATGAAAACAGCTTTGATTTTCGGGATCACGGGGCAGGACGGATCGTTCCTGGCGGAGTTTCTGCTGGGCAAAGGGTACGATGTTCACGGCGTGATCCGGCGCGCGTCCACCTTCAACACCGACCGCATCGACGCGGTCTACCGCGACCCGCACGAGAACCGCGCGGCGCTGCGCCTGCACTACGGGGACATGTCGGACGGCACCGGGTTGCGGCGGGTGATCGCGCAGGTTTCTCCGGACGAGATCTATAACCTGGCGGCGCAATCCCACGTGCGGGTGAGTTTCGATCAGGCCGAGTACACGGCCGACGTGGTGGGAACCGGAACGCTGCGCGCCCTGGAAGCGGTGCGCGATCACATGAAGGCCGGCGGCAAACCGGTGCGGTTTTACCAGGCCGGGTCGTCGGAAATGTTCGGGGCGGCGGCGCCGCCGCAGAATGAGGCGACGCCGTTTTACCCCCGCAGTCCCTATGCGGTGAGCAAGGTGGCGGCGCACTGGTACGCGGTGAATTACCGGGAAGCCTATGGACTGTTCGTCTCGAACGGCATCCTGTTCAACCACGAATCCGAGCGGCGCGGCGAGACGTTCGTGACGCGGAAGATCACGCGCGCGCTGGGCCGCATCAAGCTGGGGATGCAGGACAAGCTGTACCTGGGCAACCTGGAGGCAAAGCGCGACTGGGGCTATGCGGGCGATTACGTGGAGGCGATGTGGATGATGCTACAGGCTCCGCGGCCCGGCGATTACGTGATCTCGACCGGCGAGTCGCACTCGGTGCGCGAATTCCTCGACTTGGCGGGCGAGTATAGCGGCCTCGACTGGACGCGGCACGTGGAAACCGACCCGCGCTATTTCCGGCCGTCGGAGGTGGACCACCTGCGGGGCGATTCCTCGAAGGCGCTGAGCGAGCTTGGCTGGCGCCCCAAAATGGATTTCCCCAAACTGGTGCGCCTGATGGTGGAACAAGACCTGGATCTGGCGCAACAGGAGCGCACGCTGGCGGAGGCGGGCCACCGCGTGGTATTGCGCGGTTCGGCCCACCGATAGACCACACACATAAACCATGGAAAAGAACAGTCGCATTTTCGTCGCCGGGCACAGAGGGCTGGTAGGGTCGGCGATTTGCCGGCGCCTGCGCCAGGAAGGGTTCGACAACCTGGTGTCGCGCGAGTTGCAGGAGCTGGATCTGCGCGATCAGGCGTCGACGCGGCGATTCTTCGCCGAGGAAAAACCCGAGTACGTCGTTCTGGCGGCCGCCAAGGTGGGCGGGATTCTGGCCAATACCACATACCCGGCCGATTTCATTTACGACAACCTGGTGATCGAGACCAACGTTATCGACGCCGCCGCGCGGGCGGGCGTCCGCAAGCTGCTTTTTCTCGGATCTTCGTGCATCTACCCGAAGCTGGCGCCGCAGCCGATGCGGGAAGAGGCTCTGCTGACGGGGCCGCTCGAGCCAACCAACGAGTGGTACGCCATTGCCAAAATCGCCGGCATCAAGCTGGCACAGGCGTATCGCGCGCAACACGGGCTGAACGCGATCAGCCTGATGCCGACCAATCTGTATGGACCGGGCGACAACTTCGACTTGGCGTCGTCGCACGTGTTGCCCGCGCTGATCCGCAAGACGCACGAAGCGCTGCGCGCGGGCGCGCCGGAAATCACGGTTTGGGGTTCGGGCACGCCGCGCCGGGAGTTCCTGCATGTCGACGACCTGGCGGACGCGGCGGTGTTCCTCATGCTCGCATACGACTCGGGCGAGATTATCAACGTGGGAACCGGCATTGACGTGACCATCCGCGAACTGGCGGAAATGATCGGCCACGCCGCCGGCTACACGGGAAGCATCGCGTTCGATTCGTCGAAGCCGGACGGCACGCCGCGCAAGTTGCTGGATGTCAGCCGGTTGACCGCGCTGGGGTGGAAGCCCAAGATAGCGCTGGCCGACGGCATCGCCGAAACCTGGCGCTGGTACATCGAAAACGTTGCCGCGCGGGGTTAGGAGCCGCGGGCCGGGCATGCCCGACCCCTACACTCCCACCCCGGCGCGCCACAGGATGTAGCCGATCGCCTGCCGCACATAGTTCCAGCGCTCGCGTGGCGGCGAGATGCGGTCCTTGCGCGGCGATCCGTACACCCGCAGCCCGCGGTTTTGCAGCATCCGTTTCACGCGGTAGATGTGATATCCGTCGCTGACCACGATCACCGAATTGAGACCCATGCGGCGGATGATCTCGGCTGCCAGGGCGATCGATTGCACGGTGGTCCCGCCTTCGGTCTCGACTACGATGGCTTCCGAAGGCACGCCATGGCTCATCAGGTAAGCGCGGCCCACGCCGCCTTCGGTGAACACCGGCTCTCCGCCGGAGCCGCCGGTGGTCATGATGCGGGAAGCCAGCTTGCGCCCGTACAAGTCCAGGGCGTGGTCCAGGCGGGCTCGCAACACCGGCGAGGGCCGGCCATGATACTCCGCGGCGCCAAGCACCAGGATGATGTCAGCCGGTCGCGCCTCGTCCACGGTGGACTGCCGTTCGATGCGGTTGGCCAGGCGAAGGATGCTGATCGCCAGGATGGCCAGCGCCACCAGCGCCGCCAGCCCTGCTGCCCATGCCACGCGCTTCATCTGCGATAATTTGATCGTTCGAACCTATTGTAGTCACATGCCCCGGCCGGAAACCATATCGAGTGCGGCCAATCCGCTGGTCAAGGACGTGCGCCGGGCCATCGCGCGGGGTGGCCTGACAGCCGATGGCTGGTGCGTGGCCGAGACTTTTCACCTGCTGGAAGAGGCGCTCAAGAGCGAGTGCGAGGTGAAGATCGTGCTGGCGGCGGAATCGGTGCGCGCGGCCGCCACGGGGCACGCGCGCGGCCTGACCGGCATCAAGGTGGCCGTACTTCCCGACAGCCTTTTCCAGAGTATTTCCGGAACCGAAACCGCGCAGGGAGTGATGGCGCTGGTGCGGCCGCCGGAATGGAAGCTCGAACAATTGTTTCGCGGCTGCCCGCTGGTGGTGGTGCTGGATGGTCTGCAAGACCCCGGCAACGCCGGCGCCATTCTGCGCGCCGCCGAGGCCTTCGGCGCCACCGGGGTGCTGTTCGTCAAGGGCACGGTGAGCCCGCACAACCCGAAGACGATCCGTGCGTCGGCGGGCTCGGTGTTTCGCGTTCCCTGCCTCTACGGGATGGATGCGGTGTTGGCACGCGCCGCGCTGCAACAGAACCACGTGGAGCTCTATGCGAGCGTTCCAGCACGTGCGGCGGCTCCGGCGCGGGCGTTGGCCGATGTGGATTTCACGCGGCCTTGCGGCCTGGTGATCGGCAACGAGGCGCGCGGCGTGGGAAGCGTACTGCGCGCGGCGGCGCACGATGTCTCGATTCCCACGGTAGGCGTCGAGTCGCTCAACGCCGCCGTGGCTACCGGCATTCTTCTCTACGAAGCCCGGCGGCAAAGGACTATCCGCGCGTGAGCCTTTTCGATTCCACCCCGCCCGCGCCCGATGCGCCTTCCGCCGCGGATGCCAAGCGCCCGCTGGCCGAGCGCATGCGGCCCGACCGCCTGGAGGACTTTGTCGGCCAGGAGCACATTCTGGGGCCGGAGAAACCGCTCCGCCGCCAGATCGAGCGCGACGAGCTCAGCTCGGTGATTCTGTGGGGCCCTCCCGGGGTCGGCAAGACCACCCTCGCCAAGCTGATCGCCCGCATCACGCGCTGCGAGTTCATCCCGTTCAGCGCGGTGTTGAGCGGCATCAAGGAAATCAAGGCGGTGATGGCCGACGCCGAAAAGCTGCGGCGCCTGGGCCTGCGGACGATCCTATTCATCGATGAAATTCACCGCTTCAACAAAGCCCAGCAGGATGCGTTCCTGCCTTACGTGGAGCGCGGCGACATCATCCTGATCGGCGCCACCACGGAGAATCCGTCCTTCGAAGTGATCTCGGCGCTGCTGTCGCGCTCGCGCGTTTATGCGCTGCGGCTGCTCAGCGTGCCGGAGTTGACCACGCTGCTGCGGCGCGCGCTGCCGGTAGTCCATCTGGAAGCGACCGACGATCTGCTCGAACAGATCGCCATCTACTCGAATGGCGACGCGCGGCAGGCGTACAACACGCTCGAAGCCGCGGCCGCCGCCTCGCAGGGTGTGCTCACCGAAACCGCGCTCGAAAATGCCATCGAGCGCAAAGTGCTGCTCTACGACAAAGGCGGCGAGGAGCACTTCAACCTGATTTCCGCGCTGCACAAATCGGTGCGGTCGAGCGATGTGGATGCGGCGCTGTATTGGCTGGCCCGAATGCTCGAATCCGGCGAGGACCGGATGTATCTTGCGCGCCGGTTGATCCGCATGTCGATCGAAGACATCGGCCTGGCCGATCCGCGCGCGCTCGAACAGGCCATCGCAGCCATGCAGGCGGTCCATTTTCTCGGGATTCCGGAAGGCGACCTCGCGCTGGCCCAAGTCGCCATCTACCTATGCGCCGCGCCCAAGAGCGATGCATCGTATAAAGCGCTGGGCGCGGTGGCCGCCGACGTCGAGAACACGATTGCCGAGCCAGTTCCCATGAACCTGCGCAACGCCCCCACCAAGCACATGAAAGCCTGGGGCTACGGCGAAGGCTACGAGCACGCCCACAAATTCGAAGACGCCATCACCGACATGGAATGCCTGCCCCCATCGCTAGCCGGCCATCGCTACTATTACCCGACCAACCGAGGCGTCGAAAAGAGGATTGCGGAGAGGCTGGAAGAGATACGGCAGGCCAAAGCGGAGCGAAGCGGGGGCGCTGGGTAGGGCTATGGCAGCACAAAGGTTGCCTGACAACGGGTGGGGCGCCAAACGGAGGCCGACGGTCGCACGCTCGGATGCTATAGTGGGGTGGGCGAATGATTCTTTGCCTAACTGGTCCACGTTTGCTGAATCGTCGCCGATGTCCGGAGGAACCAGTACCTCACTCCTAGTGGGTGACAGCCGCAAAGGACCTAGGCCTAGGGTGCGCGTGGATATGGCGCGGAACCTGTTGATTTTCAAGAGACTGCGATACAGAATAGAAGAGGACCAAGTGTTCCTGCCTGCTAGGCTTGGCTGGCTCCGTGGCACCGGGAACGCAAGCTTGGAGCAGCGTATCTGCGTTCCAAACAGTTGGTCAAATCGATGATCCTAAAGAACATAATCGAATCCACGAAGTTGGACCCAGAGTTTTGTGCGGACCTCCTTGGCGTGGCTCCCGACCAGTTCGAAGAATGGCTGACAGGAGTCCGTCCGCTGCCCAGGTTCGTCATTCCGGAGATCTCCTCCATACTTGGCATCACCGAGAAGACTCTTCTGCAGGCGTCGACCGGCGCCGGGGAGTCGTACGCGACTCTCGCGCCAGCAATTTGGTACAAGCTCCGCGATAGCAAGCTCGTCCAGGCAGACCGCGAGATGGTCGCTCTGGTGCGGAAACTCGGGTACTATATGGACCAACTGGCCGCCGTACGCGGGGAGAAATTGCGTCGCTTCGAGCCATTGTTCCGCAGTATTCGGGACAGGGTGGATCGCACGGCACCGCCAGCACTCCAGGGAAAGGGAGCTGCCCGCGACTTTCGAAGCATGACCGACCTGGAGCACGGGCAGGTTGCGATCGGCGAATGGATCCGGCGCGCGCTACGAACGCTGGGTGTCTTGACATTGGAGAGCCCCTTGAAGTCGGCTGTCGAGGGCTGTGCCTTTTCGGTCGGCAGCGTTTCTGGCCCTACGCCGTGCGTTTTCGCAAATTCGTATAAGTCGACCTGGTTTCGGCGCAACGCCGTCATAATGCACGAAGTCGGACACGCTATCTTTGACCTGGAAAGCGAGCAGATCTCAATCGACTATACAACAGACGCCAGCGACGAGCTCAAGGACCAGCGTGCGCAGGCTTTCGCCCAGGAATGTCTGGTTCCCAAGTCTGTGCTGGTCCAGTTGGCGAACCGATTTGGCTTAAAGTGGGGCAGTATTTCGGCAGCAAATCTCGCAACCCTCGTCGGCTACTCTCACGTGGAGCAACGGTTGGTTTTGAGAGCAGCATATGATTCGGAATTGATCAGCGCTGAGCAACTTGAAGCATACGGCGCTCTCGACTGTGCGAGCGAATTGCGGGAGCTGACGACACACGCATTGAGCACGCGCGAGTATTTACGTAAGCAGGCGGTGGAAATGCCGAAGTGGATCGCCGAGAACCGAAATACCGATCTCGGGCGACGCTCTCTGCGTTTGCCCTCGCTCTATGTTGGTCAGGTCATCGAGGCACTCAATGGTCAGCAGATCAGCGAAAGCAAAGCTGCAGAGATGCTAATGATGGACCGCGAGACGTTTGTGACGAGGTTCGGATCGTTGATCGGCGGTGCAGAGAAGGCCGCGTGACGCCATCGCCGGAAGGTATCCTGCAGTGTTTTCGGAACTGCTCAGTGGAGGATGGAATTGCGCACTTCTACCTGCGCCTCTGTGATGCGGATGCCCCTCTTCTCGGTGCCAGTCAGCCTCTTGAGCCGTTTGACGACCGCATCTTTGTTCGCTCCGTCTCCGGTTAGCTTAGCTATTGAGGGCACCAGACACCCGCCCCTACGCCCCCACCCCCGCCGCCAGCGTCGCCCCCGGCTCCAGCCATCTTCTCCGGCCGGCGTGGGCGATGGCGAATAAGACTACGAAGCCGGCCATCAGGCCGAGGCTGGCGCCGAGGCCGATCCATTCGGGGCGGAAAGAGTGCAATCGCAGCGTGATCGCGACGTTGAGCAGCACGGGGACGATGGCGGCGAGCACCGGCGGCCAAGGGCGCTCCAGGGCGAATAGCGAGCGGGCCATCACCTCAATCAAACTCCAGCCCACCATGCTGGGGCCCAGCCCTAGGAACACGGCCGCCACCAGTTGGGTGGACTCGGCGGTGAAACTGCCGCGCTGGAAGAGGATTCCGATGACGGGTTGGCGAAACAGAATGGCAAATCCGCAACCGGCGACGGCGGCGAGCGCGGTGAGCGCCACCGTCCGATCAATCAGGCGGAAGGCGTCGTGCATGCGCGACAAGCTGCGCAGGCGGCTGATTTCCGGCAACAGCGAAGTGGAAATGGGAGTTACCAACAGCGCCAGCGGCACGCCCACGCCCCGCATGCAGTAATCTAGAGCGGCGGCCATCCCAGGCCCCACGTGGGTGGCATAAGCGCGGGTGAAGATGATATTCAGGCTCAAGGCCGCCGCGTAGACAACGAAGAAAGCCGGCTTGGCCGCGATTTCGCGCCAGGAGACCGCGCACGGTTCCGCGTCGCCGGCAGAGAGCTCGCGCCGCGCGGCGAACCATACGATGGCCAGTTGCGCGAAAGCGCCGGCGGTGTAGCCAATTGCGAAGGCATAGACGCCCACGGCTCGCCACAACACCAGCGCGCCCGCGATGGTGCACACGTTGAGCGCCGCCTGGTAGAAGGCCATGGGCCCGAAGCGCCGGCCGGTGTAGAGGAACGCGCAATATACGGCGGCGGCGCCGGCGGCGGGGGTGGAGAGCGCAAAGATGCGCAGATTGGCGGTGGCGGCCGCGAAATAGGCCGGATCGAGGCCGGGCGCGAGAATGCGCATCAGCCACGGCGCTCCCACGATTACGGCTGCCGCGATGGCGGCGAAGACCCAGGCGAAGACGCGCAGGAGGCGACGGAAAAGGGCGAGCCGCGCGTTCCCGCCAGCCGCGGTCAGCATGGGGACAAAGGCGAACACGATGCTGTTGATGACCACCGAATTCAGCGTATCGATGGGGCCCATGGCGACGGCCAGCGAATCGGCGCGGGCATGTGTGCCCAGCAGGTACGCCGTCAGCGCCACGCGCAGGAAGCCCAGCAGATTGCCGGTGACGAGGCCGGCCACAATCACCAGCCCGCCGCGCACGAGCGGGCTTTCCACCGCGCGGTTCAGAACCCGCTCGGCGCTCAATGCCGGGGTTGGTTCGGTCGAGCTCATGGCCTCTTGGGAAGTAGCCGATCCAATCGCCGGCGACCGCTCCCTATGGTCACGGCTCTGAATGCGCATTGGAGCCGCGACCAAAGGGAGCGGCCGGTACACTCTTTGCGAAACGTCCCGACGCTGGTTCAGGCCGTGGCCGCGAACGCGTTCCGTGCCGCCTGCAGCGCCGCTTCGTAATTCGGATGATCGGCGACTTCCTTTACATATTCCGCGTAGCTCACCCGATTGTTCCTGTCGATCACGAAAATGGCGCGGCTTTCGATACGCAGGTCCTTAATCAGCGTGCCGTAGTTGGAGCCGAAGGAGGCGTCCTTGTGATCGGAGAGCATCTTCACCTTATCCACGGCGAAGGCGCCGCACCAGCGCTTCTGCGCGAAAGGCAGGTCCATGCTGACAGTCAGAATATCGATGCCCGGCAGGGAGGCCGCCGCTTCATTGAACCGCTTGGTTTGCGCATCGCAAACCGGCGTATCGAGCGATGGCACCACGCTGACGATTCGGACGTGGCCGGCGGTATCTGCCAGCGTCACCGGCTTCAGGCTGCTATCGACCACGCTGAAATCCGGCGCGGCATCGCCGGGTTTAAGCTCCGGCCCAACCAGAGTCATCGGGTTGCCTCGCATGGTGGTAGCTCCCGGTCTTTCCATAGTTCCTCCAGTAGACTTTAGCGATTGAGTTTCTATTGTAGCAATTCGGCCAATTGGGCAGCCTCGGTGACGGGCAATTGGCAGGCGTAATTGCGGCAGACATAAGCGCTTGGGAGACCGCCGGCGAGTTGCATGGCTTCGATGGCGGGGATGCCCGCAGCCAAGGCGTGGCGGGTTTCCTCGGTGTCCACCAGTAGCACGATGCGGTTGGCCACAAAGCGGGAGTGGAAGGCGCGCAGCAGCGCGCGTGTGCCGGCCGAGTCGCGCGGACCTACGACGACGATCTGGCGCGGCTCGGCCAGGTAGAATTCGCAGGCGGTGAGCATAGCCGGCAGAGCCACCGGGACGCGGGCCAGGCGCGGGGCGAAGGCGGCCAAGGCGCGCTCGGCGGAGGCGCGAAACTCCAGGCGCCCGGTGATTTGGGCGAGGCGCAGCAGGTTGAGAATCGCGATCGAATTGCCGCTGGGTTCGGCGCCATCGTAATCTTCCTTGAGGCGCAAGACGAGGTCTCCAGCATCCGCGGGGGAATGGAAGAATCCGCCGCCGGCCGGGTCTTCAAACAGCGCGCTCTGTTTTTCGGCCAGGCGCACCGCCCATTCCATGTCGCGCCGGTCGAACTGGGCCTCGTACAGATCGAGCAGCGCCTGCGTGAACATGGCGTAGTCTTCGAGAAAGCCTGGAATGGCGGCTTCGCCATCGCGATAACGGCGCAGCAACTGGCCGGTCTCCGGCTCGAAGAGATGGCTGAGCGCGAAATCCGCAGCGCGGCGCGCGGCCTTCGCGTAACGCGGTTCTTCGAGCACGGCGCCGCCCAGAGCGAGCGCGGAAATCATCAACCCATTCCAGGCGGTGAGAATCTTATCGTCCAGGTGAGGGCGCACACGCGAGGCGCGGGCCTTGAGCAGCGCGGCTTCGGCCGTCTCCAGCCCGGTGCGGATCTCCTCCACCGGACGGCCAAACTGCTCGGCGGTTTCTTCCACGCTGGCGGCCTGGTAGAGGATGTTGCGGCCGGAGAATTCGGAATGCGGGTCGTTCACCACGTTGCCGCCCTCCGCCACGCCGTAGCGGTAAGCAAACCATTCGGCAGCCGGCGCGGGGACGGTCAGGCGGATCTCATCGGCGGACCAGATGTAGAATGCGCCTTCTCCTTTGACTGAGGGCTCTTCGGGACGGATGACGCTGTCGGCATCTTCGGCCGAGTAGCATCCGCCCTCGGGCGCGGTCATGTCGCGCAGCAGGTAATCGAAAATGCGGCGCGCGGTTTCGGCGAAGGACTTTTCACCGGTGATTTGAAAGGCTTCGAGATAGGAAGTGGCGAGTTGCGCCTGGTCGTAGAGCATCTTTTCGAAATGCGGCACGAACCAGCGCTCGTCCACCGAATAGCGATGGAACCCGCCGCCGAGCTGATCGTTCATGCCGCCTTCGGCCATCTTGCGCAGGGTGTGGAGGGTCATCTCGAGCGCTTCCCGGTTGCCGGTGCGGGCGTGGTAGCGCAGCAGAAACTCGAAGACGGCGGGCCGCGGAAACTTGGGCGCCGGGCCGAATCCGCCCATTTCGGAATCGTAAGTGCGTCGGAAGATGGAGAATCCGCTCTCGATCACGGCGTAATCGATGGGTGCGTGGCTGCCGGCGGGCACGCCGTCGAAAGCGGACTGCTTTTCGAGTTGCGCCAGCGCCTGGCGCGCCGATTCGCCGATGCGGTCGCGATCGCTGCGCCAGGCCTGCGCGATCTGCGTGAGGACACTCGAGAAGCCGGCGTGGCCCCAACGGTCTTCCGGCGGAAAGTAGGTGCCGCCGAAGAAGGGCTCCAACTCGGGGGTCAGCCAAACCGACATCGGCCAGCCCCCGCCGCCGGTGGCAGCCTGAACGAAGGACATGTAGATGCGGTCGACATCCGGGCGCTCCTCGCGATCCACTTTTATCGGCACGAAATCGCGATTGAGCTGGGCGGCGACGACCGCGTTTTCGAACGATTCCCGCTCCATCACGTGGCACCAGTGGCAGGTGGAATAGCCGATCGAAAGAAAGATGGGCTTGTCTTCGGCGCGCGCCTTGGCGAACGCTTCCCCTCCCCAGGCGTACCAATCCACCGGGTTGTGCGCGTGCTGCAACAGGTAAGGACTTTTTTCCAGGGCCAGACGGTTCGAGTGCATGGAAGGTGCCTTCAGCGTAAGGAGGAAGCATGAGGGGTGTCAAGTTCAACGCGTGAGGTTGCTTACTCAAGCGCTGGCAGGTGAATCCGAATGCGCGGGAGCGGTGTCTAACCATATATGCGGTATTGGGGCTATCTGTGCGCGAAAGTGGTCGTTGCGTCTGCGGTGCTCTATGGGCTGCCGGTGTGGCTCTCCAAGGGCTCCCCGGCCGCTCCGCATCGGATCGCATTCGCGCCAACGTTGCCGACCATCGCGGCTATGATGGGCTGGTTTTTGCTGGCCGCGGGAACGATTTACCTGATTGTCTGGGATCAACGCCACCGCTGTCGCACCTGCCTGCGCCGCCTGCGCATGCCAGTCGCGACCGGCTCTTGGGGATTCATGCTGCAACTCGGGCGGCCGCGGATCGAATACATCTGCACTTACGGGCACGGCACGCTGAAGGAAGAAGAGCTGCAGATCTCCGGCCTTGCCAACCCGGAGTGGACGGCTCACTCGGACGATTATTGGGAAGAGCTGAGCGCTTCAAACGAGCAATCCGGTAAGAAATAGCCAGCCCGGGCCGCCGGCCGGCCATGCCCGGAGGAGCCGGACCCGTACAAATTCGGCGTAGCCGGCTGCGACGATGGTTCCGCCACGCCCGGAAGCTGGGTGTCCCCACAGCCGAATCCCGTCAGAAACTGGATCGCTCCGGCGAGAATTGCGGACACTCCTATTACAACTTGGGGGTCATTTCAACTACAGCGACCGAAATGAAAAGAGCATGGCGCGTGCATCAAGAAAGTGTCGAGACGACTCTCGACACGGCAGGCAAGACTGCCTGGCAAGACTGCCCGCGCCACGTCAAGTCCGGGAATGCACCAGCGTGGCTTGGCGCAGGCGGTCGAGTTGGCGGCGGGCGATCTCGGCCCACTGGCCGCCGCGATCCAACTTCAGATAATTCTTCCAGTGGTGCACGGCTTTCAGGTTATCGCCCTGGCGCTCGCACAGCAGAGCCAGGTTGAAATGGGCGTCGGCGTACTGCGGATTCAGCTCCAGCGCCATCCGGTAATGCTCCTGGGCATCGTCGAGCCGTCCCAACTCGTCGTAGAGATTGCCGATATTGAATTGCGCCAGCGGGTAACTTGGGTCGGCATCGACGGCTTCGCGGTAGTAAGTTTCGGCGTCGGCGAATTTGCGCTGGCGGTAATAGATGGTACCTAGGTTGACCAGCGCGCCGGCTGCCTCCGGGTTGAGTTCCAGCGCCTTCTGGTAAGCCTCGATGGCTTCCTCGACCGGGGCGCCGGTCTCTTCCAGGTCGAGCCCCTGCTGGAACCAACCTTCCGCTTCGCGCATCCGGCTGGCGCCGGGCTTTCGGCCGGGAAACGGCGCCAGGCCACCCAGCGCGGCGGTCTCGAAGTCGAGCAGAATCTGGCCGCTGATGGCCTCCATCCGTTGCCCGGCGATGTGCACCGCAATCTTGCGGCCGTCGGAGACGATGCGCAGTTCGGAAAGCGGCTGCTCGACGGCCAGTTTGCGGCGCAGCGATGCCAGCGCGCGCCCGATTTGCCTGGGCTGGATGCGGTTCTCACGCAGCTTGACGATGGTCTGGATGGCGATCAGGTCGGAAAAGGAATACTTGTCGGATGGCGGAATCAGTTCCTGGCGCTCCCAGCTTCGCAACTGGCGCTCGGAAAGACCGAACTGGCGCAGCACATCGGCCCTCGAGTACTCCTCTTTCGGCGCCTTTGGCAGCACGCGACCATTCTAACGCGGTTCCGTGGGGCAGGTCCCCGGGTTGCGGAACGAGATCCTCTCGCCAAGCAGGGGCTCTTGTATCCTGTAAGTTCGGCGTGAGCGATCCCATTCACATTATCGGCGCGGGCTTGGCGGGTTCCGAGGCGGCTTGGCAGATCGCGCGCCGGGGCCTGGCGTGCGTGTTGTACGAGATGCGGCCGGTGCGGCCCACGCCCGCGCACCAGACGGACCGGCTGGCGGAGCTGGTGTGCAGCAACTCGCTCAAGTCGGAGACCGAGTCCACCGCGCCGTGGCTGCTCAAGGAAGAACTGCGGCGGCTCGGTTCTCTGCTGCTCGAAGTGGCGGCCCGCGCGCGCGTTCCAGGCGGGCAGGCGCTTACCGTGGACCGGGATGTATTCGCCAACGAGGTGACGGCGGCCATCGCCGCCGAGCCGCTGATCGAGGTACGCCGCGAGGAGGTAACCGCGATTCCGCCGGAGCCAATCGTCATCGTCGCTACCGGCCCGCTGACCAGCGACGCGCTGGCAAATGACATCGCACGCCTGACCGGCTCCGAACGCCTCTACTTTTACGATGCCATCAGCCCGATTGTCGACGCCGATTCGGTGGACACGCGCGTAGCTTTCTGGGCTTCGCGCTACGGCAAGTCGGTGGATTCGACCGGCGACTATCTGAATTGCCCGCTGGACCGCGATCAATACGAGCGTTTCGTCGACGCGCTGCTGGAGGCCCAGCCCGTCGCCGCGCACATTGCAGAGGACCGCACGCCTTTCTTCGAAGCCTGCCTGCCGATCGAGGAACTGGCGCGGCGGGGGCGGGAGACGTTGCGCTTCGGGCCCATGAAGCCGGTGGGACTGAGCGATCCGCGCACCGGCAGACGGCCGTACGCCGTGGTGCAATTGCGGCAGGAGAATCTGCGCACGCGGAGCTTCAACCTGGTCGGCTTCCAGAACCACATGAAATTTGGCGACCAGGCGCGCGTGCTGCGGATGATTCCGGGTCTCGAAACGGCCGAGTTCCTGCGCTTCGGACAGATCCACCGCAACACTTATATCAATGCGCCGGCGCTCGTATCCGCCACTCTCCAGTTGCGCGCCGCCCAGCGCGTTTTTTTCGCCGGGCAGATTTCCGGCGTGGAAGGTTACGTGGAAGCTATCGCCACCGGCCTGATGGCAGGAATGCACGCGGCTGCGATGGCAGCCGGTGAAACGCCGCGCGCGTTGCCGCGCGAGACCGCACTGGGCTCCCTGTGCCATTACATCGCGGGCGCCGATCCCGCGAATTACCAGCCCGCCAACATCACTTTCGATCTGTTACCCGCGCTCGATGAGGCCGTGCGCCACCGGCTCCGCCACGACAAGAGGGCGCGGCACGCCGAGGTGTGCCGGCACGCGCTGGAGGCGCTGGAAGAGTATCGTCACGCATATGTGTGAGAAACGGCGGAAGCTCCGCCATGTATAAGAACCAGTCCATCACAGTCATTATTCCCTGCCTCAACGAGGAGCAGGGCATCGAGCAGATTCTGCGCGCGATGCCGGCCTTCGTCGACGAAGTCATCGTGGTGGACAATGCGTCCACCGATGGCACCTCGGAGGTCGCCGCAAGGCTGGGCGCCAAAGTCATTCGCGAGGATGTGCGCGGCTACGGCCGGAGTTACAAGCGCGGCTTCCGCGAGGCCATCGGCGACCTGATCGTGACCCTGGACGGCGATCACAGTTACCCGGTGGATGCGCTCTCTTACCTGATCGAAGCGTTTCTCCATTTCGATGTCGATTTCCTGAATGCTTCGCGCTTCCCGGTGCGCGATGCGCGCTCGATGAGCTTCATCAACCTGATCGGCAACCTGGTGCTTTCGCTGGCGATGTCGATTCTGTTCTTTCGCTGGGTGCGCGATTCGCAGTCCGGCATGTGGGTGTTCCGCCGGGCGATCCTGGAACATATGAAGCTCGAATCCGACGGCATGTCTTTCTCCGAGGAAATCAAGATTGAGGCGCTGCGCGATTCGCGCATACGGTTCGGCGAGATCTCCATCATGTATACCTCGCGCCTGGGCGAAACCAAGCTCCACCTCTGGCGCGACGGCTTCGCCAACCTGGCGTTTCTCGTCAAGAAGCGGTTCTGGCGATGAGCATCACCGCCGTGATACCGGTGTGGAATGGGCGCGAGTCGCTGGGGCGCCTCCTCGACAGCCTGGAGGCGCAGACGGTGCCGGTGGCCGAGTTGCTGGTGGTGGATAACGGCTCGAGCGATGGCGCGCCGGAATTGGCCGCGCGCCGCGGCGCTCGCGTGATTCCCATGGGACGCAACGCCGGGTTTGCCGCCGCCGTGAATCGTGGCATCCAATCGGCCCAATCGCACTGGATCGCCGTGCTCAACAGCGATGTCGAGCTCGCCCCTGACTACCTGGCGCAACTGGTGGATTCCGGCGGCTGGTTCGCCACCGGCAAGATCCTCTCCGCAGAAGATCCGGCGCGCATCGACGGCACCTTCGATCTGGTTTCCCGCGGCGGCGCGGCCTGGCGGGCCGGCAGCGGACGCCTGGACCAGCCGGCATTTTCACGCGCGCAACCTATTTGGACGGCCCCCTGGACGGCGGCGCTGTTCCGCGCCACCCTGTTCGAACGCGTGGGCCTGCTCGATGAGCTTTTCGAATCGTACCTGGAGGACGTGGATTTCGGAATGCGCTGCGCAGAACACTCGCTGGCGGGTGAGTATGTCCCCACCGCCGTCGCCTGGCACCAGGGCAGCGCCACACTCGGCCGCTGGCATCCGGAGACTGTACGGCGGATGAGTCGCAACCAGGTGTTTCTGCTGGCCCGGCACTATCCCCGCCATTTGTTGTGGAAGTGGGCCTGGCCGATTCTGGTTGGCCAACTGCTATGGGGAGGCGTGGCGCTGCGCCACGGCGCTGTGCTGGCGTGGCTGAAAGGAAAATGGCAGGGCCTGCGCGGATTTGCCGCCATCCGCCGCGTTGCGCCCCCTTGCGGCCTGGACATTCTGGAACCGCTTCTGGTGACCCACGAACGCGCCCTGCGCGTGGCGCAGTCCGGCAGCGGGCACGACCTCTATTGGCGCATGTACTTTCTGCTCACACGGGGTGGGGCAAAGTGACACATGTCCGACATCGGCATTGTTATCGTTACCTACAATTCGCAATCTGAAATCGGCCCCTGCCTCGACGCGGCCCTCGCCACTGGAGCCGATGTTGTAGTGGTCGATAACGGCTCGCGGGACGGGACACTCGCCGAAGTTGCCTCCCGCGGAGTTCCGCTGGTGGCCAACCCAAACAACCGTGGATTCGCCGCTGCTGTAAACCAAGGGTTTACAGCGCTCCATTCGCCATATGTTCTACTCTTGAACCCGGACGCTGTGATCCTGCGCGGCCTCGATGCGATGCGCCAGGCTTGTGATCTGGAGGGCGCGGCTGGCGCTGGCGGTTGCCTGATCGACGAGCAGAACAAACCGCAGGTCGGTTTCATGGTGCGGTCCTTTCCTACTCCGGCGGCGCTGATTTTGGAAGTTCTCGTGCTGAATCGGATTTGGCCGAACAATCCAGTCAATCGCCGCTACCGGGCCATGGCGGTGAATTATTCTTTGCGGACAGCCGTGGAACAGCCGGCCGGTGCGTTTCTCATGTTGCGCCGGGCAGTGTGGCAGGAACTGGGCGGTTTCGACGAGGGCTACTATCCGCTCTGGTTTGAAGATGTCGATTTTTGCCGGCGGGTAGCCGCGCGTAACTATGTTCTTTTCTATACACCGGAGGCGGTCGCGCGGCACACGGGAGGGCACTCGATCGCGAGCATCAGCGTGCAGGCCCGATGCTTTTATTGGTATCGTAGTTTAATTAGGTATTCAGCCAGGCACTATCCACCGTTCGCATTCCGGATGGTGTGCCTGTCGGTGGTTGCAGGCTCGATTCTCCGTGGCGCTGTGGGAGCGTTGTTGCAGAGGAATTGGACGCCCCTGGCAACTTACGGGAACGTGGCGCGCCTTGCCAGCCACTGCCTGTTTTTCGGCTGGAAGGACGCAGCCGCGATGTCCGGTTCCAGGTTTTAGGCCCAGGTTCAAGTGCAAGTACCGCTTTTTCGAGTTCTAGTGCATGGGGCATAACGACTTCGTCTCAGTCACGATCGTGACCTACAACAGCGGCCGCTTCATCAAGCGCTGCCTCGAGTCCGTGCTGTCGCAACGGTACCGCCTCAAGGAAGTCATCGTCATCGACAATGCTTCCAACGATGGCACCATCGACATCCTGGAACAATTTGAGGACCGCTGCCAGATCCATTACAACGAGGAGAACGCTGGCTTCGCGGCGGCGCAGAACCAGGCCATCCGGTTGGCCGGCGGCGATTGGGTACTGACGCTCAACCCGGACGTGCTCCTGCTGCCGAACTTCATCCAGGCCCTGCTCGATGCCGGGCAGTTCGATTCCAAGATCGGCGCCGTGTGTGGCAAGCTGCTCACCATGTCGGCGCACTTCGAGATTCCCGAGCAGCCGGTCGTGGATTCCACCGGCATCTACTTCAACCCCATGCTGCGCCATCTGGACCGCGGCAGCCAGGAAGTGGACAACGGGCACTATCTGCATTACGAGTATGTCTTCGGCGCCACCGCCGCCGCCGCGCTTTACCGCCGCGCCATGATCGAAGACATTTCGCTCGACGGCGAGTTCTTCGATTCCGATTTCTTCGTGTACCGCGAAGACGCCGACGTGGCGTGGCGCGCCCAGTTGATGGGCTGGAAGTGCCTGTATGTGCCATACGCGCGCGGCTATCATGTGCGCAAGGTGCTGCCCGGCAACCGCCGCGCGCTGCCGGCCGCTATCAACATGCACTCGGTGAAGAACCGCTTCCTGATGCGCCTGAAGAACATTTCGACCGATCTGTATTGGCGCAACTGGTTCTCCATTACCGGCCGCGACATCCTGGTCGTGATGTGCTGTCTGCTGTGGGAGCATACCTCGCTCAAGGCATTCTGGTTTTTGCTGCGGAACTGGAACCGTTTTCGGGCCAAGCGCGAGTTGATTCAAGGCGCTCGCCGCGTGGACGACGAGTACATGGCGAGCTGGTTCCACTACGCGCCAGTGAGCAAGCGCGCGCCGAAGAAGTTGGCTCGTACGCTGATGCGCTCCGAGACCGCCAAGACGTAGCGGGCCATTTCGCAATGACTATCGTGTTCTGTCGCGCGGCCCGCGGGCGAGGCATCGCTCACCCCTACAGTGACCCGAGCGGTATCCGTAGGGGCCGGGCATACCCGGCCCTGCTCGGGCGTGCACCCGCCCTGGCCAGAAAATGCGGATAGCCCTTCTTGGCACGCGCGGCATTCCAGCCAGCTATGGCGGCTTCGAAACCTTCGCCGAAGATCTCTCCACCCGTCTGGCTGCGCGCGGGCATCAAGTGACCGTCTATTGCCGCGAGCGCCATCCGCAGCCGGTCTACCGCGGCGTGCGCCTCCTCTACCTGCCCACCATTCGCCACAAGTATTTCGACACGCTGGCGCACACCCTGCTCTCTACGCTCCACCTGCTGGCGCACCGCGTGGATGTGGCGCTCTATTGCAACGGCGCCAACGCCATCTTCACCTGGCTGCCGCGCGTCTGCGGGATGCCCGTGGCGCTCAATGTGGACGGCATCGAACGCCTACGCAAGAAATGGAACTGGCTGGCCAAAACCTGGTACTTGGTTTCCGAGTGGCTGGCCACCTTCTGCCCCACCGAAGTCATTACTGATGCCCGCACGATTCAGGATTACTACCGCACGCGCTACCGCAAAGCGAGCACGTTCATCCCGTACGGCGCCGAATTAGGCAAGGTGGCCGGCACCTCAACGCTGGCGCGTATGGGACTGGAGCCCGGCCGCTACTTCCTGTATGTGAGCCGCATGGAGCCGGAGAACCATCCGCTCGCAGTGCGGCAGGCGTTCGAACATGTTGAGACGCCGTTCAAGCTGGCCCTCATCGGCGATGCGCCTTACGCGCAAGGCTACATCGCGCAGGTACGCGACACACGCGATGCCCGCATCGTCATACCGGGCGCCATCTATGGCGAAGGATACCGCGAGCTGGAATCGCACTGCTTCGCCTACATTCACGCCACCGAAGTCGGCGGCACGCATCCCGCCCTGATTGAAGCTATGGGCCGCGGCGCGCTGGTGCTGTACCGCAACACGCCGGAAAACGCCGAAGTAGCCGGCGACGCCGGCATCCCCTTCGGACCCGATGAACTCGAGTCCAAGCTGACGCAGGTGCTCACTTTGAGTGAGGCTGAACGCGCCCAATACCGCGCCCGCGCGATGGACCGCGTTAGGCAGCGCTATTCCTGGGACGCAGTGACGGACGCGTACGAGAAGCTGTTGAGAAGATTGGCCGCGGCAAACCCAAGCGCTTGGGAATCCAGGTAGAATGTACTTGTGCCGGCCGTTCTCAGACTTGACGGACTGCGGGCTGCGATCTATCCGAATGATCATCGCCCGGCGCACGTCCACACGGTTGGGCATGGCTGTGAGGCGGTATTCGATCTGAACTGTCCGGGCGGCCCGATAGAGCTCCGCGAGAACTACGGATTCTCGCGGCGTGAGATCAGGCACGTTCTTACCGTCTTGACAAGCCACTTGACCGAAATGTGCCAAGCATGGGGGCAAATACATGGCATCGCGTGACTATTTCGAACGGGCAAACCAGCATGCTAAGGACCGGCAGGCGCGCTTCCCACGGGCGCTCTCCGCGCGGTATGACCATAAGACCGGACGAATCGTGATCCATCTCAGCTCCAAGCTGATCGTGAGCTTCTCGCCCTGTGATGTAGAAGGGCTGGAAGATGCACGGCCTTTGCAGCTCAATCAAATTGAGATCAGCCCCTCAGGTTTCGGCATCCACTTTCCAGCGGTGGATGCGGATCTCTATGTCCCGGGTCTTCTGGAGGGTTTTCTGGGCTCAAAGACGTGGATTGCTGCCAGATTAGGTCAGACTGGCGGCCGGTCAAGCAGCAAGGCTAAGAAGGCCGCCTCCAGAGCGAATGGAAAACTGGGAGGCAGGCCCAGAAAAAGTGGTTGAACGGTAACGTCGGGTCGGCTTCCGAGATGGAGACGTGCGGCCGCCCTCACGCCCTGCGCGCCTTCCAAATCGACTTTCTCGTACAGCTCCGCCAGAGACAGCCGGCAATTCACGGATTCGAGGTCAAGCGTGTCTTCCAGACGGTTGGCCGAGGTCAGCAACCAGCGGCCATCGGCTTGCCGTGTGTATAGATCCACGTGCATGCGGTCGGAAGCCACCAGTAGGTATTCCTGCAAAGACACGATCGCGCCCGGCCAACGCCAACATGCTGTAGACAGAATATTCCTTTTGTGGCATAATGGATTGTGGCTTGGGAAGTCGAGTTCACTCGGGAGTTCGGTGAGTGGTGGGAGAGCTCACCGAAGAGCAGCAGGACGACGTTGCTCACTGCGTCGGGCTGCTTGCCGAACTTGGCCCGGCGCTGGGCTTTCCGTATAGTTCAAAGGTGACGGCGTCACGTCACAGCCACATGCGCGAGCTGCGCACGCAGAGCGCTGGAAAGCCGTTGAGAACGCTGTACGCATTCGACCCCCTTCGTACGGCGATTCTTCTCATGGGGGGAGACAAGACCGGCGATGATCGCTGGTATCTGAAGTTCGTGCCCGTGGCAGACCGGCTATATGATCGACATCTGGACGGATTGAAGAAGGAGGGAAAACTCTAATGCCAACCCGGAACTTTCGTGAATTGGTTAAAGCAATGCCCGCCGAGCGGCAGCGGAAGATCGCCAACCGCGTGCGACAGACCCTGGCGTCGATGCCGCTGGAGGAAGTCCGCAAGGCGCGGCGGATGACGCAAGCGCAGCTCGCCGATACGCTAGGAGTGAATCAGGGCGAGGTGTCCAAGATCGAGCACCGGACCGACATATATCTCAGCACGCTGGCAGGGTATGTGGAAGCGCTTGGAGGGAAGTTGGAGATCCGCGCCGTCTTTCCCAATCGCGAGATGCGAATCACGCAGTTCGAGGAGCTTCAGTAGGCACCGGCTACCGCTCCCTGACGGTCGCGGCTCGGAATGCGTTGAAGCGCATCGGAGCTGCGACCATAGGGAGCGGTCAGCACGGTTGTTACTTAACGCCAGCTTACGCTGTCCGCTGCGTCTCCGACTTGTCGCCTGAGATCGCGGCTTGCGCGGCGGCCAGGCGGGCGATGGGTACGCGGTACGGGGAGCAGGAAACGTAGTTCATGCCCACCCGGTAGCAGAACTGCACCGAGCTCGGTTCGCCGCCGTGCTCACCGCAGATGCCGATTTCCAGGTCGGGCCGCGTCTTGCGGCCGAGCTCGACCGCCATCTTCACCAGCTTGCCGACGCCTTCCTGATCGAGGACGGCGAACGGGTCGGCGGCGAAGATCTTCTTGTCTTTGTACTCCTGCTGGAACTTCGTATAGTCGTCGCGCGAAAGTCCCATGGTGGTCTGCGTGAGGTCGTTGGTGCCGAAGCTGAAGAATTCGGCTTCCTTGGCGACCAGATCGGCGGTGAGCGCGGCGCGCGGAATTTCGATCATGGTGCCGACCATGTACTTCAGGTCCTTCATGCCGGCCTTGCCGAGAACCTCCTCGGCCACGGCGACCACGATCTTCTTCTGGTCTTCCAGTTCCTTGACGCCGCCGATCAGCGGGATCATGACTTCCGGAATCACCTTGACGCCTTTCTTGGCCACTTGAACCGCGGCTTCGAAAATGGCGCGCGCCTGCATCTCGGTGATCTCGGGATAAGTGATACCGAGGCGGCAGCCGCGGTGGCCCAGCATGGGGTTGAACTCATGCAGCTCTTCCACGCGGTGCAGCAACGCGGGCAACACTGTCTTGAGGGTCTTCACTTCGGCGCCGAAGCGCTGGTAAGTGGCGACCAGTTCCTTCTTCTTCTTGATATCGGCGTAAGGAAGAATGGCGACATCCACCATCAGGTCCTCGCGCTTGGGCAGGAACTCATGCAGCGGCGGATCGAGCGTGCGGATCACCACCGGGAAACCGTCCATCGCCTGGAACAGTCCGGCAAAATCTCTGCGCTGGAAGGGCAGCAGCTTGGCCAGGGCCTTGCGGCGGCTCTTTTCGTCGCGGGCCAGGATCATTGCCTGCATGAACTCAATGCGATCCTCGGCGAAAAACATGTGCTCGGTGCGGCATAGGCCGATGCCCTCGGCTCCGAACTTGCGGGCCGCCTTGGCATCGCGCGGAATATCGGCATTGGCGCGCACGCCAAACTTGCCGCGGAATTCGTCGGTCCAGCCCATGAAGGTGGCCAGGGCGCCGGAAGAGGGATCGGCATCAAGGGTGTTGGCCTTGCCCGCAAACACTTCGCCGGTCGAACCGTCGAGCGACAGCCAGTCGCCTTCCTTGAGGGTGACTACTTTCCCGCCGACCGTGACCGAAACCAGCTTCTTGTGTTCGTCGACGGTGATGGATTCGGCGCCCGCCACGCACGGCGTGCCCATGCCGCGGCAAACCACCGCCGCATGACTGGTCATACCGCCGCGCGCAGTGAGGATGCCTTTGGCCACTTCCATCCCGTGAATGTCATCGGGCACGGTTTCCTTGCGGACCAGAACCACGGGCGACTTCTGGGCCTGTATCACCGCCTCATCGGCTGTGAAGACGATGGTGCCGACCGAGGCGCCGGGCGATGCCGGCAGGCCGACGGCCAACTTGGTGAGCGTTTTCTTCGATGCCGGATCGAGCACCGGGTGCAAAAGCTGGTCGAGCTGTTGCGGCTCCACACGCAGGATGGCTTCCCGCTTGTCGATCAGACCTTCCTGAACCATCTCCACCGCAATGCGGACCGCGGCCGGCCCGGTGCGCTTGCCGTTGCGGGTTTGCAGCATGTAGAGCTTGCCGTCTTGAATCGTGTACTCGAAATCCTGCACATCGTGGTAGTGCTTTTCGAGCATCGTGGTGATGTCGCGAAGCTGCTGGTAGACGGCCGGGTTCCACTTATCGAGCTCGGCAATCGGGTGCGGCGTGCGCACGCCACTCACCACGTCTTCGCCTTGCGCGTTCTCCAGGAACTCGCCGTAGAACACTTTCTCGCCGGTGGCCGGGTTGCGGGTGAAGCCCACGCCGGTGGCCGAAGTCTCGCCCAGGTTGCCGAACACCATGGCCTGCACGTTGACCGCCGTGCCCAGGTCGTCGGGAATCTGGTTCATCTTGCGGTAGTGCTTGGCGCGGTCGTTGAACCAGGAGCGGAAGACGGCGTTGCGCGCGCCGGCAAGTTGCTCCAGAGCATCCTGCGGAAACGGCTTGCCGGTCTTCTTCAGAACCAGCTTTTGGTAAGCCGCGATGACTTCCGCCAAGTCCTGGGCAGTAAGCTCGGTATCGAGCTTGGCCTTGGCCTTCTTCTTCTGGCCGTCGAAGATCGCGTCGAAATCCGCCTTGGGAATTTCCAGCACCACGGCGCCGTACATCTGGATGAAGCGGCGGTAGCAATCGTAAGCGAAGCGGGCGTTGTTGGCCTTGGCTTCTAGCGCCTTCACGGTCTGGTCGTTCAGCCCCAGGTTGAGGATGGTGTCCATCATGCCCGGCATGGAGAACTTGGCGCCCGAACGCACGCTGACCAGCAGCGGGTTGGCGACGTCGCCGAGCTTCTGGCCCATTCGCTCCTCGAGCGTCTTCAAGGCCTCGACCATCTGCGCGTCGATTTCCGCCGGCACGCTGTTGTCGTTATGGAAGTAAATGTTGCACACTTCCGTGGAAATGGTGAAGCCTGGAGGTACCGGCAGCTTGGCCCGCGACATTTCCGCCAGCCCGGCGCCCTTGCCACCGAGCGTATCTTTCATTTTCCCGTCACCGTCGGCGGTTCCGTTGCCGAACGAATAGACATACTTCTGCATGCTTTAAGCTCCTATGATGTAGTTACAATTTCCGAAAAGTCCGCTATGTTGGAAAATTCCAGTAATAGCGTGCCGAGTAACATCAAGCGATTACGCCGGACGTCGTCCTCCGGCGCATTTACTAACACCTTGTCGAAAAACAAATCCACTTTGGGCCGCAGTTGAGAAACCACCGATTCAATCGGCTGGCCCGCGATGCGCCGGTATTCGTCGTACAGATCCCGTTCCGGCCCATCCTGCAATAACTTCTCGTCGATCGCCGTGGCATTGACGCCGGTGAACTTCTGCTGGTCGAGGATATTGCGGATGCGCTTGAAACTCGCGGCGAGCGGTTCGAAATCCGGCGACGAACGCAAGTCCCGGATGCGGATCAACCGCGCTTCTAAGTCGACCAAGTTGCTCCAGCCCGCGGCCGTGGCGGCGTTGACTTCGTCGTACAGAAAGCCACGAACCTCCTTGAAATAATACCGGATGCGATCCTGCAGGAACTCGGCCAGCGCCTTCGCCCCGTCCGTCCCATCGTCCACAAGGGGCGCCAGATCGATATCGATCTTGCCTTCCACCAGGATCTTGACTACGCCTTGCGCCGCGCGCCGCAGCGCGAACGGATCGCGCGAGCCGGTGGGGATCAGGCCAACGCCGAAGCAGCCGCGTAGGGTGTCGAGCTTGTCGGCCAGCGCAACGATCTGGCCGGTGCGGTTGCGCGGTATCGCATCCTCCATGCTCTCCGGTTTGTAGTGATCGTAGATCGCCTGCCAGACCGGCTCGGGCTCGCCTTGCGCGCGCGCGTAAAGGCCGCCGACCACGCCTTGCAGCTCCGTGAATTCCTTGACCAGCTCGGTGGTCAGATCGCACTTGGCCAGCTCCGCGGCGCGCACCGCGTGCGCATCGCCGCCCAGCGTACTCACCAGCGCTTTCACGCGCTCGGTCTTTTCGAGATAGGAGCCCAGCTTGGCCTGGAAAGTAACATGCGCCAAATCGGGTAGGCGCGCGGCGAGCGACTTTTTCTGATCGGTCTGCCAGAAGAAGCGCGCGTCGTTGAACCGCGCGCGCAACACGCGCTCATTGCCGCTGCGCACGAAGCCCTCCGGATCGGACGGAATGTTCATCACCGCCGCGAACTGGGGCGCCAGTTTGCCGTGCTCGTCCTCCACCGAAAAGTATTTCTGGTGGTGGCGCATCACGGTGACCAGCACTTCCTCGGGCAGCGCCAGGAATTCCGCGTCGAAGCTGCCCACAATGGGCGTGGGATGTTCGGTGAGATAAACCAGCGTCTCCACCAGCGCCGCGTCGGGCTTGACGCGCACGCCGGCCAGTTCTTTGTGGATCTTGTTGCGGCGCTCTTCAGCCTTGAGGATCACGTAATTCTCGCGCAGCCGCTCGGCATAATCGGCGATGGTGACGGCGATCGCGCGCGCGCCCAGCCGGCGATGGCCGGAGGTGACCGCGCCGGAGCGCACGCCCGCCAGCTCGAACGGCACGACGTCGTCGCCCAGAAGAGCGACGATCCAGCGGATGGGCCGGATGAAGCGCGGACCGCCCTTGCCGGTCCAGTACATGGTCTTGGGAAAACCGATTTGCAGAATGATGCCGCCGAGCGTCTCCGCCAGGATATCGAGCGTGGCGCGGCCCGCCACGGTTCTGACGAACGTGTAGTAATCGCCCTTGGGCGTGGATTCCACCGTGAGCGCTTCTGGCGCTACGCCATGCTTGCGGGCGAAGCCGGCCACGGCTTTCGGCGGGGCCGATTTGGCTGGACCCAGAGCGCGTTCCTCGCTGTCGGCCTGGCGTGCCGGCAAGCCTTCGGCGCGCAGCACCAGGCGCCGCGGCGTCGCGTCGAGCGTGACCGAATCGTGCGCAATCTCCAGCTTCTCGAACAGCAGCCGAAGGCTTTCCAGCGCCGCCGGGATCATCCAATCGGGAATTTCTTCGGTGCCGATTTCGAGCAGGAAGGGAAGCGAAGCGGGGCTCACTGCGCCACCTCCGCCACGGCCGGCTGCCGTTGATCCGCCCACGCCTGCGCCACGCCCACCGCCAGCTTGCGCACGCGCTGGATCACGCCCACGCGCTCGGTGACGCTGATGGCGCCGCGCGCATCCAGCGTATTAAAAATGTTCGAGCATTTCAGCACCTGGTCATAGGCCGGCAGCAAAGGGAAACGCTGCTTGTCGGCGGCCTTCGGGTCGTAGAGCTTGAGCAGCCGCGCCGCTTCGCCCTCGTGCAATTCGAACAGCTTCCACAACATGGCGATGTCCGCCATCTCGAAGTTGTAGACCGAATACTGCAACTCGTCCCGATACCGCACGTCGCCGTAGGAAAAGCCCTTGGTCCACTCGATGTCATACACGCTGTCTCTCACTTGCAGGAACGCCGTGAGCCGCTCCAGCCCATACGTCAGCTCGGCGGGAACCAGGTCGAGATCGATGCCGCCGCACTGCTGAAAGTAAGTGAACTGGGTGATTTCGAGGCCATCCAGCATTACCTGCCAGCCGATGCCCCACGCGCCCAGCGTTGGCGATTCCCAGTTGTCCTCTTCGAACTTGATATCGTGTTTGCGGAGATCGATGCCGATGGCTTCCAGGCTCGCCAGATACTGTTCGATGACGTCATCGGGCGATGGTTTGAGGATCACCTGGAGCTGCGAGTGCTTGAACAGGCGGTTGGGATTGTCGCCATAGCGGCCGTCGGCGGGACGGCGGCTGGGCTGCACGTAAGCCACACGGTACGGTTCGGTGCCGAGCACGCGCAGAAAAGTCTCCGGGCACATGGTGCCCGCGCCCACTTCCACGTCGTACGGCTCTTGAATGATACAGCCGCGTTCCGCCCAGTACTGTTTCAGCTTGAAGATGATTTCTTGAAACGATGACATCGGTATACCTTGCAAGAGCCGGGCCGGGCATGCCCGGCCCCTACGGATTCTCCAATAGTGGCGCCGTGATCAACCGGCGCTCTACGTGCGATTCAATTTGCTCCACCAGGAAGCGGCGCAGATCCGCCGCGGTGGCCTGGTTCCAAGCCGGTCCGGAAAGCTGCGCCACTGGCGTGCGCAGCATTTCCGCGGCGATGGCTCGCGATCCCGCGCTCAACTCCCGGTTGCTGCCGCCAAGCGTCTTCCGGCAATGGCCGCAAATCAGGCCCGCCCGGTCGCGGCTGAAAAACGCGCGCTCGGGAGCGTCCGCCTCGGGATCGTCGAGCAGGCTGCCGCAGCTCAAACACACGTGCAATTCCGGCAGCCATCCGGAAAGACGAACCGCCCACAGTGAAAAGTAAGCGACGGCCCGCCACGCACCGTTCCCGGCGGCAGTTCGCAAATAATCCAGCACAGCCAGCAGAAGGCGGAAGAACTTCTCATTCGGCTCCGCGGCGGGCAACATCTGTTCGGTCACCTCCGCGAAGTAATCCAGCGCCACGCCGGCCCAGTAATCGGACGCCAGCCCGAATTGCGAGCGAATCAATTCGCAACCGTCCAGGCTGACCAGTTCGCGGGTTTCGCGTTGGAAATACGCCATCCGCACGTATGACAGCCGTTCCAGGCCGGCCCCGAACGCATTCTTCGGGCGCCGCGCCCGCTTGGCCACGCCGCGCAATTTCCCCTGATCCCGCGTAAGAAAGCTGACTACCAGGTCCGCCTCCTGAAGCGGGTAGGTACGCAGAACAAGAGCTTCGCTGACGCGCGCTGGCACACGTGGAAATTTCAGAGTAACACAGTTGATTTGCCTGTTCCTGGTGGGCCTGCCCGATTTCCGGTCACCGTGGCAAAGCTCACCAGCCAGTTCGATTGCAACCATTCATTCATCGTTATGTAACGGAAATGAAACAATTTAGATGCTGCGCCAATGGGCAGGCGGCTTAAAATAGGTAGCATATGATGCGACAAGCCGCTGTTGCCCACCAGGTCGAGCAGCGCCGAACCCGAATCAAGATTCTGAATGGTCCCGCCATGAGCTGCGACGCGGAAGGCTGCCACGCGAAAGCCGCGTATCTGTTCCGCGAAGAAGATGGACCCATCGCAGCGTTTTGCGATGTTCATGCCGATGAATCCGCATCCAGGGCCGGCATCCCTCTACCGACATCCAAGATCACCATCCTCCGCACCATGTTGGGTTGAGCGATTCGCCGCCCTACGTTTTCTGGGCCGGCGGTTTCAGCCGTGCGTGATTGCGATCGCGCTTTTTGGGCGGGTCGCGGCGCTGCCGGATGAACCATTCCTGCGAGTTTACCTTTGATTTCGCGCCGCCCTTCCTGCGCGTGTAGACTCCGGTGGTGTTCATCTCCCGCGCTTTCACGTTGTCGGCCAGATATACCGCCAGCACGTTGTCGCGCAGGTGTCGGATCATGGCCGGCTCCCGGATGGGCGCCAGCACTTCCACGCGATGGTCGATGTTGCGCGGCATCAGGTCGGCGCTGCCGATGTAAATCTCTTCCTCGCCGCCGTTGCGGAAATAGAAAACACGGCTATGTTCCAGGAAGCGGCCGACAATGCTGATGACTTCAATGTGGTCGCTGACGCCCGGCACGCCGGGGCGCAGGCAGCAGATGCCGCGCACCAGCAACTGGATGTGCACCCCCGCTTGTGACGCCTTGTAGAGTGCGCGGATAATCTTGGAATCCACCAGCGAATTCATCTTGAAGATCAGGTGCGCCTTCCCGCCGGACTTGGCGTGTTTGACTTCCCGCTCGATCAGGGCTTCGAACTTCGACCGCAGATTCACCGGCGCCACCAACAGCTTCAGGTAGTCGGCCTTGTGCGAGTAGCCGGTCAGATAGTTGAACAGGTCGCTGACATCGTCGGCCACGGCTTCATCGCAGGTGAACAGGCCGATATCGGTATACAAATGAGCCGTCACGGCATTATAGTTGCCGGTGGAAAGGTGGACGTAGCGGGCGATGCGGTCTTTCTCGCGCCGCACCACCAGCGCCACCTTGCAGTGGATTTTGAGGCCGATCAGCCCGTAGACCACGTGCACGCCAGTACGTTCCAGCGCGCGCGCCCATTCGATGTTGCTCTCCTCGTCGAAGCGCGCCTTGAGCTCGACCAGCGCGGCCACCTGCTTGTCTTCCTCCACCGCTTCGAGCAGCGCTTCCACCACCGGCGCGTTGCGGCCCACGCGATACAGGCAGGTCTTGATAGCCAGCACGGCCGGATCGCGCGCCGCCTTGCGCAGAAACTCGATCACCGGCTGGAAGGAATCGAAGGGGTGGTGCAGCAGAATATCGCGACTGCGAATCATGCCGAAAATGTCTTCCTCGTCGGAGCTTTCGGCCAGCTCGGGCGGGACCGCGGGCAGGAAAGGCGCATCGCGCAGGTCCGGCCGGTCCAGACCATGCAGGCTCATCAGGCGCTTCAGCGAGAGCGGCCGCGGCGAGCGGTAGACTTCGCTTGGCCCGATCTCGAGGTTGCTCATGAGAATGTTGAGCATCGGGCCGGGCATGTCCGCGGTGACCAGCAGCCGGACCACGCTTTGGAAGCGCCGCTGGCGAAGACCCTCCTCGACGGTTTCGAGCAGGTCCTCGGCCTCCAGTTCCTTGATCGCCATATCCGCGTCGCGGGTCACGTGGAAAGGGTGCGCTTCCAGGATCTCCATGCCGGGAAACAGCACGCCGAGTTGCGCGGCGATCACCTGCTCCAGCCACACCAAGTCGATCCGCCTGGGCCGGCCGCGCTTGGTGGCGGCCTTCGCGCTGGCGCTCACCGGCACCAGTTGCGGCAGCGAATCGGGCACTTTCACGCGCGCGAAGTGTTCGTTGCCCATGCGGTCGCGAATCGAAACCGCCAGGTTCAGGCTGAGATTCGAAATGTGCGGAAAGGGGCGGCCCGGATCGAAGGCGAGCGGCGTGAGCACCGGAAACACGGTTTCGTCGAAGTACCTGGCCGCTTGCTGGCGGTGGGTCTCGTTCAACTCGGCGTAGTCGTGAACGAAAATGCCCTGCTCGCGAAGCGCCTCCAGCAAGCGCTCCAGGGTGCGGTGCGCTTCGGCCAGCAACCGCTTCACCTCGCGCCGGATGGCTACCAATTGCGCTCGCGGGCTCATCCCATCCGCGCCCGCTTCGAGCGAACCCGCCTCCAACTGCGCCGCCAGGCCCGCCACGCGCACCATGAAGAACTCGTCCAGGTTGGAGCCGAGAATCGAAAGGAACTTCACCCGCTCCAACAACGGGTTGGTTTCATCCTCGGCCTCCTCCAGCACGCGGCGCTGGAACGCCAGCAGGCTCAACTCGCGGTTCACGTACAGCGCCGGATCTTTCAGGTCCACCGGCGCCACAGCGGCGGTTTGGCGTGCAGCGCCGGACGCAGCGGCTTTAGCTTGCATCTTCTTGGGCATGGGCGGTGGCTGCCGCACTTGCTTTGCGGCTCTACCACTTTCGCACGAAACCGGGGTTGCTTGCGTTACAAGCTCGATCATCCCTCCACCGATAGCCCCTGCGCATCACGCTTGCACGCCTTGCTTTGCCCCTGTTCACGGTGCTGTAACCCTGGCAGCCGCCGAACAACGGTATAAAGGATGAGGGACTCTTCGTCCCAATCCAGCGGCAAGGCAAAACGAGTGACACCAACGGCAGAGCCGATCATCCAGGCCCGCGCGATCGAGAAGTTTTATGGGCCTCCCGAGGCCCGCATCCAGGTGCTGGCAGCCACCGACCTGGCCGTCTATCCGGGCGAGATTCTGGCCCTGCTCGGGCCATCGGGCTCCGGCAAATCCACCATGCTGCGGATGCTCTCCGGCCTCGCGCCGCCCTCGTCGGGACAGGTGCTGTGGCACGGCCAGCCGGTGGCGGGCCCGTGCGAGAACGTCTCCATCGTCTTCCAGAGCTTCGCGCTGTTCCCGTGGCTGACCGTGCTCGACAATGTGGAAGCGCCGCTCAAGGCGCGCGGCGTCGCGAGGACGGAGCGCATGAAGCGCGCCCTGCGCATTCTCGATTCGGTGGGCTTGGACGGCTTCGAGCAGGCCTATCCCAAGGAGCTTTCCGGCGGCATGAAGCAGCGCGTCGGCTTCGCTCGCGCGCTGGTCGTCGAGCCGGAAGTGCTCTTCATGGACGAACCTTTCTCCGCCCTCGACGTGCTCACCGCGGAAAACCTGCGCTCGGAGCTTCTGGAACTATGGGACGGCAAGAAGATGCCTACGCGCGCCGTCTTCATCGTCACCCACAACATTGAAGAAGCGGTGACGCTGGCCGACCGCGTGGTGGTACTGGGAAAAAATCCGGGTCACGTCCGCACGGATTTTCGCGTCGCCATGCCGCGGCCGCGCGACCATCAGGACCCTCCCTTCCTGGAAGCCGTGAATTACATCTACCGCGTGCTTACGCAGCCCGACCTGGTGCCCACGCCACAGCCCGAGCCGGAAGCCGTTCCGGCGGCGGCCGGCGCCGCGCGCGCCAAGTATCCGATGGTGCCGCACGCCCGCCCAGGCGGAATCGCCGGCCTGCTGGAATTGCTGGTCGATCGCGACGGCCGCGACGGGATCCACCACCTGGCGGACGATCTGGCCTTCGAGATCGACGACCTGCTGCCGATCGTCGAAGCCGCCTCCCTGCTGGGTTATATCCATGTGAAGGAAGGCGACGCGGAGATCACGCCCGAGGGAAAGCGCTTCGCCGAGGCCGGCATCCTGCGCCGCAAGGAACTCTTCCGCGTGGCTGCCGAGCGCGTTCCGCTGATCCGCCAGATCAATCGCGCGCTGGCCAGTAAAGCCGACCACTCCATGCCCGCCGATTTCTTCCACGACCTGCTGGACGAGCATTTCAGTGAAGAGGAAACCGAGCGGCAGCTTGAAACCGCCGTCAACTGGGGCCGCTACGCCGAGCTGTTCGACCGCGATTCCTCCGGCCGCTTCTTCATTCCCGAAGAAACGCCGCAGCCGGCGGGCGATGAGGTGGGCAGCCACTGATGGCCTTTCCGCAACTGGGCCGGTCGCTAATGCGGGAACGCAGTTGGTCCGTCCTGGTGGACCTGCTGGTCTTCGCGGCGATCCTGGCCGGCATCTATGCGGTGCTCGCCACGGTGAAGTACTGGATGGGCGTGGTGACTCCGGCCGCCCACATCTCGCGGTCGCCCGCGGCGCTGCCCGCTTACGCCTTCTACTCGCTGGTGCGCATGGCCGTCGCGTACGTGCTGAGCCTGGTATTTGCGGTCGCCTACGGTTACATCGCCGCTAACAACCGTCGCGTGGAGATGGTGATGATCGCCGTGCTGGATATCTTGCAGTCCATCCCGGTACTGAGCTTTCTCCCCAGCGTCATGCTCGCCATGGTGGCGCTGTTTCCCACCCGGCAGTTGGGTGTGGAGTTGGGTTCGATCGTGCTCATCTTCACCGGCCAGGTGTGGAACATGGCATTCAGCTTCTATTCCTCGCTCAAATCCATCCCGCGCGAGTTGCGCGAGGCCGCCCTCATCAACCGCTTCAGCGCCACTCAGCGCTTCGTGGAACTGGAGCTGCCCTTCGGCACCATCGGCCTGGTGTGGAACTCCATCGTCTCGGTGGCCGGCGGGTGGTTCTTCCTGATGGCGTGCGAAATGTTCGTGCTGGGCAACCACGATTTCCGCCTGCCCGGCCTGGGCTCCTACCTCCAGACGGCGTCGAGCGCCGGCGATACGGCGGGAATCCTGTGGGGCCTCACCGCCATGATCGCGGTGATTGTCCTGATCGATCAACTGGTGTGGCGGCCCGCCATCGCGTGGTCGGATAAGTTCAAGATGGAGCAGGTGGAGAGCGCCGCGGAGGTCACTTCGCCCATTCTGCATCTGTTGCGCAACTCGGATGTCTCGCGTTGGGTCGAGAAGCGCGCCGTGGAGCCGCTCTGGGAGCGGCTGACTACCAGCCCTCCGCGTGTGGTTTCAGCGCCGGCCGCCCGGAAGAAAAACCGCGGCCGAGTGGTTGGCGTCGTCCTGCTGCTGGCGCTGGCGGTAGCCGTGCCATACCTGCTGGTGAAAGCCGCGCTGCTGCTGAAGGGTCTTCCGAGCGCGGAACTGCTCGCGACGCTCGAGGCGGCAGCGGCGAGCTTCGGACGCGTGGCCGCGTCGCTCGGGATCGCGTCGCTGTGGGCCATTCCAGCGGGAGTCGCCATCGGCTTTAACCCGCGGTTGTCGAAGGTGGCGCAGCCGCTGGCGCAGATTGCGGCCTCGGTTCCCGCCACCGCGCTCTTCCCGGTGGTGCTGCTGGGCCTGGTGCGGCTGGGCGGCGGGTTGGGCGTGGGCTCCATCATCCTCATGCTGCTCGGCACGCAGTGGTACATCCTATTCAACGTGATCGCCGGCGCCATGGCCATCCCCACCGAACTGCGCGAAGCGGCCTCGGTTTTCCGATTCACCCGCTGGCAGCGCTGGCGGACGCTGATTCTGCCGGGCATCTTTCCCTACCTGGTAACCGGCCTGGTGACGGCCTCGGGCGGCGCATGGAATGCCAGCATCGTGGCCGAATATTTCCACTTCCAGGGCAAGACCATGAGCACGCTGGGGCTGGGCGCGCAAATCAGCGCCGCCACCGATTCCGGCAACAGCCAACTGCTGCTGGTTTCCACGATTGTGATGGCGATGCTGGTAGTATGCGTCAACCGCCTGGTGTGGCGCCCGCTATACCGCCTGGCCGGATCGCGGTATAGGCTGGATAGCTGAAGCCGTCCGCGGCGCGGGCTGTCAAGCCTGATGTGTCAGGCCCCCGACCTGCCCCACCGTCAGCGCGAGTCGACTTGAATGTAGGCGTCGACGCGCAGGCCGACGGGGATTGGCTTGGCCGGGGTCGAGTTCCACCAGCGTTTCCAGAATCCTGGCGAGGAACCCAAGAAACATCCCGAACTGAAGCGCAATCGGCACCAAGGCAAAAATGATGCCCGTCAGGGCCACAGTCAGCCGGACCTTATCGTGAAATAGATTCGCCGCGACCGAAGAGAGCGGTCGGTACGGTTGTCACGGAAAAAGTCCCTATGCAGCCGGCGGCGGCGCTTCCGCATGGTTGAGAACCGGAGCGGAGAGGGGGCTATAGAGAACGTCCGCCAGCCTGCGGTGGCTGCGCACGCGTTCGCGCAATCCCAGCCGATGGATGATGCGGCCCACATGGTCCGGATCGTATTGAATGCCGAAGCGGGCCCGTATGGCGCCGGCGAAGCGCACAGTGGTCCAGCGGTCGGTCTGGAAGCCGGCGGTGCGCGGACCGGAACGGTAGAGTTCGGCTGCCAACTGCAATTGTTCGGCGTTGAGGCGGCTGGGGCGGCCCGGAGCGCGCCGTTTGCGCATCCCGTCCATCCCTCTTCCACTTAATGCTTGATGCCAGCGCGAAGCCGTGGTGCGGCTCACGCCGAATTTTCGGGCAACCTGGGACTGGGTGAGCCCCCTCTGCAGGTCTTGTGCGGCCGACAAGCGCCTGCTTTCCATTTCGTCGCGAGTCAGAATGCCTTGTGCGGCTGTCTCCATATTCCTCGCGCGGTATCGGTAATCGCCAGAGCGATACCAGAATAGCCAAAAAACATTCAAGATGCAAATTGTTTTTTGCGGAGCGGTGGTGGCAAGGGATCAAACCGGGCCGAAAGTTAACACGGAAGCATGGCCAAGGCTGGCCGGGGTGTGTTCCCTTCTTCTGGCTCCCCGTCGTGGAATCGTTTCGAACTTTGGCGGCATGCCGGCATCGTCGATGCGCGCGCTTTTCCAGTCACTGATACTTGCCATGGTTCCCTGGGTGTAGCGCTTGACACCACGATAGGTAAGACGGTATCTTACCTGCATGAAGACGACCGTCTCCTCCAAGGGCCAAATCGTCCTGCCGGCAGAGTTCCGGCGGATGGACCGTATCGAACCGGGGCAGGAGTTCAACGTCAAGCGTGTCGATCGTGGAGACTATCGCCTCGTCCGGCTAGCGGCTCCGCCGAACGAGGGCGCCATTGCATGGCTGCTCGCCTGTCCGCAGAAGGACTTCTTCGTTCCCATCGACTCTGAGTCGACGGATGCGCTGTGAAGTACTTGGTCGATGCCAACGTTCTGAGCGAGCCGACGAAACCAACGCCCGATCCGCGGGTCGTTGCGTGGCTTCGCGCACATGAGCCCGATGTCGCCGTCGATCCCGTCATTCTCGGCGAACTCCGATTCGGGATTCTAATCCTTCCCAAGGGAAGGAAGCGGGCCGCCCTGGAACGTTGGTTCGACGCGGGCGTCGGGGTTCTCCACTGTCTTCCCTGGGACGCGGACACGGGGCTGAAATGGGCGGAACTGCTGGCGCGTCTTCGCACAACCGGGAAAGCCATGCCAATCAAGGATAGCCTCATCGCGGCGACGGCCCTCGTCCACGGTCTGGCGGTTGCCACGCGAAATCGTGCTGATTTCGTCAACGCTGGCGTGCGTATCGTCGATCCATTCGTTGGTTGAGGTCTCGCGCAGGTGCAGCCACTCGCGCCAAGAGAACATTCGGCCTGCTGGCGTCGCTTTAGGCCCAGCGAGGGCTCGAACCTGAAAACAAAGCACTGCACGGCTTGGTTTCAGCTAAGCCCTGTGTTATCAACGAGCGATAGATTGGCTCCCCGTCGTGGACGCGTTTCGAACTTTTGTGGGCCAACTCGGGCCGTGATCGAACCTGCGAACGCATAGTGTTTTCAGAGTGATCCAGCGTGACCGCCGGCCTCTGTCCACTCTGGGCACCCAGACCGGGCACATCTCGAACTCGCAAGGGGAGCTCAGTAACCTCCGGATACGCCGTAACTGAGGAGATGACCGCCAGCGGAAGGCGATAGAGTAAGAACGAACGGCGATTGGGAATAGTCTAGTAGCGGGAATGGGGGTTCCGGCGGCAACACGCCGTGGCCCGGAGGATACATCGAAGATGCGACACGTGATGGTTGGTCTCTGCTGCTTGTTGGCGGTCGGAGCACACCCTGCGCTTGCGGACACCTTGCCGGCCTATTGCGGCGCGGTCGGCGCAAAAAGCTATACGCCTCCCACCGTGATCATTCCTCCAGTGGTCCTCAATCGCGGCACGGTGATCACGGTCACCAATGCGACGGTTGCGGTGAATGGCGACACGTCCTCGGTGGCGGCGCTGGTGGCCAATCCCGGCCCGGATGGAATCTCTATCCAGGAAGCCATCATGGCGACGAACAATGACCCGGGCACATGGAACATCCAGTTCGCCCCCGCGCTGAAGGGCTCCATCATCGACACTGGCAACCAGGGACTGGCTGGCCTGACCGGGGGCAACGTCACGATCAACGGTGACATCGACGGCGACGGACAGCCCGATATCACACTCACCACCAGCCTGTCGACCGGTAGTACGGGTGTTTCTGTTTATTCCGGGGGCAACACCCTCTACGCGCTGGCTCTCCAGAACTTTTGGTACGGGGTTTGGATCGGCCCTGCTGGATGGGCGACGCCAGTAATCGGAGCGACCTTCTCCAACACCACCGTCAGCAACCTGGTGCTGACGGGCATCCAGTTTACTGGAATCGGAGTCAATCCACCCTCACCTTGGAGCGCAGATTGCCAGAGCAATTGGGACCATATTCTGATTACCGGCAACACCATCTCCGGCAATGCCGCTGGCCCGGCGCTGGGTATCGATTTGGCACTCGGCAGCACGGCCGGTGGAGACATGTGGCAGCACACCACCATCGCCAATAACAACATTGTGCTTCCTATGCCAGGGGCACGAACGGTGGGCATTGCGATGAGCGTCGGAACCGGGCTTGGGGCAATGAACAACCAGGCGCTCGATACCTTGATCGCTAACAATATCATTTCAGTCGCTGGTGGCACAATTGGGATTCGCATTGCGGCGGGCGGGGGCGCGGCATCGGCCAGTTTGATGGACGGCATGCGGGTTATTGGCAACCAGATTAACCCCGTAACAGGCGGATTGGCGAGCGGCATTGACCTAGTGACCGGAGATGCCGCCAGCGACGATGCGGACCCGTCCCTGCGGCCGATCCAGTATTCAGAGAACAACATCGCTCGGAATATCGCCATCCTCTCGAACACCATCGGAGAAGCCGGTTGCTGCGGAATCTTCGTGGTAGCGGCATGCTGCGGGAACGCCAATAACACCATCGACAATCTTTCCATACTGGGTAATACGCTGACGGGCATGCAACTCATTGGCGGAGCCAGCGCCG
>OBLW0100000293.1_pt1 | contig 42992 bp, 34 predicted proteins | sample 1520161 | NCBI WGS metagenome assembly OBLW01 (sample SAMEA3539309, study PRJEB22396) | soil metagenome | biome: tundra; feature: field; material: soil | place: USA | collected 2010-05 | depth 0.15 m
GCAGGTGCGTCTCAGGAAACCCTTCCAATAAATACAGGGAGAGGTGTGTTTTCCCTTGACAAGTCCTTATCATGGATGTCCCCATTCCTCCCCTCGGCGCTTTGGCGGGTTTCTGTTAGGAGTTCGGCACCCCAGGGGGACTCGTCGCCGATTTACCTTCGCTTCTTCTTATTAGTCTTGGGTGTATCGGGCACCTTTTCCTCTGGCTTGGCGCTCCTCCCAAGGATGAAAGTCGTTACGATCCCACCCAGGCCCACCGCGCCAATCCCCGAACCTGCCAATGCGTACCCGTGAACAATGCAATAGGTGCCACACGCGACGAATGCCAGGGCCACCAAACATGCACAGATTTGCCCCCGCCGTGCTTCGGCAAATTGTTGACGCATGGCATCGATTTGCCCCTCAAGGACACGCTGTTCCATCAAACGGCGGTGCGCACTCTGCGCTTCCGCCATCTCAATTATGCGGTTTGCGGTGCCTGGACAGGCCCGTTCATAGCCATCCAGAATCTGGGGAAGCGGCAATGGTCCTGAAAACTCGAATGCCAAATGACCGTAACTTTGCGGGTTCTTACCTGGCGGTTGTTGCGGGTTCGGAGGTATCACACTCGGCACGGACACGGGCTGAGTTCATTTTATACTTCTGTAATGCCTGATACAAGTCCGAGCCCACCACAGCCCAATCGCTGGCGATTGCGTCCCAGTCTGACGGCAGCGATACCTTAATTGTCTTCGTATGGGGGAAAAACGCAAAGCTCTTCCAGGCATGGCATAGGTTGGAAAAAGTCCCATGATGCGGTGTTGCAACAAAAGCGAAGTCACGAATAACAAAGGAGTTATTCTTGATCTCGTACACGCCCCAGTTCCGGCGCTGCTTGAGGCATTGGCCAAACCACTGCTCAAACGAGCGCTCAAGCCGGTTTGTAGGCGTGCTCTCCATCTCCCGCTTCTTGGACGGTGCCGGGGCCATATTCCTCAACCTCTCATCGGCCATAGCCGACTCCTTGGTACCCCGTACCAAGGAGTTTCCCAATTAAAATGATGCGGGCCCACCCCGAAGGGTTCCGCGATTTTGCTAAGCAATTCGAATGCCACGCCACGTTTCTTATCTATTTGACGCCGCAACACCCCGGTACGATAGCGGAAACCAGCCTAGCATACCAAAGAAGATGTAGCACATTTCGGCGCTGGATTCAATGCTGCCGCCAGAGACTATTGTACTACCCATGCCGGGGTGGTGAGCACCCGCTGGAACGCGCGCACGCCGCCGTCAAAGGCTTAACGTCTTTCGGATGCGCGGTCTATGGCGCGGGCGCTGGCTTACTGACCACGGGTTCCAAGGCCTACGCCGCGCGCGCGACCAGGAGTTCGTCTAGTGCGGCGCGTGGCAAAACCCGCGTCCGGCCAATCGTCACGCTACGGACCCGCCTTTCGCGGACGAGCTTTTCAAGAGTGCCGGGCGGATTCCCACGTACTGGGATACGTCCACAAGGCGTAGCCCCGCCGGGTGGATGACGTGTTCAGGTGCTTTCATTGTAAGTCTTCTTCCTCAATTCCATTCTGTACCCGCGGTGCCCAATGCCTCCGGTTCTCGGGGTCTATGGAAAGGCCCATTGGGGACGGCCTATGGCATGTAAGTTCATGGAGGCGCATCGCTTACAACTTGCGCGAAAAAATCTTCAGCTTTATGCAATTTCGCGTGACAGGACATGGCGCCACTGCGGGGGCGACATCCTAACGGATGGAAAAAGGGCACAATTCAGGGCAAACTGGAATTGCCGCTCAGCGAAACTGAGGCCGCAAACGCGTTGGCGCCGCGGAGCCCGACGGTGAATGGCTGTCGTCACCGCCGCCAGGCGGATGAACACAAGTAGGATTGCCGCGAATGCTACTTCGGCTTTGCGGCTGATTCGCGCCAAGTTTGCCAAATCCAAGATCAATGCGGACAAGTTCCAGGTTCACGTTCAGGGTGGCGTCGCCGCCATCGAAGGCAAGACCGAGGTGATCCAGCACAAAGGCGTGGCCACCCGCCTGGCGAAAGGCGCCGGCGCAAGGGCCGTGAACAATCACGTCCAGAGCAGCGACGCGGCCAGGCAGAAGGCCGCCGCGAACCTGGCGAAAGGACGCCGCCGGGCTCAAATCAAGCGAGGCGACGCGCGTTCCGAGGCGCCCGGGAGCGCCAAGGCAAGCCACCTTTTGGGGACTGGCAGGGTTAGCTCCGGGCGCAGCGCCGCGGAGGAGCGGAGATAGGGCGGGGTTCGGCTGTCTGACGGCCCTGCGGCCAAAAATACCGAACGAACCCAAATCCTTTTCCCAACCCGAACCAGCGGAGCCCGCCGGCACACTTGACGAAACGAACCCAATTCTCCCATAAGGGACACAAAATGCAGGACTTGGCGACGATTCACTTAGACCTTCGACCAGCGGGGCGTTGCGGATCTCCACTTTCCCAACTGCGGCTTCGCCGATGGCGGCGAGATGCTCGCGGGAGACGATATTTTGAGACTTCAACATGTGATTGTCCGATTGTCTTCCCGCTTTCAGGGTTGCATGGAGGGGGGTCGAGTCTGAAATGCGGTGGTAGTCAAGCGATAGGAAAGAAAGGGGATGTTTTGGAATCGGCGGTGATGACGGCGCCAGCGGCGGGGTTGTTGCGCTGATTCGTCGCCGATTCGCAGGGCCGGTTGTGGCAAACTGGTGAGGGAAGGGTGCCATGCGTACGGAGATTCCCATTCCGACAAAGCGGCTCGGTGAGTTTTGCCGCCGATGGAAGATCGCCGAACTGCGCGTGTTCGGGTCCGCGCTGCGCGAAGATTTTCGCCGGGACAGCGATCTGGACTTGCTGGTGACTTTCGCGCCGGATGCAGACCCGAGCCTGTTGGATCACGTTGCGATGGAAGAGGAACTCTCGGGCATCGTCGGGCGCAAGGTCGACTTGGTTTCCCAGCGCGCAATCGAGCGCAGCTCAAATTGGATTCGGCGCAAGGCCATCCTGGAGAGCGCGGAGCCGTACTTTGCCTCGCGATGACGCGCAAGTCCTCGACATTCTGAAGGCGGCGCGCCTGGCAATCGAGTTCAAGGGGAGCGCGGACAAGACGGCCTTCCTGACAGACGCGAAAACCCAGTCGGCCGTACTGCACCAACTCCTGGTGGTTGGAGAGGCGGTCAAGAGACTATCGCCCGAGTTTCGGGCAGCGCACCCGGAAGTGCCTTGGCGGCTGATTGCCGGAACCCGCGACAAACTGATCCACTTTTATGAGGGCGTGGATCTGGAGGAGGTCTGGAAAATGGTGACCTCGGATCTGCCCGCCCTTATCAGCCAGATTGAGCCTTTGGCCCTCTGAGAGTCTGCACTTCGCAAACCAGAAGATCGAGCAAATCTTGGCGCGAAGAACAGAACAGCAAGAATCCGGCGATGCCGGAGATTAAGGGGGGATTAAGGGGGGGGAGGAGATTATGGAGATTATGGGGAGATTGTGGGGACGGACGCATTTCTCGCTCGGCTGTGGCTGCGTCCAGAAAAATGCGTCCCCATTCCCCTCCACGCGGTACAATCAGCCGCATGAACATCCGGCGCGGAATGAACCGGCTCTTCATCGTCGCGTGGGTGGTCTACGGAGTTTGGTTGCTGTGGTACGTGATACGGGAGCCCATTAATAGGGATGAAGGCATCGCCTTTCAGGAGCTTCAATCTTGCTACCACATTTCGCCCGGCGCAACGTGGAACCAGTGCAGCGATGCATACCGGCAGAGCGTAAATGAGGCGGAGCAAGCTGGATATAGAGAAATGCGCCAGCCATCGTGGATTGGCCTCGTCCTATTGGCGCTGGTCGTGCCACCGCTCCTGGTCTACGGCGTTGTCCTGCTCCTAGTGAAAATCGCAAAGTGGGTCGTCGCCGGTTTTCGGACAACCACCTCTCAAGGACCGCAAGCGCGACCTGGCTGACGTTCCGAAGCGCTATACTTCAGAACCATGAGCAACTATCGTGGTTTGGGATTGTCATTTCTTGAAGCGCCGGAAGGGGAACTGCCGGGGCCTCCTCGCGCCTATGTGTACGTCAAGAATTCCCCAACGGCCGACTTCGCGCCGATTGAAGGCAGACCGATCATTTCAGAGGAATGCGTTTCGTTCACCGAGATCGAATACCAAATCGACGAACTGAAGCGAGAACTCGACTCGCTCAAAGCCGAAGCGCGCAGGAAATTCGCCAGCGCCGAGAAACGGGAGAGAGAAGCGCTGGGCGCAGCGCTAGGAATCTCGTCGCCTATATCAGTTAAATGAAGGGGAAAAAGAGGCCAGCATCTATCCCCATTTCCACAGAGGATTAACCTCACGTAGGCGGATTCCACGGCTTGCGGTTACGGACGATCTCTTCCACGTCGGCGGCGAAATCCGGATCGAGCACCGGCGCTTCCCCACTTTCCTTCTCATGGGCCTCGGCCATGGCGATGCATTCTGAGATCGTGCGGCGGGCCGGAGCCGCGGCGCGGATAATAGCGAGCGGTTGCGCGTCGCGTTCGATGACGACTTCCGCGCCGGCCTGCACACGTTGCAGGATAGCGGCAAGGTCGCGCACCGCATCGGCTTCGCTGATGTGCAACGGCTCCATACCTGTGATCATAGCGCGAATGCTACTTCGGCTTTGCGGCTACCCGTATTGGCGCGCCCTCTCTGATTTCATCCGTCGCGCGCCGGACAACCATATCGCCGGGTTTTAGATCCCCGATCACTTCCACGAGGTCTCCCTCGGTCACACCCTTCTTGACATCGACCCATTCCGCCCGGCCGCTATGATTGCGTATTACGAACGTGCGCTCGGTGGTCGTTACGACGCTGCTCTTTGGCGCCCACAACTGCGCGCGCGGACTACGAACCGGCCACTTGACACTGGGATACATGCCCGGAGCGAGGGCGCCGTCGCCATTCATGACGTCCAGCTCAACAGACATGGTGCGAGTCTTCTGGTCGAGCGCATGAGCGATGCGCGCAATTGTACCCGAGAAGGTCCGGCGCGGAAATGCGGGAACGCCGAATGCGACCCTGGCGCCCGGTATGATGCCGCCGACATCTGCTTCGGGGACGGGAACCACCACGCGCAAATGCGAAACCTGTTGAATGACAAGCAGCGCGGGATCGCCGCCGCCTGGACCTACTAAAGCGCCCGGATGGACGAGGCGATCCGTGACCACGCCATCAAAGGGTGCGGCGATCTTCAGGTACGCCAGCATGGCCTGGAGCGCATTCACCGCCGATTGCGCCGCTGCGCTGGCTTTCTGGCGCGAGTTCACCACAGCCTCGGCGGCGTCCACTTGTTTCTGCGCCAGCGTCAAATCGTTGCCGGCGACCACGCCGGGGGTCTTAGCCGCTTCCGCCATGCGCTGGTTGGTGCTTTGGGCCGCGGCGAGTTGGGCTTCGGCTTGCAACCGGTCGGCCTCGGCGGCCTGCACCTTGGATTCCGCCTCAGCGATCTGCGCCTGCATCTCGGGGGCGGTCAGCTCGATGAGCATCTCGCCTTCCTTGACCACGCTGCCGCGGTCCACCAGCACGCGTTCCACGTAACCCGCTACCTTGGCATGCAGCGAAACAGTCAAGTAGGGCCAGATCTCAGCGGGCAAGTCGACGGTCTGAGACACCGTCTTGGAAACGATCGGGGCGAGATCGCTGGTTTGTGACCATCCCAGCGACGCGTAAAGGGCCGGGATCAATAGAATCTTAAGTCGCATCATAATATCGGCTCGCAGGATCCATCGGGTTAAGGGATGGAGAAGCAGTGGACGCGTTGCCCTGCAGGATCGCGTAGATCAACGGCAAGATGGTCAGGGTGGTGAAGGTGGAAACGACCAGGCCGCCGATGACGGCGCGTCCCAGCGGCGCGGCCTGCGGGCCGCCTTCACCGAATCCGATGGCTAGCGGGACCATGCCGAAGATCATGGCCGCCGCGGTCATGAGGACCGCCCGCAGCCGGCCGGTGGCGCCTTCGCGCGTGGCTTCCAGCAACGGCCGGCCCTCGTGCCGCGCGCGTTCCGCGAACGTGACCAGCAGAATCGAGTTGGCCACGGAGATCCCGATGGCCATGATGGCGCCCATGAACGACTGAATGTTGAGCGTGGTGTGGGTCGCGAGCAGCATCAGCAGGACGCCGCAGAGTACTGCCGGCACAGTCAGGACGATGGCAAGCGCGAGGCGCATCGATTGGAAATTGGCGGAGAGCAGCAGAAAGATCGCGAGCACCGCCAGAAGCAAGCCCACGCGCAATCCGGAAATGGTCAGATCGAGCGGCGGAATCTGCCCGCGGAACTGAACGGAGATGCCGCGAGGGGGCGCGCCTGCCGCGGCCACCGCCCGGCGGATTGGGATTGCCGCCTGGCCAAGCGTGATGTCGTGCAGGTTGGCGGTGAGGCTGATTACGTGTTGGCCGTTGTAGCGATCGATTTCGCCCGGCATGGTGTTGAGCTTGAGGCCGGCGATGTCGTCGAGCAGGGGTTTCGAGCTGCCGCTACGCATCACGGGAACGTTAGCGATTTGCTCGACGCTTTGAAGCCGGTTTTGCGGCAACTCCACCTGGATCTGGAAGGCGTTGCCGGAATTCGGGTCGCGCCAGTAGTTGGGGTCGGTGAAGCGCGAGGACGAGGTGGCCGCAACCACCGAATGCACGACATCGGCCATGGTGAGACCAAACTGGCCGGCGCGGTCGCGGTCGATGTCGATATCGAGCGTAGGGAAGTTCATTTCCTGCTGGAACTGCAGATCGCGCAGGGAATTCAACTTGGCTAATTGGGTCCGCACCTTCTGCGCATAGGCGTAGGCATCCTGCAGACTGACTCCCTGTACGTCCACCTTAACCGGAGTGGGCGAACCGAAGCCCATCACCTGGGTGACGATGTCGCCGGCTTCGAAGGAGACCTGGCAGTCGGGCAGTTCGCTTCGCAGGCGCTGGCGGAGCCGTTCGCGCAGCGCTTCACCGCGCGCAGCGTCCGGTTTCAGCGCGACCTGGATGATGGCATCCTGCGGCCCGCTGGTGAACAGGTGGATCAGGTCAACGGGGTAACTGGAGGGGATGAGCCCTTCGAAATCGCTGGTGATGGCTATGTTATCCTTGCCGGCCGTGCGCTCGATCGCGTCGAGGGCGTGAAGCACGATGCGCTCGGTTTCCTCGATGCGCGTGCCGGCCGGGGCGCGCAACCGGATGCGCAGGAGAGCGGCGTTGGCATCAGGAAACAATTCCGTCCCCATCCGCGGCAGCAGAACGTACAGTAAGCCGATCGAGGAGACGAGATAAACGAGCGCAAGCGGCCAGCGGAAGCGCAGGACACCGCCCAGGTAGCGGCCATAGAACGAACGCAGATGGCCGAAGAAACCCTCGCTCTCTTCGCCGCGATGCGCCGTGCGCATGAGCCACGTCGAGAAAACCGGGACCAGGCTGCTGGAAAGCAGGTAGGACGCGATCATGGAGAACCCCACCGCCATGGAAAGCGGAACGAACAACTGGCGGCTCACGCCCACCATGAAGAAGGACGGGACGAACACCGCGAGGATCGAGAACATCGAGAGAAGGCGGGCGATAGCGGTCCGGCTGCACGCTTCCACCACGGCGCGCGCCCGTGACGCGCCAGGCAGCATGCGCGTGTGAATATTCTCGATCTCGACGGTGGCCTCATCCACCAGGACGCCGACGGCCAGCGCCAGACCTCCCAAGGTCATGATGTTGATCGTCTGGCCGGTCACCCACAGCAGAACCACGGCGCTGAGCAGGGCGAAGGGGATGTTCAGGATGACGATCAGGGCGCTGCGCCAGTCGCGCAGAAAGATCAGCACCATCAGGCCGGTGAGAGCCGCGCCCAGCAGGCCTTCCAGCACCAAACCGCGCAGGGAGTTGGTGACGTAGGGAGACTGATCGAATTGCAGACTTACATCGACGTCTTCGGGGAGAGCTTTCTTGAAAGTGGGGATGGCGGCTTTGACAGCGTCGATCACCGCCAGAGTCGAAGCGTCCGCGCGCTTCGTGACGGGAATATAGACCGTCCGTTTGCCATCCACATGGGCAAAGGCGGAAACGATGTCGGTTCCGCTCTCGATGGCGGCGATGTCACGCAGATAAACTGTGGCGCCGGAAACCGGCCGGATGGGCGTGCTCAGCAGGTCGGAGAGGTTGCCACCCAGGGCGGCGTTGGTGCGGGCGATGCGCTCCACCTTACCCGTCCACATGTTTCCGGACGGCATCACCAAAGTGGCTTTGTTGACGGCGGCGATCGCCTCTTCCGGGGAGATCCGATATTGCTGTAGCCGGTCGGGATCGAGCGTGACGACAATGGTCCGCTGGTTTCCTCCGAAGGGCGGGGGAGCGGAGACGCCGGGGAGCGTGGCGAAGAGCGGGCGTACGCGGTTGAGGGCGTAGTCCTGTAGTTCGCCCTGGGTGTGACTGGCGCTGTTGAAGACCAGCCAGCCGACGGCCACGCTGCCGGCGTCAAAGCGCGTGATGAATGGCGGCACGGTTCCCGGAGGCATGAAGGCGCGGGCACGGTTCACGTAGCCCACGGTCTCCGACATCGCCTGACTCATGTTAGTGCCTTCGTGAAACACCAGCTTCATGAGGGTGGCGCCCTGGATGGTCCTGCTCTCCACGTGATCGATGCCGGTGATGTAGAGGAAGTGATACTCGTAGTAGTAAGTCAGGTAGCCTTCCATCTGGGCGGGGTCCATGCCGCTATAAGGCTGGGCGACATAGATGGCGGGATCGCCGACCTGGGGGAAGATATCGACCGGCATTCGCTCCACCGCCAGCAGCGCGCACAGAGCGATGGCGATCAGGGCAATGACCACCGTCACTGGGCGGCTGAGAGCGGCTAATACAAGACGCATGGTTCACCTCTTCGGGCAATCATTGGCTGGCCTCGGCGAGGAAGGGCTGAAGATCGCCGCGGGCCGTCGCGATTTCGAGCAGCGCGCGCCACACGTTCAAGCGGGCCAGTGCGTCGTCGATTTGAGCCTGCGCGAGCAGCCGTTGAGCCTGCGCCACGTCATCGATAGGCGCCAACCCCGACTGGTACCGCACCGTGGCCTGTTGTAGGGCCGTGCGGGCCGAGGAGACCTCGACCAGCGTATTCGCCGCGATGCGCCGGGCGCCGTTGAGCTTCGCTTGCGCAGCATGAAACTGAGCTTGCAGGTTGGCGGCAATCACCAGGTATTGCGCTTGCCCGGCCCGAATGTTCGCCGACTGCATCGCTTCCTGCTCTCGGATCGCGAACCTGTCCATAACCGGGAAGGTAACGGTAAGCCCAATGCCGTAGTTTTGGGTGGTTGGCGCCAACCCATTCAATCCGCCGAGCCGCGAACCATCGCTGAGCAAGCCGGTCCCGCGGGCCGCGGCCAAGCCCTGAGCAAAAAACTGCGGATGATACGTCCGCTCGATCGCGTTGAGTTGAGATTGCTCCTGTGCGATTGCGGCATTCCGCTCGATAGCGAGCGGGTTTGCCGCAGTCTCCAGAGCAGGCTCCGGCCGGTCCGGCGGCAGTTGCTCGGCCAGCTTGCCGGGGCTCACATTCAACTGAGACAAGTCGAGACCCACGAATTGCGCCACCGTCGAACGGGCGATGTCAATGGCCTGCTCGGCCTGAGCGACTTGGGTCTCGGCGGCCGCTAACTCCGCTTGCACTCTCGATTCGTCTGCGCCCGGCCGGAGTTGTGCCGCCACGAGCGCATGGATGCTCTTCAGAAGAATCTGCCAACTATCCACGGATGCGCGGGCGGCCTGCGCGGTCTGCTGGGCGGCGACCACGGTCAGGAATGCGTCCGCCGTCGCAACGGAAACGTCGTAGCGTGTCCGGTTCATGGTTGCCTGGGCCCGATTGCGCACCGCTGTGGCCGCGGCGACATTGGCTGCACGCAAACCGAAGTCGAACGGCTGCCAGGTGACAAGGACTCCCAAGCCGCTATCCCAGACGGAGCCGAGATTGTCCGCCGGAACGCCATCCACGCCCGGAATGATGCCTTGTGGAAGCAGCATCCCGTAAAAGGTGTTCCGGGTGGCGCGGTTGAGCTGCGCCAGACCGTCAACCCGTGGCAGATATGCGGTTTGCGCCAAACGGATTCCGGCCGCTGCCGCATTCATCTGTTCCTGCGTCACCCGGATGGAAGGATAGTTCCGTAGCGCGTCCTCCACCGCCTGGCTCAGCGTCAATTCGGATGGATGCGCGGCTGGTTGCGCAGGCAACGCACTCACAAGCGCGGCCATTGCGGCGACCCATGACCTAATCGCCTTCGATGAGTTCATGAAAAAGCTCCCGGACCTTGCTCTTCGATGCCGCCAGCGCCTTCCGGCCGAGCGGAGTCGCCCGGTATACCCGCCGGAGCGACTTGCCGTTTCGCCGCTCCGTCGACCGCAGGTACCCCTTCCTTTCGAGACCCTGGAGAAGCGGATAGAGGCTCCCAGGACTGATGCGGTATCCGTGACGCGCCAGTTCCTCGATCATCCCCAGACCGAAGATCGGGCCTTCAACGGCGTGGTGGAGGACGTGGAGCCGGATCAAGCCAGAGTACAAGTCACGGTCGGCGGCGGCATTTTCCTGATCGGCATTCGATTTCGACATCGGATTACGAATAGGGATATCATGCGGCCGAACGGCGGCTCTTGTCAAGCGCCGCTGGATAAATTTAACGAACGCTCCCGCAGCCTAAAACGCAAGCCGCAACGCAAACTGAATCTGCCGGGGGTCCCTCGCCGAGGAAATCCTGCCGAACGTCACGGGGTTATCCGCAATCGCGCTCGGAAGGTTGAAATTTGCGCGATTGAGCGCGTTGAAGGATTGCGCTTCGGCAGTCAGCCGAAGCCGTTCCCTTAGCGCAAAGGTGCGTCGCAGGGAGAGGTCGACGGTTCCGAGGTTCGGTCCGCGCAGAATATTGCGGCCCGCATTGCCCCAGGTGTACTGCGCCGGAATCGCGAATGCGTTGACGTTGAACCATTCCTGCGGAGTGGGGTTCGACAACACCGGGTTGCCCACCACGTTGGGGCGGTCGAGTCCGAAGTTTGTGGGAATCCCTCCATTCCCCGTGTTGCTATTGTCGGCGTTGAGCACCGGTGTGAAAGGCTGGCCGCTCTCCGCCGTAATAATGCCGCTCAGTTGGAAGCCGCGAGCCCAGCGCCACGCGTGCGGGAGGTCATACACGAAGCCGGCGGTCGCAATGTTCGGAACGTCATAACTGGAGAGGCCCCGATTGAGCCGGTAGTCATGGCTGTCCTGCGGAAAGTTCTGGTCCGGCGTCGTGGGCAGGAACGCCGATGTGTCGTCGATCGATTTCGAACGCGTATAAGACGCCAGGACCGCCAGGCCGTTTGCCATCCTGCGCTTGAAGGAAAACTGAAACGATTGATATTCCGAGTTGCCGCCGCTCTCGATCTCGTCGATGTTGCTGTAGGCCGGATAGGGCGCTATGGGATCGGCGCTGGGAAACGGCTGGTTGATATCCCGTGAGCGCGGAAGATCGGTTCCCTTGGACCCGGCGTAAGCAAGGCTGAACACTCCGACTCGCTCCACTTCCTGCTGAATATTGAAGTTCCAATGTTGCGTGTAGGAGGGTTTGAAATCGGGACTGATGATGCTCAGGGCCGCCGGCGGAACGAACCCGTTGGTGGTAGGGAACGGGTTATCCAGCGTGGCGCCCCCATAAACCGACACCGTGAAGTACGGCGGATTGAAGTAGAGCGACGAATTGACATCGAACATGCCCGGGTCGTAGTAGACGCCGTAACCTCCACGGATCGCCGTATGATTCATGGGCGACCAGGCGAAGCCCACGCGCGGGTTGTAGCCGCCGCCCCATCCGTGGACTCCGGAACGCGAAATCCCGCCGGTCCCGACCTGTACCGTTTGGCCAGTCGCGAAATCGAAGGAAGCCATGCGATTGGTGGGATCCGTAGCCGGCGCATCGTACTCATACCGCAATCCCAGGTTCAATGTCAGGTTGCGAGTCACTTTCCAATCGTCTTGCACATACGCGGCCTCTGACTTGGTGCGAAGAGTCTGGGGCCCGGTGTACTGGGACTTAATGCCATACGTCGGCAGCCCAAGCAGAAGATCGGCGATCCCCGAACCCGTGAATGCGCCAGTAAAATACATCTGGCCGCGGCTGTACACTTCAACGTAGCCATTCTCCTGGAGATCGCGGAATTCGGCGCCCGCTTTGATGCTGTGCGCGCCCCGTACCAACGTCAGGTGGTCGCCAAGTTGCCACGTGTTGTCGGCGCGATTGATGGGCAGCGACGCCACATCGCCGACGTTCGAGTAACCATCGACGGCGATTCCCGGAAAGCCGTAGTCGCGCGGCGCGGTGGGCAGGTAATTGACCCCCCACAGAGCATTCACATTGGTAGTGTAGTTTTGCACAAAGATCTGGCGGATTTCGCGATTGAATCCCGCCAGAATGGAATTGACAATGGTCGGGCTGAGCGTCTGCTCGTAATGAACGAGGGCGTTGTGACCGCGGTCGTAGACAAAATCGCCAAAGCCCGGCACCGGCGGTTCGGCTTGATCCTCCGTTTCCGTATAAGGTTCGAACAGGTCGCGACGGCCATAGTTATACCGGAAGGTCAATTGCGATCTATTGGACACCCGCTGGTCGAGGCGCACGCTGCCTTCGTTCTGACTGTTGGTCCCGATCGGATTGCCGAGGTAGTTGAGCGAGTTGCCGGGGAGGTTGGGCTTCGGGAACAGTGCCAACACCTGCGCCGCCTGGGGAGAGACCGGAACTCTCGCGTTAGGAAATGGTATGCCGGTGTTCGGATCCACAACGGTAATTCCGAGGCCCGAAAGGTCGCCCGATCGAACGGCCAGGGTGGGCACGATTCCCAACTGAGTCTGCCCCTGGTCTTCCCGCAAGCCCTCGAAATTGGCGAAGAAGAAGGTGGAGTTCTTGATCACGGGTCCGCCCAGACTTGCGCCGAACTGGTTCCTGATGAATTGCGGCTTGACGCTTCCATCGAAAAAATTGCGCGCATCGAGATCCCTGTTGCGCAAATAGTCGTAGGCCGTCCCGTGGAACTCGTTTGTGCCGCTGCGCGTGATGATATTGACTTGGCTGGCGGACGCGCTGCCGTACTCGGCGCTGTAGGAGTTCGTCGCGATCTTAAATTCCTGGATCGAATCGACGGAGGGCTCCAGGACGTATCCGCGTACATCGGTGTCGTTGTTGTCGACGCCGTCGAGGAGGAAATTGTTGGACTCTTCGCGAGCTCCGTTGGCGTCCATCGAAAAAGTACCGCGCGTGGAGAGCTGCGAACCCTGCACCGGGGGGGCGACGCCCGGCAGGAGCAAGGCAAGCTGGAGAAAATCGCGTTCGTTCAGCGGGAGGTCGTTCACCAGAGTCTGATCCAATACCGCTCCCAGTTCGCTCGAGTTGGTTTGGACCGCCGGGGCTTCCGCCTTCACCACCACCTGGGTTCCCTGGCCGGCGATACTCGGGTGCAAATCGAGCCTGACGCGTTGATCCACCTCAATTTGAATTGCCTCGGTCGTCAGGGGCGCAAAGGCGTCCGCGTTCACCGAGAGGCGGTACTCGGCCGGCGGCAGGCCGTCGAACTCGTAATAGCCGCTGACGCTGCTACGCGCGGACCGAACATAGGAACGAGCAACGCTCTCGATCCGGACCGCCGCGTTGGGAATAATCCTTCCCGAAGGATCGAGAACGTATCCCGATACCGCGCTCGTGTCCACCTGGGCCATGAGCCGGAAGCCGAACAGGAATATGGCTGCGGAACAGCATCTAAACCTTTTAAAATCCATAAATTGCATGGGAATACAGCGCCGATTTCGGCAGACGGCTTGGCTCATTTGTTTGCACCTAAAATAATATGTTCAAAACGCCAATGCGGGCTTACGTCTCGCTCCGGGAACAATGCCCGAGTTGCGATCCACTGCGTGCGCCTGCCCGAGCGCGAGCAGGTACGTGGCGAAGGAATAGAGGTAGCGCACCATTAACCGATCGGGGTGCCACTGCCCGGGAAGTGGAAACATAACCTTCTTAAGACCATACTCCATTTCGCGCTTGTACTCCAGCCATTCCCCGCTATTTTGCCCTACGTTTCGTACCGTGCTTTGAGGATTCCTCCGCTGAAGTGTGCCGATGGATAGGTACTATAGGTACTGTAGTACTCAAACGCACCAGGCAATGCAGTACTAGTCCTAAAGTGATGAAAATGACCCTGGAAAAGCTTGACGCCGATTGGGTGTCCCGCGCATAATAGCCAAGAACGGTGGTTTGGGCCGACCGCGAGAGTCCTATGTACTTGATTTCCCTGGGGACGGGAAGCGGTTGCCGGTCGGCGCACTGGCGAAAGTTCGAAGAGCGAATATTTCTTGACGGAAGATCCGGAGGCCAAAATGAAATGGTTTTTCGCAACACTGGCTGTCGCGGCGGCGATGGCGGTTGTACCGCAACACGCGAGCGCTGCAACGGTTGCATCGCTGCAGGACTGGTGCTTCAACGTGGACGGTGTCAACGTCTCCACGAACGCATGCAACACGGGCGGCCCGGTCAGTTTGCCGGCCAACGTGAACGGGGCGAGTTTCGATTTTACGCTCGGTAGCAGCGATCCGGGCTATCCGACGACGGCCGCCTCAAATACCTTGGGGTCGGTCACCATAACGCTGGGGTCGGGCGCGAGCCAGTACGTTTTGGCCTACATGGATTACGACCTGAACTATAACAACGCGGCTTCCAACCAGGACTCTGGGACGGCCGTGAATGGGCCGCCCGGCGCGGGCGTGAGCTACGAATTGAGCGACCCGAATACTTCGACCATCTTCAACGACTTTACGGCCAACGCCCTGACAAACACCAACAACGTCGGCACGTACGGTGGTCCCAATACCCCGTGTTGCGACGTTTCCTGGGCGCTCGGCGTGGATCTGGACGTCGCAACCACGCAGACTGTCACATTTACGGTGAGTACCGTGGCGCCGGCGTCCGGCTTCTACCTCGAGCAGACCAATGGCATCGACGATACGCAGCATATTTTCCTGTCGGAGACAGTGGGCGGGTCCGTGGCGCCGCCGCCAGGCATCCCCGAGCCGGCGTCCCTGGTTCTGCTGGCTACCGGGCTTGCGGGCGTGTTTCTGTTGCGTAAGCGGAAGGCGGCTTGACCCCGTGAGGGGGATGGCCGGGGCTTCTTAGAGTTTTCAAACTAGAGGATAGCACCTTGGGGGTTACCCCCAGGAGGGATCGAAAAATGAAGAGTTTGTTAGCTCCTTTTTGCGCGCTGGCATTAATGACGATGCCCGCGCTTGTACATGGTGCGGTGACGCCCCAAGCGAACGCCGTTCCCTTCGTAGCTTCAAACCCGACCGCGCCTCACACCAGTTGGAGCGCTAATCCAATTACGCTGAAGGGTACGCTTACCAGTACCGCTTTTCCCGCGGACACGTTCACATACGATTGGGATCCCGGTGATGGTGGTACGCACTGTACAGGTACGGTGACGAATCAATTCATCATTCAGTGTGCCCATACGTATACTGGCAGTGTCGGGACTGTTTTCACAGCGATTTTGAAAATTACCGACACCACCAACAGCTTGGTCAGTCCGGCTGTGAACTGCCCGCCTACAATTACCCAGGGCGCTTGCTATTACACTTCGCTCAACGCCCCTCCGCCAAATCTTGCGGTCCAGGTCAACAACGCGATCGACAATGGCCTGTGGTATCTGCATCAACACATGCGGCACTTCACGACGACTGGCGGGGCGCCGGCCGGCGACTGGTACATTTGCGACGGCTCCGAAGCGGACGCATGCGAAACTGGCGGTACCGGCCCGAGCGCATTGGATTGTTCCGCTTTCGAAGATAGTGGATTCCTGCAGACAAACGTTCCGCTGAACCCCTACTCCAGCGACGTTGCCCTTTGCCTTAACGGCGTTTTCGACAATCTCACTACGATAGTTCTGGGTACCGTGACCGATGCCGGGTTTGGACCTTACAATCCCGATTCCAACGGTAATGGCATTGGAGTGGAGCACAACGGCTACCCCGAGAATTACCAGACGGGCATGATGATGGACGCGATTGTCGCGTCGGGGACTCCCGCCACGCTAGTCACTGCGGGAACCAATCTGGCGACTCTAGCCGCTGGAAAGGGCAGTGGAACGGGCAAAGCCTACACGTACAAGGACGCGGTTTTCGATATGGCGGACGATTACGCCTATTGTGAGGCTCCAGACACTGGCGGTTGGCATTATTCCTGTCAGGAGAGCACGGGCGACAATTCGGTGAGCCAGTGGGCGTCGATCGGCCTCATTCCCGCGACCCGGAACTTCCTCGCCACTATCCCCGTTCAAACCCATGAAGCCGATGAGTCGTGGCTTAATGAGTCGTTCACCGCAAACAGTGCGCACAACGGCTATTTCGGGTATACCAGCAGCAGCCCGCTCTGGGGCCCGTATGCCGATACTCCTTCCGGGATGGTGCAATTGGCGATGAGCGGTTTAGGCCGTGGCAAGGTCGACCCGATTGGTGGCAAAGCTCTTTGGGAAGGGGCGGAAACTTTTCTCCGGGACGATTTCGGAAGCCAGGTCGGGAACGCGCTCGACGACCTGAAAGACTATTATTACGGGATGCTTTCGTTCACCAAGGCGATGCTGTTGCATGACAACACCGGCGCCGGACTTGGAAGCACGCCGCTCACCCTTCTGCAATCGACGGACGACCCAGGCACCTGCGCCTCGCCGGTGCCGATCGCCTCTCCTGGCAGTGGCGGTGGCCCTTGCTACCCGCCGATCGACTGGTATGCCGCTCAAACATCGACATACGGCGGCACCGATCCGACCAATGGCGTGGCTCGCACGCTGGTTTTGAGCCAAAACGCCGCTGGCTATTGGTTTGGCCACAATTACACTAGCGAACAGTATTATATGGAAACCGCCAGCGCGATCATTATGTTGAACAAGACGGTGTTCCAGCCGGTGCCGGTAGCGTGCTTCACGGCCAATCCGACACACGTGGCTTCGGGTGGGCCGGTTGAACTCAACGGCGGGTGCTCGGTGGACCAGAATCCCGCCTTTACTTTGGTGAGTTGGCAGTGGGACGTCGACGGAACGGGCGGTACAATCTTTACCATCGGCCCCGGGAACGCTGCATGTTTGACCCCCAGTTGCTCGGAGATCATTTACAATTTCACGCTCCCCGGCGGGAAGACCCTACCCTATAACTACCCGGTTCGTCTGCGGGTAACCGATAACGCCACTCCCACCCCCTTGACTGCGGATGTGGTGGGCGACGTGGTGATCTCCACCCCGCCCAACCCGCCCAATGCAAACGCGGGCGGGCCTTATAACTTCTGCCCGAATACGAGTGCCGGCAAGGTGATTTACGCGCCGTTCATGCTGGACGGTTCCAAGTCTACCAACCCGGACCAGGGGACCACGGACCTCACGCCCGGCGCCCCGCCGAGCACTATTGTTTCCTACAAGTGGGACTACTCGTGCTCCGGTACGTTCGCCTCGGCAAGCGGCGCACAAGTCGACGCGACCACTGCGTTCGACCAGGCGGCATTCTTTGGATCGAGCTTTAACGTTTGCTTGCAAGTCACCAACAACGACAATCTGGCATTTCCATCCGCCCATCTGGCGGCTGGCCTGTCGAGCGTCGCTTCGGCCCAGGTTTCGATTCACCAGCCAACGGACGAAGTTTGCACGCATTGCGTCCAAACCCTCAGCGGCGTGCCCAAGGCTCCAACGCCCGGCTCGGTCGGAAACATCCAGCTCTATTGGACGGACACCGACACTTCGGCCACCTTCGCGATTGACCATTACAACATCTACCGGAGTCTTAGCTCGACCTTCACTCCGTTCACGCAGATCGCAGGGGCGGCGTCAAGTCCCTTCACCCCCGCCGTCCAGGTGTCGAATCCTCCTGGCGGGGTCTTGCACTTCGTCGACGGGAACGTCGTCGGCGGCAACACTTACTATTACCGCATCGCCCCGGCGACCGTGAGCGATACCGAAACCTGCCAGGGCAACGTGATACTTACGGTGGCGCTGGCGAAGGGCCGCTAAGCTAAGAAGACCGCGCGCTCTGGAAGATGGCTCCGGAGCGCGCACCCTAAACTAAAGTCTTAGATCGAATTAGGAGCATGAGAATGAAGAAACTGGTTGTTCTACTGCTGAGTTTGACCACCTTCCTTGCGGCGGCGGATTACTCTGGGATCTGGAGCGGCAAGGGGGGCATTGAGAGCGCCAAGTATGGGTCGGTCCCTCAAACAGCGCAGATGACGCTGCTGCAGGCGGGATCGTCGGTTTCCGGAACATTGAAATTAGGGAACGGGGCAGTCTGGAAGATCACGTCTGGCAGTGTATCGGGCAGCGCGATTACGTTTGCCTTGGACAACGGTTCCACCGGATCGTTGGCTCAGAGTAGCTCGCAACTGCAAGGAAAGATCACCTCAAGTAAAGGTGCAATCCTCGACATCGTGTTCACAAAGCAGTAAGGCCCACTTCAGAATCAGCCGTTTAGGGCCAAGACGATGCGGCTTGGCCCTCGCAGCGCCGGTGGCATTCGCCCTCGGCGCTACTCTTGTTTCAGGAAGGTTTCAGATGCTCAAACGCGCCGCTTTCCTATACCTAGCAGCCTCCGGGCTGCTCACCGCGCAACCGGCGCCGCCGCAGCAGTCGGTGTTGATCGTTCTCTATTCCCGCTTCTACGATCACAGCCACCAGCACACCACCGATGAGCGGCTGCAAAGATTGCTGCCAATGCTGGATCGGTTGCGCAAGCAGTACCCGCAATCGGGAATCTCGGCCCTGTTCCAGTTTTCCGGCACGGTCAGCCAATTGATGGACCAGGGGAACGCCGCTCTGCATCTTGTCGATCGGCTCAAGGATTATTCCAACCGCAGTCTTGCGGACATAGGCTATACAGGCGAAGACGAGCCATCTTACTTATACCGCCCCAAACCGAACTTGCTTTCCGCCGAGACGCCCGAGGATCGGTGGGCGGCCAAAGCCGAAGCTACCGTGCGTTTTTTGAACGACTTCAAGAATCCCGTCACCGGGCTCCCGGTCCCGGGATTGACGGGAGGATTGAAACGCACCCAGGAAGTATTCGGCAACGTGGTCTTCCTTACCGGCGTCACCACGACGCTCGGCGGCGACTCACCCTCGGCGTACGAGGTCCGCAGGACGATTCCGACTGCCGTCATGGGCGGTATTCCTCAGTCCGATCCAAGGCGTGGCATTGAGGGCTTCGGCGTTTCCGCGGACCACTTTTCTCGATACATGAGTCCCGATCCGGTGGAGTCGCCCGAGGTCTTCTGGGAAGACAACCTTCTCCGCCTTTCCGGCACGAGCCTGACCGACAACAAGCCGCATTCCACGGATGAGGGTCCCGACGCCCTGAAGAAGGTTTTCGAGAAGCTTGACCGAAGCCATGTCCGGGTCGTCAAACTGGAAGTAGCGGCCTATCGGCGGTATCTGACAAGGCGGGCCGACGGATCGGTGGTCACCGATCCTCTTGAGTGGCTTTACTATCATCCGGACGAGCCGGCAATCCCTGGAACACTGAAGCCCTTAGTCACACAGACTGCGGTAGAGGAGGGTTACAAGCAAGACGAAGCAACGCTGAAGTGGCTGCTGGAAGAGTTTCTTCCGGCCAATCCCGGGAGCCGTTTCATTACGGTCCGCGAGCTGTCCCAACTGGCGGCGGCCGCCGATTCCGAAGTCACCGCCGACCAACTGAAGGCATTGGCCTCCAACCTGGACGAACAATTCATCAAGAGGCCGATGCAGCCGCCGGACTTCGGCCGGGTGGGCTCCAGGTTTTTCACCCTGGCGGAAAGCTTCGGGCTTTTCGCTCAGGCGCTGGCTGGCGTTGACAAGACCGGTTCGCTGCCGAAATCCGTGGCGTTCACGCCGATGTGCGGTCCGCTGACCCTCCCCAACGATATGGGCCCAATCACTGGATCCGTGCCTGTTTCTGCGGTGGTTCAAGCGGCCGCTCAAATCGCTCCAAAGCTTGCCGACACGGAATGGAAGCGCGTTCCCGCCAATGCCGTTCCGGCCGCTATTCAGGTCGGAACGCTCCGTGTGAATGCCGCCCAGTTTTTGCGCCTGATGGCCCAGGCTTGCCTCGATCCGTCTCCGGGGAAGAGCCTTTATGTGAACGCCGTAACGCTTACCTCGCCTTCCGCCTTCATGTTCCCGAAAAACACGCCGATGACCGATCAGGGTAACTCGTGGACCTTCAAACCGGCTCCACTGCGTGTTGGAACAAAGGAAGTATCCGGGGCGCCGGCGGGGGCATCGGGCTCCCTGTAACTATACAGTGGGGCAGGCCGGGCCTGAGAATAGCGCCGCCAGTGGGACAGCCGATCGTTTTTTGTCGTCTGTCCTGCTGCAACGTCAGTTCTTCCCGCCCTTGGCGGCGTTGTCCAGATCTTCCAGTTTCTTGAAAATAGCGAGGGCTCGGTCGGCCTCGGCTTGGTTTCCCGCGAGCTTGAGATCCCGCCCAAGGGCAAACCACGCCTGCCGGAGCCGGGGATCGGCCACCACCGCCGCCTTATACTCCGCGATGGCCTCAGCGTTCCGGTTCTGCTGGTGGAAGAGCTGACCCATATAGTAATGGCCCCACGCGAATCGCGGCTTGTATTGCAGAGCTTCGCGGAATAGCTTCTCCGCTCCCGCGATGTCGTGCGCTTCCAGAAGCACCACCCCGAGATCCAAGGGCGACCACTCCCAGGGGTCGCTTTGCCGCCGATTGACTTCGGCGCCTGTTTGGTAAGTCTTCCGGGCATCGTCCACTCGGCCCATGGCTTCCTGGGTCTGGCCGAGCTGCTCGTAAGCGCGAACGTAACTCGGGTCGATCCGGATCGCCTTCGCGAATTCGTCCGCGGCCTCTTTCATGTGGCGGGTCTCCCGATCCATCCGTCCCAACAGATATGGGTATTGGGCGTTCGTGGGCGCCAGCTTTGCCAACTTTAGTAATTCCGCTCGGGACTGCGCCGGCTTTTGCGCAAACTGATAGGCGAGTGCGAGCGTCGTGCGGTCCGTTTCGGACAAGGGCTTGATCTTGTCCGCGCGCTCCAGCGCGTCCGCCGAGTCTTTCGGCTGCTTTTCGAGATACGCCAGACGTCCCCACATGGCCAGAAGATCGAAAGAATCCGGATGCTCGGCCCTGGCCCTATCGATGACAGCTCTTTCCGCCGGGTAGTCATGCTTCCGGACCGCTTTGTCCAGATCCGTGCGCTCGGCGTCACTGAGCGGCGCCTCGGCAGCGCCGATATCGATCTGATTCTTGGGATCTGCGGCGGGCGCGGGGGCGCCGGCTATCTGAGCCTCGCAGTGCAAGGAGCAAAACACAAAGGCCGCAGCCGCGAAACCAACAATGTTGCGATTCATCATGCTTTCCGGTAACTATCCGCTTGTCTCCGAAGAACCAATCGACCTCGGCGCGATCTAAGATTATAGCCCCTCGGAGTAAGGCTTTCAACCGGATGTACAATTGATGCTTGGCCAAGACCAGGGAGACGACAACGAAACGTAGGTTCTTCACATGGGCGCCGATCGCCGCGCCGCTGCTGGTGTGGCTGTTATCGGGTGTTTCTCCGGGGCAGGTTACCCCTGATAACGCGTTCGATCTCGCCAAGTTCAAAGATCCGCCTGCCGAGTACCGTGGCCACGCCATGTGGGGCTTCAATCTGTCCAACGTCACCGAGAGTCAAATTCGTACCGGTATCGAAGGCATGGCCGGCAACCAGTTCGGCGGGTTTCTCATAGAGGCCAGCGGCGGCAGCGGCAGGAACCTGCCCCCGGAGTATCTGACCGCTCTCGCCCGGCCGTTAAGACCCGACGGCATCGAGTACATGAGTGAAGAGTACTTGAGTCTCTATCGGCTGGCTATGGAGGAGGCAAAGAAGCGCGGGCTGACCACCATCCTCTATGACGACTGGCAGTTTCCAACGGGCACTGTGTCCGGCCAGATCTATACCAAGTATCCGCAGTACATGGCCAAGCGTCTCGACATGGTGGAAAAGGATGTGGCCGGTCCGGCCAAAGTCGAGCTGGCCATTCCCAAGGGGACTTACATGGGGGCCGTGCTGATGAACCGGGACACGCACGAGCGAGTCGACATCAGCGACAAACGGCTCGGGGAAGGCGCTGTGCAAGCCGATGTACCCAAGGGCAACTGGAAAGCCATGGCGTTTTATCTGAATCACGATGCGGTCATGAAGATCTACAATCCGGGACTGGTGGATTACCTGGATGAGGCGGCCATGGACGCGTTTCTCTCCCTGACCTACCAAAAACTCTACGACCACGCCAAGGATTACTTCGGGAACGTCCTGACCATGTCCTTCTATGATGAGCCCTCGTTGCACTGGCTGAATGGCCGGACCTGGACGCCGCTATACAACCAGAAGTTCCAGAAGAAATACGGCCGCTCGCCGATCGCGTACTATCCCGCGCTGTGGTACGACATCGGGCCGGAGACCGCGGCGGCGCGCAATGCCCTTTTCGGACTACGCGCCCAGCTTTACGCGGAGACGTTTGTGGGAAAGCTTACCCAGTGGTGTGACGCTCATGGGATACGCTCAAGCGGCCACCTGGACCAGGAGGAGGTTCCCAACCCCGTCCCGACTAACGGCGACCTGATGAAAGTATTCGAGCATCAGGACATTCCGGGCCACGACGACGTCTTTTGGTGTGGCCGGTCGAACCGCGGATACAAGATTGTAACTTCGGCGGCGTTTAACTACGATAAGCCGACTGTCATGGCAGAGACATATGCGGCGTACAATCCCATCGATGACGCCATTGCCTTCAGGACGGCCATGGATCAGTTCGCCATGGGAGTAAGTTTCCAGAGCCCCGCCGGCCAAATCGCAAGGCAGTTGAAGGACGTGCGAGCGCTGAATCGGTACACGGGCCGGTTGAGCTATATGTTACAGCATGGCCGCCACGTGGCCGACGTCGCAGTGCTATATCCAATCGCTTCACTCCAGGGGTGCTATAAGTTCACTCCCGACCCTGCGCCCAAAGACTGGACTCTCGCCGACTTGACTGACCTCGGCTATCCCAAGGCATTGTTGAACGACGGAGGGCTGGGGTTGTTGAAACGGTTTGGTCCTTCGTGGTACTACGCTTATGTAGGCGGCATCGTGCCTCCCGAGATCGACTACCAGGACGTAGGCGAAGCGCTTTACCGCGGTCTCCGGGTGGACTACACCTATCTGCACCCGGAGGTTCTGGAAGGACGATGCGTAGTGAACCGGAAGACACTGGTTCTGAACAACAAGGAGAACCGCGAGGAGTACAGCGTACTGATCGTTCCTGGTGGAAGCACTCTTTCCGCGGCCGCCGCGACAAAGGCCGCGGAGTTCTATCGGAGCGGCGGTACAGTCGTCGCGACGCGCAGGCTTCCATATCTTTCGGCCGAGTTTGGCCGTGACAAGGAAGTGCAGCGCGCGATCGGCGATATGTTTGGAGTTCAGTCAAACGCTCTAGCGGCGGGGACGGTCCCCATCGACCGGAACCGCGGATATCTGGTTCGCACGAACAAGGCGGGCGGAAAGGCATTCTTCCTGCCGAAAGGAGAGCCGCAGTTGCTGGACACAGCCCTGAAGCAGGCGCTTCCGGTCAGGGATGTGGACATCGAGGTGCCGAGATGGCCCCTGAAGGAGGGCCGGGAATACAACGGCGCCCTGACGTATATTCACAAGGTGAAGAACGGACGAGACATTTACTTCTTTGCGAACTCATCGGAGAACCAGGTGGATACAAAGGTGGTTCTGCGAGGGAAGAAGGATCTGCAAATATGGAACCCGCACACGGGTGATATTCAGCAGGCTGAGGTCACCCGAGATACGGTGGGTGGCAGCCAGGTCACAAGAGTCCACCTGGTTCTTCCTCCAGTCACATCTCTGTTCTACGTCCAGAAGTAGTGGCCTACCACGCCAGGGCTTGGGCTTGGCAACGCGGGTCGGCGCCGGCGGAAACGGTTCCATTCGCATCGTCCACCACAATGGCGGCGCTTTGGTTCATCGACCAGACGCCGTTCATCGCCACCTTATGGCCGCGGCGCTCCAAGTCGGCGCGCACGGCGTCGGGGATGCGGCCTTCCAACTCGAGGTCTCCGGGGTACATGGTATGTGGGAAGGGCGAGGCCGGGAAACCGCGCGTGGACCAGCGCGGGGACTCGATGGCCTGCTGCGCGTTCATCCCGAACTCCACGATATTGAGAAACGTTTGCATGGTGCGCATGCACTGCTCGTCGCCGCCTGGGCTGCCGGTGATCAGGAAGGGCTTGCCGTCTTTCAGTACCAGCGTGCTTTGCAGCGTGCTGCGCGGGCGCTTGCCGGGCTCAAGCGCGTTGGCGTTTCCCGCCACCAGCGAAAAATAGTCGCCGCGGCAATTGAAAATCAGGCCCAGGTTGCCGATCACTATCTTGGATCCCCATCCGCTGTGCAGGCTGGGGGTGAACGAGACCATGTTGCGGTCCCGGTCCACCACCCCGATGTAGCTCGTGTCGCCCGTGTGGCTGGCGGAGCCGCGTACGTCCACGTCGCGCGGCCTCTCCACCGGCGTCCAGTCCTTGGCGTAGGGCGCCACGTCGCCGGGGCGGAAATCGAGCGACGCCTTCCCGCTGTCCACCAGTTTGCGCCTCTCCGCCGCGTAGTCTTTCGAAAGCAGCCCGCTGTACGGAATCTTGATGAAATCCGTGTCGCCCAGGTATTGGTCGCGGTCCGCCATGGCCAGTTTGATGGCTTCGGCCGAGGTGTGAATATAGTCGGCCGTATTCAGCCCCATCTTCTTGAGGTCGTAGCCTTCCAGAATGTTGAGCGCGATCAACTCGGCCGGGCCCTGCGTGGCCGAGGCGTTCTTGTAGACCGTGTAGCCGCGGAAGTCGATGGAGACCGGCTCCTCCAGCTTGGCGCTGTAGTTGGCGAAGTCCTCGTAGCGGAACAGCCCGCCGTTTTCTTCGCAAAACTTCGCCATTTCGCGCGCAATGTCCCCCTTATAGAAGCGATCGCGGGCGGCTTTGAGCGCGGCCCTCCGGCCGTGCGCCGCCGCCGCTTTCTCCGCCTCCACCAAACGGCGCATCGTCCGGCCCAGGTCCGGATTCTTGAATATTTCGCCCTGCCGCCACTGCTTGCCGCCCGGGGAGTAGACGCTCGCCGAGGAAGGGTATTTGCGCAGCGCCGCGGAATTCATGAACGGCCCGGCGATGGCCGCTCCATGCTCGCACAGCTCGATGGCCGGGGCCAGAGTCTGCGCAAAGGTCTTGGTTCCCCAGTGCGAGAGCAGAATATACCAGGCGTCCACCACGCCGGGCACGGTGGCGGAAAGCAGCCCATCGTCCACCGGAATCTTGCCGTTCTCGTGAGTCTTGTACCACTCGATGGTGGCCAGTTTGGGGGCGGTCCCTTCGGCGTTGAGCGAGACCACCTTCTTCTGCTTCGCATCGTAGATGAGGATCTCGGCGTCGCTGCCCAGGCCGTTGAACTGGGGATCTGTCACGGCCAGCACGGCCTGTCCGGCGACGATGGCGTCGAAGGCGTTTCCGCCGTCGCGCAGCATGTGCTCGGCTGCCAGCGCGGCCTGCGGCGTCATGGCGACGGCGGCGTGGTCGACGCCCCGAGCCAGCGTCTTCATGGTCTGCCCCGCGCGCCCCGGTCGGGCGGCCGCGTTCGCGGCGGGGGCGGTCCCTGAGCGCGTCTGCCCGTTGCCGGAGGCGATGGCGAGCGCGAGAGCGGCTACCGCGGCGGCTACGGTTCGAGTCATGGATGTCTCCTCTCGAAAATCCCAGTGTACCAACGCCCAATGGCAGGAGCATCCCGCAGCCGGGCGATCCGGACATCCAGGGGGATCCCTGATAAAAGGCGTTGACATCTATAAATCCCTGGATGGATACTGATTCCAATACGCTTTGGACTCTGCAAGATTAGCCTCGGGAATTCGCCGTGCGCTCCACGATTTCAGCGAGCGGTACGGGGCTTAGTTGAAACAGTTGGGAATACAGGAGGCTTTGGCAATGGCTTTGAAACGAATGGCGCAGGGGCTTTGTATCCTGACGCTTTTGTGCGGCTGCGTTTTCGCCCAGACCACTTCGGCTACCTTGCAGGGGACCGTCACCGACCCCGGCGACGCCGCGGTGCCGGCAGTAACCATCGAGCTGAAGAACACCAGCAACGGGGCTGTCCGGTCCACCACGACCACCGCGGAAGGCATCTTCCGGTTCAACAGCCTGGAACCCGCCGTGTACAACTTGACCATCAAGGCGGCAGCGGGCTTCAAGGCATTGGACGTGAACAACATCAACCTCACCGCCAATGAGATCCGCGAGTTGGGGCGGCTCAAGCTGGCGCTGGGGGCGTTGACGGAACAGGTCGAGGTCACCGCGGCGACCACCCCGGTGCAAACTTCCTCCAGCGAAAACTCCAAGTTGGTGGACGCTAATCAGGTCGCCGATCTCACCCTGCGGGGCCGGGATTTGTTCGGCGTCCTGGAGACCATGCCCGGGTTTAATGCCGGAGACACGTACGTAACGCAGGGTTCGGCCGAGACCACCGGCCCGAGCGCTATCGCGAGCATTGCAATCAACGGCAGCGGGTCTGGCGTCGGCGGGAACAATGTTGCCTTCTCGGTAGATGGAATCATGGACTTCGACCCGACCTCCGCGGGTACCACGCCCTTCGAGCCGAACATGGATTCCATCGCCGAAATGCGCGTGCTGAGCACCAACTATCAGGCCGAGTATGGCCGCAGCGACGGCCCTTCCATCATGGTCGTGACCAAGAGCGGCAGCCAGCAATTCCATGGCGGCGCGCAGGCCAACAAGCGGCACGAGATGTTCAACGCCAAGAACTTCTTCACCAACTACAATGGCCAAACCAAACCCCAGTACCGGTTCTTCGTCTGGAGCTACAACATTGGCGGGCCGGTGGCGATTCCCAAGCTGCCCCACATCTTCAAGAAGAAGATGTTCTTCTTCGTATCGCAGGAGTACACCAGGCAGAAGCCGGGACCCTCGAGCGGCTATGCCAATGTCCCCAGCCCGAATGAGCGCAACGGCGACTTCTCCTATTACACCAATTCGAACGGGGCCATTGTGTCGAACTCGCTGCGCAACCCCTTAACGGGCGTGTTCTTCACTCCCAGCGCCACCAACCCCAGCCTGGCGAATTTCGCGCAGTACGCCGGGAATTTCGACGCGCAGTCTGAGACATGGGGGCGCGATATGCTGAACTTCTATCCCCAGCCGAACCTGTGCAACGCGGCGGCGGGGACCTCCGACGGGAAGCCCTGGAACGGCATTGCGTCGGGCGCCGGGGGATCGAATCTGGTCAGCCCCGGGAACTGCCCGTCCAGCGTGGTGGCCGCGAATCCGTACCTGGCCACGGGGAACATCGATGCGCAGGGCGGCCCGGGCACCACCAACAACAACACGCGCAACTACTACTGGTATTTCCAGGGAACGCATCCGCGGCGCAACGATATGGTGCGCGTCGACTATAACGTCACCTCGAAGCTGACCGCGTGGTTTCGCCATGGTAACGACTACGATCAGAACGGTACCGCCGCCACGTTACCCCAAAGAAATTCGGCTGGCACGTTCCTGCCCACGCAAATCATCCATCCGAATCCCGGCCACAACAACGGCGTTGGCGTTACCTACACCATTTCTCCGACTCTGGTGAATGAGTTCACGTTCGGCTGGACTTGGAACACTTACGCTTACTATGCGGCCGACCAGACTCAGTTCGACCGCTCGCAAATGGGGAACCCGCCATCGTTCAATAACTTCGCGACCAATCCGCTGTTCATCAACGACGTGAACCAGTATCGGCCGACGCTTTCCCCGGGCAGCGAGCACTACCAGATCGGCACTCCTCCGCTTACCTTTGGCGGCGGCCAGTTGAGCGAGACGGCCATCACCAACAGCGGCTGTAACGGCGTGGAGTGCCCTTACACCAACTGGGACGACATTTGGACCTTCAACGACGCCATCAGCAAGGTGGCCGGCAAGCACAACCTGAAGGCCGGCTACTATGACGAGTATGTCGACTTCTTGAGCCAGGCCAATAACGGAACTTACCTGGGATCTTACAACTTCAGCGGCGGCAACGTACTGAATCCGCACGATGCGGGTGACGGATGGGCCAACGCCTACCTCGGCCAAATGAACTCATACGCCGAGGGGCAGCGAGTCCTCAGGGAGAAACTCCAATCGGACATCGAGTTCTTTGTGCAGGACAACTGGCGCGTCACCCGGAGGCTCACTCTTGACTTGGGCATGCGATTCTACCATCTGCCGCCGTCCGTGAATCGTCTGAACACTTTCTCGCAGTTTGTCCAGTCAACCTACAATCCCGCGGCCGCCGAGCGTATTTTCTATCCGTTCTGCACCAAGCCGACCACCACGGCGGCGTGCCCCTCCAACAGCGCAACCAGCGTCAGCCAATACGCGTGGGACCCGGTGACCAACCCCAGCCAGAATATCGCCCAAATGTTTCCCAGCACCTACGTCGGCACGCTGGTGCCCTATGCATTCAATGGAGTTCCGGTGGGCGGTTATACCACCACGCCGGACCCGTTCACGGGCATGCAGATCGCCAGCGCCACCAACCCCAATCTTCCGTACTCTGTGTGGACCACTCCGGCGATATCCCCGGGCGTGCGCATCGGCTTCGCCTGGGACGTCTTCGGCAACGGGAGGACGGCTATCCGCGGGGGCTTCGGACAGAGCGTGACCCACGACCTGACGAGCGAGACCAACGTTTTGACCGGCCAGTCGCCGGTAACCGTGAACCGCTCCCAGAACTTCGGCAGCATCTCCAGCCTGCTGACTTCGCCGCTGGCTTACAGCAGCACCGGTACGCCTCCCCCGAACAACTTGGTTTCCGGTCTTGCGCCTTATGCTCCTACTTCGATTGTTGGCGAACAGGAGAACGAATCCAACTACAACGCAAGCTTCATGATCCAGCAGGACATCGGCTTCTCCACGGTTTTGGAGGCCTCCTACGTGTTGAGCTGGCGCCGTCACGCCCCTGTCGATGTCGCCGGGAACAACGTGGTTTCTCCGGGCATCACCACCAACAACGGTGCGCTGTTCGACCAGTTGCAGCCCCAAATGCTGAACCCGCTGAACGGGTACCTGGCCCAGTACATTGGGCCGGGCGCGAACAACGCCTCGGGCATGGCGTACAGCGACAACTACTTCCGTCCCATTCAGGGGTACGGCGCCATGACATTCGAGCAGTTTTCGACCAGTTCGGATTACAACGCTCTGCAAATCAGCGTACGCCGTAACTTTAAGCGCCACTTTTCCTACGGGCTGGCGTACACCTACGCGAAGACCATGCTAGTCCAGGGAACCTATAGTGAGATATTCCCGACTAAGTTCCGCAACTGGGGGCCTTCGTTCAGCCCTGCGCCGCAGGTGGCGGTAGTCAACTACGTCTACGAGGCGCCGAATCTCGGCGAGAAGTTGCACTTCAAACCGCTTGGGATATTGACGGACCACTGGAGCATCTCCGGCATTTCGCAGTTCCGCAGCGACCGCATGACCGGCTACCCCAGCGTCTCCGAATATTCGAACACCAACTCTACAACCAACGTCGGGCTGAGTAACACTGGCACCTCACTGGAGGGCGCCACCGCGCTGGTGGTGGGCAATCCGGAACTGCCCGCTGGCCAGGCTTCCTTCGTCGGCGGCCCCACCACCGCGGCGGCCTTGAACGGCAACATAAACGGGACGCCTGGAAACCAGATCTTCAACAACGGCTCGGTCATCCCCGTGCTTCCATGCAGCTACACTGTGCAGGCGAACCCGCGGCTGGGCATTGGGCAGAACATGGAGTGCTTTGGGAATGAAGGGCCGGGCAGCTTGTTCCCGGTTCCCCATACCGGCGTCGACAACTGGGACGTGACCTTCACCAAGAACTTCCCTCTCAAGAAGGAAGGCCGCAACCTCCAGTTCCGGCTCGAGACCTTCAACCTCTTCAATCACCCCCAGTTCAGTAATTGGACAGTAGGTCAGAGTTACGACTGGGCCAACTACAAGAACGGCGTGAGCGTACCGCAAACCGGCAGCACCGGCCGCTACACCAGCGCCTTGGAGCCGCGCCTCATGTCGATGACGCTGCGCTTCGTGTTCTAGTGGGGCGGGCCGGGGCGCCCGCGCCGTTCGCGGGTCCGCCTGCCTTCTTCGACCTCCGCCCCTACTGGGCGATTCGCGCCATAGCTAACGCCAGCGGGCTATCCGCGGCCGGCGGCGGCTGGCATTCCTTCCGGCGCGCCCACAGGCGCTCGGCAAGATCCAGGTTTGACTCGGCAGCGTCGCCTTGACGGGCGGCGATTACACGAGTTTTCAGCGCCTTTGCAGCCAGGTCCAGCAGTTCCTGCAATTCCGGCGCTGGATGGGCGCCGGCGCATTGGCTAACCTCGCCCTGCGCAAGCTCGACGAGCTTCAAACTTCGGCGGAAACGCTCCGCTTGGCCGAGACCCCGCAAGGTAGGATCGAGCGTCAGCAGCTCATCTGAGACGTCGAGGCCCCTCCGGGCGGCTTGGTTATCGGGCGTCACCCGCAGCGCGGCCTGGAAATCACGCTGAGCCGCGCGATACTGCCCTTGCGCGAATTCCGCCTGGCCGAGCCCCGCGTCGGCATCCGCATTAGCCGGCGCGTCGCGCAGGACCCCGCGAAACAGGACCGCGGCCCGCGATGGAGATCCCGCCTGGAGGAACAGTTGGCCCAACCGCGTCCTCATCGCCGGATCGCTGGACGGATGATCCTGAATCGCGAGTAACTCGGCCAGCAGTTCTTCCTTGGAGTTCCGCTGCGCCAGCAGATCGATCAGCTCTAACCTTGCGCGGAGCCGGTTGGCCGCCGCATCCTGGTTCCACTGGCCATAAACCGCGCGGTGATAATACGAGACGGCCTCCGGGAACCGGCCCTCTTTCACCAGGACGCGGCCCATGATCAAACAAGCAAGACCGTCAGTCGGATCGGTCTGCATCAGATCCGTGAGAGTCGATTCGGCGTCGTCGGTCTTGCCGGCCGTCAGTTCCGCCTGCGCAAGCGTTCGCAGATAGTCGCGATTGCCGCGCTCAACCGAGATCGCGTCCTTAATCCGCTCGATGGCCTCCGCGTTCTGTCCGCGCGCGATGGCCGTCCGCCCCTGTTTGAAGAGACGCGCCGCCTCGATGCGGCTTTCCTTCCGCTCCATCCCGGCCAGAAACATATCGGCCGCGAAGATGGCCGCGATGGCGAAGAAGACCAGGCTCATGGTCCCCAGGAAAGACCGGGCTGGGAATGGCGAGGGCATTACTCGCGCCGCTCCGGTTCGTCCGCCGGCTTGGCCACGCCGTAGGCGTCCAAAACATCGTTCAGGGCGACGATCCCGATCAACTGGCGCAAGTTCTCGCGGCTGACGACGGGAAGGACATTGACCCGCATGGCGCCCATCCGTTGCAGCGCCAGGCTCAGGCTGTTGTCCAGATGAACGTGGGGGAACTCCTCGGCGCTGGGGTGGCCGCTGGGGGGGCCGTGGTCGAGAATCTCCGCGATCTTCTTATGCGACGCTCCGTCGTCGGCGGCCTGCTCGAGCTCATTCGTTCGGATCATTCCCCACAGACCTCCAGCGCCGGCGACGGGCCAGGCATCGTACGCGCCGTCCTCCACTTGATGGAGGGCCGTCCCAATTCGCATGTCCGGCGACAAGACCACTGGCGCCGGACGCATGGCCTGCCGCACCTGGAGCCGCTCGGATTCGGAGCGGGAATACTGGGCGGGCAGGTGTACGCCGTCCTGATGGGCCAGCGCTTCATAGATCGGTTCTTTCTGGAGCTTCTGCGAGATGAAGAACGCGATCATGTTGGAGATCATCAATGGAACGATGATGGTGTAGTCGCGCGTCATCTCGAAAATCATGATCACCGAAGTCAGCGGGGTACGCACGATTCCGGCGAACGCGGCGCCCATTCCCACCAGCGCATACGCGCCGGGCCCGGCCGTGTGGGCGGGGAACAACGCATGGGCGACGCCTCCGACCGCCGCGCCCATCATCGAGCCCATGAACAGGCTCGGCCCGAAAATGCCGCCCGCGTTGCCGGTCCCATAGCAAACCGCGGTGGCAACCATCTTGAGCACGGCCAACAGCACGACGAGTTGCAGAACAATGTCGCCGTTCAACACTCTTTCGACCTGGTTGTAGCCGACCCCTAGTACCTCGGGCACGAAGTAACCCATCAGCCCGACCGTCAGGCCGCCCACGGCCGGTTGCAGCCAAACCGTCGATTTCGGCAGGCGCATGAACCGGGCGCGGATGCCCAGCAGAAGTTTGACAAAGCCAACCGATCCAAGCCCGCCAACCACGCCGAGCACCGCGTAGACGCCGAATTCCGCGGGATTCACCAGCTTGTAGCCCGCGACATGGAAGAGAGGCTCGTCGCCCAGAACCAGGTGGAGAACCATCCAGGAGGTGGCAGAGCTCAGCACGACCGAGCCCAACACCTCCGCGTGCATGTCGCCCATAATCTCTTCGAGCGTGAACAAAACCGCCGCGATGGGCGTATTGAAAGCTGCCGCCAGCGCGGCGGCGGCGCCGGCCGGCACCAGGGCCTTCACCCGTTTCGTGTCGAGTCCCAAATTGCGCGCAACAATGGAGGCGAGTCCCGCGCCCACCTGCACGGACGGGCCCTCGCGCCCCAGCGCAATGCCGCTGGCAAGCGAGGCGGAGCAGCAGAAGAACTTCCCAAACACGGTTCGAAAGCGAATTCTCCCGTCGTGGATGAAGAGGGCGTACTTGGTTTGCGGAATTCCGCTGCCTCGCGCGAACGGGAAATAGCGCCACAGCAGATAGCCTGTCCCGAGCGACCCGAGCGTGGGGACCAGAATCCGCCGCAGGCCCAACCCTCCCGGAGGATACATGCGGGCCGCGAGCCGTCCGGTCAGTAGGATGAATGCCACCACCACCAGGCTGACCAAAGCGCCGATCACCACGCTCAGGACGAGCGCCAGCCGGCCTTCGTTTTGACGTAGCCTGTCCAGACTCTCGCCGAGCCCGATAATCCAGGATGGCCGCTGGTTGCTATCCATCGTCTTACGGATGCGTGGCGTTGTCCGACACCCTGAGACTTATTATCGCCTAAGCGCGGGTCGGGACCGTTCTGCGGGCCTATCGGATGGTGTAAGTCGCGCGTGAAGCCGAAGTCCGCTCGATCGACAAGGTTGCGCCACCGCGTTTTTCCGGCGCAAGCTGGTTGGGCGGCAGCGGCGTAGTTTGCTCCACGGTCAACGCGCCATCCACCAGCCGCACGGTCCGCTTCCACATTCTGCCGGAGAAGATCAGGCTGTCGCCCACTGCTTCCACCTCCACGGCCCCCGCCGCGGCGAACAACCCTTGCTCCGGCAGAAAGTTCGTGTTGGAATCCTTGGCGGTAAACTCCACCCAGCGCCCCCCATCCCGCGCCGAGAACACCGCCCGCGCCCGGCGCGATTCCAACACCCATTCCGGCGAGCCGTCGCCGTCCAAATCCGCCGTCCACGCCACGGTGCGGTTGCGTGGCAGCACCAGGGCGCGCATGGGCACATTGGCATCCGTCCCGCCCGTTACGCGCAAACGCCAGTCGCGCAGCCCGCTCACGTCGTCCTGCGCGAAGATGTGAAACGGGACCGGGCGTTCGTCCATCGCCCCCACGCTGATTTCCGTCTTGGCCGGAAAAATGTCCAGCCCGGCGCCGGACGCTTCCAGAGTGTACGTCTGAATCTCCATGGAATTGTTGCGAATCACCGCTTCCAGGCCCGTACCGCCTTTGGGATCGATCGGCGCCGTGGGCGGCTCCGGCGTCAATTCGGTCTGCTGGCCGAGGTGGAGTGACATGGACTGGGAGAGCCGGATGGTCGCGGGCCGAAACAGTTGCAAGTGCGCGCGCCCCAGCAGCAGTCCATCGGCCTCCAGCGCCAGATCGGCGTAATCGCCGTGGAGGGAGTCCGCGGGAACCGCAACCTGGTAGTCAATTTCATTCGGGGACTTGACCGATGGGGTGGCCGTGAAGCCTTCGGGAAGACGCAGCCGCGACCGCGCGGCCACTTCCGCCGAAGAATACTCCGTGGCGACCGTGTTGGATCGGCCGATCAGCAGCCGGTGGGCCTCGTTGAAGAACGCGGCCGTTTCGGGCGCCTCCATGGCGATCCCGATGCGCACATGGTTGCCCGGCTCCCGATTCGCCGGTATCTTGAGACGGGCGCGCAACGCTTTATCGTCCCAATCGAATTTGGCGGGCTTGCCCGCCGCAAGCAACGGCCCTACCGGCTCGCGGGCCAGTTGCAGGATTACCTCACCCTCTTCCGGGGCTGCGAATTCCATGGCGAGTATCCCGTTTTCGAATTCCACCGAAAGCAGTTCCTCGGTGGCGTACACGATCCTCTCATCCGGAGAGAAGTTCGAGCACTCGCGGCAAAGGCCGTTCGGCCCGAGGGAGGCGGCCAGCGGCAGCCAGAGCGATTCGCCCGGCGGCACGGAGACTCCCGGAATAATCAGCGTGCGATTGCTTCCCGGCATGCGCACGCGCAGGTCGTCGCGGAACGCCTGCTTGCCGGTGTTGGAGATGGAGACGGCGGATGCGTCCGGCGAAACCAGTTCCACCGCGTGGACGCCATCGGGCAGCTTGCCGGCGGCTGGCTTGGGCATCGTGATTGCGTGCATTGTCGAAATTGACGTCGACCAGTTCCGCAGTAGCGCGGCGCCGCGCCGCAGCGGTCCGACGGAAATTCGTTCGTCGCCCGACAGGCCCACCGCGCCCTTGCGCACCAGCGTGGTGGGGTTGGCCGCCCAGCCTGCCGGATAGATGGCGTCTTCCACATCCCGCCACAGTAGCGCGCCGCGCCCCCCGGCGATGGCCTCGCGGCTGCGCACCAGGGCCGCCGGGTCGCTGGCGGAGACCACCACGGTTGGCCCCGGCGGCGCCGCTTCGTCCACCTGAAACGCGCCACGCCCTTCGACATAAGCCACTGGACCGCCATGGCTGACAGTCTGCGGGCCCAGTAGGCGTCCCACTTCCTCGAACCACTGGCGCTGGGCGGTCCCGCCCGGAGGCGCTCCCACCGGCAATCCGCCATTCAGCCAGCCCGGAATCGGCGCGAAGGGACGCACCCACGCACGCATCCCCGACCGCCGCAGCACCTTGAGGAATCCCGCCAGGTCGCGGCGCGGGCTGGTGCGTCCGGTAAAATCGAACTCCCCCGGCCCTAGTTGGTGCCAGTTCCAGGGAATGGAGAACTCGACGGTCCGCACGCCGATGTTCTTGAGCCAGACCAGCTCGCGCTCCCACAGGTTAGCCGGATAGAGGTAGTAGGGGAATTCGACCGCCTGTACGAACGGCGCCGGCGCTGGCGCGTCCGCGGGCGGCTTGGCCCCCGCGGCCGTGAAAGCCAACAGCAAAGCCAGCAGCCGCATCAGGGCTTTTTCGCCTTTCGCACACGGTAGTCGGGAATCCACGGCATTTTGACGACGGTGCACATTTCGAACAGACGCGATCGCGCGCGGCTGCCGATATGGTCCGAAAGAGTGCGGCGGTATTCCGGCTTGTCGAGCGCTGAGCGTTGCGTGATGGCGCTCCCCGCGTCCGGATCGGGCAAGTTCGTGGTGGCGATCAGGGGTTTCCGGTTATCGCAGCGGTACGTGATGATGGAGTTGATGGTGTCCTCGACCCAGTCCGTGACGCGGTGCGCGCCAAGGTCGTCCAGCAGCAGCACGGGGCTGTCCAGCGCCGTGCGGTAGGCTTCGCGGTCCGAGGAGTTGGAAATGGGGTCGTAGCCCGCCTTGATGCTGTTGAGCAAGGTCTGATAGTTGCAGTAGAGGCCCTCGAAACCCTTGGCCACAATCCTGCGGAGGGCCGCCACGGCGAGGTGCGTTTTGCCGGTTCCGGTTTCGCCCACGAGCAGCAGACCGGGACGCAGCCCCAACGGGAATTCGTCCGCGTAGTTTCTCACGGCGTTTACCACGCGCCGGAGTTCGGTCGCGCCAGGGTCGAACTCGCCCGGAGGCGCCTCGAAGTTATCAAAGGAAGAGTTGCGATAAAGAAGCGGAATCTGCGCGCGGTCTTCGAGGCCCGCCGCACGGCGTTCGGCGCGGCATCCGCATGGCTCGGCGCCGGAAACATTGGCGCGCTCGACGATCGTCCAGCCAACGCCGCCGCACCTCGGACAAACGGATTGAGAAGCCATCGCCTCCATTATCGGTCAGACGGCGGGAAGAGGACGGCGGTTCCTTGGCAGCTATCTGGGCGCCGCCGTGGGGATCGGATCGCCGCGATTAATCACGTAAGGATCCTTCCAATTCGGGGAGTTGCCCCCACCCTGCCAGACCATGAACCAAACCCAATTCGGCTGGGTCTTCCAAACGGCCGGTGGAGGAACCGATCCCACCTCGCCGAATGCGATCGGCTTGCCATTGGCGATCGTCTCGATCTCCTCGTAGTACCGGTCGTCCAACCTCGAGTAGTTGTCGTAGCTGACAACGTCGGCGTACTGCGGGCCTGGATAGAAATTATAGAACTCACCGCCGGGGGCGGGGCCGTTCTGATTCCATACCCAAAGCAGGTTATTCAGATGGTGGACGTTAACCATACGGTTGTACACTTCGCGGTAAAGCTCCGCGGTCCCGTAAGGGCCGGGGCGGCCGCCCCACCAGAAGAAGCTCCCGTTGTTCTCATGCATGGGCCGGAACAGGACCGGGATATGCGCATCCTGAAGCTGTTTGAGGTAACCGGCCGCCGTGTCCATGTACTTCTCCCAGCGCTGGTGCAGAGGCGAATCGGAGGTAATCAGTTCGAGCCACTGGTCGTCGGTCAGGTGGGCCTGCACGCTGCCGCCCCAGCTTGGGCTGGTCCCGCCGTTGGGGTTCGCGTGGCCAGGTTCATCTTCGGTCGGCCGAAGCATGTGCCAGCACAGGTAAATGATGGATCCCGCGGCGTACTGCCGCTTCGCCTCCTGAATCATGAGATCGCGGTGCATGATGGAATCCTTGTCCTCGCCATCCAGGAACCCGAAATCCGAACCCCAGATGGCTGGATAAACGCCGGCTTGTGCGAATACCTCATCGCTGTCGAGCGAACGGTGATTCGGAAAGTTGTGGTGCCCGGACAGGACGCCGTGGCCCGTGACGGCGCACAGTCTTTTCAGCAGCGCCGCCGCTTCCGGCGTGGCATCGGGATTGACCGGCACGCAGGGCGGCGGCGCCGGGGCGCGAGGCGGCGCAAGCGCAACGATTCGCGCATTCAGTTGTTGATTCTGCTGCTGAAGCTGTTGAATGAAGCCCTGTAGCTGTTCGGGAGTCGCGTTGTCGGGAACGACGATGGGACCACCTCGTCCCGGGCCGCCCCGTCCTCCACCCGGAAACCCTCCGCGTCCGCCGCCGGCGGGGGCTGGTCCCAATGCGTCAAGCTGCTGTTGAAGCTGATCGATCTGCTGCTGGAGTTGTTCCGCCGGGAGATCGCCGTCATACTTGGCCTTCAGCCGTTGTTGAAGCGATTGAATCTCCTGCTGGAGCATTCCCCGTTGGGCCATAGCCGCAAATGCCGCCTGGCCGGCTGAGGGCGGAGTCTGTTGAGGCGCAGCGGCCTGGGAATAAGCGATAACGGCCGCGCCGAGTGCAGCAGCCAAGGTAACAAGAATGGATTTACGCATGTTTGTCCCGTGACGAAAACCGCCACGGCGCAGCCTTTTTGTATTATCGCACCCTGGAACGGGCCGACCCGTGCTACAGTTCTGGATAATATGGCATCCAAAAGCGTCAATAAAGTCACTCTGCTTGGGCGCCTCGGCAAAGATGCCGAGACCAAGTTTACCCCCAGCGGACTTTCGGTTTCCAAGTTTACCCTGGCCACCAACCACAACACCAAAGACCAGGCGACCGGCGAATGGAAAGAAGTTACGGACTGGCACAACATCGTCGTCTGGCGCACGGAGCACGTCGCCAATTTCCTGGTCAAAGGCAAGCAGGTCTACCTGGAAGGCCGTCTGGAAACCCGCAATTATGAAGACAAAGATGGGCAGAAGAAATACTTCACCGAAGTGATCTGCGAAGCTCAAAATCTTGTCTTGTTGGGCGGTGGCCCGCGCGAGGGAGCGTCGGAGAGCGGCGAATACGCGCCGCCTCAATCGCAGCCGGTTTCCATGCCACGGTCCGCGCCACGCCCACAGCCGTCGCCCGCCGCGGCGCCGCCCGAGGAATTCAACCAGACGATCTCCGACGACGACGTTCCCTTCTGAACGGGTTTTCAGGCCGGAGCGATTTGCTCAGGAGTGCTGCTCCACATTCGTGATGGGGGTTCTGCTCTACTGCTCCGACCAGCGGCGACCGATATATAAATCGGATAACAAGTGAGAACTTTCGGTTAGTCTAGGCACTACATCAAGGTATTGGAGGTTAGATTTCATGGCACTTCAGAACGAAACTAGCGCGCCAGTGGCTGATTTGGCGCGGTTTGAGGATGAATGGACGAAAACGTCGACATCGTCAGATGAGACGTACAGCGACATCCCGGATGGGACCTACGACGCTGTCATAGAGGATGCCCGGGTCTCGGAGACCACATCAACGGGACGCCCGGTAGTGATTTGGAAACTGAGGATCAAAGGACCGCAGGCGGTAAACCGGGTTGTGACGAAGAATCGGGTAATCACTGAAAACACGCTGCCGTACCTCAAAGAGGACCTGGAAAAATGCCGAATTCAGGTCTCGCGCCTGTCTGAGTTGCCCGCTCGTCTGGCAGGGTTGGTAGATCATCCTATCGGCGTTGAAAAGCGGACCAAAGACGGACGAACTAATTTCTATTTCCGCTGGGAATCCAATCGAACCGGCCAAATTGGCCCGGACGACATACCATTCTAGACACGGCCTAAGGCTCTGGTGTCCGCTCGTCATCGGGTGACTCGTTCTTCGCTGGGGAAGTCCTCATTGATACGGCGCGCACGCAATTGGTCGGCCTGGCTGATGATTGACGCCAAAGGTGCGCGATATGACTGAGCGATTCGAGATGGAGTGGGAGGGGCACAGGTATTTCCTATCGCCGCAAGGATTCTACGATGCCCAGACATTCTTGAAACCACCGGAGGCGATCCATCAACATCTCAAAGCCGCATATGCACGAGAACTTGAGATCGTCTTCCAAACGGAAAGAAACGTCCCTTTACTCCTTAAACATAGTCGGCTGGCCAAGGATCTCGGACATTTGGACCTGGCTGAGAAGATCACCGAACAGGCCCTATTAACTGAGCCTCAAAACTGTTTTGCGATTGCCCGGCTTTCTTCCATCCTTCGGGCCAAAGGTCAACCTCGGCAAGCACTCGAAGTTGCGGGCCGCATTCCTGAGGGAGATCAGACTCACGCTGTGCTTACCTCCAGGGCGGCAGCGCTCTGCGACCTTGATCGGTGGCCGGAGGCAGACAAGATCATCCGGCGCGCCCTGGGCCGGTTGAGTGGTCGTCCAAAACTTGAGGCTACCGAAGCGTTCAGTGTCTTTCAGCGGATTCAGCATTCCCAAGGCCGTTGACTCAAGTTGCTCGCTCCGCGACTCGCCAAAGTGAACACTCGCGATCTCAGTCTGCAACCTAACTTGCCGAGAATCAGTACGTTCCGAACTTGAACAGCTGGCCAGCTAACCCGTGGGCTGCCGGTAGGAATCGTCCGAGGACACAGCGGCGGGATCGCTGTAAGTCTGGAGCGCGTCGAGCGATTCCAGCACGCGTTCGAGCAGGCTGTCGGTCTGCGTGACGGTGGTCTTCAGAACTTCGATGGAATGCGCCTGCGTGGTGAGACGTTCGTCCAGGGAAGACATGGTTCTTGCGAGAAGCTGCTCGATGGCTGTAGTGATCTGCGCCACCGAGGGAACATCCGCCAGTTTGGCGTCGTGTCCGTCCAGCCGTTCCTCGTGCGAAGCCAGGCGGCCTTCCAGACCGGCGAGCGAGCGTTTCAGATCGTCCACCGCCGCCTGATCCATTCCACCCCGCTCGCGTCGGGATAAGGTGAAAGCGCCCGCCGCAATCCCCGCCAAAAAGATCGCCACTCGCGGCACATTCCTCAGAACGCGTTCCATTGGTAATTCTCTTATATACCGGTGGGGAGCCCGTTGCAAGTCCCATGACCCGGTAACCTACGTACTGGGTACGTAAGGCCATTGCGCCGCCCCCATGAAAGCTGGCATACTCCTTTTATCTTTGAACACTTGGGTCGTCCGACTTGGTTGAGCGACAGCGCCCGCTCCGCGCTAGACCATGGAGATAGCCTGCTCTCCCTACAGCACGACCTGATTCGGCACTATTTTCGTCTGGAAATGGCGGAGCGCCGCCTCGCCCGGCAGACCCGGCGCGGTGGGGCTGGGGGCCGTGCGGCTCACCAGATCGAACTGGAGCGCCGGCGGCTCGGCCGGGATCTGCATACAGGCGTCGGCCAACTTCTCAGCGCCATCCGGCTGCAAGTCGAATCGATCAAGATCCAACTTCCCGATGCGCCGGCCCAGATGCGACAGGCGCTGGAACGGATTTCCGCGCTGGCCCGCGACGCCCTGGAGCAGGTCCGCGCACTCTCGTACCGGCTGCATCCTCCCGAATGGCAGCGCCTGACCATTGAGGAGGCATTGCGCCAACTCTGGGATCTGAGCGGTATTCCTCAAAGCTTCGACGCCTCTCTGCGGATCGAACCGTTGCCGCGCGAACCCGGCCTGGAGTTGAAAATCCTCACCTACCGCGCGGCGCAGGAAGCTTTCTCGAATCTCGCGCAGCACGCACGGGCCACGCGCGTGGAGGCGATTCTGGAAACTCGCGGCGGCAGCCTGGTTCTGACGGTTCGCGACAACGGCGTCGGATTCGACACGGACCGTATCTTTTCGGCGCCGGCGAGCCTGGCTTCGGGGATCGGACTGCGCTCGATCCGGGAGCAGGCCGCCGGACTGGGCGCGCGAATCGCGATCCGGAGCGGACCGACAGGCACTACACTGGAACTCTCGGCGCCGTATTCCCAGGTTCCACCCGAAACCGGCGAGTGAGGGGGAAAGATGCAGGAATTGCAGCCAACCACGGTGGTTCTGGCGGACGACCATGCGATTGTGCGCGAAGGTTTTGCGGCGCTCTGCGTGGCCAACGGCCTGCGCGTTCTGGCGGAATGCGCCGACGGCCCGTCGGCGGTGGAAACCATCTTCAGGCTCAATCCGGATTTCGCCATCCTGGATCTGCAAATGCCCGGATTGACCGGCATCGAGGTGGTCCGTAAACTGCGCGCGGCCGGCTGCGCCTCCAAGTCGATCATCCTGTCGATCAGCCGGGACGAGCACACGGTTATGGCGGCGCTGCGGGCCGGGGCGGATGGGTACCTGCTGAAAGACGGCCCTGTGCGCCACCTGATGGACGCCATGAGTTTCGTGCGCGACGGCGGGGTCTATCTCTCGCCGCTGCTGCGCGGCGCGGGAATGTTCACCCGGCCGGAGAAGGAGTCCACCGACGACTCCGTCGCGCGGCTCAGCGCGCGCGAGATGGAGGTCTTCTCCTACCTGGTGAACGGCTTGCGTCCCAAAGATATCGCCGAGCTGCTGGAAATCAGTCCCAAGACGGTCGATACCTACCGGGCGAGCCTGATGCGCAAGTTGAAAGTCCACGACCTGGTGGGCCTGGTCAAGTTCGCCATCGAGCGCAACCTCACCAGCACTTCCGATCCACGCGATTTGCGTTAAGCTCTTTGTTCGAGGATCAACCATGCGACGCAGAGACGTGTTTCCCTTATTGGCGCTGCCTGCCATGGCGGCGCAGACACCACCGCCCGCCCCGGGTGGAGGGCGCCTGAAGCAGTCCGTTACCAGGGGCGTGTTCGGCCGCGGCATGGCCTTCGAGGACACTTGCCGGGAAGCCGCGCGCCTGGGAATCAAAGGCTACGACCTGATCGGTCCGGCCGACTGGCCCACGCTAAAGAAGTACGGCCTGGTCCCCACCATGTCTCAATTCCCGGGCAGCACGATCCCGGATGGCCTCAACACCATTGCAAACCACGCCGCGCTAGAGAAAGCGATGAACGCCGCGATTGACGAGGCCGCCGCGAACGGCGTGCCGAACATCATTACGTTCTCGGGAAATCGCAGAGGCATGGCCGACCAGGAAGGCGCCGACAATTGCGTGGCGTTCCTCAACCGCGTGAAGGCGCACGCCGAAGACAAAGGCATCAACGTCTGCATGGAGTACCTCAACAGCAAGGTGAATCACAAGGACTACATGTTCGACCACATCGCCTGGGGCGTAGACGTGATGAAGCGCGTCAATTCACCGCGCGTGAAGATCCTCTACGACATCTATCACGCCCAGATCATGGACGGCGACATTGTACGCAACATTCGCGACCACCTGCAATGGATCGGGCACTTCCACACGGGCGGGAACCCCGGGCGCAACGAAATCGACGATACCCAGGAATTGAACTACCACTTCGTCGCCAAGGCCATCGCGGACGCCGGGTTCACCGGGTACTGCGGGCACGAATACAGCCCCGCGCAGGGCCACGACGCGCTCACCAGCTTGCGGCAGGCCTTCCAAATATTCACCGTGTAAAGCGACAGGCCTACTTCAGAATCTGGAATAAGTTGCTGTAGTCGTCGGTCCAAAGCCTCACCTTGCGCGTGGCTTGGGCCGGCTGCGACGCATCCACGATGGTCTGGTCGAACTGGTACGGCGGCGTGGTTACCAGGACCCAGGTGGCGGCGAACACGTCCTGCGATGCGTCGTCGTCGGTATCCACCGTGCGCGCCTGCTTGCCGAGGGCCTGGCTTTCCCCTTGCACCACCGGCTCCAAATCCAGGTAGCGATTGGAAATGTGCACCGCCAGGATTCCGTCCGGCTTCAGGTGGTGAAAGAACAGCTTCATGGCCTCGAAGGTGAGTAAGTGAACCGGAATCGAGTCGCTCGAAAACGCATCCACCGCCAGCACGTCGAAATTCTCCGGCTGCTCGCGCTCCAGCGAGAGGCGCGCATCGC
>OBLW0100000295.1_pt1 | contig 42885 bp, 36 predicted proteins | sample 1520161 | NCBI WGS metagenome assembly OBLW01 (sample SAMEA3539309, study PRJEB22396) | soil metagenome | biome: tundra; feature: field; material: soil | place: USA | collected 2010-05 | depth 0.15 m
GAAGGTCGACGTGACGGCTTCAAACGTCTGAACCTTGGGCGTTCCATCGATCATTCGCGCAAGCTTTTTCAACACTTCCGGGTAGGTGGTCGTGTTGTAAGCATCGGCGTTGGCTTTGTTCTCCCACAGACTGATCGCGATCGCATCCTGGCTACCAGGATTTGACAGGGTGATCTCTTCCTTGAAGCCCTTCTGCTTGCGCAGTAATGGAAGGATTTCGTTTTCAAGAGTCCGGTTATAGTCGGAAAGCATGTTCGATTTCAGATGAAACGAGATGTTGCGTGCAAACATAATCAACCTCCTAAAGGGTTGTCGTCGCTAAGGGGGAGAGAACTTCAGATGGCTGACTTAGTTTCAGGGAACCTGAAAGAGGAGAAGAATCTCACTCGATTGGAGTGGTGCACTTAGGTGGCCCCTCTCCATCCGACGCGTAACTCATTGCATCGAAACGTCGGAAAGCCAGTCCGGCGACGCAGAGTCTGAGGAGAATCGTGCACTCTTGGCGGCAATCAGGCACAAACGGGGTGGAGCCGACTGGCTGGCTGATGTGCCAAGCTTGGAGCCGTTAGGTCGCGGATGATGGCTTCTTTTAGCGAAGTGGTAGGACGCTTCTACCTAGCCACGCGGATCCGCGACAAGATGGACCGATCTCACTGCCCCGCCGATTCGAGGCCTTCGGCACTATTCTTCGTCTCCTCTTTGGCTAAGAGATCCGAGCGCGAAGTCACGCCTGCGGAAGAGGCATCGGGAGGCGCAGAGACGTTCCGCCGCCAAAAGGTGCGCCAACCTGCGAAGATCGGCAGGGGGCCGATGGCCTTTTTGCATCTCTTGAGTTCAAACCAGCGAAGATAGTTGCGGACGACGCTGCTCATCGTCATGTGCAGTGCTGCTGAAAAATTGTGCTCTGCCATTTGCCGCTGTCGCTCTGGAGACTGCAATATCGAGACCAACTTGTTGGCAAGATCCATCGCATCCCCGACTTTGTAGAAATCGATCGCCATATCCTCGTCCGCAGCCATGTCGCGAAAATCTGCGATGTCCGCGCATACGATCGGAACTCCGTACTCACACGCCTGGTGAGCGGGGCCGCTGGATCCGGTGGCGGAATCGTAGGGCATAATGACAACCGTGGATGTCCGGAAAAGTTCAGGAATGGCTTCTTCGGGAATATACCCACGAAATTCGACGCCTGAGCCCGGGCAGAGCGACTCGCGTATCGATTCCCAATATCTCGGCTTCGTGTGATGATTGGCCCCTGCGACGATTAGCTTGGCATCCGGCACCTTTTTCAAGACGGCAGGAAAGGCATCCATCAGCGTCTCCAGCCGTTTGTAGGTTCCCCAGTGTCCGATCGCCAGAATGCGGTGCTCCGGATTGCCGCGCTTGGTGAAATCGGGGGCGCTGGGTTGAGGCGCGAAGGTTCCGTGTGTGCCTAATAGTACGTTCCGCGCCGAGTACTTTTCAACCAGGGTACGCCGATACCCGGAGAGTAATACCGACACCGAATTTGCTTTCAGCAACACTCTAGTGGCCACCTCTGAGGCTAGGCGGAATAGCTTTACCCGGCGCACTCCGGCGCTGGCAAAATCGACGTGTTCGACGATGTGGTGCAGGGTAATGTGGGTGTAGTAGCCGAGGGCTCGAGTCAGAGCCGGAGTCAACAGCCCTGCAAATGCCGCCAGCGGGAATTCTGGAGTGCCAAAGCTTGAGAATACGAGGTTGAACCACACCACATCTGGCTTCAGTTTGTGGATCGCGCTTAGCAAACGTACCGGAGTCGCCAGGCTGTTGAACTTCCAGCAGCGGACCACGTCAAACCCTGGCAGCTCCGCGTGTTTTGCACCGTTTAGCGACTCTCCGCTCTCATCCGTAGCGAATTCATAGTCGGCCAGTTCATCCGCGAGAATGGTCAGACTGATGTCTGGATTGCCCTGGAGTTCCCCCGCGAGATAAAACGCGTACTCGTTCAGCTGGCGCGCGCTGGGAGGAAAGGCCGTGACTAAGCAGATTTTCATCGAATCCCGATCTCAGAACAAAGTGATGCTCAGGTAAGGCCTGAGCTGCCGATTCTGCCCGCCTGTAAAATTGAAGAAAGTCTCCTGTTGCATCCCGGCTGAAAAACGAATCGGATATTGAAGTTCGACTTTCCTGCCTTCGTCGTTGAACTCGCGATGGACGGGCATTGCATAGGAGACGGCGAAGCCGCTCTGGACCGCGTCGTAAACGTGGGCGCCCATATTCCGCGAATAGGCGACCGACGCCTGTACACTCCAGTTACGCGTTGGGGCAAACTGAACGCTTCCCGCTGGACGGAGCGCCTGCGCAATCGCGTAGGTGTATCCTGCGACGCGCCATGCCCGCAGGTCCTCTGCGAGGACGGTGAAGTTGAGCCGCTGGGAAACCTGGCGCTGGATGCCGAGGTAAGCGGACGTGTAATAATCCTCAATGATAACTGGATCGAACTGTTGGTCCGTGGCCCCCCATCCTGTAACCAGAGCAGTTTTTCCCCACGGCCGCCCGACGCGAAAATTGAACGCACCGGACAGATCCCGCGAATGTTGGGTGCTCTCGGTAAACGGTCCAGCCTCACGGATGACAAAGCCGCTCACTGAAACCAAGTTGAAGAAGGAACTGGTCGACATATACAGAAACTGTCGAAAGAGGTTCTGGTTCATCTGCACCGGAGATATAGAATCCCGGCGAACTGTTTCCTGAATGCCAACGCTGAAGTTCAACACATTGGTGCCGAGATGTAGGGTAGGATTCACACCAAAGTTAAACGAGTAATCGGTCGTATCACGATTGACGATCGATTCTTCGCTCGGCAGCGATATTTGCCCACGGGCGTTCCGGATCTGAAAGAATCCGCTCGCGTCGGGCATATCGCCGAGGTGGAGATGATACGCACCGGTCCATTGCGTCTGGATGGAGGAACGGGGCGGCGGCAGCAATCCCGCGGTGCCGGTTGACGGATTTGGGACGTCCAGCTTGGCGTCTAGAACATAAACGGTCGTGTCTTCGAAGATCGGAGACACGGAAAAATCTGAAAGGACGCTCACTTTGGGAGTGATCCTCAGTCCTTCGTTCGCTCCTGCCTGCAGCAGATCCTGCTCGGCGGTTTGATGTTCGCCTGCGGCGCTCGCGGCCTGGGCAAAGGCAGTAAGCGCCTCAGCGTTCTGGTGTTGCTGACGAAGGACGTTGGCTTTGGCCAGCAGATATTGGTAACCGGGTTCGCTATCCGCCGAACTGCTGAACAAGGAGAGTTGGTCCTGTGCCCGGGCAGTATCCCCTAGCGCGAGATAGGTGTTGGCCATACCGATCCGCACGGAGGTCTCGGATGCACCCGCTACCAGAGCACGTTGGAGGTACGTTTGCGCTAGTTGGTAGTCATGCATGCTGAGGAATACGTCTGCTGCTTCGATCAATTGCTCTCCGGTAGCGGGTAAAGCCTCTTCTGTCTGACCCTCCATCAGAGCTAGCGCAATCTGTCGCCGTGCATCATTTAGCTCACCCTCGCCAGCCATGAGTTGAGCAATCGCCAAACGCACACTGATGCGATCGCCACCTGGCATAGCGAGCGCTTTCTCGAAGCGCTCCATAGCGCCCTTCCGGTCTCCCACCAAGCTCAAAGCCTGTCCCGTGGAAACGAGGACTCGACTTTCCTCTGGCTTCTGATCCGCTGCCGTGAGTTGCTTTGAATCTGCGGGTTGCTCTGCCAGTTGCACATACCGGAGGGTTTCTTCACGGTCTTGCAGTTGGGCATAGGTGCGTGCAAGCTGCGCGTAGATGACCCTGTTGTTGGGAGAAAGCTTCTGCGCAAGCTGCAGTTCCTCGATCGCTTCGTGGTACTGCCGCTGCCCATACAACGTTTCACCCAATGCGAGATGAAGGTGCGCGTCATTTGGCGAATACTTCAACGCAGCGCGATACTCGCCGGCGGACTTTACCAACATTCCGTTTTGCCCGTAGGCGGTTGCCCGAATCAAGTGTATGGGCATGGAATCGCCCATCTCTTCCTGCGCCAGTTGCACTTGCTGCAGGGCTACCAGAGGGCGATGCAGATCGAGGCTGGCATATGCGAGTCCCAGATGTGCTTCGCCATTCTTGGGTTCCCGCTTGAGAGCTGACTCGAAATCCGAAGCGGAGGCTTCCGGGAGGCGCAGATCGTGCAATACGTATCCACGGTTCACGTATGCCGTCACCATCTCGGGATCCCGGTCCAGAGTCTGGCTGAAGTCCTTTCGCGCCTCATCGAGCTGTCCCGCATGCTTGTGCGCATAACCGGCCAACAGCGGAATATCGGGTTCTTTGGGGAGCACCACATCGTAGTGCGAAGTTAATTGCAGCAGATCGTCGTACTGTTGGAGATAAAGCAAATCGTACCCGAGATAGACCACCACATCCCTGTCGGTAGGAAGTTTCTTGATGGCTTCCCGGCCAACATCCGCAGATTTCTGATACTCGCCCTTAAAACTCAGGTACCTCTCTTTTTCTCTCATGAGGTGAGGTTCCTGCTGCATTTCGTTCGTGGCACGGCTCAACCACTCCGCCGCGACGGGCAAGTGTTGCGTTTCGATCGCAGCGTTCATCCCTCCGGCCACGATCAGACTGTTGCCTGGGGCCAGTTCATAGCCCTTGCTGTAGGCGGCCTCAGCTTTTGCAAAGTCTCGGCGCGCTGCGTACAAGTCGCCCAGCGCAAGATAGGGCACGTAGAGAGTTGGATAGGCTGCCGCCAGCCGCTGAAAATATTTCTCGGCTCCCTGATCGTCTCCTGCATTGCGGGAGGCGTAGCCCATCGAGATAAGAGCGGACCGGTTCACCGGATCGATCGCGAGGATCTTCGTATATACGACGATCGCTTCCTGGGTGTGGCCGAGCTTCGTAAGCAGATCTCCATCGAGTTGCAAGCTGTTGGGATCCTGGGCATTGACCGCCAATGCTTCTTTAATGTCGCTGCTGGCTCCATCGAGGTCGCCGCTGTTCATTTTGATCAAAGCTCGCAGCCGCAGAAATTGCGGCCTGCTCGTACCGCTATCGTCCAACCCGCTGATTTGGCCTTGCGCGATTTGAAGATGGTCGTGAGCGGCATCTGCATCTCCCAAACTCTGATACAGTCCCGCCAGATTCATTTGCAGCTGAATGCCGTACAGAGGTCCCTCGGCTGGGCTTTGGGGTAAATGCGCCAGGGCGGCGTTGTATTCGAGAACAGCGTCTGCATTGTGCTCCTGGAGTCGGGCAATTTCGCCGCGAATCGCGTGCAGCCGGTAGTGTTCGGCATCGAGAGCTGCAGCGCACTGGAGAAAAGGCTTCGCATCGGCAACATAACCGGCGGCAACTTCGGCCTGCGCGGCGGAAAGCTGTAAACCTAAGTCGCGCGGCGCGGCATTGGCGGCTTGCACGTATAGCTTCGCCGCTTCATTTTGCTGGCCATTGAGTTGATAGGTGTACGCGAGTTCCGCTTGCACATCGGGTTTCGAACTCTGGAGCGAATTAAGAGCGGCGATGGCTGCCGGATAGTCCCCAGTCTCTCGATAGTAGCCCGCCAACGATCGCTGCACATCGGGATTGTCCGGGGCGTGCCGCTTAGCCAACTCAAGGTAACGGCTTGCGATGTCGAGTTGCTTCTGATGTTCGTACACCAGCGCCATCAGCAATTCCGACCGCGCGCCGGGCTGAAGTTGTTCCGCCCGCCCCAGTACATCGAGTGCGTCGGCATACTCCCCAGATCGCAGGAGCAACTCTCCCAGCAACACCGCATCGTTGATTCGTTTTGGGTCCGCCGAAAGCGCCTGGTTCAGAAGCCGCTCGGCCTCTGCGGTCCGACCCATGGTGCTGTAGGTCTGAGCGAGTCCGGAGATGCCGTCGAGCGCGGAGGGATTCAGGCGGAGACCTCGACTATAAGCATCCGCTGAGACCTGCAATTTCCCATTGAGCCGCGCCGCATATCCCAGGAGGAACCAGAGTTGGGCGTCGTTGGGGGTGGCCTGCGCAGCACGCTGGGCATAATCCACGGCAATCGCATAGTTCCCGTCTTTCAGGGCTAACTCTGCAGCTCCTGCAAGACGTGCGTTTTGAATATTCGATCCCCAGCCGAGTGATTTGCTCGGAGGTGGCTTTGGATTGGTATTGACTTGGGGCGTTTCCTGGGAACCAGACCCCACCTTGTACGTTTGCGCTCGGACGGAGCAGGCAAACGCGATGACAAGCACAGACACGCACACGGTCTTCGGGTATCTCAGCGCGAAACTCAAAGTGTTACCACCGGATCAGTTACTTGCAAGGTCTTCGATTCGCGAAAAGCCTTCCGCGTTGGCTGGACGGGTCGTCTGATTTGCGCTGTCCCAATGGCTTGGGAGGCCGCCCCGTCGATACAACCCGGATGGACGGCCTCGAATCCAAGACCAACCAACCGAAAGGGAGATGTGCAGAAAACTGAGTCGATCGCACCTACACCAGGTCCGATACCGTTGAGCATGATCTTTCTGGCGGCTCTTGTCGTTCACTTGCCGCTACTCCTCATGAAGTTGCCGTTGAAGTCGTACGATGCGAATTTCCATATCTTCTTCGCATCTCACTACCTGCACAATTGGTTCGACCCCTGGAACCCCAAGTGGTATGCGGGCTTTTCACAGACCACATATCCTCCTTTGCCGCAGCAGTGGCTGGCGTTAGTCTCGCGGGTCCTTGGGTTGGACATGGCATATATGGCGATTCAGTTCGTCGCGATTTTGCTTCTGGCATTGGGCGTTTATCGGTTTTCGCTGCTTTGGGTAGATCGACGGGCGGCGGCGTTTGCGGCGCTGGCGAGCGTGTTTCTCGGCTCAGAATGTTTTTTGATCTATTCCGCAGGGCAGTTGTCGACTACATTTGCGGCGCCTCTTTACCTGAACGCCCTGCCTTACCTTTTCCAGTGGGTCCGGCACGGCAAGTGGCGTGCGTTTCTTAAAGGCGGAGCGCTCTTCGTGGCTGCTGCCGCGGCGCATCATGCCACGCTCCTCTTCGGATCCTTCTTGTTCGCAGTGCCGGTGCTTGCGCTGGTGATCTTCGACCGGCGAGATGGCGAGCGAACCTCCGCTCCGGCGTTCGTTCTGCGCACCGGTATCATTGTGCTGATTGTCGGTGCCGCGGTTGCGTTGGTACTTCTTCCGTTCTGGATCGCACTGATTCACTATCCGGTCACTCAGACTCCCATCCCACACCCGAGCCGCGCGAATTACCTGCTGAGTCCCCAGTGGGGCCTGAACTACTTCGTGGTCCCTTATGGCGCCTTGATTCTGGCCCTGCCGTTCATCTTGCTGAGAGGTTCTTCCATCGCTCGACTCCGCCCGTTGCTCATCGGTTTCTGGCTGGCATTCCTGGTGGGACTCGGAGGAACCACACCCGTAGGCCGACTCGTGTTGGGCCGAGCCTTTGACGTACTGACGATGGAGCGTTTCAGCTATTGGGCAACGCTGCTCGCGCTACCTTTTGTTGGGCTTCTGGCCACAGAACTGATCGACCGATTTCGGTTGCGAGCAGTCGCAGGTTTAACCACGGCGGCGGCGCTGAGCTGTGCTCTGGCGGTGGCCTGGGCAACCTATCGGCCCGCGGATGCCGCAGATTTCAAGGTCGACACAGTGGCCTCCTGGCTGAATCGTGACGGTCACGATCGCTACCGCTATATCACTCTGGGATTTGGCAACAAGATTTCGCGACTGGCGGTGCTGACGGACGCCAGTAGCGTAGATGGTGAATGGAATTCCGGCCGCATGCTGCCGGAATTGACTCAGTTCGGCGGAGGCGCGCTCACCAGTTCGAAATATTTTGGCAAGCCAGGCCTCGACGCCCTGAGCGCGATGCTTCATCACGCCGACCGCTATGGCTTGAAATGGGTGTTCGTAAGAGATCCATACTACGAGCCTCTCCTGGTCTTCGCCGGCTGGCGCAGAGTGGATGATCTTGAAGACAAGACAATCACCATCTGGAGCAGAGAGGATGTAGCACCTGCCGTTCCAGTCAACGCGCCACAGATCCCTCCGCGGTGGCAAGGGCTCATTTGGGGCATCCTCCCCATCGGCAGCAGCATTCTCGCGATGTTGGTGGTGCTGATTCCAGAGAGACGATGGCAGAGACGCCGGGTCGTTGAACCGTCCACTGCCCGTGAGAATCGCGTCCTTGAAAGGGTCGCCTCATGAACAACGGACGCCTCCTCGCAATCGTCATCGCCTCGGTTACAGGGGCACTCATCGTGGTGGGTACGGTTTGGCCTGTTCCGTCCGCGAAAGCCATGGCCGGTTCCGGGGCCAGCTTGCTGCGTACGTCTTCGTCGCCGCAAGCGGCTGTCGAGAATCTGGCGGACGATATCGGCCGCCAAGCTTGGGGAAACGCGTATTCCAGTCTTGCCAACAAAAGCGAATTCACGGAAATGGAGTTCGTGCGCGATTTGAAGGGAAGCTACCCTAGCCTTCGCACTTACGCGACTCTCGATAGCTTCGACCTCCGGCCCTTGCATGCCTCCCCCGACGAAGCCCAGATTCAGCTCAAATTGCGGTGGTCGACCGTGGTAGGAGCGTTCCTGGACACACGCGACCTGCGAGTGGTTCGAAATGGGGACCGTTGGGGCGTGTTGTGGCCGATCGTGAAAGAACCTCGAGTGCCGCCGCAGGTGATCCCTGTGACCTATCTGCGCTGGGACGTGATCTACCGCGGCGCGGAAGATGACTGGGGATCTCAGGACGTAGAAGCGCCGCACGTGCGAATCGTGGACATGCATCCCGTGGACCGCGCCGGCGGAGTGGTCATCATGGGCGAACTTCTGAACGAGGACGTCGTCCCCGCCTTTGTGACGGTCAGAGCGACGCTACTGGCGAAGAACGGGTCTGCGATCGCGACAGAAGACAGCTTCGACAAGATTTCTCACGTTCTCTTGCCCAAGCAGGTCACTCCTTTTCTCATTGCGTTTCACGACGTAGCGCTATCCGAAGTAGACAGTGTTCACATGGAGCCGTCGTCAACCTTGATCGCGGCTTCGGCGGATCCTGTGATCGAGATTGAGGATCAGCGCCTGAGCCCGGCGCCCAAAGCTTCGCTGATCGGAAAACTTGTCAATCAGAGTGGTCAGGCCGTTAGCGTGGCGCACGTTCTTGGGACGTTCTATGACAAAAATGGCCAACTGATATGGGTCGCGGACCAATATGTCGACCGCGCACTATTGCCTCAAACTCCGGTTTCCTTTGCCATGTCTGTTCCGGCGGACATCGCCGTCAAAGTCAGTAGCGAGCGTGCGATCACAACTTCGTACAGTTCGGGCCGGTTCCAATGAAATCCAGATTTACATTCTTGCTGGGCGGTTTAGTTCTTGCCGCAATGCCGCTAGCGTTGGCGCAAACCGGCGGCCTGCGCTTGCCCAAAACTGTCGAAGCGGGTAGCGGGTTCTCGGTCCAAAGCAGCGGAAGCGGCAAAGCGGTTCTCTACATCGTGGGGCCGGGGCAGGTTTTGCGACGCAATGTACAACTAGGAAATGCGACGCTCTTTGCTCCTGGAGATCTCCACAATGCCGGCCACTATCTAGTCGCTCTGGTGGGAGACTCCTCCACGGAAGACGGCGCGTTCGATGTTATCGCTGCGAGTCCACCAGCGGCGTTGAGTTTTCTCGCTAAGCCCTCCCGTCTTGCGGTCAACTTGCACGAGGGCATCAGCGGCGTCGTATACGTCTTTGACACCTTTCAGAACCTGGTCCTGACGCCTGCGCAAGTCTCGTTTCAGCTGTCAGGCATTGCCGGTGCTGTGCAGACGCGGACGGCGCTGACGCACAATGGCGTGGCTTGGACAAAGATGAATTCCGCGACCAAGGAAGGCGCTTCCCAGTTTGTGGCTCGAGTTGGGGATGCTGCCAGCACACGCGTGATACAGCAAGTTCCAGGCGATCCCTGCCACTTACGCATGAGCGCTAAGCCGTCAGGTCAGAGGCTTGCAGTGGAAACCGAGCCGGTGCGCGACTGTAGCGGCAACGCTCTGCCAGATGGAACGATAGTCACCTTCACGGAAACCTATAAGGGCAGCGAATCCACGGTTGATGTCCCCCTCAAACGAGGGGTCGCACGCACGGATATGCCAGCGTACAGCGGGGCAAAAATCTCGGTTGCGACCGGAGTTTTGATAGGGAATGAAATTCGCTGGGAAAAATAGCAATGAAACGGCCCATCTTTGTCGTGTGCTCACTCTTCGTGGCGATGTTTGCCCTTGGCTCTGACCCACCTGCCGTCCGCATTGAACCTGCGGATTCGGTCGGGCCACGGCCTCTGGAGAAGCAAACTGAGACCGCGGTGATTCGTGATTATCTGCAGGCGTGGCGCAGTTTCAGCGGTGCGTTCGAGCAGAATCGGGTCGATCTGCTCGATCGCGAGTTCACCGGCATCGCCAAAGAGAAACTGGCAGACACGATTCGGGAGCAAGCAAAGTTGGGGATTCATACACGCTATCGAGACACAGCACACGATGTTCGTCTGGTTTTTTACTCACCAGAAGGACTGTCGATTCAATTGGTCGACATGGTGGAATACGACGTTCAAATCCTCGATGGCCAAAGGGTGCAGACCACGCAACACGTTCGAGTGCGCTATGTTGCAGTATTGACGCCAACCGAAGTGCGGTGGAAGGTACGCATCTTCCAGGCTGAGTCCGAATGATCTGCTTATTTCGAATCCGACCTCGAATTCTTCACGACTGCAAATCTGTACATGCACGAAGATCGAGCACTGTTCTGTTTTTGGGAACCACTCAAGGAGCCGCTAGATGATCTCAGTCGTGGTACCTATTTTCAATGAAGAGGAAATCGTAGAGCTATTTCATGCGGCTCTCACGGACTCGATGAAGGAAGAAGCCTGGGAGGTCGTCTATGTAAACGACGGCTCCACAGACTCGTCCCTGAAACTGCTGACAGATATGCACGCCAAGGATGCGCACGTCGTCGTGGTAGATTTGTCGCGTAACTGGGGGCACATGGGGGCCATCTCTGCGGGCTTGCAGACTGCGATTGGCGACGCGGTTGTCTTAATGGACGGCGATTTCCAGGACCCGCCAGAGGTTGTGCCGGAATTGGTCGCTGCCTGGCGGAATGGCGCACAAGTCGTAACCGCCGTAAGACGGAGCCGGCAAGAACGGCGTCGAATCCTAGCCAAGCTGTTTCCGATCTTCTATCGCTTGCTGGGAGCACTCTCCGACTTTCCCATTCCGCTCAATGCGGGGATCTTCGGCCTTCTTGATCGACAAGCGGTCGACTCGATCAACTCACTGCGGGAGGGCAGCCGATACCTGCCTGGACTGCGTGCCTGGGTTGGTTACAAGACAGGCGTCGTTCTCTACGACCGGCAGGACCGTGCGGGCGGCGAAGGCAAACTCACGTTCCTGAGCCGGATCAAGTATGCGATGGACGCGATTACCAGCTTCAGCTACAAGCCGCTCCGCCTCAGCTTCGGGTTAGCGGGATTTGCAGTCTCGGTTGCTGTCATTTTGGCGATATGCACCATTTTTTCGAAGAGCGCCGTGAATCCATTAGGCTACGGTATCGCGGCGGCTGTCTTTCTGGTAGGCGGATTTCTGCTCCTGTCTGTGGGTGTGCTTGGGGAATATCTTGGACGAGTGTACGACGAGGTGCGCAGCCGGCCTCTCTCGATCATCAACAAGGTTTACGATGCTTCGCGGGAGAATTCCGATCAAGTAGACTTGAGGCGCCGGGTAGGGGATCGAAAAAAGCCATTTCGGGTGGCTTAGAGTTTCACTGCCCCGGTCGCGATTGCGAGCCGGACTCGCACTTGGCTAATCCACGCTCAATTGCCGTGCCCTCTTCGTAGTCGTTCCAGGTTTCAACCAACAAGAAGGGCAGTGGACGATCAGCGGGGTAATACTGCCGCCACAACTTCATGGTATCCGCAAAGGTAGCGCCGCAGCGCTGAGAAATGTGCCGATTCAGGCCCCAAGAGGCTTTGCTGTCATCGAAACCCGTCCAGGCGGCTCCCACGGCAATCTTGTCAGGATATTTTGACTGCATTTTGCGATAGAAATCTCCCAGGTAATCCTCACCCCAGTTGCTGCCATCGGTTGCCCATCCCTTTTTTCCGGGATTGATCCATGCATAAAAACCGTCGAACGCAGATGTGAAAGGGCTTGATCGATCCTCGTAGATGAGCAAAGGTGGGTGGGCCCATTTGTCGGTCGCTGCCCGCACTCGATTCCAGTTGGTGTGCCCTCCCTTTGGAAAAATGAAGATCACAGGCCGTTCATTGTAGGTGAGATAGGCCTGACGGCCAGGTGCGTTTGGCGAAAGATATGTTTCGTTGAACTTGTTGAACGCCGCAAAAGCATCGTCCGTTGCCTCGGCTTCTTCTTCGTCGGTTTCGTCGTACATCATCGCAACGTGGAAGTTCTTCTCGGTGGCGATAGTCTGGATCAGAGCATAGCTGCGATCGATAAAAGGCTCGCGATCCCCGTACCAGTCCACCACGAACCCGGAGATTCCCAGCGCCTTGGCTTGGTCCATCTGTTTACGAATCACGGCCGGATCCTGGGAGGAATAGCCAACGTTGATGTGCCTGGGATGACCAAACCAGGGCTCATAGATGGCCAGAATTCGCGGTGAAGCGTCCGCTGTCGGCACACTCCGGCGGAGTTCCTGACGCAGGCCGGGATAGGCGCATCCCTGCAGCAGCAGAAACATCAAAGCAGAGATCACCCAGTAGCGATTCATCATAAGGTTCTGGACCTTAGAGGCTGTGCAAACACCCTGGGTTGTAGCGAGGACGGCAATTAAAGGCCGAGTGGGCCGGGCCGCAAGCAGCCTGATCGTTAGTTTTTGCATCAGAAGTGCTGCCAACAGTAGATTCCGTCCCTTTGCATTTCGCATTCTCACGCACCACGCTTGTCGATGATGGAGTTGTCCCCATACAGGTTTCGCTGGTTGGTGAGCCGGAGCCCCAAGAATTTGATTGATTCGAATTCGAAATCGAAGACTCTCCAAGCCCGCGTATTGTCGGGGAGTTTCGTATTGCTCTCCGCTTCAGGGCTTGCCACCGCGATTAACTTCGCCTACAACATTGCGGTTGCACGATTTCTTGGCCCTACCGCGTTTGGTCACGCTACGGCTGTTTACACTCTTCTTATCCTGATATCGGCCGTCACGCTTTCCTTCCAAATCGTTTCCGCAAAGGTTGTTGCACAACAGAGTTCTCTCGAGGGAAAAAGCGCAGTTTATCGAGGATTTCACCGGAGCGCTTGGGCGTGCGGCATCATCGTCGCGCTTCTTTTGCTGCTGTTTCAGAAAGTTATTGCGGACTACCTCAATTTGCCGAGTCCGGTGCTCGTGGTCCTGCTCGCAGTTGGAGTGGCGTTTTACGTTCCGCTGGGAACCCGGCGAGGATACATCCAGGGCGCCTACGGCTTCCATCGTCTCGGCGCCAATCTGGTCCTTGAGGGACTGGTTCGACTGGGTGGATCTCTCCTGCTCATCATGCTGGGCTTCGGCGTTCCAGGAGTGATTGCCGCCAACGCCGCCGCCGTAGCGGTGGCCTATCTCGCGGCCGGACCTAAACTCGCGGCCGCGGTTCCCCGCGATCTGCACATTCCCCATGCGTTTCGTGAGGCACTGCAGGCAATCATCTTTTTTGCCGGCCAGGTGCTGATCAATAATTGCGACATCGTGCTGGTGAAGCACTTCTTTCCTTCGACTGTGGCGGGACTGTACGCTGCCGTGGCATTAGTGGGTCGGGTCATTTTTGCCTTTTCCTCCGCGGTGGTGAATACCATGTTTCCACTTGTTGCGGGCACTCGCGACGAGGAGAGAAAAGGTCACAGGGTTTTGCTGACTTCACTCCTGCTGGTGTTGGGAATCGGTTCGGCGTTGGCTCTCGGTCTTCGCCTGGCGCCCGCTGGGATTTGGACAACGTTCTTTGGCCCGCAGTTCGAAATAGCTGGGAAACACGGCCTACCCTATCTACTGGCGTTGTACGCTGCAACAACGGTCGTTTACTCGCTTAGCGTTGTGATCATTGCATACGAGATGTCATACAAAATCGCCAATACGAGTTGGGTGCAATTGGCCTTCAGTGGCGCTGTCGTCGTGGGCATTTGCAGGTTTCATTCGTCTCTGCAACAGGTCATTTTGATACAGCTTGGGCTGATGGTGGTTCTCCTCGTCGTTGTCGCAGTGCCGTTCCTGATTCACTCCACGGCCAGCGCAAAGGATGGGCACGAGGCAACGTCTCCGAAGACGATCAGGTTGATTCGGCGGGTTTCAGAGGACGAGGTCATCGCAGAATTTCTAAGGACCGATTTCAGCAATTCCGCATTCGACGAGTACCACGAAACCCTGCGCGGGCTGGTGCTGACACCGCACCTCGACGATGCTGGCGAGAATGCAAAGAGACGTGCCCTGTTGTTTATTCGGCATTTTTCGTTGTGGAAAGAACTGCCGGGGGGGACCGAATGGTTCGAGGCCGAAATTGCGACGGCAGACTTAGCCCAGATTCGAGTCTTTCCAAGGGCACAATGGCGGAAACTCGCGCGGGGAAATTTTGGCATCACGGCAATTGCCGAACGCCTCCGCACATTTCGCAGCCATGATGAAGCCGGAAAAGCATTCCTATCGAAGATAGAAGCTCTGAGCGCTGGACTCCGACAGCATGCCGACCCGGGCGCTGTGCTCCTCATCGGTCTGAACGAAAGCGAACCACTTACGATCCTGGATGGAAATCACCGTCTCGTGGCGGCAATTCTCACATCGCCGGAGACCGTATCGAAGTTTCGGTTCTTGTGCGGACTATCGCCCAGGATGACGGAGTGTTGCTGGTACCGCACGAATGTGGCGACGCTCTTCCGGTATGGGACAAACCTTTTAACCCACGTTGTGCACGATCCCGAGGCCGAACTCGCGCGGCTTTTGTAAAGCCAATTTTGACCGAAACTCGTATTTAATCTCTAGCGCAAACCTGTCCGCCCTCTACTGACAAGACAGGATAGACCCCGCGCTGCTGCCACTCTAGATTGTTTAATAGGCCGAATTAGGTGCCTATGCAATTTTTCGCCATACGGACAAAAGAAGATTGTTGGAACCTGGGATCCCGAATATGACAAGTGCAAGACTTATAGAGGTGAAACAACTACCGGAGACTTTGAGTGTTAAGCAAGGGCGTAGTTTCTTTCGCGAAGTAGAGTCTTGCCTGAACGCAGATCGACCTCGTGTGGTGCTCGACTGTTCCAAAGTGCGGCGACTCGACAGCGCCGGAATCCAAGTGTTGTTACGTTGCCTGGAAGAGGCGATGAAGCGGAACGGCGATGTCAAACTTGCGGCAATCCCTCCGGGAGCAGCGGCGATTCTGGAACTCGCGAGGGTAGAACATCTCTTTGAGGCCTTTGAAACCACCGCCGACGCGGTCAACAGCTTCTACCAATTGCCGACAAAGCCGTTCCACCAGGCTCTTCGGCAGGGAAATTCGCCTCTTTCGTCTAGAGTACGCAGTAAAGGTTTTGAAATAGGTCAGTGTGACTCGCGCGAGAAGCCTGCGGCGTCGGGGGTAACGATGAGAACCACGGGGCGTTGGCTGAGGCGACACATCGCTGGCTGCCTTGTGCTGTTATTCGTTGCGCCACTTGCGGCTGCAGTCCCATCACCGCAGCAGGAGGCGAGTCCCAATCAACAGGTCGAAGCCGCATCTTCCGCACAGGCGCGGCCGAGATCTTCCGATAGTGGCACCACTGATGTGCAGGCCCAACCATCCCAGGTTGAAGCTCTTCCCAACAGTCCAGGCGCAGTGCTTTCGCAAGACGAACTGCCCAGTGTGCAACCGCCCTCCCCAAAACCACAAAGTGACGCACAGGCGCCTCTGGGCACAGCAGCGGCGACGTTTGTAAAGACAACGGGTGTGGCGGCTTCCAGACCAGCCGGTGCAGCAATTGCGCCGGCAAAACAGAGGCGAGCGCGCTCCATCCTGATCAAAGTTGGCATCATCGCAGGTGCTGGCGTTGCGGTCGGTACAGTTGTGGCCCTGGCCAGTGCCAGCCCCAGCCGGCCTCACTAGCCCGTTGCCAGCGAGCACTCGGAAAGAAGCTGTTGAAGCATGATTCGGAAAGCCTCTGAACCCCGGCGCCCCAGACTTGTAAGTTTCTCTGGCATTGATGGCGCCGGCAAAAGCACTCAAATCCAAACTCTTCGTGCCCGACTGAACGAGGCCGGTTTCCGCGTCTCGTTGGTTACTTTCTGGGACGACGTTGCGCGGCTCACGCGGGTCCGCGAAGTGACCGGCCACACCCTGTTCAAGGGCGACAAGGGTGTTGGAACGCCGGCGCAGCCGGTAAACCGACGAGACAAAAACGTACGATCTTGGTTTATGACTGCGGTGCGATTCGGCCTTTACTTCGTGGATGCCATCTCGCTTCGCATCGAAGTAGCGAATGCGCTAAGAGCGAATACCGACGTTATCATTTTTGACCGATATCTCTACGACGAACTCGCGAACTTGTCATTGCAGAATCGAATCGAGCGAGCGTATGTTCGACTGTTGCTGCCGTTCGTTCCGCAACCAGATGTCAGCTTCGTCCTGGATGCCGACCCGGTCCAAGCTCGCGCGCGAAAGCCCGAGTATCCACTCGATTTTCTCCACAGAAGCCGCGCGTCATATCTGGCGCTAAGCGAACTCGTGAGCGGGATGACGATCGTCGCTCCGCAACCAGTTCAGGATGTCGAGCGGCAGGTGTCGCAACTAGTACTGAACGCACTGTCCCCCGACGCCCTGCAGTCGTACCCGACGTTCGTTCACACAGTCCCCACAGCGTCGAAGTAGAGCCGGACCCTCGTTACAACCGTGTGCTGCCTTCACTGGTATGTGAAGCTGAAGTTGTCCAGATACGTAGTATTCGCCGACTGCTTGTTGTTTCCATCCATCTGGTAGTTGACTGTGATTCCCCACCAGCCACTAGGTGCAGTGCCCGGTGCGTACTTCTGGTTAATGTTACTCGTCACTCCATTCAGTGTTATCGACTGGAACAGCAGCGAATTGTCAGATTCCCGCTGCGCTTGAATCGTCACATGGTTCCAGGAGTTGTTCACGGGATTACAGGCAACGCCGGTCGGAACCCATTTCGAACTGACGTTATCCCAGATATCCCATTCGTTTCCCCCCACGACGCGGCACTGGTTGCCCCAAATCAATCCCAGCCCGTTGAAGTACATGCTGATGTCGAACTCCAGGACCTGTGTCACTCCGAGGTTCGTTGGGTAAAAGTAGGCATCGTAGGTGAAGTTGTGCAGCGTCGGAAGGAGCGTGTGACCGGAGTCGGGCAGCCCCTGAGTCGACCCCTGGCCGATCAGAGGAATGCTCCACAGAACGTCTGAATAAGGCGTCGTACCGCCGATATTGAACTGCGTCGAATTTCCGCTCATCGCGGGTGATTTGATCCCTTGCGTCATGGACCAGGTCACCCCAGGACAGGGTGCGGAACAAATCGCATAGTATGGAGGCAATTCGCCCCAACTTTTCCATCCGCTGCTAGCCTGCAGTTTGGAGAGTACATTTCCGCCCTGTCCACCCTGCACCGTGATCGCAACGGGAGTGTAGGCTGCTCCGCCACAATAATCCCACTCTTCCACCACGGTGTTGTACGTTCCTGCTGTCAGACTCAAATTGGTATTCAGGCTCGCTCCATTCACTACGTACTGGAGTACGTTATTCACGTAAATCCCCATGGAAGCGACGCCCTTAGAACAGGTGGTCGTGCTCGCGGTTGCAACGTAATTCGTCGGCGAACTCACCTTGCTCTTATTCGCGGGCGAGGTCACCCATACGCCAGTTTGGCTGCTGACGGTGATCGTCAGGGTCGTGTAGGTTGCGCCGCCACAGTAGTCCCACTCTTCCACCACGGTGTTGTGTTTACCCGAACTGACGGGCCAATTCGTGTTCAGGCTCGCGCCATTGACGACATAGACCAGTTGGTTGTCCACATAGATCCCCATGGACGCTACGCCCTTCGAGCAAGTAGTGGTGGTCGCTGTCGCCACGTAAGGCACGGGCGAGCCAACCGTAGCGCCATTATTTGGACTGCTGACACTGACATTGGCGAGCGCGGATGCCGCCAGCATTATAAACATACAGATCGAGACGTAAGAAGTCTTCATGATGACGGGGCCTCCGGCATTTTGTGTCGAACGCGTGCTTGCGGAATCGCAAGTTCTGAGTTGCTGAATAAATGGACTCGGCCCGACGCGAACGGGACATTGCCCCTGTAGTCTTGCTGGACCGACCAGATCGATCCGGAGTTTCAGTGATGTTGCCCAGACAGTAATACAGGGTTCTGGGTACGGTCAACAGGAAATGACTCGGATCTTACTCGGAAGTGCACTGGCCTGCGCGCCCAATCGAGCATGGGGAATTGCTGCATTCCTCGATCCTCGGAATCTTGAAACGATCGAGGGGAGGAGATGCGGACTTTATGCAGGTTAAACGGGGCAAGGGGGCGATTGGAGGGCTTTGCAGATTCGGATCTAACACCAGGCGGGGGGCCACGTTCCTACGATGCGCTCGGGCTATACGATGAGAACGACACTCACCAGGGAGAGCCATCTTGCATGCGTACACTCGCTGATTCGGCCCCTTTTGGGTTGCACTCTTGATCTATTTGTCAGAAGGCGAGTTGATCGCAATCTTGCTCGCCACGCAGCGGGCGCCATCGAAGTCCACGGTCACAGTCGGTCTCCGGACGCTCCGCAAGACCTCCCAGCGGAAAGTCTTGCGGTGGAGAATCACCGTAACGTCTGCTCCGTCACTCTACCAATAGGTCAGACTCAAATTGTCCAGGTACGTCGTGTTTGCCGACTGCTTGTAGTCTCCGTCCATCTGGTAGTTCACGGTAATGCCATACCAGCTGGATGGCACGGTGTAAGGGGCATACGTCTTGTTGATGTTGGCCGTCACACCGTTCAAAGTGATCGACTGATACAGAAGGTCATTGTTCGATTCCCGCTGCAGTTGAAGGGTAAGGTGGTTCCAGCCAGTAGTGAGATTACAAGAAGCGCTGGTTGAAGCCCATTGCTGGGTCACGTTGTCCAGGACATCCCATTCCCCTCCCCCTAAATGGTTGCATTGGGTGCCGAAGAACATGCCGATCCCATCCAAATACATGCTGACATCAAACTCCAACACCTGCGTCACCGCGAGGTTCGTCACATAGAAATCGGTGTCATAGGTAAAGTTATGGAGACTCGGAATCAGCGTGTGATTCAGGTCGGGCAGTCCCTCCGTTGAGAATTGGCCAATCACCGGGTTGTACCAGAGAACGACCCCGTAAGGTGTAGTTCCGCTGGTATTGAATTGGGTTGCATCTCCACTTTCTGACGGCGACTTGATTCCGTACTTCGTTGACCAAGAGAGTCCGGAACAGGGTGAACAGTCAGCATAGGCGGGGGGAAGCTGACCCCAGCTATTCCAGCCTTGATTGGCCTGGATGTTGGAGAGTTTCGTTCCGCCGCTTGTCACCGTGACATTCACCGTGGAATAAGCAGCTCCACCACAATAGTCCCACTCTTCCACTACGGTACTGTGGGACCCTTGGCTCAACGACAGCTGAGTGTTTAGACTCGCTCCCTGCGTGGTATACGTCAGTTTGTTGTCAACGTAGATTCCAGTCGATGCCACGCCCTTCGAACAAGTACTCGTGGTCGACGACGCCACATAATTCACCGGCGAATTCACTTGGGCGTTGTTCGCGGGCGATGTCACATATACGCCACTTTGGCTGCTGACCGTGATCGCCAACGTCGTGTAGGTTGCGCCGCCACAGTAGTCCCACTCTTCCACGACGGTGCTGTAAGAACCTGGGGCGAGGGTCCAATGTGTATTCATGCTCGCTCCGTTCACGACGTAGACCAACTGGTTGTTCACATAGATGCCCATGGACGCTACGCCCTTCGAACAAGTGGACGTAGTCGCAGTCGCCACGTAAGGTACCGGCGAGCCAACGGTAGCGCCATTAGTTGGACTGCTGACCGTCACAGTTGCCAGGGCAGGTGTAGCCAACGCTATGAAAGCAAAGAGAATGCGGGAAACAGTCTTCATGATCGTCAGGGGTCTCCGGAGTATGTTTTTGAACGCGTGCTTGTGGAATCACAAGTTCTGAAAAATTTCCTAATGAGTGGACTAGGCCCGACGCGAACGGGACGTTGCCCCTGTACAGCCTTGCTGGACCGATTCGGATCGATCCGGAGTTCACTGGTGTTGCCCAGACAGTAATACAGGGTTCTGGGTATGGTCAACAAAGAAAGCCTTGACATTCCAATCGGAAGTACATCGTCCCCCTTATGGGAATCGGGCGTGGCAAGGGCGGACTTCTTGAAACGCCGACTTCCAAGACCATTGGAACGGTGCAAAGACAGGGCGTTGCTCAGCTATCCAGGGGAAGCGACGGTTGCGAGCCTTTTGCAGGCTTGGCTGCCGGGCGCGATCAGGCCCGATTTGGAACTTGGTATCGGGCGCCTTTCGTGCCCGGTTCCTAGGCAGCGATTGACGGGTTCGTAATCTGCAGACGCAGAGCAACCTTCGACAAAGATTTGGCAACTAAACGGCACCTCCGCGGAGGTGGGACGATGTCGTTGTGCTCCATGATGTTCTGTCGCGGTAATTTTTAGCACCCTCCTGCTGTCTCTGCGGACTCGCATTTCTTGGAGATTCGACCAATGGCTACTCGTCCTCGTCGGTTGCTTTCGGCCCTCTTTTGCTTTTTTTTCCTCTCGCTCCTGATCGCGAACATGGGATGCCGGGGGCTTGTTTCCAGCAACTCTGCGCCTCCGACGCTCACGTCGGTGTCCGTAGCTCCGTCCAGCGCAAGCATTCTAGTGGGCGCCACGCAGCAGTTCACCGCCACGGCAACCTATAGCAACGGCTCGACGGCCAATGTGACTTCGACGGCCAGCTGGACCAACGCCCCGGCGTCGGTAGCGACGACAAGTTCGAGTGGCCTGGCAACAGGAGTTACTGCGGGCTCGACGATGGTGGCTGCGTCGCTAAGCGGGATCAGCGGAAATGCGTCTCTTGCCGTTGCTGCAACCGCGACACTCGCGTCGATATCAGTGTCGCCGTCCAGCGTAAGCATCGCGGTGGGAGCTACGCAGCAGTTCACGGCTACGGCAACCTATAGCAATGGCTCGACAGCCAATGTGAGTTCGACGGCGAGTTGGACGGACGTGCCTGCGTCAGTAGCGACGACAAGTTCGAGCGGACTGACGACAGGAGTAACCGTGGGCTCGACGATCGTGGCTGCGTCACTAAGCGGGATCAGCGGAAATGCGTCTCTTACCGTGACGGCGACCGTTGGCGGAGGAACGAACGTCGTAATGTGGCATTTCGACGCTCAACGCACCGGGTTGAATGCAAACGAGGGATCACTGTCGCCGGCCAGCGTAACTCCTCAAACTTTTGGCAAACTGTTTTCTTATCTGCTCGACGGCTACCCGTACGCACAGCCGCTGCTGGTGTCGAATCTGACCATCAATGGCAGCGTGCACAATGTGCTATTCGCCGCGACCGAAAACGACAGTGTGTATGCCTTTGACGCCGACAGTTATGGCGGGGGAACTCCGTTGTGGCAGGTTTCGCTGCTGCAATCGGGCGAAACTCCGATGACCGACGGTCCCATTCAGCCTTATCAGGGCATTACGTCAACGCCGGTCATCGATACGTCGTCGAATACGGTGTATGTGGTCTCGGCGCAAACACTCACTTCAACGGGCGCCTCAACTTTCCGCTTGAATGCCCTGGATATCACGACCGGAAAACAAAAGTTCGGTGGGCCGGCAACCATTCAGGCTTCGGTGCCGGGTACAAATTCGACTGCGATAAACGGTGTGGTCCGTCTCGACACATCCTGTATACAACGGGCGGCTCTCCTTCTCGCGAACAGCACGGTCTACATCGGTTTCGGCAGTTGTCATAGCGGATGGCTGCTCGCCTATGGTGCGCAGTCCCTGGCTCAGACTGGCGTCTTCAATGCGGGTCCCAACTCGAACGGCGAGAACGGGTATCCCGGCGTCGGCGGGATCTGGATGGGTGGCGGTGGCCCCGCCGCCGATGATAGCGGCAACATATACGTCACGACGGGAGACGGACCGTGGGACGGGCTGACCGCCTGGGGCAATTCGGTGTTGAAGTTTTCGAACAACGGACTGCTTCACATGCTCGACTACTTCACGGCCGATGATTATCGCTACATGAATTGCAACGACGCGGACTTGGCTGCGGGTGGTTTGTTGCTGATTCCAGGAAGCACCCAGGCGCTCGCGGGTGGAAAGACCGGAAAGCTCTATCTCGTGAACACGACGAATCTTGGCCACGAGCAACCCAACGATGCGGGAGCAACGCAAACCGTGCCCGGTCTCTTGACTGATCTGGGTTTCAGTCCGTATTCGTCGAGTTGCACGGACTCCCCGCAGGACGGCGGAGCAACATGGACCGCTGACGTCAATTCCTATGAAATCTTCGCGACGGCCTCCTACTTCAATGGTTCGGTATACATCGGATTAACTCCGACGGCAGCCGTCATCCCCGTCGGGATCGTACAGTTTCAGTACGCGGGGACACTGACGCCGGGACTGATGAGTGCTCCCGCCATACAGGTAGGCAGCAATGGCACGACGGCTTTCATCTCGGCCAATGGCACTGCGAATGGAATCTTGTGGATTATTGACCACGGTCAACCGATTCAAAACCAAAATCCAATAAATCCAAACGGCGCTGCGCCGACGGCCGCAACCCTGCGTGCCTACGATGCCGGCAATCTGTCCAGTGAACTGTATAACAGTGGAATTAACGCCGCGGATGTGGCGGGATACGGAATCAAGTTCACCTCGCCGATTGTTGCGAATGGGAAAGTCTATATTGGGACCGCTCATGATTTGGCGTCGGTGCCAAATCCCCAGGGTGAGTTGGACGTGTACGGTTCGAAGTAGGAAGTTGGCCCGCTGGCGCGCCGGTTATGGTCGATCTTACTTGTCAGAAGGCGAGTTGATCGCAATCTTGCTGGCTACGTAGCGGGCGCCATCGAAGTCCGCAGTCACAGTCAAGTCCGTCCCTTCGTGGAGTTCATGGCTCATCGGGAAGCGAGCCGAATCAAAGGAAACCTCATAGCGTTTGTCGTCCCGCGGATCGACCAGCACCAACAAGCCAGAGTGCAGGTCAAGGGAAGTGATATTTCCAACGAACACGAATGCGGTTCCCGGAACCGCCAGGATCACAATCTTGCTAGCCACGCCGTGACCCTTGTTGTCGGATTGGAATTTGACCGAGATTAGAGTCCCTGTAGTCAGACCCGGGAAGCCACTGTCCGAGGACGCGGAAGCAGCCTGACCTTGGCGAACAATGGCGGTGCCTGCGGGCACCTGCAGTTTGACCGGTTGACGAGAGAGAACGTCGCGCACGGTCAATTCACGGTCGCCGGGATTGTAGTTGAGCACCTGACCTTGGCACTCGCCTTCCGGCACCGCCGACAGCAGGTGAATGCTGCGCGCAAACAGTGTGGTTCCGTCCAGCACCGTCTCGACCGAGACATGATCGCCGGTACGCAGATCGCGCAACGCGCTTCTTGCGCCGTCACGATAGATCTGAGTACGTTCGTCGAAAAGGACCTTCAGCGTCCGCCCGCCGAACACATTCAGCGTGAACTGATCGCGAACCCGGTCCACCCCACGAATTGCGCCGCCGATTACAGTACTCTTTCCCCGGGGCGTAGGGGGCAATGCGGTCGGACTGCCGAACGCGCTTTCCGGCCTGCTTGCAGCTTGAACACTCTGATCTTGTGCTGGCTTCGAACCGGCGGACGACGCTGATTGAGCAAATGCCACGCTACTAAGAATGGCTACCGCTAGAAGACGACCCATTTCGGACACCCTTTACCTGCTGCCTGAATTCCCGCCGTCTCTTTGATGGTAGGAAATGATCAGCAGTGGTCTCAAAGCTCCTTCCGCAGCCAACAATGTTGCTTTTGGCGGCTAGGCAACGCATTCCCGTCCGGTGCATCCAACCCACGCTCACAAAGGACCAAACATGTTTGGCAAACGAATAACCTTACTGGCGATCGTTGCCGTCGCGGTGGGCTGGGCACCCCGGAATGCCTCGGCGGGTGACCTCAAACTCACGCTCCCCAAGCGAAGCGAACTTACTCTGGTGCAGCGTCTCAATCGCGACGGGGTTGAGGCTCTCCGGAAGCAACAGTACGAGAAGGCAGAAGGATTCTTCTACAAAGCGTATCTTTACGACCCCGGCGACCCCTTCACATTGAACAACCTGGGCTACATTTCTGAACTGCAGGGTCTGCTGGATCGCGCGCAAAAGTTCTACGCTCTGGCGTCGGAACAGGCGAGCGATGCGGTGATCGACCGCACCAACGCGAAGCGCCTGGAAGGAAAGCCGATGCGGGAAGCATTTGGCGGCCTGAACGACGTCCCGATGCAGATCAATCGCATGAATGTCGAGGCGATTCGTCTTTTATCACAAAACCGGACGCCGGAGGCTGATCTCCTCCTGCAACAGGCATTGGCCCTGGATCCGCGGAATACATTCACCTTGAACAACATGGGCGTTGCCAAGGAGTCGCGAGGAGATTACGAACTGGCGCTGACGTACTACACGGCGGCTGCTGATTCACATTCCTCGGAACCAGTCATCGTCACGCTGAACCACGCTTGGAGAGGAAAACCGGTCAGCGAGATGGCTGCGGATAGCGCAAAAAAGCTGAGAGAACGCACGCAAAATGCAGCCACCGACCAGGCGCAAGCTGCCTTGCTCGCGGTGCGCGGAGTTTCAGCGACGAATCGAAATAATTGGCCTGCTGCGAAGCAGGACTTCCTTCGGGCTTACTCTCTTGACCCAAACAGCGCATTTTCAATCAACAACATCGGTTATCTGGCGGAAAGGGACGGCGACCTCGAGACCGCGCAGTTCTTCTACGCACGAGCGCGAAAGGCCGAGCACGCCAACGACCGGGTTGGACTAGCGACCCAGCGCTCCGCCGAAGGGAAGCACCTCTCTGCAGTCATCACCGATAGCGGGCAGCAAGTTGGCGACAAGATCGTTTTGGAAAACCAGGCAAGACAACGGCACTCCGGTCCGATCGAACTGAAACACCGCGACAACACGCCTGTCATGGAAACGACGGTGCCCCCAAAAGAGCCGCTATCGTCCGCTTCCCCGTCACCCCTCTCCAAACCAGCGGGGTCGCAGGCGCCCCAATAACAACCGATGCATTCTGGCCAATATGAATAAGACATCCTCTCCCTTCGGTTCGAGCAAGTCTCTGATCGTTCTTTCGCGGCTTCTGTTGCCGCCGAGCCGAGGCGACGCAAGCCTTCCGCCCACGGCTGCCGAGCTGGATTTGGGCGTTGCGGAAATCAGCCGGGAAGAATTCGAAGATATGCTCAAACTCGCCAGCTCCCATCATGTGGTCATGCGCGGGCTCGATGCCTTTCTCCAGATCATGCGCCAGGCCGGGGACGACAGCCGTGCGGCGTGGGCTGCAACCGCGCTTGCTGCCGAGGGCGCGCGGATCGAAAACGCGATGTCGTTCTTGCAGAGAGTTTGCGCCGCGTTCCACGCAGAAGGGTACGACATCACGGTAATCAAATCGCTCGATCACTGGCCCGATCTGGGCAGCGACTTGGATCTGTACACGAATGCGGCCCCGACGGATGTACTCCAACTGATGACGCGGAGTTTCGCAGCACAACTCGCACCGCGCAGCTGGGGAGATCGCCTGGCACGCAAATGGAACTTCGTCATCCCCGGATTACCCGAGGCGGTTGAGATCCACATGGGCCGCTTGGGGCAAACCGGAGAACAGGTTGGAATCGCCGAGTCCTTGGCCAGCCGTGCCAGGCTCGCTCCTTTTGGAAGCCACATGTTCCGCGTGCCAGCTGCCGAAGACCGTCTCATGATCTCAACCATGCAACGGATGTACCGCCATTTCTATTTTCGGTTGTGCGATATCGTGGACACGGGCAGGCTGTCGGAGACGGACACCATTGATTACGAAGACCTGCGATTCTCGGCCAAGGTTGCCGGAATCTGGAAAGGTGTCGCGAGTTATCTGGCGATTGTGTCGGACTACCTGACTCATTACCGCGGTAGAGGTCTCGATCTCCCGCCATTCGTAAGGGTTTCAGCGCGGTTTGGCGGCGATGAACTACGCTTCATCCGCGGTTTCTTACGTATCCCAATTATGCCGCAGTCTGCCAAGCTGTACGGCTCACAACTCACCACTCTGCTGCTCCATCGGGAATTGAGGAACAGCGTCCGACTTAGCTTGTTGCCGTGCCTGGCCACCGCGGCCGCTGTGGGGCAAAAGATTACGGGAAGCGATAAGGGAATCTGGTAGCTCCACGGTCCAGCAATCTAGCGATCTGAACCAACACTGAAAGTTGGTAGGTGCGTTCCCGCTTTCTAGCCCTGCCAAATGTGGTGACCGCAAGCGCAGGGCACACTGTCCGTGGGTTTTTGCTTCGTTAACTGCTGCTTGCAGATCGGGCAAGGCTTCGTCATCGTGTACATCATAATTCTCACTCCTCGGCTAGTGGACGCCGCACTTCCGCGCGTCCAACTAGCAACGATTACAAAATACATACGCTGAGCCGTTATCGGTTGTCTGGATTATTGTGGCGCCAGCTCCAGTAGTTGGTCTGTTGCTGGGTGTTCAACTCAACGAAGGCATGCTTTTGGTGGTGTTCGGTCTGGTACCGCTGGTATGAGCGATCTTCGTTGGAGTCCCAAGTGTGATAGTCCTTGTGGCCCTTGTCGTAATAGCGCTTGTGGTTCTCGCCTTGCTTGTTTTCTTCTTTCCGGTCGTCTTGTGGGCGAGCAGCCGCCATCATGGCAACTGGTGCAGCAAGGACGCCAGTCAGAAGAAGGGAACTGAGAAATCGGTAGGTACGTTGCAAGTGGTTCTCCTTAGCGCGAGATTCAGATCCACGAACCCCACTCCCATTACTTTCTACCTTTGGCGCTCAAGTGTCTGATCAATACGGCTCAACTCGCTGAGGAGAATTCGGAACCGGAAGGCTGCGGGAAACGAAAGGCCTTCGGGGGCCAATGTTTGCGTTCAGGCTTCCTGAACTGTGACCGCCAACCAGCAGCCGCCGGTTGGAGCAGACTCAGTGGACAGCCTCGCCCGCGTAATACCCACTTCGAGTGCGAACGGTCAGCTTGCGATGGCCGAGTGCCTGCGCTCGCACCTCGATAGCGCGGTATCCACCATTCTTGCTGTGGTCGGTTGGCTTGTAACCGATTGTGTACTGACTGTGAATGTCGCGCGCCACGACCCGCGTGATGTCGTCAACTTCGTCCAGGCGTTTTGGAAAAAAAGCAACTCCGCCCGTGACCTCGGCCAGACTCTGCAGAGCTCCGGTGTCCGACTTCTGAAGTTCGTCGCCAAGAAGCCCAATGGCATAGAGCGTCGGTCCGTTCTGCTGCTGCACGCGGCGCATCGCCTCCTGGAGCGTTTCCTGACTGGCATTGTCCCGGCCATCTGTGATCACCAGCAGAACCTTCCGCTGCACTCGGGTGTTGTTTTGCAGATGGACTGCGGAAGCCACGATGGCGTCATAGAGCGCCGTGCTACCTTGCGCGGAGACCTTCTGCAGCGCCCCCTGGAGCAGGTCGATATCCGACGTGAAATCCTGGTCGAGATAGGAATCCTGACTGAAGTTGACCACAAAGGTCTCATCCTTCGAATTGCTGGCCCGAATCAGATTGAGCACTGCCTGATTCACCTTGTCTCGCTTTTCGCGCATGGAGCCGGAGTTGTCGATCACGATACCCATTGCCACCGGAACATCTTCCCGGTGAAAGGATGTCGTCGCCTGTGGCACTCCATTTTCATAGGCTGTGAATGCCGGCCGGTCGAGATTGGTAACCAGGTGCCGCTGCTCATCGACAACGGTAGCGTGCAAAATCACTTCCCGCACTTGCGTCTTGAACACGAAGACGGAGCTTTGATCAACTCCGGCCGACTGCTCCTGCATCGTCGCGCCATTGTTTGGAGGTGCAGGCTCGGTGTTGGATGCTGGAGCGGTTTGCGCGGCGACGGTCGCGACGGGAGAAGCCGGAATCGAAGAGGAATCTTGACCCTTGAGTTCAACGGTTGCCAGAGTGAGGAAGAAGCCCATGCAGACCAGCGTCAAGCCGCAGCACTGCAGGAACCTCAAGGTTACGGGAACCCGCTCGTCGCTGCTGTCGTTGTACTCGTTATCGTTCGTCATTGAAGTCATTGGCGTGCATGTCCCGCGACAAATTAAGGCAACTGATTCACATAGCAGGCGCCGTTTGTGGCTTGCTTAGGCGGGCTCGGAGGAGTCATCCAAGCCGGATTGCTGAAATCAAAGAATTCCGTCATGTCGATTTGGGCGGCGTCCCGCTTGGTCAGCGCCGGCACGTTGAAGCGGGTTTCAATGAGTTTCAGAATCGCAGTCGTATCGGCCACCGAGTGCGAGACGTAGTTCTTCTTGGTGTACGGTGAGACAACGATTAGCGGAACGCGATAGCCGGTGTATACGAAATCACAAGTGGGCCCGGACGTTACCGTGCACACATCCTCTGGAAGCAAATCCACTGGCTGAATGCCATCCGGACTTACAGCCGGCTGGGGTGAAACGTGGTCATAAAGGCCTCCAAATTCGTCGAAGGTGAGAATAAACGCCGAGTCTTTCCAGGAAGTGCTGGTCATCAGCCCATTGATGAGCGAGGAGACATAATTGGCCCCCAGTTGGATATCGCTCGGCGCCGAATCATCGTTTGTTGGATGCTCATCGAAACCAGCGTCGGAGGCTGGCTCCATCAGAGCGACTTGCGGCAAGGTTCCATTCTGCAAGTCGGTGAAATATTGAGATATGGGCGCGATGTTCTGAGGATACTGGGATGGAATTGTCTGGCCCCATTGGAACTCCTGTACGGAGCTCAGTGTGACCAGGCATGCAGGATCGTAGGGAGGGCCGGGGCAAGCGCTCCCCTGAGGATTCACATAGATCTTCCAACTAACCCCCGCGGTTTGTAGCTCCTGAAAGATGGTTGGTGCCGTCATTGGCGCCGTGTCTGCACTGTCAGTGTTCATCGGATACGCATATCCCTGAGATGTGGCCGCGAGAAGACTCGCGCGGTTCGGCGGGGTGCGCGCCATTACAGGGTGAAACCAGCGGTCCGAGGTCGCGAAATTCGAAGCCATAAAATAGTAGTAGTTGAGGTCGCCACCATCGTAGTATCCAATCGCTCGGATGCCATTGACGTCGTTGAACGGCGGCACCAGGGCTCTGGAGTCATGCCCTGCGGACCAGACAAACCCGTTCAAAGTGGCAGGATACAGACCAACCTGGTCGTTGAAATTCCAGTCCACGTGGGCCTCATTCCAGGAAGGGCTCGGGTTTTCGATGCACTGAGTGATCAGATGATACGAAGTGATCAGATTATTGGCATCAAAGACGCAATCACTTGGCGGAGGCGCGCTGGGGTCGCACCCCGGAATGGTCGGGGCTGGCCCCTTCAGCGGCGCTGCGCCTGAACTTGGATTGAACTGGGGTAGTCCGTCAAACGATTGGTCCGGATAGCCGTTCTGGGCCCAGTATCCTCGTAGTGCGCCAAAGTAGTGATCGAAAGAGCGGTTCTCCTGCGCCAGGAAAATGATGTGATTGAGAGCGGCGATATTTTGGACCGTGTTGAAAGTTGCAGTGACCTGCTGGCTTGCACTGAGCGTAAGTGTGCAGGTTGGATTGCTGCCGCTACAGCCGCCCCCCGTCCACCCGGCAAGAGATGAGCCCGCGGCGGCGGTCCCATTGAGAGTTATCTGGGTTCCGCTCGCAAAGCTCGCGGTGCAGGTGGGGGCGCAATTGATTCCGGCAGGGGTGCTTGCGATCGTGCCCGTGCCAGTTCCCGATTCGCTCACGGTCAGCACGGCTGTGCTCTGGATGGTGTTGAAGCTTGCGGTAACTTGCTGGCTCGCGCTGAGCATCAATGTGCAAGTTGAGTTGCTGCCGCTGCAACTCCCTGTCCATCCGGTGAAAGATGAGTTCGCTGCGGCGGTCTCCGTCAGCATCACCTGGGTCCCGTTCGCGAAGCTAGCGCTGCATGCTGTTCCGCAATTGATGCCCGCGGGATTGCTGCTGATCGTCCCACCGCCAGCGCCGGTGGCCTGGACGCTAAGCTCAAAGGGACCGGTGTGAGTTCCGGAGCCTCCGCTCGACCCTCCCCCACAACTGCAAAGCAGCAGGGTGATCGAACTCAAACAGCAAGCGACGATACGGTCTCTCATCCTGAACATAAGGGTGGCGCTCTTTTTGTCTACCGGACGCGGTTTCGATGGTGATAGTAGAGACCGGGTTGCTTGATCAGGGTGGGGAAGTTGGTGATTTCCCAAATGTAGTCGGGACGGCGGGCGCTAGTGTCCCCGCACTCTTCGCGCATCGTCATTGCTGTCGCGTGCCTGTGTCTACCACCCAACCATGACTGAACGCGATGGCTAATTGGCGCAGAGCGCGAGAACGTTCGACGGGTGGCACAGTTACGAGGTTAATTGCCGAAGGTGGCCACACTCGAACCCGCCTTCCACCATCGTATTGTTCTTGTCGATTTTGATCTTCCTGGCCTGACCCAGGTCGGAGATCTGCACGCATGAGAGGTCGAGGCCTGCAGTGATGGCCTTGCCACCGGTGATCAGGGCTATGCGCTGCAACAGGGTCTTGCGCTGATCCCCGACGCCAGGCGCCCTGACAGCCGCGACTTGCAGGGGGCCACGGATCTTGCTCACAACGAGAGTAGCCAGCGCCTCGCCTTCAACATCCTCTGCGATTATGAGCAGAGGCTTGCCACTCCCGGTGATTTGCTCGAGGAGTGGGAGCAAGTCCTTCTTGTGGGTAATTTTCTTTTCGTGAATGAGAACGTACGCGTCTTCCCAGGCAACTTCCATGTGCTCGGGGTCGGTGACAAAGTAAGGCGAGAGATATCCGCGGTCGAATTGCATGCCGCCAACCGGGGTGTCGCTGGTCGTGCTGCGCGAAATCCCGTTCCCGTCGGGGATCAGGGTTGCTTCTTCCACGCTGGCCCAGATGCGTTCGTCTACCGTCGCTAGTTTCGCAGTCATTGGTGCCGGACCTCATCAGCCGTTCTTCACGGCATGCTTTCCATGGATTCTTAAGATCTCTGGGTGCCTTTCCGACAGATGCTTCCTGTGAATCTCCCGCTCACTATCGACGTGCCCGGAGGCTGGAGAGCGGAGGCCTCATGGCGCGTTCTTTGTCGGGCCGTTCGCCAGGCTCGGCAGGTGGTTCGAGACTCTTCGTGACGCGGCCGCTTGCATTCTCGACCGGCGAAGTTGCGCTTACAGCGTCGTCATCGTGCAGAATAACGTTGAGGAGCGAGCTGTGGACATGTAGGTTGTCTCCAACGTCGTAGTTGATAAACCCGAACTTCCTGAATCGGTTCATGAAGAAGCTGACCCGCGAACGGGTTGTCCCGACCATTTCCGCCAGAGTCTCCTGACTCAGCCTCGGCACCGACATTTCGGAGACTCCTTTTTGCCCGAATTGCGCCATCAGCAAAAGAACTCTCGCCAGTCGCTTTTCGCTGGAGTTGAAAAGCTGATCGACCAAATCATCCTGATATCGGATGTTCCGCTTCAGCAGATATTTGACAAACACGGCCGACAATTTTGGCTCCAGGCTCAGAGTATGCATCATCGCCTTCTTCTCAACATGCAGAAGAACGCAGTCCGTCACAGCAATCGCAGACGACATGCGCGTGAGCTGACCCGCAAGACCGCCCTCTCCAAAGAAATCACCTTCGCTCAAAATGCCAAGCGTTGCCTCTTTTCCGGCTTCCGACACAACCGTGAGCCGGACCTTCCCCTTTTTGACAAAAAACAGCCCGTCCGTTGGATCCCCCTGAGCAAAGATCGAATCTTTCTTTTGAAAAGACTGCATATCTCTGCCCTTACCGATGGTTGAAAGAAAGGCGTGGGGATTGAAATCGATTTTTCTTTGCGCGTTTGTACTTCGCTTAACCAAAGGGGCGACCTTAATATGGAAATCCTACCACTTTCAATTATGAGAGAAGGGGATAGATCTGGCTGGTCACTACTGCTCACAAGAGATTGATTTCCACCAGACTCATTTGCAGCGAACTGGCGCGGCGCAGTCCGTGAGTAGAAAACAGCGAAGTGAGCGATTCCCTCACATCCATCACCGTAACCACGGGCGTGAATGTGGAAGGCAGGGTGCTGGCGCGGAATGGCGCGGTCACCTTGGATACCGATGTAATTACCAGCTACTTGCCCGTGAGGCGGTGGTTCAGCCAAGTGCGAATGGGCGGGCTCCACATCTCGAGGAACCCGCCAACCGCGACAACCGTATGCAAGAACAGGAAACAGTCGAAGACGGAGAAGAGCGTCAGTAGGCACAAGTCACGCAGGCCGCTTCTTGCCTGCCGCCTTCTCCTTGCGTGATGCGCAGAGACATCGCGAAGCTGGCAGTCGACAGGACTCAATTTCAGGGGATGAGCAATTTTGAACAGACGACGAGTACGCCAGGGTTGTAAATTTCCCCTCCAGAAAGAGATGTGAAGGAATGACGCGGCCGCAAAGGTCGTGTTTCCTCTGATGGCGCGGCCGGGCCCTCACAATGATCCACTCCCCCCGTCCGCCGCGCCGTCTCTCGTTCCTCTGATCGCGCCGACCGAGTGGCCACGCACGTCCGAAGTCTCGTGCTTAGAAGAGCTTGAATTCGACTTCAATGCTAATTTGCACGCTCACAGGCTTCCCATCCTTCAGAGAAGGATCAAAACGCCACTGCCTCACAGCCTCTATCGCCTTTGCATCCAGCCCGAACCCAAGCCCGTGGACGACACGAATGTCTCGCGGTTGTCCAGTTGCGTCGACGATCAAGAACAGCGTGCACGTGCCCTGCGTCTTCGCCCTGCGGGCTTCCTCTGTGTACTCAGGATCAGGCGTCAACACAGGTTGCGGGGCCGATATTCCGCCACCGACCTTAAACACGCCTCCACCGATTCCGCCACCGCTCCCGGCACCGACACCTGCGCCGTGTCCAACTCCTACACCGCCGCCAGAACCGGATCCAATCCCGCCGCCGGAACCCGATCCATTGGAAGGCGGGGCACCGGGCAGAGCGGTAGCGGATGGATTACCCAGGTTGGGCATGTGATTTTCGGCAAGGTGCACTTGGGGCGGCACAATGACTGTCGGTTCTACCGTCAGCTTGGGATTCGGGTTGCGAAGCACAATCTGCGGCGGAGTGATCTGCACCATCGCGAACTTGGGGAGTCTCCCTCTCGGCGCGGGCAGAGGATCACGATCCCCACCGCCTCCACCACCACCGACCACTTTGCTGGACGTCCGAAGTATGTAGGAGTCAGGGGAAGGTGCAACGAGGAGTACGACCTCTCGCTGCTTGGCTTGTACGACGACCTGATGTCCGATGGCAGCGCCCGCAAGGATGAGGCCTAACAGCACAACGTGAACAATCCCTGATCCAACCAAGCCATTTGCCCGGTAGTTGTTGAATTGACCCCAGACTTCTCCCGGCGCGAAGGATGTTACTGATCGCAACTGTGACCCCTTTACTGGCACTGACAATCGCCGGTCACGCCCGCGACCGAGGTTGAGGAACACACTCGGGCGCTCGGTCGAGAACTCAGCAAAATGAAGCATGACAGATCGGGAGGGACAAGTCTGAGCAAGATCGCTCACACGAGGAAATGCGGTGGCCGGAAAACCAGGGTGATTGCAGAAGAGGACTTTACGCAGCTTCCCCGCCATGCTGGCGGCGCCGGTTCGAACCTAGTGAGTGGGCATGCACCCGTTCGATGATTGGCACCAGGCGGTCCGGCAGCTCACTCTTTATCACATATTCATCCACCAGCCAAAGGATCCGCTCTGGCATCTCCGAGTACGCTGAAAGCAGTATGATCGGCAGGCTGGGAAACCGTTGCTTGATATGGCACGCCACGGCTTCTGCGTCTATGCCTTCCTGCTTGTACTCCAGCAGAACTGCGGCCACTGGAGCGTCCTCCAACACCTTCATCGCAGCGTGGCTGCTCGATGCGATCTTGACCCGATAACCATGAGTGCAGAAATATCTTTCTGACTCTACAAATGGGATTTTGGCTAGAGCCTTTCTCTTCGGGTATTTGCCCGCACGGGACGGGAGCAACTGGAGCCTCAAGAAGATCGAGAGGGTTTGAAACTATTGGAGAGAAAAAAACATTCGGAATCGATTTGTGGTTGTCGCAGTTGCAGGTCGAACTGAACGAGGACTTAGGGTCGCGAGCCCGCGATTCTTGCCGCCGTCTGTCCCAATAAGCGAATCAGTGTTCGACGATCTTGGGGCGTGAAAACAGTGCGGCGGACGCAAGGCAAACCTATCGCCTTTCGCCCGACCGCACACAGCAACTTGTCAGTTAAGGGTACGGCGCCCAACGTCCGCGCGGGCGTTCACTGTGACGGGAAGGGCAGCATAGTCCGATGTTGCGCGCGGACGACTCCGCTCCTCTCCCGGGCTGGGGAACTGCAGAACAGATGCAGAGTGTACGTGGATGATCTCATTTCTCACCGCATACAGTACCAGTTCGGCGATCGAGTGAAGTTTCAGCTTCCGCATGATATTGCTGCGATGCGTTTCTGCCGTCGCCAATGTCACGTTCAGGATCGTGGCGACTTCTTTGGAGGCTTTGCCCTCACTCACGAGTTGGACAACTTCGCGCTCTCGGGGCGATAGCTTGGGCACTCTCGCTGCATCTGGATCAACGCGGTGCCGCTTATAGCCGTCCATAATCAGATCTGACACTCGCGGGCTGAAGATGCTCTTACACCGTTGCATAGCCTCCACTGCGGTCGTGAGATCTTCTGTCCCGTCGGACTTGAAAACCCAACCGCGAACTCCCGCTTCCAGGCAATCGCGGATCGCTTGCTCGGAGTCCACGGAGGTGAGGACGAGGATGGCTTGCGCGGGATTGTGTTTCAGGATTTGCCGCGCTGTGTCCACGCCATTCAGTATGGGCAGGCAAATATCCAGAATCAGGAGATCGGGTTTCAATTCCCGGCACTTGTCTACCGCATCCCTTCCGTCCACGGCTTCTCCACAGACCTGCCAGCCTTCGTGAGATCCAATCAGCGAGGACAAACCGTACCGGAATATTGGATGATCGTCAGCCACCAAAACTCGAAATGCACTCATAGAACCTCCCCATACTCACGCTAACTTATCAACATCGATGGGATACTGTCTGAGCAGTATTGCTCACGGCGCCCCACAGCCAGGCACCGTGGATGAGCCGGTTGGCAAGCGTCAGGATCTAGAGCGGAGCCGGTGGCGTGGAAGTCAGGGCCGTGACAATTAATAAAATCGCGAACAATACGGCGATTCCATAAGACCACATTTCAGTAAGGAGGCAAGCGCTGGTGACAAACAGGGAGGTTCGAGCCAACGCCTACCTTCCACCCCTCGCGTTGGGGCAGACCTAAGGAATAAATGAGTAGTGCCTGCGTGGTCTATCGTGCGCAGTGTGTATTTGCCCGGCAGCGTTCCACTATGTTTTTCCGGGGCGATTCTCGATCCTCATTCGCAGCCATGCAATGGTGGGGAAGCACAACACGATCAGGGAATCAGACAAAGATTCACGAAAAGAGATAGGGGCTCTCTCCGCAAACGAGAGTTCACTTCTGGCGGAGAAATGATTTTGCTGTCATGCCGGCGGTACAGCAACAATTGGATTCTCATACTGACTGCACTGGATAGACCATTCCCGCATTCCGCCTCTACTCTCAAGCATGAATCACACAGACCTCACTTCGTTATGTCAGATACATGTTGGACCGCCTCAAGGGAGACCGTCATGAACAGCGTCTCTGCGATTACCGGCACGGCTCCTCTGGGTACGGATTTGATCAAGCGGGCACAGCAAGGAGATGTGGATGCATTTGGCGCGCTGTTTCAGGCGCACAGGTCGCGGATTTACTCCGTATGCCTTCGCATGACCAGCAACGGAGCGGAAGCGGAGGATCTCACCCAAGACACGTTTTTGCAGGTGTTTCGCAAAATCAACAAATTTCGTGGAGACTCAGCTTTTTCGACGTGGGTTCACCGAATTGCGGTCAATACCGTACTGATGCATTTTCGCAAGAATTCGCTGAATCAGGTTTCACTGGACGAACCGCAGAGCGACCGGAACGGCGCCAAGATCCGGCGCGAGTACGGAATTAGAGATAAGGATCTGGCAGGCTGTATCGACCGCGTCGCATTGGCGCGTGCCATGGAACGGCTTCCTGCCGGATACAGGACAATCTTCCTGCTGCACGAAGTGGAGGGCTATGAGCACCAGGAAATCGCGGAGATGCTCAGTTGCTCAGTGGGCAATTCGAAGTCCCAACTGTACAAGGCGAGACTGCGATTTCGTGAGCTATTGGCGCCAACGTTTGAGGCGCGGTTGGCAACCAGAGATGGCTTGTCGGGCGCGAAGAGACGCTCAAAACCAAAGCTTGGGAATTGGGCTCTGCGAATTGGCGCCAATGTGGTAATGCGGCCATCTCCCGTGAGCCAACTGCGAGCACAAACTCTGTGACTGTCGCAAGCCCGCAAAACTGAGTAGTTTGAAGCCGCAGAAAATAGAACAAGACATGGTCAGGCCCGGTGACGGGCTTGGCCATTTTCATTCCTCCCTCTTATTCGACCCGCATTGCAAATGCTCCGACCGTATACGCATCCCATTGCCTGGTATGTTTAGGTCGCAGGGCGGCCATGCGAGCAAGCAATGGCAAGTCCTGCTTCAGAACAAGCCGACGCTGACGGGTGTGAATGGAGCTTTGTCACCCGGTGACACGGGCTCACGGTCCCAGGTTTGCGGGCGTGCACGAGGTCGTTGAAGCGACCGGCTTCGGTGGCGAGGGCGGCGTAGCCCATGGCACCGCATTGAAATCGAAAAAGTCCAGCAGATCGGGCTGAGCGGCATCGCGCGGAGTGAGGTGCGCGGTGCCGCCGATAAATCGGTTCTCCACGAACTTGATCACTGCTGTGTGATCCATGGGCGTGTGCGAGACGTAATGCCGCCGCGTGAAAGGCGAGACGATCATATTCGGCAAGCGGAAGCCAAGTTGTGCCGCAAACCCCTGGACAGCCGCGGCATCACCCGGTTGAGCGCCGGGGTCGGTCTGCATCAGATCGCAATGCAGCGTGGCTATACCGCCGGTTGGCACGCACGGAAAGAAGCTATCCGCGTTGACCGCGATCTGCGCGATATCCGGAATCGCTCCCAGCGCAGCATCGCTGTTGTCGTTCGAGTGGCCGGGCACGGGAGGCACATGATCGTAGGGGCCGCCGCCTTCATCGTAGCTGAGAAAAAAGACCGAATCCTTCCATGAACGGCTGGCCATGAAAGAATTCAGAGTGTTTGCCACCTGTGTCTGACCGGCCAAAATCGATTGCCCCGACCCAGGATGCTCGTCGTTCTTGCCGTACCCTGCTTCAATGAAGGCAAAACTGGGCAGTGTGCCCGTGCTCAAATCGCTGAGGAACTGGTCTAGTGGAGCAATGTGGTTCGGATCAATGCAGAATGAGTTCGTCGTATCGCCCACCACGCTGGATGCCTGCGTAGTTCCGGTACACGCCGCACCAGTTGGATTTTCGTACATGAATCGGTACGAGTAAGTTAAGGAAGCGAAGGTGGTTGCTGGATAGTAGGCGCTCGCCGAGCCCGAGCATTCATCATCATTGAGGCAAAAGCCGTCGGTGACGGTGTAGTACACCTTCCACGATACCTTCGCTTGGTCAAGTTCCTCGAAAATGGTGGGAATATTGAGCTGGCTAAGGTGATCGTCGTTGCCCGGGTCCCTGACCAGACCCTGCGTCGTACCGCCCGTGAAGGTTGCGATGCGGTTGGAAATGCTCTTGCTCGCGACCGGCGAGAACCAACGATCAGACAATGCGAACTGCGAAGCCATGTAATAGTAATAGTTCAGGAAGCCCTGGTCGTAGTATCCCATCGCGCGCCGTCCGGTCAGATCGGTGAAATTCCCCGAACAATTGCGGGAAGCGACACAATTGTTCGCGAAGCCTTCAGCGGTGTGAACGAAGCCATCCATCAGGATTGGACGGGAAGTGAGGAAATCGAAGCGATTGACGTCGCCGTAGCTTTCCAGCCAGGCTGAGGTCTCATCGTCGATGCAGGTGGACGTGAACTTGAAAAGCGGATAGACGTCGCCTTCATCGTCGATGTTGCTGATCATACTCAGCTTATCGTCAATGCCATCCACTTCATAGTCTTTCCCGTCGTCTCCGATATTCCAACCCTGAGCCTGACGATAAGGGTTCAGCATGCCGAAGTAGGTGTCGAAGGTGCGGTTCTCCTGCTCCATGAAGATGACGTGGTTGATGGAATTGACACCTCCACCTCCTGAACTTACCGTCACCGTCGCGCTGGCGGTTGCGGTCAGATTGTTTGCTCCCGTTGCAGTCGCCGAGTAAATTGTGGTGGTGGTCGGATTAGCGATCTGCGCTCCTCCGCTCGTCCCCAGCGGATAGCTGTTCGAATCCACATTGTCGGTAATCACTACGCTGCTCGAATTCGTGGCGACGACCGTCAGGGTGCTGGACTGCCCGGCAGTGATCGACGTGGGATTCGCACTCATGGTGACGGTGGGTGTAGCGACCAGCGCCACCGTGACCGTAGCCTGCGCAGTGGCCGTGGCGGTCCCGCTTCCATGGACTGTGATGATGTAGGTGGTGGTCTGAGTGGGAATCACGGTTGTGCTCCCGGCCGGTGCGACTGTTCCAATACCGTTGTTAATCGTGGCGGATTCAGCGTTGTTCGACGTCCAAGTTAAGGTCGTGCTCAACCCAGCCGTAACCGTGGTGGGCAACGCAGCCAACGCGACTGTCGGCACAGGCGTGACGGGTGGCGTAGCTGCCGAGGATCCGCACCCGCTCAACAAACCCGTAGCCAAACTCAAAATAAGGAATATCAAAAATAGATGGACGTTACGCTCTCGATGGCTTTTCATTGCGCAACTTAGGTGCTGAAAGGTCCTTGCACGTTGTCCGTCGTGACATGCATCACAGAACAGAGTGACATGCATCACAAGGTACGCACGGAAAGCGGCGCTCGGCCTCTGGGACTACTCCGAGGTCTCTAAAATTCTCACCGTGCTTCAGGGTGTGATGGCAATTACTCGCAGAGGACTGCCGGAGCCGCCCACGATTTTCAGTGGCGCGGCGATGACGATGGCACCGGTTGGCGGCAGCTGATCAAGGTTGGACAGACTTGCGAGCCCGAACTTGCCGCTGCCGTGCATGAGGTAGTGGTTCGGGAAGGGTGGATCAAAAGTGGCGGCCTGACCGGCATCGGTGCCGACCGTCTCCACGCCGACACCCAGTACATCCCGCTCCTCGGCGAGGAGGGCAGAGCTCTCCTTGGCTAATCCGGGAGTGTGGGATCCATTCTCCTTCAGGTTGATGTATTCCTTGGGGTCTGTCCGCTTCGACCAGTCCGTACGCAAGAGAACCCATGCGCCTGCCGGAATAAGGCCGTGCTGTTCTTCCCAGTGGCGGATGCGCTCAGGCGTGAGCAGAAAGTCTGGATTTCTTGCCACATCTGAGCTGATGTCGATTACACAGGCTGGTCCCACGAATTTCTTCGGCGGGATGCGATCCACGGTGTTGTCCGGAAGGTCTTTCCCCGAGACCCAGTGGACCGGCGCATCGAAATGGGTGCCAGTGTGCTCGCCGGTTTCGAACCCATTCCAGTACCAGGCAGGACCGCGCTCATCGTACCGCGACAGCTCCCAGATTTTGAAAGCAGGCGTGTTGTTCCACTGCGACGGCAGCGGCAGCAGCGGCGTCTGCGGAGTTAAGGGCTGGGTCAAATCCACGACCCGCAGCCGTCCGGCGGTAAGTTCCTCGAGTAGTGTGGCCAAGACGAGAGACATTTGGGCTCCTCAAGAATGTTTTCGTCCGACGGTCCATGTCCGCTTGAGCGCAGCCCGACTGGCGTCGCATTAGCTTGTTTTCAGCGTTTGGATATGGCGGCGGAATTGAAACCGATTTTCCAGCAATGACAGGTCGGTGACATAGGCGGCGGGACCCTTGGCTTCGACCTTGGCGATGATCGTGGTCAGTTCGCTGCCCCGCATGGCGTCGGTCACAGCGGACTTGAAACTCTCCACACTGCGGACTGTGGTCACTCGGGGAATGCCGGCGGCGCGGGCGATGCCTTCCAGATCCGTACCTGTGCTCGTTGCCGTCGGGAAACCGCCGACCGACAGCAAGCTTTCGTTGTCGAAAACGACGTGGACTAGTTTCTTAGGTCGATAACGTGCCATTGTGCTGAGGCTGCCAAGGTTCATCAAGAGCGAACCATCGCCATCGAAGACAATCACTCTCTGTTCGGGCAGACACAGAGCCAGTCCCAATCCCGTCGAAGACGCGAGTCCCATCGCGTGCTGCAAGTAAAAGAAATTGGGACGGTGTCCGAGGGAGTGTAGTTCAGCCGCGACTGCTCCCATGATCGTGACGACCAGACAGTTTTCCAGTTCCGAATAAACCGACCGAAGACAATCCAGGCGGAGCATCACTCCTCCCACATCAGGTCGCGCGTTAGGAGAAGGGCGACCGGCTGCAAACTGCTTTCGGCGAGAGTCTGCGCTTGCCGAATACGTTTTCTGACGCTGTCCATTGCGTCGAGAACAAAGTACGGGATCCGCAGCGCTTGCAAGAGCGGCTCCGTAACGTTGCCGCCCTGCGTTTGCCATGGGTCGCGCTCCCCCAAAGAACCGCGGTAGCTGATGAGCATCAAGAGAGGGATCTTGTACAGATGTGCGAAAGAGACAATTCCGTTAATGGATGCCAGGAAGCCGTGGTTCTGCATCAGCATGGCCGACTTCACTCCCGCAAAGTGGGCCCCGGCCGAAATCCCAATCCCTTCTTCCTCCTTTGCAAGTCGCACCAGAATCATCTTTGGGTCCTCGTCCGCCAACCGGATGAGATGTACCAACCAGGTTTCCGGCAGAGCTGACATTAGGCGGATGTCGCACTCCTTCAGTGCGTCATAAATCAGCTTGGAATTGCTCGCGGATACCGGCATCTTTTTGGTTTCGGGTTGACGAGTTGTTGCAGCGGAGTATAGGTTTGGCGCTGCTCATTTTGCAAGACTCAGGGCTGACTTTTCAGAGGTAACTAGGAGCATCGGCTTGGAAGCCAAATCCCAAAGCGTTCTCAATCCCGAAATCTCGTCCGGATTGAGTGCAGACTTTCCCATTGAAGCCGTTCGTGCTGCTTTTCTCGCACTGGCCCGGCCTCCGGCCTTCATCTTTTTTGATAATGCGGCAGGCGCGCAGGTACCACAGATCGTGCTGGACGCGGTAAATCATCATCTCCTCGAGTGCAATGTGCAGCGGGGCGGACGCTACGCGAAAAGCCGTGAAGTAGACGAGATGATTTTGCGTGCCCGGCACAGCGTCGCCGATCTCGTAAACGCGCGCGATCCGACTGAAATCGCTTTTGGCATGAACGCCACGTCCTTTATTCGCCTGGTGAGTCTGGCAATTGGACAAACGCTCGGTAAGCGGAACGAGATTATCGTAACCGACATGGATCACGAGGCTAACGTCGCCACATGGCTGGCGTTGGAACGGGGCGGTGCGAAATTCTCCTGGTGGAAGATGAGGGACGATGGGAATCTGCATGTGGACGACCTCATCCCTTTGGTGTCTTCGACGACGCGCCTCGTGGCGTGCACCCTGGCTTCGAACGCCATCGGCTCGATTGTGGATGTGGCGGCGGCAGCAAGAGTAGCCCACGCGTCCGGAGCTGAAATCTTTCTCGATTCCGTGCATTTCGGTCCTCACGGACTGATCGATGTACAAGCCTTTGACTGCGATTACCTGGTGTGTTCGGGCTACAAGATCTTCGGCCCCCACATGGGGTTTCTGTGGGGGCGGCGCGAGCTGCTGGAAAAGCTCCCGACCTTCCGTGAGGATTTCATCCCTGACGAGCCACCCGGGAAAATAGAGGCGGGCACCTTTGTTTACGAAAATGTAGCCGGGATGGATGCCGCAGTCCGCTACTTGGAGACTCTAGGCCGAAGTTTGGGCGGGAACGATGCAACGGCGAAATCGGAATCGAGGCGGGCCGCTCTGCAACGTGCGTTCGAGGCAATCCGGGTCTACGAGGAGTCTCTTTCGCTCGAAATGCTTCGGGTGCTCAACGATTGTGGCGCCGTCGTCTACGGTTTGTCGGAGGAAGAGCGCATCGGTCAGCGAGTGCCAACGCTTTGCTTCAATTTGCCGAACGTGCCGCCCTCAAGAGTCGCCGAAGAGTTCGCGACACAGAATATTGGTGTACGCGACGGCCACATGTATTCGCCGCGGCTGATGAAGCGCCTTGGGATCCCACACGAGAGCGGCGCGGTCCGAGCATCATTGGTCCACTACAATACGGTCCACGAGGTACGCAGATTCGGAAGTGTACTGGCTGAGATCAAAGAATCATGCTGACCGACACGCAAATCCTGCAGATTCGTTCCCGCTTCAACATCTTCAAACACAAAATCTATCTCAACAGCTGCTCACAGGGACCGCTATCGGATGCGGTGCAGGCCGGCCTGGAGGATTTCATGGCGAGTTGGCACGAGCAAGGCTCGCCGTGGGAGCTTTGGGTGAATCAGTATGAGGCAGCGCGAACTGCCTTTGCACAATTCATCCACGCCAGCCCAGATGAAGTTGCGATTGTGACCAGCGTGTCGGCCGGCATCAATGGCGTCGCCAGCGCGCTGAATTTCCACCAACGGAAGAAAGTCGTGATGGGCGAGTTCGAGTTTCCAACGATGGGTCAGATCGGAA
>OBLW0100000296.1_pt1 | contig 42839 bp, 37 predicted proteins | sample 1520161 | NCBI WGS metagenome assembly OBLW01 (sample SAMEA3539309, study PRJEB22396) | soil metagenome | biome: tundra; feature: field; material: soil | place: USA | collected 2010-05 | depth 0.15 m
CCTTCTCAAACCAGTGCCGCGAGTTGGCCAGTGGTTCGCCCGTCTTTTCCGACTGGAACACGCGGCCGATTTTCTCTTCGCGTTGATGGACATTCTTTAGCGCTGCGAAAGCCGCGTTGTTCAGCGGAATGTGGAGCGCCTCCCCGTTCTTGCTAGTGGGGATGTTTAACATCCGGCTGTTCCAGTCTACCATCGCCCACGTCAATGAGTACATGCTGCCCTTGCGCAACCCCGTGTTAAGGGCCAACTCAAATTCCGGTAGGTGCTCCGGATATTCGTGCTCGATCACCGCCCGTAACCGAGCCTCTTCTGTCTTGAGAGGCTTCAAATAGTCAATGTCCGTCCGCGCCGGTTCAAATTGATTTAGATAGCGCACACGGGAATTGTCCTCTCGCCGATGGCGCACGTCTCTCGCAGGGTTGACGTTCACTTTCCCCGAGCGTCTTGCTTCCCGGTCCGCGAGCATGAGCAGTGATCGATAGTGATTGAAGGTCGACGGTGCCCACTTCTCATCGCGTGCTGCGTCGGAGAGTTAGCGTTCCATCTCCGACGTAGCGATTCCTTCCGCATCACGGCCGCCCCACCACTGCACCAGCCGCTTCATTCTCGATTCGTCATCCTGCCATGATCGTTTGTGTGTGCGAGAGTGGATAAGCGCGTCCTCCGCAATCTCGGAAAAAGGCACGAATTTGCGGCGCAATGTCTCCGGCAGTTTTTTGCCTAGGACGGCTTCCCCACGTCGCTTGTCGAGTAACTTGATCGCGAAACTGTAGGTGCCAGCTTTTTCGCGCCGATAGCGCTGCCGTCTACAAATCGAATGAACCAGATGCCGGATCCCGGAACTTCTCGAACACCCCGCGCTTTTTTGTCATCCTGACTTCTCTTTCGCCTTCTTCAGATGTCTCTTTCGGTAGATTCTCTGCCTAAACCTCTGACCACATGCGATCGTGCAGTATTTTTCCGAGCGCGAGCCGTCGACTCGCGGAATGTACACACAAAACAGTTTTTGACAATTCAGGCAGGTCTCGACGCCGTCGAATGCCGCGTACGTAAACATCGCCGCCGTCATGTCGGGACACCAAATGATCGGCATCCACTCACCCGGCCTTACACCACATGCGGACCTTGGAGCGTTTCATCGCTTTGGAGAAGTACAGAGGGTACAAATATTTCGCTGCGGATCGCCCTTGGTCTTGTATGTGTTTTTGCCACTCTAGTTTCGTATCTTCGGATCGCAAATTCCCGGCTTCATTCAAGGTTTCCAGGGATGACTCCTCTTCTTCTCCAAAAAAAGCGTGACGTAGAAGGCGCAGCGCCTTCAGGCGTGTGCGATCGGATTCAGACGTTCCATTCTCCAATTCCTTGCTCCGCGAGTGCCAATACTCATGGGTCTTAGATTGTGCGACCGGGGCGGTGACAGACACCATTTTCGTCAACTACGGTCACAAAAAGCTCGTCCTGCCGGCTGCTTAATTCAGGCGTTCCGATGACCTAGTCCAGCATGATGGTGCGCACGTCCGATGACGTGGCAATGGATGTCGCGCCGGGAAGCAAATATTTGTGTCTGCATCGTCAGGATTTGTCCGTCCGTGTTGTCGGCTTTGGCCGCGCGAAGAAATGCATCCGTGAGGTATTTGACGCCATTGCTTCCAATGGATTCGATCGTTACTCGTACTTCAGTATAATTCCCATACACGGTGACCTTGCGATTAAAAGATCTCTTCGAGATCAGCGGTGGAAGCAGCTTTAAGTTGCGCGGTACCGAGCTGGAGCCCATAAGCATCCACCAGAGTTTCCACAAATACGAAATTGACGGCGTTCGCGGTCCGTTCCAAAGTTTCGGGATTTTCAAGTGGCATAACGTCCTCTTGCCCCGATCCCAATGATCGAATGAACCTCTATCCTTAGGGACCAATCTTAAAATCGACTTTGTATTCGTGATAGTTGCGGAAGTCAATGATGTTGTGGCTGCAGTAGCTGGTGCCCCGTTCACAGCCCAAGCTCTCGGCATGGACCGGAAGCAGAACTGATGCCCCGCCAATCGTCACATACGAATAATCAACCGCCGATTCGACCGTATTCATCGGAAAATCTGGCGGTATGCTGCGGGCCTGCATCTCGATTCGCAGGACGCGCGCGGATGTCGGATCCACCCATACGGAGCCTCCGTAAGCCGCAGCCAGAGTCTGAGAGCCGGCCTGCAGCCTCCAGTGTGAATTTTCACTCCGCACTTGAAAGTCGAAAACCTGGGCACTGAAACCCGAAATGGGAGACACACCACCGGATCGGAACTGCGCGTACGTATCGGGGCGAAAAAGTTCCAGCAGTGTGGACGCAAATTCTCCGGTGGACCAGGACCCACCAATTTCCTGCAGGTTTTTGTTCGTGGGGCGGTCATTGATCTTAACGTTACGATAGCTTTCCTGTGCGTCAGCGTAAATTATTTCAGCCGAAACCACGTCCAGGGGCATTTCCGTCTCGCGGCCTCGCTTGGTAGACCGCGCCATGAACTCCTGGCAAATAAAGTTGGGAAGCTTCTCTGAAAACTCGAACGCCGCCACTCTGGCCCTTTCGATCAAGGTCAGCGAACGCGTGGGTACGGAGTCCGCAGAAGGCCCCGCGACTGGCGGCGGGTCGGGGCAGGGAGGCAGAGCCGGCTGTTTGCCTCGTTTCAAAATGGGAGGAGCGTCGGAGCAAGGAGGCGATTGCGATTGTGATTGCGATGCGGGTGGCGACGCGGAGGGCGGGGACTGTGCCGGTTGTGACTGTGGCGAGGATGCTTGAGCCAGAAAAAGTGCGAGGATCACCTCAAGGCAAATGAAGCTCCCAAAGGCTGTCGTGCCAGCGGCCATACTAGTACTGGGCCTCGTGCTGCGAGCGTATGGCCGATGATTCCATGTCCCGATAGTAGTCTGCCTACTGCGAACAAACAACTTATGGTGACGACCACAGAAGGACCATCCGAAGTGATGGTCGCTCTGCGACTCCCGGGGCGTTTTGGCAATCTACAACCCACGATTCCGGGGCCGTATCCCCTGGTGTCTCTAAAATGGTCCGGGATTTGGGGTCCAAAACGATTAATGTGAAGGGGACCAAACTTTTTTCACATAAGGCCGCAATTTTAGTTGTAGCGTGATATATTATATATTAATATAGTACTGTTACTGTAGTGGTAATAATTTATCTGCGCTACCTTTCCCGAGGATTCGAAAGTGAAACAGAAAGCCCCTAAGCCAGCGCTGGCTATTTTTAGATGCCCGCCTAAAAAGTGGGATGCCTTTAAAAAGGTCGCTGCGCGTGAAGACCTCACCGCCTCGGACAAGTTGCGTAGCTTTGTGGATCAATGTGTGAAGGATGTTTTGTCTCCCACATCGACGTATTAAAAAAGTGCGTTGGGTCGGTCCAGCGGCCGGAGGCCAGCAAATCGAATGTGTGGACCCGCAAGGCGGAAATCAGCTTGTGGTGCTCAAGTCTTCGGCTGCGAACCTAGATGTAGAAATTGATTTTTCGGCAAACCTACGCTCATGGGCCGATTTGGGGGTTCCGGCAATTCCAAGCGGGAAGCTGTTCATTTATGCCGATGTTGGATAAGAAATGTCGGATGCCCTGATCGTTTCCGGAAAAATTGAGACGCCTGTCGGAAACAACCCTGATGGCAAGATTGAACACCGAGGCGGTAAGCGTGCAGGGGCTGGTCGTAAACGGTCAGGCTGCGCCAGCGACCTTCGGGAGTTCGGGTTTCGCCTTCTGCGCTCTTAGGGCTGACTTCGCCGAGGCCTTGCCAGCCTTCGGGTTTTGTTCAACGCTGCCGGGGATGACCTTGAGTGCTTCGAGCTTGATCAGGGTTCGGACGAGCCACCGCTGGTACCGATCCTTGAGGCTGGAGATCTTGATGCCGTCTTTTCCTTTGCCGTCGATCTTTGAAATACTCCCAAAGATTTGCTGGCAGCTTTTCAACCTCAACCGTGCTGGCCCCCAGGATCGTTCCCTCACGGGGTAAGGTCACACCCTTTGCCCGTCGTTCCGGTGGGACGGTATTCTTGATCACCTCACCGCGCGACTTGCCTTGTTGTGCTTTCATAGTTTTCCTCCAAACAAGAGTTTGAGCAGCATTGCTGCGCCGAACAGAACCAGGCAACCGCGAGGCTCAGCAAATCGAACAGCACTGGGTACTCGACGTGCAGGCGTTGCAGCCAGAAAATCAAGCTTCCGAAACTTCCGCTGCCGTGCCTCGCGGCCCTTTCGCATGTTGATAATCACAATCTAATGATGGGGCTGTTGCTATCAGTAAATGGTGTGGGCGAAAACCGTGGCCCTCTAAAGCCACGTTTGTCGTCTTTTAGAAGCTCTATAGAGGATTGTGTAGCTGCTAATAGACATCCCGGACAGGTGGGATATTCTCACAACCCACCGCAGGAGGGTCGGGATGAAGAATCCAGTTTACGAGCAGATCCAGGCGAGGAAGGTGAAGGCCCGGCTTCGCATGCTGCAGCATGCGAAGCGCTTGAGCGGCAATGTCAGTCAGACCTGCCGCTTTTTCGGGGTGTCCAGAGCGCTCTACTACATCTGGAAGAAACGCTATGAAAAGAATGGCTTAGCTGGTCTCCGGGATCAGCCACGGAGACCACACAACATCCGGTATCGCATTCCACCGGAGATTGTGTCGCTGATCCTTCGCATTCGGGAAGAGCGTCGTTACGGCGCCGTTCGAGTCAGTCTCTATCTTCAGCGGCACTATCACGCCTACGTCTCACCGACGACCATCCTGAAGATCTTTCATCGTCATCACGTTGGCCGGATTTCACTGAAGAAGTATCGTCCCGGCCCTAAACCGGCTGATGCACCTCTCCAGGTTCCGGGCCGCTCGGTCCAACTCGATGTGAAGTTCGTTCCGCGTGTGGGAAGAGCGCGTCAGCGCTTTTATCAATTCACGGCCATTGACGAAGCGACCCGATTCCGCGTTCTGCGCATCTACGATCACGACAACACCAAGACTGCCATCGACTTCCTACAGGAAGTCCGAGAGCATTTCCCCTTCGCCATTCAGAAAATTCAAACCGATAACGGCTCTTCGTTCGGACCACAGTTCACCTGGCATCTTTCCGACCTCCGCATTTCCCACAAACACATACCTCCGGGCTGCCCGGAGGTGAACGGTAAGGTCGAGAGAAGCCATAAAACCGACTCTGAGGAGTTCTATCAGGGAAGGCATTTCAAACATAAAAGGGATTTGGCTCGAAAACTCAAGAAATGGGAAACCGAATACAACGAGGATCGACCCCATCTGGCGCTCAAGGGAATGACTCCTGCGGAACGTCTCCGTCAGTTGAACCACCCATCCCACGCTGCAAAGGATGTCACTTGACTAGTACACGTCCTTTGCCGTCCCCGATTTTGAATACCGCCCTGAGCGCACTGATAGCCGCGCCGTTTAACGGCAAGTGCAACGGCTCCTCATTCTTCGTACGTGGAATGTGAAGCTCCCAAGACTTCCAGTTTACCATGTCCCGCGTCAATCTCCGTATTGGCTCCCCTTCCGCAGGCTCCGCGGAGGCACCGGCGTTGCTGTTTACGCCCCCAACGGTTAGGACTACGTTTCCACTAAATGCTCCGGGCGGAACGGCTGGGAGACAAGTCCAGCATGAGATCTTCGCGCTGGAGCAGAACGAATCGAGCGCAAATGACTCGAATAGGGGATGAAAAACCGCGTGCGGCTCGATCTACTAGTCGCCTGACTTTTTCTCTATGTCAGCGAGTGGCGGCACATCCAGGTTGTGTGCGATCCACGGCAGCAGAACCCGTCGGAAGATGATCGGATCCGGCCACACTTTGACTTGGCGTCCAAGATGTCCGCCGGAAGGATTGATCCACGCCTCTTTGGGGATGTCCCCGGCGTTCATGAGCTCGTAGATATCCGAGATGGGTACCTGCGTGTCCTTGACACCGGCGATGATCAACATCGGCGTAGTAGGCTTGCCGAGGATGCCCTGTCTTGCCAGGGACATTTTCTCAAACATGTTCGCGATGTCGTCCACAGTATTCACATTGTCGAAAATGGCCATTAGCGCGGGGACTTGGTCGAAAAGATATTCGCGATTGCCCAACAGCGATTCGGTTAAAAATTTTCTGGTGAAAAAAAGATCGGTCGGCGGCGACTGCACGCTCACGGCTTTTAGCCGGTCGTGTTCCACCACCGCCATTTTGGTACCCCAGTAGGCTCCCCAGCTTACGCCGTGAAATGCGATACGCGTCTTATCGACTTCAGGCCGAGCTTGCAAATAATCGATCACTTTGGAGAGCAACCGGTCGGCCGTGGGACTCGCTTTAATGGGGCATTGCCCGGTTCCCGGTCCATCCACCGCGAGAAATCCGATGCCGTAAGGCAGGATGGCGCCAAAGCTTTCAGTCAAGTCTTCTTTGCGACTGTCGAGCCCGTTCACCGCGATGACCATTGGCAAAGGACCTTTTGCGTCCTTCGGCAATCGCATGTACCCAATAATTTCTGAACCTTCAAAGGGTATGCGCACGACTTCCAGCGGCGGATCCCAAAACTTTGCGTGAGCCAGAAATGCTTCGATCGCTTTAGCGTAAGCTTCCTTCTTTTTCGGCGAAGAAGGGATCGGCCACCGGCCGAAGGAATAGACGCGCCAAGCGCGAATGAAGTCGGCGTTGGCCTTGGCGGGATCCGACTTCTCCAGCGACTTTCCTTCCGCCATGTATCGGTCTGCCACCTGCATGAAGGCCGTGGCCCATTCGTCTTTGTCGCGCGTCTTGACGGACTTGAATGCCTCTTCCACGTCGGTAGGATCAAGCCCGATCATGGGATACATTCCGGTCTGTGCACGTTTGACAGCCTCGACCTTGATTTCTTCGATCGTTCGTTCGGTTCGTTCCTGAGCGAACGCCGGCGTTAGAATGAAAAATGGCGAAACGAACAAAGCTACAGAAACGAACAAACGTCGAAGTTCCGTCTGGATATTTGACATGTCCCTTATCCCTTTTTCTGAGCTAACCGTGTAAGAATCCTCTGCAGAAGCTCGACTCGGCCGCGCGTTGAATTTGAATCGGCTCCGCGCGCAGTCCGCGAATGCAAATCGTAGCTGGTTTAAGTAGCCCCGGGAAATTTCACTCCGAGGCCCTTCCAGAATGGCACGTGAGCCCCTCGACTCATACGGCTCCCATGGTGAAAACCCTACCGTGCTGTCGCCCAGAGAGCCCGAAACAGTCGGCGGTCGCTCGACAAGACCAACCAACCAGCCCCCAGGCTTTCACTCGGAACAGCAGCCCCTTGTCGAGAGACTGCTTTGCTCGTGGCACGCCTAGAAAATAAATTTAAGACCGAGCTGCACAGCCCGGCTTCCGCCTGAGCCAATTACCGGGTTCGAAGCCGCCACATCCGGGGTTGCGCAGGAGCATCCGAAACCGCCTGCTCCCGGAACCGACGGATCGTTGTGACCCCAACCGTTTTGACCGCCGAACGGATTGGCAAAGTTCGGATGATTGAACAGATTGAAAAATTCCGCGCGGAATTGCATGTTGACGCGTTCCCCGAAGCGGAAAATCTTCATCGCGGAAAAGTCCACATTGCGGAAACCAAAATCGCGGAACGTGTTGCGACCCATGGTCCCGAAAGTGCCTGGAGCCGGCGGAGTCATTACCGACTTCCCTTCCGCGTAGCAACCCCAATTCGCCAGTTGGTTTGCGGCCGCCGGGCTGCCGGCATCAGCGATGCAAGTGGCCGCCGCTGCTGGGGAGCCTGGCGCCACCCCAATCACATTTCCGGTTGCGTCGGTTACGAAATCGGTATTAGGGATCCAGGGTATTCCGGTGGACTTGGTGGCCTTGAAGTCCGAAGGGCTCCCGGTGAAGTCCCACCGGTCTACGCCCTCACCGGTATGGCTAAGATCCGTTCCGGTGTCAATGACGCCCCAAGGTTGCGCGCCGAACAGGCTGACGATGGTGTTCAGCTGCCAGCCTTCCAACAACTGCGCGAAACCTTTCACGCCCGGTAAGGCGTAGGTAGCGGAAAGCGTGAAGCGATGCCGCATATCATAGTCGCTGCTGGCATACTCGCGTTGCGGATGATAGCTGTCCATGGGTAGACCTGAACCCGCGCCGAAATCCCAATTGGCGCCCACATCGTCCAGCGCGTGCGAATACGTGTACCCCGCGAGAAACGTGAAACCGTGGTAGTCCCTGCCCGTCAACGTGACCTGTAGTCCGTCGTAATTCGATTTGTAGATATTCCCCATCTGGTAGATGAAGCTAAGATACGGAAATGCGGCGTTGAATGGCCTGCCCGATTGCTCATCTCCAAGCGTATCGAGTGCCGGAACGTTCTGGTTTACATCGCGAATGCCGGCAAGCTTCGACCCGTGGTTCCCCACATACGCTGTTTCCAGCGTGACCTTCGAATTGAATGCATGCTGAACGTCCAGGTTCCACCCATATACGTAGGGGGTCTTGAAATTTTGCGTGATGCCCATAATCGTGCACGGGCTGCCCGTCGTGGGGCTGCAGTCAATGGTGCCGGTCGGAAAAACGGTGCCGCCGCCGACGTTGTCCCAGTTCAGCGCCGAGCCCGGATACGTAATTAGGCCGGTCGCGATGTTGCCTGTTCCCGGAGTTACTCCAATACCACCGGTAGGAATGGTGGACAGTCCAAGATCGTTGTTCAAAGCCAGGAACGATTCCCAATTGAGCGTCTCGTAAATAATCCCAGCGCCACCGCGGATCACGGTCTTATTATTGCCGGCGATATCCCAAGCGAAACCGGCGCGCGGGGCCAAGTTGTAAGGATCCAGGTTATACGGCCCGCTGATGCCCTTGCCCACTTGCACCAGACCAACACTGGGATCGAAATTCGCCAGCTGGTCGTTGGAGTCCTTAATGACCGTATCTAGCTCATACCGCAACCCTAAGTTGAGCGTCAGATGATTGGTGACACGCCAATCGTCCTGGACGAACAAAGCCGTTCCCCAGTTATGGATGTGCCGCGTCGGATCGCCGGTCAGGAGGCTGCCATTTAAGGGGGCACCCGCAAAGAAGTCCTCGATGGGAGAAGAAGCAATGCCGTCCGGGGACGTGAAGGCGGTGCCGCCAAGAAATTTAAAGCGGCCACGCGTCCCGCCATAGGCGCCGCCGGAGAAACCATCGCGATGTTCTTCGATACCGAATTTGAGCGCGTGCTTCCCAATCGTGCGAGAAACATGATCCACAAATTGATAGCGATCATCGGGTCCCTGAACCTTGGGCCAATTGAATCCGCCAATCCCAGCCACCGGAAATCCGAAGAATCCAAGAACGTTAATGCGCGGCAGGCCGCCATAAAGGGGGTTGGTTACGCCGGTGTCCAGACCATAACTTGAAGCCAAAACGCTATGGTCATTCGGAAACGTGGGCTGGTACAGGCGGTTGTATCCGAAGCGAGCTTCATTGATCCACAGGGGTGCTGGAGTCCAAACCCAATTCAAGCCCAGAACCTGAGCCCGCGTGTGTATCTGGGTGAGCCATTTCGTCTGCAGTTGCGACGCGTCCTGCACGGTGCCGTTGTTGTTCCCGAAGAAATACAAGCCGCTTAATGTGTTCTTGGCATTGATCTGATAATCGATTTTACCGACAGCGTTGTCGACGCTCACGCTGTTCGGCAATCCGTAATTGATAATCGTGCTGCCGGCCGGGTTGGTCCCATTGTTTAGAGGTATACCCGAGCCATTGCACGAAATAGGAGGGCCGAGAGTGCAACCCGCAATCTGCAGGCTGGCGGTACTGACATCATTGGGAATTGCGCCGGCCAAAAATGCCGCATGCACATCGGCAATGGCGTTAATCGCGCTGTTGACACAATCTCCGCCGGCCGCCCCTGTAAAGCCGCAGTCCGGGCCGCTGGCCGGCGCGGCTAAGCCCACCGTCGCCGGCGTCGCGACTTGGCCGACATTTCCCACGGTATATCGCTGTCCTTCGTAAGCTCCAAAGTAAAACAACTTGTCCTTTTTGATCGCGCCGCCGCCGGTGGCGCCGAACTGCTTCAAATTCCGCGGCGACTTTTCCGTTCCGATAGGATCGTAATAATTCCGGGCGTCCAGCGATGTGGTGCGGCCAAACCCGTAAGCCGTGCCATGCAGTGTGTTGGTGCCGGACTTCAGGCCGACGCTGACAATGGTGCCAGGCTTCCATCCGTACTCCGCAGGCGGATTCTGGATGACATTAAATTCCTGAATGGCGTCAACTGGCAGAATGGTCGCGGAGTCGCCCGCGATTCCGGCTCCGTTAATGATGCTCTGACCCGAGAACGGCTCGCTATTGAAGAGCCCGTCGATCAGATAGGCATTGTCCTCGGCGCGCAGTCCGTTGCTGCTGGTCGTCGAGAACCCGCCGCCCGGATACCGCACCACGCCAGGGCGCAGTTGGAGCAGATTTTCGTAGTTCCGGCCGTTTAGGGGAAGGTCATTAATTTCTTTATTGCTCAGTGTCCCTCCCAGGGAAGAACTGGTGCTGTCTAGCAGTGGAATGTCTTCGGTGATGGTGACCACAATGTTGGTATCGCCAGCCTTCAATGTGGCGTCCACCCGGACGTCCTTACCAACTTCAACCGGCACACCGGGTGCCTGAAAGCCGTTGAATCCCTGCGCTTCGATGAAGACTTTGTAGGTGCTGGGTTCCAGTTCGGCTACGACATAGTCCCCGGCTTCATCGGTGACGGTGGCATGCGCAATGTTTCGTAAAGTATCGGTGATCGTGACTTTTGCCCCCACGACGGCCGAATCTTGCTGGTCATGCACGCTACCGAGAATCCGTCCGGTGACCGATTGGGCGTCGCAGGCCATCGCGCCCAGAAATGAGCTTGCAGCGAGTACGACCAGATAGCGGAGACCCAGATTACCCATTTTGACCAATGGAAGACGCATACAGCCACCCCTCCTGACTGCTCAATCTCCAGACGGAAACCCCTATGGTCGGATGGTAATACCACCATATATTTAATAGTGTCAAGAAATATTTTTGATTGTGTTTCCTATTTGTGGTATACCTGTCGGACCAATTGGGCTACGCCCCGTTTCAGTGCTCTCGCCGCAAACGAAGGTGGCGCCCTTGGATTTGCCGTACCAACCCATATTCGTGGACTGCCGAGGAAGCTATCGATGGCGATTGCAACGATAAATCCAGCGACTGGCGAAACGCTAAAAACCTTCCCTCCCCTTTCTAGCCAGGAAATCGAGCAGAAGATCTCGCGAGCCGCCCGACTGTTTCCAAAGTTCAGCAGCCTCTCCTTTGCCGATCGCGCAAAGATGATGCTCAAGGCTGCCGAAATCCTGGAGTCAGAAAAAAAAGAGCTTGCCGTCTTAATGACCACCGAAATGGGCAAGACCCTTCGTTCCGCGGTCGATGAAGCGGTGAAGTGCGCTTGGGCCTGCCGGTACTATGCGGAGAATGCCGAGAAATTTCTGGCGGATGAGATCATCGAAACGTCGGCGAGCCGCAGCTTTGTGCGTCATCAGCCTATGGGTATCGTTCTGGTAGTGATGCCATGGAATTACCCGTTCTGGCAAGTATTCCGATTTATTGCGCCGGGGCTCATGGCCGGAAATGTCGGGTTGTTAAAGCACGCCTCGAACGTTCCCCAATGTGCTCTTAAGGTAGAAGAAATTCTGCTCCGGGCCGGATTCCCCGAGGGGGCCTTCCAGACCCTGCTCATAGGCTCCGATAAGGTGGACAGCATTTTGGACGACCCTCGAATAGCCGCCGCCACGTTGACCGGAAGCGAAGACGCTGGAATCAAAGTAGGAATGGGGGCAGCCAAACGTGTCAAAAAAGTGGTCCTTGAACTGGGAGGAAGCGACCCCTTCATCGTGATGTCGAGTGCCAACTTGGGCGAGGCCATTCAGACCGCCGTGAAAGCCCGCACCCTGAATAATGGTCAGTCCTGCATCGCGGCCAAACGATTTATCGTCGCCGATGAGATTGCCGATGCATTCGAGCGTGAGTTCGTCAAGCGAATGCAGGAACTGAAGCTGGGAGATCCCTTTGACGAGAAGACCGACGTCGGGCCCCTCGCGACTGCCGACGCGGTCACCTCGTTGCATGCTGACGTCGAAAAGAGCGTTTTCGCGGGCGCGAGGATCCTCACCGGCGGCAAACCCGCATCGGGTGGGGGCTTCTTCTACCAGCCTACGGTGTTGACGGACATTCCCAAGGATTCGCCCGCCTACGCCGAAGAACTGTTCGGGCCGGTGGCATCTATCTTCCGCGTTAAGAACATGGACCAAGCAATTCACGTCGCCAACGACACCCGTTTCGGGTTAGGCGCTTCTGCGTGGACAAATGACCCAACAGAACAAGAGCGGTTCATGAACGAATTAGAGGCAGGAATGGTGTTCATCAACCAGATGGTCGCGTCCGATCCCAGGGTGCCGTTTGGGGGCGTCAAACGCTCCGGCTACGGCCGCGAACTCAGCACGTACGGAATTCGCGAATTCACCAACGTGAAGACGGTATGGGTGAAATGAGCAAGGAGCGAGTGAACTTGCGACGGGTCTGGACATGTTGTATGGTGGTTGGACCAATAGACCATTGCCCAACGAGACTCTCTCTGCCGTCGTGGTTGGCTTGGTTTAGTACCGTTCGTTACCACGCAGACTTCGGAGTCCGTCATGTATAAGGTCGTTCAGACATCCCGCCTATACGAACAGATCGTCCAGCAGATCGAAGACTCCATTTTGAAGGGTCAATTAAAGGAAGGGGAACAGCTACCCGCTGAACGCGAACTCGCCCAGCAATTCGGCGTGAGCCGCACCGCGGTTCGGGAGGCGGTCAAGACCCTACGCGAGAAGGGGCTGGTGGAAGCGTACGCCGGACGCGGAACCTTCGTCACCAGCAAAACCGCTCATTCCATACGCCTCACACTCGATCGCATGATGCGCAGCGATGCCTCGGAAGGCACCGTGCATCTGGCAGAAGTGCGAGAAATCCTCGAACCTGAAATTGCGGCGCTAGCCGCGCAACGCGCAGACGACGACATGCTCTCCGCCATGCGCGAATCCATCGGCGTGATGGATGCCGCTCGCCAAGATCCGGAACGATTCATTGAGGGCGACCTCGATTTCCATTTGGCCCTCGCAGAAGCCGCCGGCAATCCACTCATACTTTCACTGATCGACTCGATCGTCGGCCTGCTGCGCGAACAACGCATGCGCACCTACTACACCGAAGGCGGTCCGGAGCGCGGCCAATACCACCATAAACGGATCTTAGAGGCCATCGAGCACCGCAATCCGCAAGGAGCCCGCGACGCCATGCGCGCCCATCTACGCCAGGTGCAAGAGGATTCGCGCGAAGGATAAACCGGTCAACGATTCTTAAATTGCCTTGGATGGTTGTTTCGACGGAGAAAGAACACAGATGGCTAAGCTTGGTTTCATCGGACTTGGTGTCATGGGCAGCGAGATGGTTTTACGGCTGCTCGACAAAGGACACACCGTCTCCGGCTACAACCGCACGCAGTCCAAGGCCGCACGCTTGATCGAAAAAGGCATGAAGTGGGCGGCCAGTCCTAAAGAGGTCGCCGCCGCATCCGATTTCACATTTTCCATGGTCACCAACTCCGCGGCGCTCGGAGCGATCGTTGACGGGCCGGAAGGCATTCTCGCGGGGTTCGCACCGGGCAAAACGCTCATCGACATGAGCACGGTAAGTCCCGAGTTCAGCCGATCCGTAGCCGCAAAAGTCCGCGCCAAAGGCGCTGATATGGTCGACGCTCCGGTTTCCGGCAGCGTCATCACCCTTCAGGAGGGAAAGCTTTCGGTAATGGTCGGCGGCCGCAAGGAGACTTTCGACCGCATCAACTCGCTGTTGCACGACATCGGCCCGAAAGTAACTTATGTCGGCGACAACGGTCTCGCATTGGTGATGAAGATAGCGACCAACCTCAGCCTCGCTGTCCAGATGCTAGCCTTCTCCGAAGGTGTCTTGCTCGCCGAGAAAAACGGCATTGCGCGCGAGGTGGCCGTAGAAGTCTTAACCAACAGCGCCATCGCCTCGCCCATGGTGAAGTATCGCGGACCGTTCGTCTTGAAACTCCCAGCCGAAGCATGGTTCAACGTAAACATGATGCAAAAAGACATGCTGCTGGCCTTGGACCTCGGCCGCTCCGTGGATGTGCCGCTGCCGACCACCGCGATTACCAACGAATTCCTGACATCAGCGCGCGGCATGGGCCTCGTCGAGGAAGATTTCGCCGTAGTCTTTGACGTACTGGCAAGCATGAGCGGGGTGAAGCGATGACCACCATAGCCAAACAATCGAGCTCGGAGCCCGCCCTCGTGCTCGAAAAATATCTGCACATGTACCGCCGCATGCAGATGATTCGGCTGTTCGAAGAGCAGGTGAATGAACTGTACACGCGTGCCCTGATGCCCGGACTCGCACATCTTTACGTCGGCGAGGAAGCAGTAGCCGTTGGAATCTGCGAAGCGTTAAACAAGAACGACTACATTACCAGCACACATCGCGGTCACGGACACTGTGTTGCGAAAGGCGCCTCCCCCGATCGTATGTTCGCGGAACTGCTCGGCAAGGAAGCCGGCTATTGCAAAGGCAAAGGCGGCTCCATGCACATTGCCGACCCGCAAACGGGCAACCTCGGAGCCAATGCCATCGTTGCCGGAAGCACCGGCATCGCCACTGGCGCTGCCTTTTCCGCAAAGCATCTCAAGACCGGCCAGGTTTCGGTCTGCTTTTTTGGAGAAGGCGCGCTAGGTCAAGGCGTTCTCTACGAAGTGATGAATCTAGCCGCGCTTTGGAAGCTGCCGGTCATCTACGTATGCGAGAACAATCTCTATACCGAGTACACTCACTTCTCAGAAACTACCGCGGGGAGCATCCTCGAGCGCGGCACCGCGTTCGGCGTTCACGCCGAGAGCGTCGACGGCCAGGACGTTCGCGCTGTCTACGATGTCGCGTCCCGCTTGGTGGCCCGGGCGCGCAATGGCGAGGGGCCTGCCCTTCTGTTGTGCAACACCTACCGTTACACCGGCCACCACGTCGGCGACATCAGTCGCGAATATTATCGCTCCAAGAAGGAAGAACAAGAGTGGAAGTCCAAGCAAGATCCAATCCTTCTCCTGGGCGACTGGCTCGTCCGTCAGAATCTCGTGACCCTCGATGTCTTGCAATCCATAGAAAAACAAGTCCGCGCCGAAATGCTAGCCGCCGTCGACTTTGCGCTAAACGCACCCTACCCCAATCCAGACAAAGTGGACCAGGACGTTTATGCCGCAAACTGAAACCGGAGTTCGAGAACTGACGTTTGCCCAAGCCGTACGCGAAGCCCTTGCCGAAGAAATGCGCCGCGACTCCCGCGTCTGCATCCTCGGAGAAGACGTAGCCGAAGCCGGCACCCCGTTCAAAGTGCTCTCAGGTCTCGTAGAAGAATTTGGCACGGACCGGGTAATCGACACGCCCATCTCCGAAGCCGGTTTCACGGGTGTAGGGGTAGGCGCCGCGATGACCGGCATGCGCCCGGTCATCGACATCATGTTCGGCGACTTCCTCACCCTGACGATGGATCAGATGGTGAATCAAGCCGCCAAAATCCATTACATGTCCGGCGGAAGATGGAAAGTGCCGATGGTGCTACGAACCACGCTGGGCGCCACCCGGCGTTCCGCAGCGCAACACTCGCAATCGCTGCACGCTTGGCTCAGCCACGTACCCGGCCTGAAAGTAGTAATGCCTTCGACGCCATACGACGCCAAAGGGCTACTAAAATCCGCCATTCGCGACGAAAATCCCATCGTCTTTTTCGAAGACAAAATGATGTACAAGCAAAAGGGCCCGGTACCGGAAGAGGATTACACAATCCCCTTCGGAAAAGCAGACGTCAAACGCGAAGGCACCGACATCACCCTAGTAGGCACCAGCAGTATGGTCCAAGTTGCCCTCGGAGCCGCCGCGCTTCTCGAACAAATCGGCATCAGCGCCGAAGTCATCGACCCGCGGACCACCTGGCCCCTAGACGAAAAAACGCTAGTCGAGTCCGCCAAGAAAACCTCGCGCGCCATCGTGATTGACGAGGGCTACGGACGTTACGGCGTCACCGGCGAAATCGCCTCAGTCATCGTCGAAGGCGCGTTCTACAATCTCGAAGCCCCGGTCAAACGCATGGGCGCCATGCACGTCCCGATCCCGTTTTCCCCTCCGCTGGAAGACGTGACCGTTCCCACGGATCAAACGGTTTTCGAAGCTGCTCGCACTCTCTGCGGAAAATAGAACCAGGAAGGAGGCCCTCATGGCATCAAAAACCTATGGACCAATGGCGGTAGACTGGGAAAATCGCATCGATTTTGACCGCCTTCGCCGCGAACGCCTCGCTCGCGCCAAAGCCCTGCTGGCAAAATCTGAAATGGGCGCGCTCCTCTGCTTCGATATGAACAATGTCCGCTATCTGACCGCGACGCATATCGGCAGCTGGGCCCAGGACAAAATCAGCCGCTTCACCCTACTGCCACAGAATGGTGAGCCCATCCTCTGGGATTTTGGCTCCGCCGCCCGCCACCATCAGCAAAATTGCCCCTGGTTAGGCGAACGCTCGCGCCCCGGCATCCCCCTCCTACGTGGCGCGATGTCCCCAGAAATGGGCCGCGCAGAGAATGTAGCAAAAAAAATCAAACTCGAACTCGACAAGCACGGTTTGCTCAACGAACCGTTAGGAATCGACGTAGTCGAACCCCCAATCCTGTTCGCCCTGCAAAAAGAAGGAATCAAAATCGTCGACGGGCAACAATTAATGTCCGACGCCCGGGTAATCAAGACCCAAGACGAAATCTCTCTCCTAAACCACTCCGCCATGATGGTGGACGCCGCCTACGACGAACTCTACCGCGCCATGAAGCCAGGTATGAGCGAAAATCAAGCCGTAGGCCTAGCCAGCAAGGTCCTCTATGACCTAGGCTCCGAATATGTGGAAGCGGTCAACGCCATTTCCGGAGAGCGTTGCAATCCGCACCCCCACGTTTTCTCCGATCGCGTCCTACGCCCAGGCGATCCCGTCTACTACGACATCCTGCACTCCTACATGGGCTATCGCACCTGCTACTACCGCTGCTTCACCATCGGCTACGCGTCGCACGCCATGGTCGACGCCTACAAACGCTGCCGCGAATATCTAGACGCCGCCATCTCGCTGGTGCAACCAGGCCGAACCACCGCCGAAATCGCCTCGGTCTGGCCCAAAGCCCAAGAATTCGGATTCCCCGACGAAGAAGCCGCCTTCGCCCTCCAATTCGGTCACGGCATCGGCCTGGCCATCTGGGAAAAGCCGGTTATCAGCCGCATGGTTTCCCTAGAACACTCCCACGAAATCAAGCCCGGAATGGTTTTCGCCCTGGAAACCTTCTGGCCTTCCAAAGATGGCTGGAGCGCAGCCCGCATCGAAGAAGAAATCGTAGTCACGCAAACCGGCCACGAAGTCATCACCCGCTTTCCCGCCGAAAAATTAATGGTAGCCGGCGCGCACTACGTAACAGTCGAAGGTCCGCTACCAACCACCCGCGAACACGAAGCCCCGCCAAGCCAACGAGTCGTCGACATGGTAGAAGCCAGCGCAAAAATCGAAGGAGTAGCGGCGACGGACTAGCACCATTCCCCAAGCCCCGAAAAAATATGGCGATCAGCGTAGTAATGCCCGCGCTAGAAATGGCGCAGGAGACCGGAAAGCTCCTAGCCTGGCGCAAAAAAGAAGGCGAAATCGTAACCAAAGGCGAGCCCCTTCTAGAAATCGAAACCGACAAAGCCGTAGTGGAGATCGAAGCTCCCTCTGACGGCATCCTCGCCGGCATCACCTCCCACGCAGGCGCAGTAGTCCCCGTGGGCCAAACCATCGCCTGGATCGTAGTCCCAGGCGAAAAACCGCCCATCGCTTCCGCGCCCCCAACGCCGACGGCGCGAACCAATCAAGAATCTGCGAAAGCCGCGGCTGCTAGCGCCCAATCCGCAGCGCCTGCCTCCGCATCAAAAAACATCACCATCTCACCCAAAGCTCGCCGCCTAGCAAAAGAACACGACATCGACATCGCTCAGCTTACGGGCACCGGCCCGGACGGCTCGATCACCACAGAGGACGTTCTCAAAGCAAAGGAATCTTCCGGCGACGCAAAGAAAATCGACGCCGCTTCGGCAGTCCCGGCTACTCTCAGCACCATCGCCCGCCTAATGGCCGAACGCACCACCAAAAGCTGGACCACCGTCCCCCACTTTTTCGTCATCCGTGATGCCGACGCCCGTGCCCTGCTAGATCTACAAAAAAAGATCAAAGCAAAAAGCCAGTCCTCCCAAACCATCGCCCCAACAATAACGGACTGTCTGATCGCCTTAGTCGCCCACGTCCTCGAGCGTCATCCGATAATGAATGCAAGCTGGGCAAACGACGCCGTGCGCCTGAATTCCAACGTCAACATCAGCCTGGCAATGGCCGTAACCGACGGCGTAGTAGCTGCCGTAATTCAAAACGCCAACAAATCGAATCTAGCCGGAATCGCCACTCAGCGTTCCGCCGCAACCGAACGCGCCCGCTCCAACCGCCTTGTCCCCGCCGACCTAGTAAACGGCACCTTCACCATCAGCAATCTAGGCATGTTCAAGGTCGACGCCTTCACCGCCATCATCACCCCGCCACAATCCGCGGTCCTGGCCGTAGCCGCCATCTCCGATCGCGTAGTAGCCGTAGACGGCAAACCCACCGTCCGGCCGATCCTAACCCTGACCCTCTCGAGCGATCACCGCGTAATAGACGGTGCAAAAGCCGCCCAATTCCTAAACGACGTAGTAGAAGCCATCCGCGAACCCGAATTGCTACTCCCTCTCTAATGCCCACGCCAAAAAAAAAGCCCTTCTACGCCAGCCTCTGGGTCCAAGTCCTAATCGCCATAGCCCTGGCCGTAGCGTTCGGCTACCTAAGCCCCGACAAAGCCATGGCCATGAAGCCGCTGGGCGACGGCTTCATCCGCCTGATCACCATGGTGATATCGCTGATCATTTTCTGCACGGTAGTCTCCGGCATAGCCAGCATGCAGGACCTGAAAAAAGTAGGCAGAGTAGGGGGCAAAGCCCTCCTCTACTTCGAAGTAATCTCGACGGTGGCCCTATTCATCGGCCTAATCGTAGGCAACGTGGTCCATCCAGGCTCCGGTTTCAACGTAACCGCCGCCAACCTGGACGCCAAAGCCGTAGCCGACTATGCCGGCCAAGCCAAAGCGCAAAGCGTGACCGACTTCCTACTCCACATCATCCCCACAACCATCGTAGACGCCTTCGCCAAAGGCGACATCCTACAAATTGTATTCGTCGCGATTCTGTTCGGTTTAGCGCTCTCCACTCTAGGCGCCCGAGGCAAACCCCTCGTCACGCTGCTAGATTCCCTAACCCAAGCAGTCTTCACGATCGTAAACATGCTGATGCGCCTGGCTCCGATCGGCGCCTTCGGCGCGATGGCCTTCACGGTAGGCAAATACGGCATAGCCTCGCTAGGCCCGCTAGCCAAACTAGTAGCCACGTTCTACGTAACATCCATTCTTTTTGTTCTGATCATTCTAGGAATAGTCGCGGCGCTAGCCGGCTTCAACATCATCAAATTCCTGCTTTACATCAAAGAAGAAATTCTCCTGGTGCTGGCGGTAAGTTCGTCCGAACCAGCCATCCCCACTCTAATGGAAAAATTAGAGAAGCTAGGCTGCTCGAAAGCATTAGTAGGCCTGGTCGTCCCCACCGGCTACACCTTCAACACCGACGGCACCAGCATGTACATGACCCTGGCCGCCCTCTTCGTAGCCCAAGCCACCAACACCCACCTGACGCTAAGCCAACAATTAACCATCTTCGCTGTAGCCACGCTAACCTCAAAAGGCGCCAGCGGCGTACAAGGCGCAGCCTTCATCGCGCTAGTCGCCACACTTACGGTGATCCCCACCATCCCAGTGGCCGGCATGGCCCTGATCCTGGGCATCGACCGCTTCATGAGCATGTTCCGCGCGCTGATAAATATGATCGGAAATGGCGTAGCCACCCTAGTGGTAGCCCGCTGGGAGCGCGAGCTAACCCGCGAAGCCCTGCAGAAAAATCTAGCCGACACCTCGACGGCAGCCGTAGTTTAGCCGTCCAAAAAATTGCGGAACCCGAGCGTACCGTCGCGCAGTCGCTCAATGGGCTTCCGCCGCGCAGGGTCCGACGCCGCCAGACCGGACCCGAGCGAAAATCTCACGGATGAAATCGAAAAACCGTATAGGGACTACTCAGCAGGCTCTTTCCCCGATGGAAGCGGGACGATTCATTAATATGCGAAGCGGTAATATAAATCGTCCCGAAAATTCGCTTCCTCGATGTTCATTTGGTCTTCCCGCGAGGTGCGTCCCTTAATGCGGTACTACTCGGTGGTGGCGGTGGTTTCGGCTTGGCGGAGGCTTACGTTGGGGCGTTGCTTGCGCTTCCATTCGTGGTCGTGGCGCAGGCGGGATTGGTGCTTCTTTACTTGGGCTTGCAGTTCGGTAAAGGCTTGCTTGCAGGCGGCCCGGACGTTTTCGCCTGCGCCGGTGGCGTGCATGCTGCCGGTGGGTAGCGATAGGTTCAGCGAGAAGGAATGTTGTGCTTTGTGGGGGTTTTGGGAAAAGACTCCGTGTAGTTGGACCAGGTCGGGTTCATAGCATTTTAGCAAACGAGCGAGTTTTTCTGCGGCCCGGGAGGCTTGTGTCTCTACGGCTTCGTGCGAATCGATGTGCTTGTAGCTGATCGAGAGTTTCATGCTTGCACCTTTGGGTTGGATTTCGGGAGGGGTGGGCCACGCGTTTTTTGCCGTCGCTTTGCATGGTGGGCCAGCATAGCAACTGGTCTTGTTCGCGGCAATCGGGACTTCGTTGCAGTTTTCGTGAACTAAAGGGCGAGGACAAAAGATAACGCGTCAGACCCCGAGTGCGCCGCGCTTCGCGGAGGGCTCACGCTTCGCTGGCTGTGTTCGTTGACATCGTTGCGGTGGTGCTTCTACTCTGCTCGCGGCGCGTGGCTTGCGCGACGAGGTTATGTTGGCTGACGATCCAAAACGGCCTGCGGCCGCCGAGCCGCCTCCGGACGCTGGCGAAAACAGCGCCGCGTCGGGCGATTTGCGCAACGCGCTTATTGGGCCGCGATGCGAGATTCGGATCGGGCCTGCCGGTTGGTCTTATCCGGATTGGGCTGGGTATGTTTATCCTTCGCCGCGGCCGAAGGGATTTCATGAGGCTGCTTACCTGGCTCAGTTCTTCGACACCATTGAGATTAATACCTCGTTTTATTCGCCGTTGCAGCCTGGGCATGCACATCAGTGGCTGGAGCGGGTTGCGGGCAATCCTCGATTTTTGTTCACTGCCAAGCTTTGGCAGAAATTTACACACGAGACTTTTCCGTCTTTGCCGGGTGACCAAGCGAGGGGTAATCCTCCTTCTGATTTCGTTCGGCCAAGTTCGTCGAAACTTACCCGGAATGCTTCGGGTCCTACCGGGGTGCCTAGTGCCGAGGATGAGCGGGCGGTTCGCGCGGGATTCGATGTGTTGCGGAATGCCGGGAAGCTGGGTGCGGTTTTGCTGCAATTCCCTTTTTCGTTTCATCGCTCGATCGAGAGCGAGGCTTACCTGGTCGCGTTGCTTGAGCGCTTTGGGGATTATCCGCTGGCGGTCGAGGTGCGGCATGCTTCCTGGGACGATCCGGGGGTGTTGGCCCTGTTGCGCGAGCATCACGCCGCCTTTTGTAACATCGATCAGCCGGTGATTGGCAGGTCTCTAGGTCCTAGAGACGGGGGAACGGCTGAGCCCGGAAAAGACGCCGCGGCTCCCATTGGCTACATCCGGTTGCATGGGCGGCGGTATGACACGTGGTTCAGCGACGACCCGACCGTGGCTTCGTATGAGCGGTACAACTACTTGTATTCGGCTGAGGAGCTTAGGCCTTGGGCGCAGCGGATTGCGGTCGAGTCGGAGCAGACGCGACGAATCTTTGCGGTGGCCAATAATCACTACCTGGGCAAGGGCGTCGTCAACGCACTGCAATTGATCAGCATGCTCAAGGCGGCGAAGGTGAATGTGCCTGAGCCTTTGCGGGGGCATTATCCGGAGTTGGAGAAGATTGCGGCTGTGCCGCCTGAGAGGCCTACTTTGTTTCCTATGGGGTAGGAGAACGACGAGTGAGCTTCGGCTACCGGCTTTAAGAAAGAAACTTTGGCCACCGAAGCACAGAGAACGCAGAGTTGCTGGGGGGGAGCAAGGACGTGAGTTTGGCGGGCGTAGGTTTCTAGTTACCACTTTGTCGCTTCACCCCCCGGTGCGCGGATCTCCGGATGGTAACGAGGTTAGCGGGTAATTCGGCGGGCTAGGGAATTCCAAAGCCGCAGGTTAACGATTGGGGGAACTTGGTGGCTGGTTGAGCAGAACACCGCGGAGCCTTTCTGTTTCTCCTCCCCTACGCCCGGAAAACAAGCTCGTTATACATGAAGCTGGAATGAAGCCAAGACAATCGTTTTACCTCATGGCCGTTCGAATGGTTTCGAACAAGAATGATGCTGAGGAACATGCATCTGGAGCGGAGAAGTAAAGGCATTCGAATGCAGTTCTAGCGTAATCCCACGCTCTTAGACTCCCGAGGGTCGCAGTCGGCCCAGGTAAGAAGAAAAGATCAGGAAGAAAAGCAAAAAGCCCACCCTCGCCGAAACCGCAAGAAGGGCCGCCCGGCCATCGGCCACAAATGTCGCCATTCGTACTACAGGTCGGGGAGGTTGTGGACGCGCATGCTGCGAGGTTTGAATTCCGCGCGTAAGGAGATCGCGTTGTCTTGGTTGGGGCGTGAGGCTTTGGCGTAAGCGTGGCAGTGGAAGACAATGCGCTCGGTGTCGGGATCGATCGTGGGGCGGCCATCGATTTCACGGGGGAAATGGAATTCGGTGCGGGCATCTTGCTCGTCCGTGGCATCCACATAGCGAGCCTCCCGCAGGTCGAGCGTGACTCCATCCGGGAGTTCGAGGAACACGCTGTCGTGCAGGTCTTCGACGGGATCGCGAAGAATACGTTGGGGCTCGCCGCCTTCGATGGCCAGGACGAAGTCGGGAAGGTTCGGAACGTCCAGAGGCTGCGCCGGATTGGCGGGGTGGCGCAACTGGAGGAGGCGTTGCTGGGCCAGGCGCACCATCCGGGAAGACCACCACAAGACGGCAATCGATGGCAACGGTCTGGCGCGCCTCAGTTCGATGCCGCTAACGGGATTGGTCAAGTCGGGATTGATGGAGGAATCGTCGACTCTGCCCGTTTGACGATCGGTGTAACGATTGGTCGATTTGGTGTCGAGCTTTACTTGGGCGGGACTCCACGGGGAGTCTTGGAGCACGCGGTAGGCGTCGGCGCGGTCCCATTTTTGTGGAGCTTTTTCCCAGGGAGGAGCGCCGAAAGAGGTGGCTGGGATCGCTAGGGTGGCGGTGAGGAGGATGCGGGTGAGCATGGCTGGATAGTGGCTTCGGATGCCTGGGCGGTGAACTGGGTTGTCTTGTGGGAAAGAAGGAGAAAGTTCGAAAGATTTAACACCGAGGGCCGCTGAGGTCGGAGCACCGAGGTAGGGAGTCTGATTTGTGATTCGGTGCGGCGGGCGTGCGGTTCGGATTTATAATTCGCCGCATGAATAGCTTCCCTTCTCGGACTGGCCCTGATCCTTATTTGCGGATGCACTGCGTCAATGTTTACGTGCGCGATCAGGAGCGTAGTTTGCGGTTTTATCTGGATCAGCTTGGGTTTCATTTGGCGTTCGATACGCGGTTGCAAACCGGGGAGCGGTGGGTGGCGGTGGCACCGCCGGATGGGACCGCGATTCTGGCGCTGGTGGAAGCTAAACCGGACACGCCGGCGTACAAATGGATTGGGCGGAGCACGCAGGTGGTGTTTATCACCGAGGATGTGACTTCCAAGTTTCTGGAGTGGTCGCAGCGGGGAGTCAAGTTTTCTCATACGCCGCGATTGAAGCGCATCCAGTACAACCGCGGAGCACCAGCGGCTCACGAGGCGCCAGCGCAACATTCGCACGCATCGCCCATGCTGCTGGGGGAACACGAAAATGTATGGGGAGGGGTGTTCGCGCGCTTTCGGGATGTGGATGGCAATTTGTTTTCGCTGGTGAGTTTTGACGAAGTCACGCAGACCCTGGAAGCGCAACGCCTTATCGCCGCCGCGAAGCTGGAAATGGAACGACGGGCGGCGCGCGAGCTGGAAATCGCGAAGGAAGTGCAAGCGCGTTTGTTTCCGCAAAAAAAGCCGGTGGTGGAGACGCTCGATTACGCGGGCGTGTGTATTCAGGCGCGGGAGGTGGGCGGGGACTACTACGATTTTATCGATTTAGGGCCCCAGCGGCTGGGATTGGTCATCGGGGACATCGCTGGGAAAGGGATTGCGGCCGCTTTGCTGATGGCCAATCTGCAAGCGAATTTGCGGAGTCAGTGCGCGATTGCTTTGAATGAGCCGCAGCGGGTGTTGCGGGCGGTGAATCAATTGTTTTGTGAGAATACGCCGGATGGAGGATTCGCCACGTTGTTCTTTGCGGAGTATGAGGAGAAGACCGGGCGGCTTCGCTATGTGAACTGCGGGCATCTTTGCGCCTTGTTGCTGCGGAACGACGACACGCTGGAGCGGCTGGATCCAACTTGCACGGTGCTGGGGATTTTTAAGGAATGGGACTGCGCAATGGGCGAGTCCCGGTTGGGATCAGGGGATACTTTGGCGCTTTATACCGATGGAATTACCGAGTCGTTCAATCATGCCGAAGAGGAATTTGGGGAGGAACGATTGGTTGCGGCGTTGCGGCGACATCGGGGGACGCCTTCGCAGGGTTTGCTGGATTGTATTGTCGATGAGGTCCGGCGATTTAGCCCTCATGAGCAGCATGACGACATTACGTTGATTGTGGCGAGGTGCAAGTAACGTTAGGTCTGGATGTAACCTAACTGCGGTTCGACTTATCCGTCTTGTCTGGAAGACGGAACGGACTGCGCGTCCGATGTCGCGGTGTGGAAGACGGGCACGGCGTACCGTCCCCTGCCAGAACGCGGAGGGGTCATGAGCAAGGTTTTGGTTACTGGCGGGTCGGGATTTATTGGGAGCCATTGCATATTGCAGCTTTTGGCCGCGGGACATTCGGTGTGCACTACGGTGCGGAATTTGCAGCGCGAAAGCGATGTGCGTGGGTTGCTGCGGGTGGGCGGGGTTGAGGCTGGGGAGCGGTTGTCGTTTGTGGCCGCGGATTTGGAGAAGGATGCGGGGTGGGCGGAGGCTGTGGCTGGCTGTGAGTATGTGTTGCATGTGGCTTCGCCGTTGCCGCCTAGCGTGCCTAAGAATGAGGACGCGTTGATGATGCCTGCGCGGGAGGGGACTTTGCGGGTGTTGCGGGCTGCGCGGGGGGCGGGGGTTCGGCGGGTGGTGGCGACGTCTTCGTTTGCCGCGATTGGGTATGGGCATGCGGAGCGGAAGGCGCCCTTTACCGAGACCGACTGGACGGATGTGAATGGGAAGGATGTTCAGGCCTATCCGAAGTCGAAGACTTTGGCGGAGCGTGCGGCCTGGGATTTTATTGCACGTGAAGGAGCAGGGTTGGAGCTCACGGTGGTTAATCCTGTGGCGTGTTTGGGCCAGTGTTGGGGCCGGATTATTCGACTTCGATATTGCTGGTGCAGCGTTTGATGGATGGGGCTCTGCCTGGGTGTCCGCGGCTTTATTTTGGGGTTGTGGATGTGCGAGATGTTGCGGATTTGCATTTGCGGGCTATGACCGAGCCGGTGGCTCGAGGGGAACGGTTTCTGGCGGTGGCTGGGGATTTTGTGACCATGGCGGAGATCGGGAAGATGTTAAGGGCGCGGTTGGGGGCGGCGGCTCGGCGAGTGCCTACCTTGCAACTGCCTAACTGGGTGGTGTGGCTGGCGGCGTTACGGGATCCCGCAGTGAAGTTGATTCTGCCGGAGTTGGGAAAGAGGAAGAATGCTACCAGTGAGAAGGCCCGGCGGTTACTGGGTTGGGCGCCTCGCTCGAACGAGCAGGCGGTTGTGGCCACCGGGGAGAGCTTGGTGCGGCTCGGATTGCTAAAGGACAAGACCGAAGCGCCGAAAGATTCGCGGCAATTTAGAACAGTAACGACGCCCTGAGGGTGGCGATGAGGCGGTGGCGTTTCATTTGGCTGGTGTAGGATTCGGGGCCAGTGAAGGCTTCCAGCTGTTTTACTTTGTAGCGGAGGAAGGGGCGTAGTAGCCAGGCTATTAGTGATTTCACTGAGTCTTCTTTCCGGTGGGCGCGGTGCGGCGCTCGGGTGATGCGGGTTGAGTGTAGCAAGCGGGGACGGGAAAGTGTTTTAATTCTCGAGGCGGTTGAGATTCCCATTATTCGCCGGCTTGTTAGCCGGTCAGACTACCGCGGTGAGGGACGTTGGATTGAAGCTTCGGACGGCTTCAGCTTCGCTGTCGTAGACGCTGAAGACGGTTAGTAGCCTGGTTAGTTGGAGGACGTCGTGGAACTTGTCACCCAGATTGCAGAGGTGCAGGGCTGCGCCTTGGTTTTTGGCGCTTACGTGGGCGGCCACCAGAATGCCCAGGCCGGCGCTGTCGATGTATTTTACGTTGGCCATGTTGAGGACGATTTTTTTCTTGCCTTCGGCGATCAGGGTTTTCACTTGTTCGCGTAGTTGATTGCTTTCCTCGCCGAGGACGATGCGGCCGTCCAGGGCTACTACCGAAACTCCGTCTATTTCTTTCTTGGTTATGTTCATGGTCACGATGACGACCTCTGGGCACTACTATACGCTCGTGGAGGGGGAAGAGTTGAGGAAAGGCAAAGAAAGATGGCGAGATCAAGTCGCCGCCACAGAGGATGGGAATGGGTTGCTGTTGGGTGGTGCGGAAGTGCGGACGCGATCAGAAATCTTAGAGCCGCTTAAAATGGAGGCAAGCGATCGGGGCAGAGTCGCAGGGACGGATCGCCAGAGGAGGAGGAAGGCGATCAGGGCGGTGGCGGCTAGCGTTAGGAAGGAGGCGTTGTAGCCGGCTCGTTGGATCGAGACGCCACCTACGGCGATGCTTAGGGCTGCGCCGGTGCCCAGCATCGTGACTGGTGCGCCTGCGGCCAGGTTGAAACGGCCCGTGCTTTGGGCGCGGTCCCTGATTACCAGGACGGCCACTATGGTGAAGATGGAGTTGGCTACGCCGTCTAGGACCGGTATGGGTCACTTTGCCGCGCGATAGAAAATTTTGTGCTCTTCGATGGCGGCTGTGCGGTGTGTGTTTGGATGCGAATATTTTCGCTTCGCAAAGCGATGCGTTTAGTAGCCGGCGTCCTTTGAAAGAGGGGACATTCTTTTTACGCCGAGAGGACAACCTGAGACCAGGCAGATTCTATCTTCGGGTTAGACAGAAGGCTGGCCTCCGCGTTCGGGCTGGCTCTCGTTGATCGGCTTTGCCGGTGGCGACGAGGTCCAAGTTGATCTCGCGCGATTCTTAAAAAGAATGAGGGGTCCCTCGAATATGAAGAAGACATTTTCCACGGTAATGATGGCTTGCGTTTTGGCGGGGATGTTTGCGGTGAGCACGTTGGCGGACGAGTTTTCGTTTTTTGCGCCAATCGTAGGGTCGAATCCGGGTGTGACGATCGCGGGAGTGGCTAGCGGCGGGGCGCCTTGGGTGGTGAGGCATGGAGTTGCGGTGCTCACGGATGATGGTCGGTTGCGAGTCGACGTGCGTGGGTTGGTGCTGCCTAGCGCGGCGAATACCGCGGGGCCAGTTACGCAGGTGGCGGCGAGTGTGGTTTGCGGTGATGCGCTGGCGGCCACTAGCGGGGCGGTGACGCTCACGATGAATGGCGATGCGGAGATTCGCACTAAGCTTGCCTTGCCGTCTCCGTGTTTGGGCACGATTGTGTTGGTGCGCGTGGCCGGAGTGAACGGGACGGTGCTAGCGGCGCCTTCTGCGTTTATCGCGGCGACCGGGGTGGTGAAGGACGCTGACGATAAATAAGAACGGTAGAGGTTAAGGCGGCGTTACCGGTTCGGCCAGTTCTTTTCGGGCTGGCCGCCTTTTTTTTTGCAGACGCTTCGTGCTTTCGTCCGGGCAAGCTGGGCGCAGCCGTGCTGCGCCCCCACAAGAATGCGTTGAGGTTAGCAGGGGCGGGGATCCCGTGTGCGAGACTTTGGCGCGTTGGTGCGTTTGGCGGTGCGGCGTCTTTCTTCGGCAATGGACTGGGGATCGATTAGCCACTGGCCGTTGCCGGGACGGCCGGGTTGTTTTTGTTTTTCTCCGGTGAGGCGGCCGAGGCTTAGTAGACGGCAGACTTCGGCGCTGGTGGTGTTCATCTCTCCGGCGGCCTGTTGGGCGGTTAGCCAGCGGTCTCGACGTGCGGGCATTGCGATCGGTCCTTCCGGGAGGGGCGGTGCGGGTTGTGCGCCGTTCACTTTAGCGGTAGTTATTGGGTTTTACAATAGTACGGGGAGCTAAGTCCGGCGGTAAAGAAAGAATGGCAAGACCAAGACCGGGCAATGGTATGGAAATCGCTGCTGATTTTGCCGGGACACAGGCAAGAGGGTCGGTGTTACTTACTTCTTGAAGAGATCCTCGAAGGCTTGGCGGGCGTCGTTGTGACGCGGCGGTGCGATTGGAACCGTTTGCGTTTTTTGCGCGTAGGAGGTGGGGGCGGTGTCCTTTTCTACTGTGGTGCGAAATTCGTAAAAAGTGCAATTGTTCTTGGCGTCCTTGGGGGTGATGCGCTCGGGGACCGGTTGGGTGCACTCGAATTGGGCGCCGGAGTCGAAGAAGCGGCATTGCTTGCAGCAGTGTAATTCCAGTTGGCACTTGGGACATTGACCGTTGGGATCGAAGCCGGAGGTTAGGACTGCGCCACAGTTGGAGCAGCGGGCGCGGGTTACCGTGCCGACCATGCGCGGAGTGCGGGGGCCAAATTGGTCGGCGCGGGGGCCGTTCTGCGGGGGCTTGCGGTCGTGACCGCGGTTGCCGTTGCGGGATTTGTCTTTTTTTTCGTTTTGCTCGGCATCGCGGTAGCCGCGATGGCTGTACTTTCGATCCACAAACGCCTCCGCCCGTCAGTCCTGACGGACTGCAACTGGAATCGACATCTTTGCTCTTGCTGCAAAAAAATTTGGCTAGCGAAAAAGCCGCCCTGCGGATTTCAGGGTGAACAAGGCTTCGCGGAATTCGCCTTGCGCAAAAGGTGATCCACTCCAAATGGCTTGTATCCAACCGGGAAATACACCGGATTGCTACACTCGACCGCCCTGCGTTATCTTCCCCAGAGGTTACGTAAAAGGATTACCGACGTTCGAGCAGGAGATGGGACATCTATGTTTTTAGTCCTCTGGGAGTTCGAAGTCAAGCCCGGTTGCGAAAAACGGTTTGAAAGAGTCTATGGGCCGGGGGGTGACTGGGATTCCCTGTTTCGTCGCGATCCTCACCATGCGGGAAGTGCTTTATTCCGCGACCCGGGGAAAGCGTTGGTGTACCTCACTGTTGACGGCTGGCTGTCTCGCAAATCGTATGAAGAATTTCTGGTGGCTCAGGACGCCAACTATAAGGCGTTGGACGCGGTCGCGGAAGAATTGACCCCGAACGAGCGGCACATCGGATCTTACGAAACCCTTGCAGGCCTGAATTCTCCTATCTTAGACGCGATCAAGCCCAGAGAGTTACCAGTCCGTCTGCGCCAAGATCCGGTTGGAGAAATTTTTGCGGCGTTCCAGCTGCTCTGAGTAGGGCCTCCGCTGCAAGATAGCCACTACGAACGGCTCCTTCCATGGTCGCTGGCCAGCCGGTCGCGGTCCAATCCCCGGCCAGAAAAAGTTTGCCAATGCTGGTTTCCTGCTTGGGACGCCAACGATCCACGCCGGGTTCCGGCGAAAACGTGGCGGCAGCTTCTTTGATGACGGTAGCCTTCACCAGGTTAGCAGCGCGAGCGTTCGGCAGCACTTGACGCACTTCCTTTAGGCACAGGTCGATGATTTCTTGCCGCGGCTTTTGCAACAGATCATAGGATGCGCTGATGACTAGCTGCAGGTACTGGCCGTTTGTCTTATTTTTGCCATTTTCACTGTTTACCGCCGGAGGGTAGAGTGCCGTCTTGTTGAAGACCCACTGCGTGGTGGTGTCCAGGAGGGTGATAAATGGCTCCTCGGTGACTTCACGATCGAACCAGAAATGGACGCCGGTGATGGGGGCGTCTTTTAAATTTTGCAGATTGCTGAAAGCGGAGTCGGCGTGGCGGATTTCTTGGGGTAGTAGCTCGGCGAATGTGGAATGAGGAACGGCGAAGACGTAGGCGTCGGCAGACTCTTGGCGATCGTTGTCGAAAATCACTGCGCTGACGGCACCGTTTGCAAATTTTATGCTGCGGACTGGGCAGCGGAGTTGGACTTCGCCGCCTTTTTTCTCGATGCCGACTTTACATCCTTGGTAAAGTTCAGCCAGCGGAACTATCGGAACGCCCATGCGATAGCCGGTGCGATTGGAAAGAAACGCTTTCCAGAAAACGTCGATGCCGTAGCGGGCGTCGGTCTTGTCTAGTTCTTCGTCGAGGGCGCTGACCAGAACCACCCGCCAGAAACGCTCGACGGCGCCTTTGGTTTGGCGCTGGCGGCGCAGCCATTCGAGCATGGAGATGGGGTTGGGCTCATCGAGGTCGCGCGGGTGCGCTTTGGCGCGCAGGATCGTGAGCATGGCTCGGGCAATGGAGAATTTGTCCTTCCACGTTAACGGGGCGAACATTGCGAACGAGCCGGTCATGTGAAATGGGGCCGGGAGTATGCCGGCCTGCATTTCGCCGCGGCGGCCTTGAGGGTCAAGGAATAAGAGTCGATCGAAAAATTTGATTTTGTCGGCGGAACCTACGCGGCGATAGAAATCGTCGAGATTGGTGCAGCAGCCCAGAGTTACATGCTGGCAATTGTCGACGTGTTCGCCGTCGGGCAGTACATAAGATGTTGCGCGGCCGCCGAGGAATGGGCGCTGCTCGAACAGCCTTACGCGCCAACCCGCTTCAGCCAGCGCGACGCCAGCTGCCAAGCCCGCCAGGCCGCCGCCGATCACGATCACACTTTTCAAGGATGTTCTCTTCCGTCACGCGCCCGAAACGGGCTTGGGCGATGAATAGCATTTTCTCGGCGCGGGAAAGGCGCACGCGTTCTCCGAATACGGCGAAATCCAGCGATTCGATGCGGGCCAACAAGGCGCTGTAGGTGTGGGTGAGCAGCCAGAGCGTCGCGCGGCTTTCTGCATCGATCAGATTTAGCAGCGCGGCACCTTCGTCGTAGCATTGCCAGGCGCGATCGGCTTGGAAGCGCAGGAGTTCGCGGACGCCTAAGGTCGCTTCGTTGCCGCCGAAATCTTGCGGGGAGACGTTATAGCGCTGGAGGTCTTCTTCGGGAACATAGACGCGGCCCAGGGCGTAGTCGTCGCGCACGTCGCGAATGATGTTGGTAAGTTGAAACGCCAGGCCTAGCTTTTCGGCCAGGTCTAGAGCGCGCGGATCGGTGAAGCCGAAGACATGCGTGCAGGTTAGGCCGACCGTGCCGGCTACGCGATAACAGTACTCGCGCAGGCGATCGAAGGTTGGATAGGTTTGCACCGTTAGGTCCATTTCGGCGCCTGAGATCAGGTCGTGCAGGTAACGCGCGGGCATGTTGTAACGCTGCATGGTATCTACTAACGCGGGCAGCACTGCGGCGGCTCCTGCGGGCAATGAGCTTGCGGCGCGGTCGGATCCGGTGACGGCGGCGTCCAGCGCGGCGCGCCAGTTGGCCAGGCCGCGCTGTTTGGCAGTGAGATCGCCACCTTCGTCGGCCACATCGTCGATCAGGCGCATGAAGGCGTAGAGGGCGACGATGCCATCTCTGCGGGATTTCGGAAGTAGGAAGAACGCGTAGTAGAAGTTGCTGCCGGCGGCTTTGGCGATGCGGTGGCATTCTTGGTAGGAGTCGGCCGCGGTCGTAGTGCTTCGAAACTCCCTCCAAGGGATGGGGCGGGGTGTTTGGGGCGCAGCGTGCCGCGCCCCTACAACTTTGGCGGCTAGATGCGTGGCTAAGGCACGACCCAGAAAACGGACTTGCTTACCTTTGCCGATGGATGGGCGGTGATGGAGGGTGTCGTAACCGGAGGATTCGATAGCATCGAGGACGGCTAGGCCGCCGCGGGTGAACATCTCCAGGTCCACGCTCAAACGAGCGTCGACCATCTTGGCGAGTGGTAGGCCTTCCGCGAACATCGCTCGAGTACGAGCGATCAACTCTTTCATCAGGCGCGGGTAGCGCTGGTCGAAGCGGCGTTCGATGATCTCCGATTCGGTGATGTGGTGCGAGGCGGCGATTTCTAAAGGGATGTAGATGCGGCCTTTTTCTAGATCGCGGGAGACGTCTTGCCAGAAATTCGCTAGTTGGAGTGCGGTGCAGGTTGCGTCGGACAGGCGCAGGCGTTCGGCGTCGCGGTAGCCGCAGAGATACAGGACCAGGTGTCCGACGGGATTTGCGGAGTAGACGCAATAGTCGACCATAGCGTCCCAGGTCGGGTAGCGCTTCACGGTTTGATCTTGGCGGAACGCTTTCAACAAGTCGCCGAACGGTTGTTTGGGAATATCTTTGGCCACGGCGGTTTCACGTAGGGCCACGAACACTGGGTGCGACGGCCGACCGTCATAGCAGGCGTCGAGTTCTTGTTCCCACCAGTCGAGGAGTTCTAGAGCACGAGCGCTGTCGGGGATTTCATCGCCCAGGTCGTCGGCCCAGCGGCAGTAGGCGTAGACGTTGTAGAAATGTTGGTGGAGGTCTTTAGGCAGGAGCCAGGAGACGACGTTGAAATTTTCGTAATGATGCGTGGCTAGCCAGCGGGTGTATTGCTGGGCGGTTTCGGGTGAACAGCCTGCGGGCGGGGCTTGTTTGGCGATCTCGAGTTCGTTGGGGCGGAGCATCAGGCCTTCGCTATTGCGGTCGCGTCGTATTCGCAACCGCTGAGGAAAAGCCGCAGGACTCCGCCCTGCGCCACAGGTTGTACAACGGGTGATGGGAGGTGGATCACGGGCGGACGGCTAGCTTGATTTCGCCGTTGCGGGATTTCATGCGTTCGAAGGCTTGGGGGAGTTCGTTTAGGCGGATTTCTTCGGTTACGAAGTCGTGGGCGAGGATGTCGCCGCGGCGAATGGCTTCGAGGGCTTCGCGGATGAAGCGTGGGGTGTGGTGGAACGGCGAGATGATTTTGATTTCGGAGTAATGGATTTCGGCCGGCTCGATTTCGACGAAGGTGCCGGCTGGCAGGCCGCTGAAGAAATTGACGACTCCACCACGGCGGACCATGGCTAGGGCTTGTTTCCAGGTGGCGGGATTGCCTGCGGCTTCCACCACGGAATCGGCGCCGCGGCGGTCTTCGGTGAGCTGCTTCACTGCGGCGACCAAATCGGTTACGCCGGTGACGTCGATGGTAGCGGCTGCCCCCAGACGCTTGGCTAGTTCGAGAGACGCGGGCCGGCGGGCCAGAGCAATGACGCGCATGCCGCGACGCGAAAGCATGCGGACGTATTTGAGACCAATCGGGCCGCAGCCGATGACTACGGCGGTGTCGGCCGCGCGGACTTCCATTTCGTGAATTCCGCGGAGAACGCAGGCTAAGGGCTCGACGAGGGCAGCGCTCCCGTCGTCGACCGAGGGCGGCACCTCCAGCATGTTTTCCATCACGATGCGGCCGGGGATGCGCAAGTATTCTGCATACGCGCCGTTATTGAACAGCAGGTCTTCGCAGAGATTTTCTTGCGCCCGGCGGCAATGATAGCAGCGCAGGCAGGGAGCGGAGTTCGCGGCGACTACGCGCAAACCAATCCGCCACCGCGGATCGACGCGTTTTCCTACTGCCGCGATCTCTCCTACCACTTCATGACCGAACACGGCGGGCGGCTGAATCATCCGGGCGTGGTAGCCGCGCTGCCAAACTTTCAGATCGGTCCCATCCGTGAGCGCCAGGCGCACGCGCAGGAGAATTTCGTCGGCACCCACCGCGGGGACGTCAATCTTCTCGATGCGCAAATCCTCGCTGCCGTAGAGTACGGCTGCGGTCATCTTCGACGGCACCAGTGCGCGTACGACCGCGGCAGTCGTTTGTTCGCCGAGATATTCTGTCTTCTTGGTAGTGGTTGTTCTCATGCGTGAGTGATCAGAATCTTCAACGAATCCGTTGTGGGCCGAGCCGCCAAGTCTAAACCCTCCTGGATTCTATCCAGCGGGAAGCGGTGCGTGACGATTTCCATCACCGGTAGTTTCCGTTGTAGCACTAACTGTGCGGCCGCCTCTTGGATGTCCACGGCCGCGCTATAGCTTCCTAGGATTTCCTTCTCGTCAATCCCCACAGCCGCTGCTGGAAACTCGATCTTGGTTACCGGGTCATTCGCGGCAAAGAGTAAGATGCGCCCGCCGGGTCTTGCAACCGCCAAGGCATCCATCACGACGGCGGGGTGAGCTACCGCGACCAGAACCGCATCGGCCCCCCGGCCTTCGGTCCTGGATTTTAAGTCTGCTACTAGCTTACCACTGGTGGGGTCGAAAGCCTCAAGTGCACCTAGGGTTAGGCTCTTGGTACGGCGCTCGGCCATGGGGTCGCTGGTGTAGAGCTTGGCGCCTTCCAGCTTGGCGACCATTAGGAGCTGCAGGCCGATGGGGCCGCAGCCGAGGATTAGGACCGTCTCGCCCTTGGTGATGCGGGCCTTCTGCACTGCTTTAACAATAGTGTTAATCGGCTCGATGAAGGTGGCTTCTTCGAAGCTGACATTGTCGGGTAGCGCAACGATGCCGCGTTCGGCTACCCATGGCATAGCTTTGACGTATTCGCCGAAGCCGCCGCCGTTGGGCGTGAAGCCTGCGGTCAGGCCCGTCGTCTTGTATTGCGCGCACTGCGAAAACAGGCGGTGTTCACAGTAAAAGCAGGTGCCGCAGGGGGTATGGTGGAAGCTCATGACGCGATCGCCGGGCTTCCATTTGGTTACGCCGGGGCCGACCGCGACTACCGTGCCGGCGAGTTCGTGTCCGAGAATTTGCGGGGGTTCGACGTAACGCTGGAAAATTTTTTTGATGTCGGTGCCGCAGATGCCGCAGGCGGCTACCTTAATTAGGACTTCGCCTGCGGCGACGCCGGGGACCGGGACTTGTTCGACGCGGACGATTCCCTTTTCACGGTAGACACCTGCGCGCATCGTTTCGGGAACGGGGCCCAGCGCTCTCAGTTTGTCCGCCACGGTCGCCGCGCTCATGCTATGGACGCCCCTTGTTTTAGACGAAGAGTATTCGTAGCTGCAAGGGATTCCAGGTAGCGGTCCAGAAATTCTGCCAGTTTTGAAGCAGCCAGCTGACTCTGCTGTCCAAAGCGAATGAGTGAAGGAATGGCAGTGACATTTTGTATCACTTGCCCGAAGACGCGCGCCAGACTGACCTCTCCGGAATCCGTGGTTACCCGGTTGAAATCCAGAGGCAGATCTTGTTCGGACATGTCGCTTATTCCGCGGACCGCAATGCCCTTGGCACCAAAGGCCGCTACCTCGAAAAGTATGTCTGCACTCTCCATTTCCACGGCGTCGGCGCGCCAGCGCAGCTCTCGTTTTTCATCGGCACGGACCGCCACGCGATCGGCGCTGTAGAAGGCTTTGACCACCTTCGCGCCGCAGGTCGCAGCTGTTTCGACCAGTTCCGGATCGCAGAGAATTGAGGTTTTCCGCTGCGTTGAATATAACGACTGAGCAGCCAGAACTTCCCCCAATTGATGTTCGGGGCTCAGAGCGCCTGCGAGTCCGCTGGACACGCAAAGATCTATGTCCCCATCCCAGAGAACCTTAGTTGCCGCCACCCAGGGTTTCTTGCCGCCGATTCCGGTCAAGAGCACTTTGACGTCGGCTTGGCCGATTGCGGTTGAATACGAATCCACCCCGGTCCGACTCAGTTTCTCGAAATGGCGAAGTTTGCGCCATGGGGCGAACTCCGCGTCGACCGCGAATGTAACCAATATCTTCATCAGAATTTCATTTCGGCTGGTCGACCATACCGCTTACGCCGCCGCGCGGGTGATGCGCTTGGCTCTGCGCGGATTCACGTAACCGTTGGCTTCGTACCAACGCACGGCACGTTCCAGTGCTGCAGAAACCGGGCCGGGCTTGAATCCGAGTTCACCCTCAGACCGGGCGCAGTCCACAAACATTTTGTGCTGCGCGATCCTCACGCCTTCGATGGGGATGCCGGGTTCTTTGCCGAGCAACCGTGAAAAGATCGTGCTGGCATAAGCCGCGCCCAACGCTACATTATGCGAAATTTTTAGGCTTGGGGATGGCAGGCCGGTGATTTTTGAGAGCGTGTCGAGCATTTGCTTGAGCGTCAGATTTTCTCCACCCAGCAGGTAGCGCTGGCCAGCTTTGCCTTTTTCCGCTACGAGCAAATGTCCGGCGGCGCATTCTTCGACTCCAACGAAATTCAGGCCCGTGTCGACGTAGCCTGGCATCTTGCCGTTCAGAAAATCGACGATGAGCTTTCCGGTTGGTGTTGGTTTCCAGTCCCAAGGGCCTACCGGCGTGGTGGGCATGGCCACGATTACCGGCAGACCTTCCCTTGCGGCGTTTAGGGCTTCTCGTTCCGCCAGCCATTTCGAGCGTTTGTAATGGCCGATCATTTCTTCGAGCTTGGCGTCGGTGGATTCGTTCGGCGGCGCGGGGCGGTCGACGGCGATGGTCGCGACCGTACTGGTGTAGATGAATTGTTCGACTCCGGCGCGCTTCGCGGCTGCCAGGATATTTTTCGTGCCGCCGACGTTGGAGTCGTAAATGTCCTGCGAGCGCTTGGCCCACAGTCGATAATCTGCGGCGACATGGAAGACGCGCTGGATGTCTTTCATCGCGCGATCGAGGGACGCGGTGTCGCGCAAATCGCCGGTCATGTATTCGAGCGGCAGGTCGGCTATAGCGCGGTTCTGACTGGACGGGCGAAGCAGCACGCGAACGGTTTCACCGCGCGCGATCAACTGGCGCGCTACGTGACTGCCGAGAAAGCCGGATGCGCCGGTGACCAGCGTGGTCATGGAGCCTGCACGCTTTCTTCGCAATTCGGTTGCGGCAGGTGGGCGATGCGGTCGCGCAGGGAGCGACTCGGCCCATGCTGCACGTTCGCGGCAGCCGAGGCCCGCGATGACACGACGGGATCCAGCAATGCCGAGAGCCAGGCCCAGCGGCGGCTTAGCAACCGCTTCCGTAAATCGAGGATGCCGCGCTGTAGTTCGTCGCCGGACGAGGCTGGCGACGGGAGCGAAAACAAGAAGCCATCGAAATCAAGCTTGCTGAGTTCGCCGTGTAGTCGCTCTAGTTCAGCCGCCTCGCTCGGGGAATGCAAAATCAATTGCGCGCAAAGCAGAAAGCCGGAAAGCCGCGCGGTACGAACACTTTCCAGCGCATCGCGGAACGCCCCTGATTGCCCCAGGCGCTTATCGTGTGAGGCTTCGACGCCGTCGAAGCGAATCGCCAGATGCAAGCACGTCGACGGCTGAAATTCATGAACGCGCCGTCGCAACAAAATTCCGGAGGTCGGCAGGAACACGTGGTGACCGGCGGCGGCGAGAGCATTCACGATTCGCGGCGTTTCCGGCAGTTCCAGTGGCTCCGAGTCTCCGATCCATACGATTGGTGATTTGAGAGAGTCGACGCCGCCACCCGCCGCGAGATTCAAGATCAGGGGATGCGTACCGTTTATACGCAGAGAACGCGCAGCTAAACCAAGGGTGAGGTTCGCGGTCAACCGTAGAGGGAACCGCATTCGCGACTCTAGAATCCGCTGCGCAGCCGGAAGTCGGCCGGCTGAAAGGTCATCGCACAGAACTGCTGCGTTCCTTGAGTCTGGTTGCGAAATCGGGCCAGCGCGTAAAGGGGAAACGAATTGCGATAGAGATGGTATTTCAGATAGAACACGCACGGAAAACCCGTGCCGGTGAATTCGTTTTCGCTCCAAGAACCGTCAGTGTTTTGCTGCTCGATGAGATAGCCGGCCGCTTTATGAATTGCCGGGTCGTTGGCGTCGGAACCCGCGAGCAATCCAATCAGGCCCCAAGCGGTTTGCGAGGCGGTGCTTGGACCCTCGCCTTTGGTCCGCGGCTCAGTGTAGCTGCGGAGAGATTCGCCAAAGCTGCCATCGGCCTTCTGGACCGAACGCAGCCAACTGACGGCGCGCTGGCAGTATTCCTTCGCCGTCAATGAAACCGTTTCCAGGGATCGCAACACGCCGCTGGTGCCGTAGACGTAGTTGACGCCCCAGCGGCCGAACCATGAGCCATCTTCGCACTGGTCCTTCAGCAAAAATCTCAAGGCGCGCTGAATCGAAGGATGGTTGGCGCTCCACCCAAAGCGGCCGAGGCATTCGAGCACGCGCGCGGTTACGTCGGCGGTCGAAGGATCGAGCATGGCGTTGTGATCGGCGAACGGAATGTCACAGAGAAAACCTTTATTGTTATCGCGATCGAACGCGGCCCAACCTCCGTCGCGATTCTGCATGCTCAACAACCATTGGATGCCTCGACGCACCGCCGCTTCCATGCGCGCGGGATCGGGAAATTTCACGCGCTGCAGTGCCATCAACACGAACGCGGTGTCATCGACGTCGGGATAGAAATCGTTGCGGAACTCGAAGACCCATCCGCCAGGTGCGGCGTCTTTGTTTTTCACTTGCCAATCGCCGGAGCCGAGGACTTGCTTCGACAGGATCCAGTCCGCCGCTTTGACGAGAGCAGGATCATCGGCAGGCACGCCGGCTTCTTCCAGCGCGACCATCGCGATGCAGGTGTCCCACACCGGGGAAACGCATGGCTGCAAGCGAATCGTATCGTCCTCTTCAATCTCAAACCGCGCGAATTCCCGAATCTCGCGGGCCGTTAGCGGATCGTCCGGGCCATGACCAAGCGCCATCAGCGCAAAAATCGAGTTCATCATGGCCGGATAAATGGCCGCGAGTCCTTCGGTGCGTTCCAGATGATCCAGAAGCCACGACTTGGCCTCCCGCAGCGCACGTTGGCGCAGCGGCTTCCACGGGAGCTTCTCGTAAAGCTTCATGGCCCGATCGGCGGCGAGAAAGAAGTTTCTCCAAGAGATGAGCTGATCGCTCCAGTCAAACGCTGCGGCTTTACGGGAGGGGTCGCGGAACAATTCATCGACGTGAGCACGTTCCGGCAAGCGCCAGTCCGGGCGCAACGCCGACAAAATGGCCATAGGAATGACAATGCCACGCGTCCAAGAAGACATCTCGTAAATGTTGAGGTAGAACCAATTCGGAAGCAGCATCATCTCCGGAAGGATTGCGGGAACCAATTCCCAGCCCAGTGCCCCGGCGACCGCAAGATAAAACCGCACATAAGAATTCGATTGCTCAAGCCCACCCAGGCGCAGCACAGTTTCCCGCGCTTGCAACATGCGCGGCGACTTAGGATTGTCTCCCGCCAACTTCAAGGCAAAATAGGCCTTGCACGTTGCGTTGAGTTCCGATGGACCGCCCGGATAAATGTTCCATCCACCGCTCTCCAACTGCTTGCCTCGAACATAATTCGCGAGTTTGGCGATACGTGCGGGGTCCGCTTTGCCCAAAACGTGCAGATAATAAATGTAGTCGGATTCCAGCGTGCTATCGGCTTCCAGTTCTCCCAGCCAATATCCATCCTCAAGTTGGAGCGAAAGCAGGTGGTCAGCCCCGCGCTCGATCGCCTGCTCCAAGCGCAGAGCCCAGCTGTGCCGAGCGCCAATCGCGGCGGAAGATGCAGCGGTGTCCAGTCCGATGCCGGTACCAGCAGACAACGAAGCCTCCAGAAAGTCGGTGATGATTGAGTCCGAGTCCCTAAGCGACTTACTTTCAGCGACATCCCAATTGCCACACCCAAACCGAGGTCGCCTGGTTACACTAGTACTACTGAATTATCGCAATCTAACGACCACTGGTCAACCTCTAAGATGCTGCTCGGCCTATAGTCTGATGCCCGGAACGCCGGAATGGGCGCCCAGCGCGGCACGGACGATTTCAGCCACGCCACCCGGCAATGGATCGCCCTCTCGCTGCAGAAATTGCGGCTTCGCCTTTAACAGCTGAAGGGGAACTCCGGTCCATGCGACCGAAGCACCCCGGCACCCCACGTTCGTCGGCAGGTCTTCACGTAGAACCAGACCTGAAGCGCGGTCGATCTGCAATTGAGCCGACTCTTTGAAGTCTGTTTTCGAGGGATCCAGCACCATGAGATAGACCGACGGTTTCAAGAACTGCAGCAATGTGTTGCTCTCCAGAATCAAGTTAGCCGGTGATTGGCCGGAATCGATGTCCGCTGCCCGCAGCGCTGCACGCAACAACGGCATACCCTCCGCCAGAAAACCTTGCTTGGTTCGCAGCCAAAAAGACCGCCGGGCTCCGGCCCGCAAGAATCGGGCGCTGTCGGTTCCGGTGTCCGAGTGTTTCTCCCAATTAATGGCACAAATGTGTTCGTCGGGCGCGCAATCGCAGTCGTGCCCGTTTTGGGCGCATACTCCGTGGCCATACTGGGTGATTTTGCCCGCGATCCAGTTCGCCTCAGGGAACGCGGCGATCACGTCGCACACCAGTTGGGTCTTGCCAATGCTGCGGGTGTGCCCGCCAACCACTACAATCCGCCAAGTGCCGTCGCTTATCTCCGTAGTCGCCATGGGATGAGGTGACGCTCACTTCCCTTGCTTCGTCTCTAATTCCTTCTCTAATGCTTTGATGCGTGCCGCCAGTTCCGGGAGCCGCGTCTGCCATACATACTGCTCCTTGAACTTTTCCAGCGAGCGCGCCGGCGTGCCCCAAACGGTCCGCCCACTTCGAACGATCTTGCCACCGAGCACCCCCGATTGCCCGCCGACCACCGCACCGTCCTCCAAATGAACCTGTTCCCCAAAGCCAGCCTGGCCGCCAATCACCACGTTTTTTCCAAACACGCAGGATCCGGATATCCCCGTCAGCGCCGCGATTACCGCGTGTTCGCCGATCTGGCAGTTGTGTCCCACGTGGACCAGATTATCCAGCTTCACACCCTCGCCAATACGCGTATCGTCCAGCGACCCGCGATCGATCGTGGTATTGGCGCCAATCTCCACGTCATCGCCAATCTCCACAATCCCAATCTGCGGAAATTTCCAATAGCGTTCCTCGCCGCGCGCATATCCAAATCCGTCGGCGCCAATGACCGCTCCGGCGTGAATTTCGACTCGGTCTCCCACCCGCACGCCGCCATATAGCGTGACCCGTGGATGAATCCGGCAATGCGCTCCGACAAAACAACCCGGCGCGATCACGCAGTGAGGACCAATCTGCGTGCCCTCTCCAAGATGGACGTCCTCTCCAATCACCGCGTATGGTCCAATGCCTACGCCGGTGGAAATCCGCGCCAGCGCCGGCACAATCGCGGTGGGATGAATCCCCGACGCAATCGGCATTCGCTCTAGCAATCGCGCCGCCGCCTTCGCAAACGCAACCTTCGGTTGGGGGTGCCGTAGCACCGTCTTTCCCGCGACGGTTAACTCATCGTCCGCAATCACGCAGAGCGCAGCCGACGCCGCGGCGCGCGCGACATTTTTCGCCGCTTCCACGTAGATCAAATCGTGCGGACCGGCGCGCTCCGGCGCGGCGACGCCTTGCACTTCGACTGCAGCATCGCCGTCAACGCGCGCCCCGATTTCTATCGCTAATTCTGCTGCTGTCCTTCGCATTGGCGCTCACCCACGTCTTCGCTGAACCTTTGACGCCTTCTCATTTCAACTCAGGAAATCATAAAGCGGGTCTTCACCCTTGGGCCGCGTTTTCCAACGTGCATGTACCCAGACCCATTGCTCCGGATGCTTTCGAATAATTGCCTCGATCACTTTCATAAACTTCTGCGTGTTCACAAAAACGTCGCGCTCGGTGTCGCCGCTTCGGCTCAACTCGATCGGTGGTTCGAATCGCAGCCGGTATTTTCGAATTTCCTCATCCCAAAAAGCATAACCCGGCACAACTGCCGCGTCGGTATGCAGCGCGACACGCGCCAGACCCGTAGTGGTACAAGCTGCCGTGCCGAAAAAATCCACGAACAGGCCCTCTTCCGGCATGGTATTTTGATCCGCCAGAATCCCCACAGTGCCTGCATCGCGCAGAATCTTCAGCAGCGACCGGGCCGATTCGTTCTTGAAGACTGGGCGATTCCCAGACAAACAGCGATAGCGATTGACCAGGTCATCGACCCGCTGGTTATCCAGCGGCCGCGCCATATAGTGAAGTGGAAATCCATACAGTGCGTGCGCAAACGACGACAACTCCCACGCCCCAATGTGACCGGTCAGATATAAGACGCCTTTCCCGCGCCGTTGCCCCTCCAGAAAATTCTCGTGGCCATCAAGAATCACAACCCCCTCGATGGTTTCCTTCCTGTAGCGCGGGAAGCGCGCAAACTCCGCCGCCATCCACCCAAGATTCCGCACCATGCCGCGAATCGTGGCTTGGCGCCGAGCCTTGTCCCACTCCGGAAATGCGAGCTGCAAATTGAATTCCGCTGTCCGTCTCAATTTTGACTGCAGCGAGTACATCATGCGCACCACCGCGGCCGCCAAGCCCCGCGCGACCGAGCGTGGCAAAACCCCCAACAGTTTAAGGATCGCCCACACCGCCGCATATTCGAACCAGGCCCTCAAAGTTGTTCCATGTCCGCCACCAATCGACGCGCGACAGTATGCATTCTCCACCTCGGACCACGCCACTTCCAAGTTGCCGCATAGAGTTCCCAGATCGGA
>OBLW0100000297.1_pt1 | contig 42669 bp, 41 predicted proteins | sample 1520161 | NCBI WGS metagenome assembly OBLW01 (sample SAMEA3539309, study PRJEB22396) | soil metagenome | biome: tundra; feature: field; material: soil | place: USA | collected 2010-05 | depth 0.15 m
TTTCTTCTCCGCCGCAGACCCGGAAAAGCTGAGACACAACACGATTGCAGTAATTGAGAACAACGATTTGTGCGATGGCATCTTCCAGTTTCTCCCCTCAGAACGGAAAGCGCAGAGTAGCAGATGCTCGCTGCTGCGCGAAAGATCAAACCAACGACTCGGCAACGCGACTGTGTGCGAACCCGCCCATAACATGAATTCGCTGTTACTGTCTGGAAGTCAGCCTGGAAGGCCGAGTCCCCCATTTCTCGCGTCCTTCGCGAGAATGAGGGTTCTGATTTTTCATTCCTAGGACGGGTTCCAGGGGAAATTCTTACTGGCCAGTTCCCGACAGTTGCGCCGTTTGCGGACTGCCGCCGGCGAGATCGGTAATCGACACCTGGGCGGACCGTGTGCCGGTTGCCATCGGTGTAAAGGTGACGGTGATCGAGCAACTCGCCCCCTTCGTCACCCTGCTTCCGCAGGTGTTGGTTTGGCTGTAGTCTGCCCGGCTCACACCCGCGATCGACACACTCCGGATCACCAGCGTGACGTTGTCCATGTTCGTAAGGGTAATGACTTGCAATGCACTCGACGTGCCCACTTTTACGGTCCCGAAATTCAGGCTCCCCGGCGAGAGCGAGAAGTACGTGCCGGTTCCAGTCAAAGGCACGATCTGTGGGCTGGTGGAGGCATCATCCGTCACGGTGATGTTGCCCAGTCGAGTGTTGATACTCATCGGATTGAACGTAACCGTGATCGTGCAGTTCGCGCCCGCAGCCACCGTCGATCCACAGGTATTGACCTGAGCGAAGTCTCCGCTACTGGCGATGCTCGTGACGTTCAGCACGGCGTTACCGACATTGCTGAGTGTCACCACCTGGGCTACGCTGCTCGTTCCGACAACTTGGAGACTGAAACTCAGGCTGCCGGGTGCAAGAACAACCATCGGGCCCGCCCCGACGCCCGTGCCGCTCAACGGTACCAACTGCGGGCTGTTGGCCGCGTCGTCCGTGACGGACACTTCCCCACTCTCGGTCCCGACGATGGTCGGCGTGAAGGTGACGTTGATCGTGCAGCTGCCGCCAGCCGTCAACTGGCCACAAGCGCTGGTCTGGGCAAAATCGCTGCTGTTGGTCCCGGTGAGACCAACTCCGCTCACGTTCAAGTTTTCGTTCCCGGTATTGGTGAGGGTTACGGATAGGGGAGCGCTGGTTGTTCCATCGCTCACGTTGCCGAAATTAAGGGTGGTGGGCGCCAACCCCGCGTTCGGGCTGGGAGCAAACTTGCTCACGTAGGCATCGTTGCTCCCTGCCGAAACTGACTGGAAAGCTCCGCCGATGATCGGAAAGTTCGTCGAGTTCGTGTAGCCAGCAACATAAACGTTAGGCGGCGACTGATTATCCACCGCTAGCATGCGGGTGGCGCCGCCATACTCTGCCCCCGAACCTCCCAGGTACGACGAGTACAGCAGGAAAGAACCGGTGGGGTCCAATTCTGAGACGAAGGCATCGAAATTGCCGCCCGCGACGGTTTGGAAGGCCCCGGGCGTGACGGGAAAATTACTGGACTGCGTGTTGCCCTTCAGCCAGACATTGCCCGCGCTATCCAGCGCGATGCTGATGGCCCCGTCATCGTTGCTCCCGCCCAGATACGTTGAGAAGACCAGTGCCGTGCCTGTGGGATTTAACTTCGTCACGAAAGCATCGTGGCCCTTCGAAGAGCTCTTCAAAACCGTTTGAAATGCTCCCGGAGTGGTTGGGAAATTTGACTCCGCGGTCAACCCGGTCACATAGGCGCTGCCCAAACTGTCAACCACAATACTGGTCGCGCAGGTTTCGCACGGGGTCGTGTTGGTGGTGCTTCCGCCCAGATACGTCGAATAAACCAAGGCAGACCCGGCGGCATTCAACGCGGTGACAAAGCCTGCTTCGTTGGCCCCGATAGTAGACAGGAATGCACCCGGCGTGGTCGGAAAATTGGTGGAGTGCGTGTATCCCGTGACGTAGGCATTATTGGAGGCATCCAGAGCGATCGCATATCCCTCGTCCGAACCAGTGCCGCCTAGATAGGTCGAGTAGATCAGCGCTGACCCGCTCGGATTCAACTCGCTCACAATCACATCGGCAGCCTTTGAACAAGTACAGGTCGTCTGGTATGCCCCAAGCGTCGTGGGAAAATTGGTGGATTGAGAATAACCGACGATGTAGGCATCGCCCGACGCGTCCAAGGCAATGCCATTGCCTTGATCGTTGCTGCTCCCCCCTAAATAGGTGGAGTACAACAAAGCACTGCCGCTCGCATTCAACTCTGCCACGAACGCATCTCCACCCACACAGGTACCGCCGCAACTGCTCTGGAAAACGCCCGGAGTCGTGGGAAAGTCCGAGGAAAAAGTTTGGCCAACCACGTACGCATCGCCCGCTCCATCCAGGGCGATCCCATTCCCCTGATCGTTGCCCGAGCCACCAAGGTACGTTGAGTAAACCAGATAAGAACCAGTGGGATCCAGTTTGCTGATGAAAGCATCGCCCGCAGTTCCGCTGCATCCCCCTCCACATGTGGCTTGCAAGCTGCCACTGGTGATTGGGAAATTGACAGAGTTGGTAGAGCCCGTCACATACGCGCTGCCCGCGCTGTCGACCGCGATACCGGTGCCATAGTCGTTGCTGCTTCCTCCCAGATAGGTCGAATAGCTGAGCGTCGGATCGATGAGCAAGGTCTTGCTATGGTCGTAGGGCCCCAGTTGAAAGCGAACGTACCCTCGTGAGTTCACGACGTAGCCCGCCTTGATTAGACGCTGGCTTTGTCCGTTCGTGGTTGCGTCTTGCGGCGGGTCTGCCGCCGTCTCCTCTTGATATGCGACCGGCTTTCGAAAGCGAACCTCGTCGATTCCGTTCTCCATCTTCAGAACCAAATCACCGCTGGGCTTGTCCACATACATTCCGCGAGCGCCGCTGAACGCGATGTCAATGGCGCTTGGCTTCGCGCCAACCGCCACCACAAAGTCATATTCCAGCCCGCCGTGGTTTCCGTAGTAGACCAGATCAATTCCGTCGAACACATCGCGATAACCCACCTTCGCAAATGTGGGTATATTCGTGTTCCACTTTGTCGGATCACTTCCGCGGAAGTAATTGGTCTTGCCGGGCAGTTCACCAATGCCTCTGATCGCTGGGTCAGGCCGTGCGCCCACCAGTCGCATGCGCACCACGCTGCCCGTTCTTGCCGGTTGCCGCCGATGCGACGCATCCCCCTCGCGCAATGACAAGGTCGCCCCCTCGCTTGTGAGAAAGAGCGTGTAGCCGTCACCGCGCGAAAGGAACCTTACTTGTGGATCACTCTGCCCATGGTTCGGCTCGAAGCTCAAGGGCAACTTGCCGTAGCTTTCGAGAGTCGTAGAGTGACCCTTCGCATCCACCCGAGACGCCTCGACACGGGACACGTTTCCCGTCTGATCGTTGGGTGAGATCCACTTCGATGGCAGAAACAGAATTGCCGCAGCGAGCAGACAGATGACACACGTAGGCTTCACAATCAGATCGCCTCCTGAGAGAGAGTCTTCCTGTGGGCTCCGGGGTTCTATGGCGGGTGACTCGTGCCGGAGCATACTCCTCCCAGCGGAACCCGTCAAAACAAATCCCATTGCTTGTAAGCGCGATGGACGCCCATTTCCCGCGTTCTTCGCGAGAAGTGGGGGATTCAGGTTGGGGCTGGCTGGCCCCAGTTTGCGTCACCAAACCAAGGCCTCCCACCTCCCTATTTTTTGACGCCCCCGTCCCCCCCTGTTAAACTGTTAGTTTGCCTTACTAATCCACCAGCCCACCGTCATAACCAGAAGGGAAGTCCGTGCGCGCAGAAACCCGCCATCAACTGAAGCAGGATGCTTTCAGCCGTGTCACCATCGACGCCGCCGAGAAAACCGCCCATTGGACCGTGGAACACCGATCGACCCTGATGATCTCCGTGGTCGCACTCGCCATCGTTCTCGCCGCCGGGATTGGCGGATGGTATTACTTGAGCGCTCAGGACGAGAAAGCGAGCTTCGAACTCTCCCAGGCAGTTCGCACCATGGACACGCAGCTGCGTCTCGCAGGAACGCCTGCCCAGCCTGACATCCTCAGCTTCACTTCTTCCAAAGAGCGCGCCGAAGCCGCCACCAAGAAGTTCCAGGCAATCGTCGACAAGTATCCGCACACCCGCACCGCCGACATGGCCCATTATTTTCTGGGAGTGAACGCGGCCAACTTGTCGGACAACCCCACTGCCGAGCGCAATTTCAAAGAGGTCATTTCCTCCGGCAATCGCGAAGTGGCGGCCGTCGCCAAGACCGCTCTCGCCTCGCTCTATGGCCAGACGAACCGCACCAAAGAGGCAACTGCTCTTTATCAGGAATTGATCAACAAGCCCACCGCCTCGGTCAGCAAAGTTGCGGCTCAGTTGCAGTTGGCCGAACTCTACCAGAGTTCCAACCAGCCGCTCGATGCCAAGCGCATCTACGAGCAGGTGAAGAAGGAAAATCCGGGCGCCGAAGCCGGACAGCTCGCCACCCAGAAACTGTCAGAACTGAAGTAAGACTGAAGTGAGCAGGGCCGGGCGGCCAGTCCCAGCCACTAATAGTCCCGGCCATTTCGACCTTGCCGCTTGGTCGCGCGCGATAATCCCAGCCCTCCGCCATTCCCCTTTTCCCACAGGTTGAGTACCATGTTGTGCAGTTCCCAAACTCCACCACTGGATACCCATGGCCGACATCACACTCCGCGTCAACGGCAGTGAAAAGAAAGTCAGCGTCTCTCCGGAAACCCCGCTCCTGTGGGTTCTCCGCGACACCCTCGAACTTACCGGAACAAAATTCGGATGCGGCGCGGGATTGTGCGGCGCCTGCACGGTTCACGTCGATGGCAACCCGATTCGCTCCTGCTCGACTCCGGTATCGCAAGTCGCGGGCAAAAGCGTGCTCACAATTGAAGGCCTTGGAGCTAATGGCCTGCACGTGCTGCAGCAGGCCTGGATTGCGGAAGAGGTTCCGCAATGCGGCTACTGCCAGACGGGACAGATCATGTCCGCCGCAGCGCTGCTGGCGAAGACGCCGAACCCGACGGACGATCAGATCACGCAGGCGATGAACGGCAACCTCTGTCGCTGCGGGACCTATGAACGGATTCGCAAAGCGGTGCACCGCGCCGCCGGGAACGGAGGCACGCGATGAGCCCCCTTTCTCGCCGTGAATTCGTAACCGCTGGAGTCGCCGCCGGCGCGGGCCTGGTGATCGGCTTCTACCTGCCGCACGGAACCTCTTCGGACGAAAAGAAATCATTCTCGCCCAACGCGTATCTGCGTATCACGCCCGACAACAAAATCACGATCGTGGTTGCGCGCTCCGAGATGGGACAAGGCGTGCGCACCGCGCTGCCCATGATCCTCGCCGAAGAGCTCGAGGCCGACTGGAAGCTGATCGAGATTGAGCAGGCAGGAGCCAGCACGCTGTTCGGCGATCAGACCACGGGAGGAAGCGCGAGCATTCGCACCACGTGGGATCCGATGCGCAAAGCCGGAGCCTCAGCGCGCGAGATGCTGATCTCCGCCGCGGCTTTGACGTGGGGCGTTCCGCGATCGACATGCACTGCGGAGAATAGCCACATCAAGCACGCTGCAACCAACCGACGTTTGAGCTATGGCGAACTCGCGGGCAAAGCTGCCACGCTGCCGATCCCAACCGACGTAACGCTCAAGCAGAGCAAAGACTATAAGATCGTCGGGCAACGACTGGCGCGCGTCGACTCGCCCGCCAAGGTGAAGGGCGAAGCCGTCTTCGGCATCGACTTCCGCATGCCTGGGATGAAGTTTGCACTGCTCTCGCGGTGTCCAACGATCGGTGGGAAAGTGTCGAGCTTCGACGACAAGGAATCGAAGAAGATTTCCGGTGTGAGTTACGTGGGCAAGGTCAGTGACTCCGCGGTCGCCGTGGTCGCCGACAGCGTCTGGGGAGCAATGGAAGGCCGCCGCGTTCTAAACGTCACCTGGGACGATGGTCCGAACAAAGATCTGAATACCGCGGCCGTCATGGCGTCGTTGAAACAGGGCGCGTCGAAGAAGCCTGCGAACTTGTTTTCGGCGGGAGACGCCGCGAAAGCCTCCGGACGGCACATCTCCGCCGAATACGAACTACCCTTCATGGCACACGCACCCATGGAGCCGGGGAATTGCACGGCGCATTATCAGGGCACAAAGTGCGAACTGTGGGCACCCACACAGGTTCCGCAGGATTGCCGCGACTCCGTCGCGACCGCAATTGGTCTCGACCCTGATCAGGTCAAAGTTAACGTCACGCTCATGGGCGGAGGATTTGGCCGTCGCCTCGAGCACGATTACGCCGTGGAAGCTGCGCTGGTGTCGAAGGCGATCAACGCTCCGGTGAAAGTCATCTGGACCCGCGAAGATGACATGCGCTTTTCCACCTACCGACCTGCGAGCCTGCATCAACTCAGCGCCACACTCGATGGATCGGGAATGCCTGTCGCTCTCACGCATCGCATCATCGCGCCGTCCATCAGCGGACAGAAAGGTCAGCCGACGCCGAACGGAGTGGACCCTGACCTGCCCGATGAAGCGGGACCTGTGTACGGAATCCCCAACTATTCCGTCGACTATTTGATGACCGAAACACCTGTGCCGCTGGGCTGGATGCGATCGGTTTACGCGCTGCAGGCGGCCTTTGCGCTGGAGAGTTTCATCGATGAACTTGCGGTCGCGGCAGGCAAAGACCCGCTGCAGTACCGGCTGCATCTGCTGGCGAAGGATCAGGACTTGCAGTACTTCACGACGACGTGGCACACCGCCCGCATGCGCGGCGCGCTGCAGCTGGCCGCCGAGAAATCGGGATGGGACAAGCCTCTTCCCGCGGGCCACTATCGTGGAGTCGCCTGCTTCGGCTGCTTCGGTTCGTACATGGCTGAAGTGGTCGAAATCACCATGGAGAACGATCACCCGCGCGTGCATCGCGTGGTCGCGGTCGTTGACTGCGGTCAAGTGATCAACCCCAGCATTCTCGAACAGCAGATTCAGGGCGGCATCGTCTACGGACTGGGCAACGCGCTGCGCGCGAAGATCACGATTGAAAAAGGCCGCGTGGTGCAAGGCAACTTCGACGACTACGCTCCGTTGCGCATGGAAGAAACGCCGGCGGTCGAAGTTTATGCCGTTCCGAGCGCGGAGGTTCCTACCGGGATTGGTGAGCCGTCGGTGCCACCGGTCGCTCCCGCCCTGTGCAATGCAATCTACGCAGCAACGAAGAAACGAATTCGCGCGCTGCCGATTCTTAGCTAGCGACGGCGCGTGGCAAGTTCGTCGCATAAGACTGCATTGTCATCCTGAGCGAAGCGAAGGACCTATGTACTCTGCCAGCAGCAGCACAAACATGGGTCCTTCGCTTCGCTCAGGATGACAGGCTTCATTCGCGTCGACGCGAACTTAATACACTGGCAATATTTAAGGAGTCTTCCATGATCCGCAACCGGATCGCTGTCTTTCTACTTCTCTCCGCCGTGTCGCTGGCTCAGAGTGCTCCAACCTCTTCGGTTCCCGCCACTCGCCTCGCCCACATTCGCCACGGCATCAATCTGAGCGAGTGGTTCGCGCAGGTCTACGATCCCAAGGGATACACGAAAGAGCATTTTCAAACCTGGACCACCGCGACAGACATCGCGCTGATCAAGTCTGCCGGGTTTGATCACGTGCGGCTCAGCGTGAATCCGCAGCCCATGATGGATGCCGCCCGGCATCGCGACGGCGGCGCGGAATATTTCGGCTATCTCGACGCCGCGGTCAAAATGATTCTGGATGCGGGTCTGGCGGTCGAGATCGATATGCATCCTGATTCCGACTTCAAGACGCGACTCGCCAAGGAAGACGATTTCGTCGCACGCTTTGCCGATTTCTGGAGTACGGTGGCGCAGCATTACGCTTCGTGGGATCCGGACCGCGTGTTCTTCGAAATCCTGAACGAACCGGAGATGCACGATGCCTATCGCTGGTATGGCGTGGAGGCAAAGCTGGCAGCGGCCATTCGGCGCGGCGCGCCCTCGAACACGATTATCGCCACGGGCGCAAACTGGGACAACGATGACGACCTGCTGTTCCTGGAGCCGCTGCCCGATCCCAACGTCATTTATGTATTCCACTTTTACGAGCCGCACATCTTCACACACCAGGGCGCAACGTGGGGAGCGTACTACTGGCATTGGCTGAAGGGCCTGCATTATCCGTCTTCGCCGGAGAATGCGGCGCAGGTTGCGATGTTGGTTCCCGAGGCGCGCGATCGTATGCAGGTGATCCGCTACGGGCAGGATCACTGGGACGCGTCGCGCATCGAAGCGGAAATCAATCAGGCCGCCGACTGGGCCAAGCAGCGCGGCGTGCCGCTAATCTGCAACGAGTTCGGCGTGTTCCGTTATTTCTCCGATCCGCAGGACCGAGCGACGTGGATTAAGGATGTGCGGACGGCGCTCGAACGCCACAACATCGGCTGGGCTATGTGGGATTATTCCGGCAGCTTCGGCGTGGTAACGGACCGGCAGACAAAGGCCAAGCTGGATGAAGTCACGGTGCGAGCGCTCGGCTTGAAAATGCCCGCGGCGCAATGACCGCAGTTTTCCGCTACTACTCACTTAGCAGGCTGCGATCGCAGGTCCTGGGCGAAATCCTGAAATGCGGCTAAGTCCTCGGCCGGAGCGGAACGCAGATCATTCTTTCTCCTGAGCGCATCCCGAACCGCTTCTTCCGCACTCCAGTATTTCAGAAAAACGCCCTCGCGCAGATACCTGATCTCCTGCAATGTGGAATCGGAAGCGCCAGCATATTTGTCTACTTGCTGCAGGAAGAAATCGAACAGCGGCTTGGGCAGTTCGAAATTATCTGGCGCGTCGCGGCGCTTGTACTCGAAGATCGTTTTTTGGTGCCAGGCGTTGAATTTCTTCGTGCCGAACGAATCATTTACGTCTAGAAATATCTGCGATGTAGGCACGACCACCCGAATTTCAGAACTGTTCGCCGGATGCAAGACCCATACGGCTACCGTGTGATTTGGGTATGGCCAGAATAACCCGACGCTTCGAACTCCTGCGCGCTCTGCCAGGAAGGCATACAGAGCGGAAAGTTCATCGCATTCCGCTGAAGCCGTCGGATTTAGCGGCGACACACTCCTCACACCTTTCCACTGACTCCAGACACGGTCGGAATTCGGAGGCATGTTCGTGATGGTCCAGTGCATGTTCCAAAAGCCCGCGTCCCGCGTGGCCTCGTAGAGGAGTCGCACAATGACAAAGTCGAAATAACTAACGCCGCCGGGAACAATCTTGTAGGCCGAGAGAAACGACTGGAAGCTGCTGCGCATTCCGGAGCCGTTCTCCAGCTTCTTCGCTCTGGCGCGCACCCCGCTGACGAGACGCGCCACGCTCGATTCCGACGCGTGCGAGGCTGCTGGTTGAGTCTGGGAATCAATCGCCCGCGAGCTGATGGGCGTCAGGACGAGGAGAGCACACAGCCACCGAAGTGAGCATCGCAACCGCACAAACAGATCATATCTTCCAACGCTTGAAATGCCAGTCGAATCGACGCTCCTCACACGCTTATTTCGCGGAACCTATCTCGCACATCCGGTGTCTAATTCGGAATTGCCAAGTGGTCTTTTGACGCTCTACCCTCGAGTCGCCGCCAAGTCTTGTCTCGCGAGGTGACCCATGCTCGAAGCCGTACACCTGACCAAGCGCTACGCGTCGTTTCCCGCAGTGCAGGATTTGTCCTTCACACTCCGTCCCGGCCAGGTGCTGGGCTGCCTCGGCCCAAACGGTTCCGGCAAGAGCACTACGGTAAAGATGCTCACCGGATTGCTGCAACCGACACGCGGCACGGTCCAGTTCGACAGTCACAACATTCAGGAAGACTTGGCCGCGTACCGCAAACTCCTCGGCTACGTTCCGGAAGAACCGCATCTCTATCCATACCTGACTGGCTGGGAATATCTGGAATTAATTGGCACTCTGCGCGGGATGGAGCGTCGCGACCTTACGAAGAAGGTCGATTCCCTGCTGGAGTTGTTTTCCCTGCATCCCAACCGGCACTCCAGCATTGGGTCGTACTCGAAAGGAATGCGGCAGCGCATTCTGCTGATCGCCGCGATCATGGACGATCCCGAGATCTTCATCTTTGACGAGCCACTCTCGGGGTTGGACGTGACTTCGGCGTTGATCTTCAAGAACCTGGTGCAGGCGCTCGGACAGCAGGGCAAACTTGTCTTCTATTGCTCGCACGTTCTGGAGGTCGTGGAGAAAGTTTGTTCCGACGTGCTGATCCTGCGCAAGGGAATCGTGATCGCGCAGGATTCGGTCGCAAACATCAGGCAGATTCTCGGGCAGTCACTGGAAAACACCTTCCTCCACCTGGTGGAAGACGTGGACACGATGAGCGTGGCGCGCGACATCGTCAGCGTCATGCAAACGAAGGCCGCATGATTACCGAAGCGCTCGACGCAGCTTGCTGCAAGCTGGAGGAGATCGGCAAGCGTCCGTTCTGGCGGATGGTGCAACTGTTCGTGGCCCGCATCTTCCGCGGGGGCGGCGCCGCCGACGCGGAAGGCCTCGATCTCGGCATCGGACTGGTGCTCACGCTGCTCGCCATTCCCGGAGGATTCGTTTCCATCCTCCTGCTCAACAAATATGGAACCTTCCTGCAATGGCTGCGGGGACAGACCAACGTGGATCCTTTGCTGGTTGCGCTTCCCGATGAATACTTCTTCATCGTGCTGTCCATGACCGTGACAGGCGCGGTTGCGGTTTGGCGGTGGGACGCGATCTTTCCCGACCGGCGCGACTACATGAATCTGGTCCCGCTGCCGATTTCCACACGGACCATCTTCTCCGCCAATCTAGTCGCTGTGCTGTTTCTGGTGGGATTGGTCGCGTCCGACGTCAATGCAGCGTCGTGCATTCTGTTTCCCATGGTTGTGGGCGCGACCCAAACAAAGTTCTTGTTCTTCGTGAAGTTCGCGGTAATCCATGCCATTGGCGTACTGCTGGCCAGCGTCTTCGCGTTCTTTGCCGTATTCTCGATCATCGGTCTGCTGATGGCGGTCCTGCCGCCGAGAGCGTTTCGCCGATTCTCGTCCTACTTTCGCGGCGTGGTAGTGATTTGTCTGGTCGCCCTTCTTTGCAGCAGCTTTGCCGTTCCGACGCTGTTGCGGCGGGTGCCCGCGCCCCGATGGACATTTCTAGTGCCTTCGTGCTGGTTTCTGGGTCTGTGCCAATCTTTGCGCGGGCGCGCTGCACCAATGCTCGTGGAGTTGTCGAAGCTCGCCCTCCCCGGACTCACTGTGGTCGTGGGGGTTGCTCTCTGTGCCTACGCCGTAAGCTACCAGCGCCACTTCGTGCGCATTGCAGAGATCGCCGACACGTCCGAAAATGCGCGCAGTCCTAGATTGCGGAGCGTGGGCGTTCTACTGGATCGACTTGCTTTGCGCACTCCATTTCACAAGAGCCGGCTTTCGGTTTGTCTGGAAGACCATGCTCCGCAGCGAATCCCACCGCCTCGTTCTGACTGCCGTTGGCGGACTCGGAATCGTCCTGGCTTCGCAGGCTCTGCTGGATGCTTTTGAAGGCGCGAAGTCGTTGCGAGCAGCAGCACTGTCGCCAGACGCTCTGTCCATCCCGTTCATTCTCAGTTTTCTTATCGTTGTCGGCCTCCGCATCATCTTCGAAATTCCGGCGGAGCTGCGTTCCAACTGGATCTTCCAGTTGATGATCGATCCCGATCGACAAGAATCTGAGAGCCTGGCGACAAGGGCGATTCTGATCCTGACCTTGCCGTGGCTGCTGCTAATCTCTTTTCCCGTATACGCGTACCTGGAAGGCTGGCTGGTGGCGGGCCTTCATACGCTGCTGGTAGTCGCGTGGACGGTGCTGTTGACGAATATCATCCTGATTCGTTTCCGCAAAATTCCGTTCACCTGCACGTTGCCGCTCTTCAAGCAGCATTCCTTCGTCACTCTTCTATCTTGCTGTTTCGGGTTTCTTCTCTATGCCATGTCGACGCCGGAGTTCGAGTCATCGGCTCTGGCGGAGCCCGTGCGCATGCTCAGTTTGGCGCCCGCAGCGCTCGTGATGTGGTATATCCCGCACTATCTGGCAAAAAACGCTAACGAAATCGAAAGAAGGCTGATCTTCGAGGAATCTCCGACCCAGGCGATCGAGGCACTGCGGCTCGGGGATTAGTCGGTTGTGGCTACAGCCTATCCCCTGGACCACAAAGGGCACGAAGTATCACGAAGGTTCTGTTGGTTGATTTCCTTCGTGGACCTTAGTGTCCTTCGTGGTCAAAGGACTCCCTTCCAGCATTAAAAGTGTTCCTTCCGCAATTGGGCCTCTTTCTTGACACCTCCACCCCCTCCCCTTTATCCTAAGTCTTGCTCCTTGCGGTACTTACGCCTCTTGGCGTGCTTCCGCGGAACTCGGTTGGCTACATTGGCGCGGAGGTTTCGCAATGTTCCTGGACATCCATGAATTGGAACGCTCTCCTCTCGATTTTGAGGAAGAGTTTCAGCCCGATGTCATCGACTTGGGAAGCGAAGTCCGCCAACGCACGCCGCTGAAAGCATCCGGGCACGCCGAGGTGGTCGAAGAACATCATGGCAAGCGTGAGGTAATCACCGACATCCGCCTGCGCGGACGGGTAACGGCAGGGCTGGAATTGCAGTGCGCCCGCTGCGTTGAGCCGGTCGCCCAGGACATTGTCCGCGAGTTCGAATTGCTGTACCGGCCGCTCGGAGCCGACGCGGGTCGCGATGAGCTTTCGGTGACCGACGCGGAAGCCGAGATCGGCTACTATCAAGGCGACGGCATTCTGCTCGAAGACGTTTTGCGCGAGCAGGTGCTGCTGGCGTTGCCGTTGAAGGTCACGTGCCGCGAAGACTGCAAGGGCTTGTGCCTGCATTGCGGCAAGAATTTGAACGAAGAACAGTGTTCCTGTACCACTGCGATCGAAGATCCGCGGTGGATGGCGTTGCGCGACATTCGCAGCAAGTTGGAACACTGAAAACAAGCTGTCAGCTATCAGCTTTCAGCTTTCAGCCATCGAGACTCCGTGACGACAGCAAGTTCTGATGGAGTTGGGTTTCACTAAGTAATCGGCAGGATGCAAAGGTTCAAGCTGAAAGCTGATGGCTGAGAGCTGACAGCTTTTTTTGAGAGGAATTCAATACCATGCCTAATCCAAAACGGCGACACTCCCAGAAACGCACTTCCACCCGGCGCGCCCACGACTCGTTGAAGGCGCACAGCCTTTCGGAGTGCCCCAACTGTCACGAGAAAAAGATGCCGCACCGCGCCTGCTCCAAGTGCGGTTTCTATAAGGGACGCGAAGTCCTCGACGTCAAAGAAGCCAGCTAGTTCAAAGACACCATGCCTAGCGTGATCGCGCTGGATGCGATGGGCTCGGACCGTGCTCCCAAGCCTGAGATTGAGGGCGCCATACAAGCGGCGCGCCAATACGGCTTGCGTGTGTTGCTGGTTGGGCCAGAGAACGTGGTCAGGGCGGAACTGGATCGCCATTCCGTGGCCGCGCGCCTGCCCATTGAAGTCGTCCACGCCAGCGAAATCATCACCATGGAAGACAAGGTGGAGGCGATTCGCGCCAAGCGCGATTCCTCCATGCGGGTCGGCTTGCGCATGGTGCGCGAGGGACAGGCCGCGGGATTCGTCACCGCCGGCAATACCGGCGCCGCCATGGCGACCGCGAAAGTCGTGCTGGGCGCGGTTCCCGGCGTCGATCGTCCGGCACTGGCCGCGGTCTTCCCCACCGCGCCGGGGAATCCTGCAATGCTGCTCGATGTGGGCGCGAACGTCGACTGCACTCCACAAAATCTCGAACAGTTTGCGGTGATGGGCGACATTTACTTCCGCGCCATGTTCGGAAAGCGTCCCGGAACAATGGGACCGCGCGTAGGACTGCTCTCCATCGGCGAAGAGGAAAGCAAAGGGAACGAACTCACGCGTCAGTCCTTCCAACTACTGAAGCAGCTTCCTCTGAATTTCATTGGCAACGTGGAAGGCCGCGATCTGTACAACGGGCAGGTCGACGTCATTGTGGCCGACGGTTTTGTGGGCAACGTCGCACTGAAGATTTCCGAGGGCGTGGCAAACCTGGTGCGCACGGCGCTGAAGGAATCGCTCAAGGCGACCATCACGCGGCAAGTGGGAGCGTTGCTCTCGCGCAGCGCCTTTACCGACTTCAAGAAGCGGCTCGATCACACCGAGTATGGCGGCGCGCCCTTGCTGGGTGTGAAGGGTGCCTGCATCATCACGCATGGCTCGTCGAACGCCAACGCGATCAAGAACGCGGTGCGCGTGGCGGCGGAATTTTCCGAGCGCGGGGTTAACGGATCGATCGAGCGCGGCCTCGCAGCAGTGCGGCCGGCACCGGTTGCTGCTGAAGTGGCACAATCGACCGACTAACATTCATATTCCTGAAATGCTCACTGGGATGCCATGAATACGCGGGTTCTTGAGAAAGGCGAGAGATGGTCGTGTGCAACGTTCAGCGTCTTCAGCGACACGCTCACGCATGAAGAAATCGGGGAGGGGCTTGGGATTAAGGCAACTCGTACGCACGCGAAGGGTCAGCCACTCAGCGCCCGCAGGCCGCCGAGTGTGTGGCCCCACTCAGCGTGGCACCTAGGGAGTCCCCTCGGATACGACGCCGATATGGCTGACCACATAAAATGGTTGCTGGATTCGATCGAGCCCAAGCTCGCGGTTCTCAGAACCCTTTCAGCGCAGTGTCATCCGATTCTCCTGCAGTGCGGCTTCTCCTCCGAGAGTGGACAAGGCGGCTTCACCCTGGATGGCGACACCCTAGCTCGGATTTCGAATCTCGGGGTAAGTCTCTCGGTGGATCTCTATCCACCGGGTCCGCCGGAAGGATCTGATGAAGAGGGCAAGTGATTAACAGTACTGTCATCCTGAGCGGAGCGAAGGACCTATGCAACCTTCCGCAGACTGCATAGGTCCTTCGGCGCAAGAAGCGCGCCTCACGATGACAATGCATTCCCATTGACTTCATGACCAACACGAACACAATTGCATTCTTGTTCCCCGGCCAGGGTTCGCAGGCTGTCGGCATGGGAAAAGACTTGTCCGACAAGTATCCCGTCGCCAAGCAAACCTTTGACGAAGCCGACGAGGCACTCGGCTACAAGCTCTCCACCGTGTGCTTCGAAGGGCCGGAAGATCAGCTTCGGCTGACCGAGATCACGCAGCCGGCGATTCTGACCGTGTCGATCGCGGCCCTACGAGTGCTCGAAACCCGCATCCCCAAACCGAGCTACGTCGCGGGGCACAGCCTCGGCGAATATTCCGCGCACGTCGCATCGGGGACGTTCGGTTTTGCCGAAGCCCTCCGCACCGTGCGCAATCGCGGCAAGTACATGCAGGAAGCCGTGCCGGTGGGCATAGGTGCGATGGCCGCCATCCTCGGCATGGACGCGGCGAAAGTCACCGAGGTCTGTAAGGATGCGGCGCAGGGAGAAGTCTGTGAGCCGGCCAACCTCAATTCGCCGGAGCAGATCGTCATCTCCGGCAATACGGCCGCGGTCGAGCGCGCCGCGAAACTGGCGGACGAACGCGGCGCCAAACGCGCCAAGCTGCTGCCCGTCAGCGCACCCTTCCATTGTTCGCTGATGAAGCCGGCGCAAGATCGACTGCAAGCCGATCTCGACGCCCTGAAGCTGCAAAAGCCCGTCTACCCCGTCGCCTGCAACGTGGACGCCGCACTGGTGACGGACGATCTGCGCGCCCGCGACACGCTCGTCCGGCAAGTCACGGGATCGGTCAAGTGGGACCAATGCATGCGCCTGCTGATCGCCCAAGGCGTACAGATATTCATTGAAGTTGGGCCGGGAAAAGTCCTGTGCGGGCTGATGCGGCAGATCGACCGCTCGAAGACCTGCCTGAATGTCAGCGACGATGCGACGATGACCAAAGCGCTGGAGTCTCTTGCATAAGCGCAGTGACGCGGACCGCACCTGTCACGTCTACCGAAAGATCAGTTCGCAGGGCGGGTAGCTAAGCGTTTTATCGGATTTTTCCACCCAAACCTGCGCGTGTTCAGTGCGGTCGTTCACCACCACATCCACCACCACGCCGCTGCCGCCGCCCGGGCAACTGCTCGAGCCGTAGACTTTTTGAGTCTTGATCAGGCCCCACTCGCCACCCGGTCCCCAGTCACGATAGAAGTCGTTGAACGGATATTTCGGATGCTCGCCTGGATGCTGCGCCCACTGCGGATCGTGCATCCAGATGCCGTAGGCGGTCTTGTAATCCTGCTCTTGCAGAGCAGTAAAGAAGTGCTTGGTAACGTGCTCTTCCGGCCAGTAGCGGTTCCACCAGACGAAGCCCCCCACAATCAACACGATGGCGATTGCCGAAATGATTCGCTGGTTCCGTTTCCGAGCTTTTGTCGGGTCGTACTCTTGGGCATCCAGAAGTGTCATACCTCTCTAGCATAACGGACACTGCGGACAATTCAAAAGTTCCCGCTCACGAAGGACTTCACCTTAGGGTTTCCTTCGTGATACTTCGTGTCCTTCGTGGTGAAGCCCTTCTACAGGGTTCGTTTGAACAGCGGAATCGCGATCCCCAACGTGACCGCGGCAAAAATGGAAAGGAAGAGCATGTCTCCCCACACGGCGGAGAGGGTTGTTTCCTTCAGCAGCAGGCACTTGAAGCCGTCTACCGCATAGGTGAATGGGTCGCACTTCGCGATGAAACGCAGCCACGGCGGAAACGCCTGAATGGGATAGACCGAACCACTGGGAAAGAAAAGCAGCGTGTTGAGAATGCCGAACATGGCGCGCGGCACTAGCGGATCCTCAATGCGCACCATCAGCAAGAACATCATGGTGTTGAAGGCCAGCGACGTCAGCACGATCATGATCAGCAGCCCGAATATGGTTACGGGGTTGAAAATCGTGCCTACTCCCGCCATCATTGAGCCGATACCCACAATGATCACGCCGGTCATCACGGCCTTGATCGCACCCGCCAGGTTCAGCCCCAGCACCAGTTCGAGCTTCGTGATCGGCGTAACCAGATAGCCCTCGTGAACGCCGCGCGCCTTGTCGTCGATGTACAGCATTCCGCCGCCGATCATGACCGACACAAACATGGCCAGCACCAGCGAGCCCGGCAGTAGGTACTTCATGTATTCGACATAAGGGTAGAGTTCGACGATATCGAGCGCCGTTTGCTGCAGAATGCGAGGCGAGATCGTAGGCTGGTTCAGCGAGTTGGTCAGGTCCGCCAGTTCCGCTTCGACCGCCGAACTCATAAAGTTGTCGCTGTTGTCGACGACCAGCGCGATGCGCGGGTGGTTCGTTTCGTAGACGCGGCGCGAAAACTGCGGCGGGATAATCACCGCGCCTTCCAATTTGCCGTTGCGCACGTCTTCCATGGCCTGCCGGTCGCTGTCGTAGGAGATCGGCACGAAGGTGCGAATGTTCGCCCGCACCGAGTCGAAGGCCTCGCGAACCCGCAATGCCTGCGGACCGCCATCCTGGTCAACGATGGCGACGCGGGCGTCATGAATCTTTCCCCCAAAGGCGTTTCCCAGAATAATCAACTGCACCAGCGGAAAGATCATCGACGCCAGCATCAGAGCCGGAGAACGGAAAAACTTGCGCATTTCGCGCTCGACAATCGCCATCATCCGATTCATAAACACGGCTCCGCAATTCGGCTTCCGGCGTTCTCCTGCCGCCTTTTCCGCGACGTCTTTCCGGAAGCCAGAAGCCGAAAGCCCGAAGCCCTCCCGTTCATCATGGTTGCAACCCCGGCCGCTGCGGCATCACAAAGGCGTACGATTTCTGCAACTCGTCGCGCAACTGCCGTCCCGTGTAGTGCACGAACACGTCGTCGAGCGTGGTGTTCTGCACCGAGAGCGACTTCACCGGCACCTTGCTCTGCACCGCCATCTCCACCAGTTCGGTCGTGGTGCGCGAGCCGTTGCCGGTAAGGACGCGGAACATTCCTGCGCCTTCATGCTGCACCGAAGTGACTTCACTGAGCGCGTGCAGGCGCTGCTCCCAGTCGGCGGGAGGATTCTCGAACTGGGCTTCGATCACGTTCGATCCCGGCACGCTCGTCTTAAGCGCTGTGGGAGAATCGAGCGCCACCAGCTTGCCGTGATCGACGATGGCGATGCGATCGCACAAGCGGTCCGCTTCATCCATGTAGTGGGTCGTGATGAGAATGGTCAGTTGCCGCTGGGCCTTGATGTTACCCAGCATTTCCCAGACCGCAACGCGGGAAACGGGATCGAGTCCGGTGGTCGGCTCATCCAGAAAGAAAATTCGCGGATGGTGTACCAGGCCGCGCGCAATTTCCAGGCGCCGCCGCATGCCGCCGGAAAGCGTCTTCGTGGCTGCATTGCGCCATTTCGTCAGGTCGACCAGTTCCAGAAGTTCTTCGATCGACTTTTTGCGCTCTTTCGCGGGAACGTCGTAGAGCTTGGCGTAGATGTTCATGTTCTCCTCGACGGTCAGGTCGAGGTCGCTGGTCAAAGCTTGCGGAATCACGCCAATCATGCGGCGCGCGGCATTCGGCTCCTTGGCAACGTCGTGTCCGGCGATGCGCGCCTTCCCGGAAGTAATCGGGATCAGCGTGGTCATCATGCGGATCAGCGTGGACTTCCCTGCTCCGTTGGGTCCGAGCAGGCCGAAAATTTCACCCTCGGTCACGCTGAAGGAAACGTCATCGACCGCGGTGAAGTCGCCATACTTCTTGACGATGTGGTCGACCTCAATCGCCGACGGCGCCGAGGGATCGTAGACCGGCTTCTCCAGCGTGCCGTTCGTCTTGGGAGCTGCTTCTGCCATCATCGTTGCTCCGCGGCGGCCGCGCTCTGCGTACTGCTACTTTTCAGTTGCTCGGGCGAGACCAGAACTTCGGCCGTCATGCCGGGCACGAATGCGCCTTTCGGATTCTCCATGCGGATTTTCAGCACGATGGTTTTGATGTCGCGCTTGCGCCGGCTCACATCGCGTTGCGTCGCGAAATCCCCTTCCACTCCCTTGAAGAATACTTTCCCGTTCATGATGGTTCCGCCTGGCAATCGCACGCGCAGCACATCGCCGTATCCAATGTGATCCGCGTAGGTTTCGGGGATTGCGGCTCGCGCCCAGGTGTCGCTCAAATCAACGATCGTGACGATGGGCGCGCCGATGTTGACGACTTCCCCTTGGCGGGCAGCTCGCACGGAAACGGTTCCGTTGACCGGCGCGTACACGTTGGTGTATCCCAATCGCACCGCAGCCTGATTCTTCTGCGCAATCGCATTCTTGACGTCCGCCTCGGTCGAAGCCACCGTGCTCTTCGCCGCGTTCGCATTTTGGGTGCGCGCAATGGCCGAGCTCAGGTCCGCCTCCGCGGCCCGCACCAGTTCCTGCTGCGCCTGCGCTGTGGCCTGGGCCGCCTGCAAATTGGTCTCGGCCTGCACCCGCTCCTGATCGGACGCGATTCCCGCCTTGGCCAGTTCGATGGCGCGGCGACTGTCGCTCGCGGTGCGGTCCAACGTAGCCTTTGCCTGCAATAGCTGCGCTTTCGCGGACGAAAGCTTCGCCTGGGCGTTCGCCACATCGCTCGACGTCGAACCCGAGGTCGACTGCTCGGTGTGCTGCATCTCACTGACCTTGTGTTGCAGGCTGGAGATCGTCGCCGTGGCCGCGGCCTCTTGCGCCGCCAATTCCGATGGATCGAGCACCGCGATCAAATCTCCTGCCTTGACCGGCGTGCCCTCATCCACCAGCAGCTTCTGGATGCGGCCTTCGACCTGCGCACTCACAATGACCTGGTTGGCGTCGACGGTACCGATCAGCACCAGGTCGCGCGAATGGTCGGTGGAGAGAAAATAGTAGGTCGCGGCAATCACGAAAATGATTCCGAGAAGAATGAGAAATTTGTTACGCGCGCTCATGAGCGTGCTCCTTGCGGGACTTGGCATTGCGTTCCGGACGAGTCGCTTCGGGACGGAATAAGGCGGCGGAAATAAAATCCAGTACCGCGGCGCGCCGCTCCGCGATCCGCTCCACCGTCAGAGGATTAAATCCCACAATTCTCTGCATCATGGGGGCGCTGCTGAAATAGAAAACGATCATCGCGACCATGGAGGGCACAAAATGCACGGGGTTGACGGCGCGAAATTCGCCGTCTGCGATTCCCTTGCGCATCAGTTCGCCGACGCGGGCGAAGATCGGCTGGATGTAGGCCTTGATCACCTTGTCGATATGCTGGGAATGGCCTTCGCGCGCCCGCATCATCTCGCGCTGCATCAGCCGCGGATACAGCTGGTTGGAAGCGATGAAATCGAAATAGGCGCCGGCGTAAGCCATCATCTTCTCGCGCGGCGCCAGGTCGCCGTCGAGCACATGGAAAACCGTGTCCTTTAGTCCGGAAAACGCATCGTCAAGCACGGCGCCGTAGAGCGTTTCCTTGTCCTTGAAATAGTAGTAGAGCAGCGCCTTGTTGACCCCGGCCTCGCGCGCGATGGCGTCGGTGCGAGCGCCGGCAATGCCGTGCTCGGCAAACTCGCGCGCGGCCGCCTGCAGGATGGCGGCGCGGCTCTCCTCCGGCTGGCCGCGGGACCCCATGCGGCGGGGCAGGACTTGACGGTGCTGGAGCAGACGGGCCATAAATCTTAATTAACCAGTTAGTTAGATTATACACATGGGCCGGGAATGCACAACTTCTTTCTGAAAAAAGCTGGCCTTTGGCCTTCTCCTGAAGGCATCATCCCGAACTCGGCGCATCTCAGCCGGGCAGAACCTGCCCCGAGCGAACTCGAAGGGATCTTGCGTGTAGTCCGTGGTTGTCCATGTTCTAATACTCCCTGCGAGCAGTTCACGTTCAGCCTTCCTTCGTGAACCTTCGTGTCCTTCGTGGTTATCGCTCTTCGTGCCCAGGGGGCGTGATCCTGAGCGAAGCCGTTTTTCAGGCGGAGCCCAGAGCCTGCCCTGAGCGAACTCGAAGGGATCCTGCGTGTAGTCCGTGGTTGTCCATGTTCTAATACTCCCTGCGAGCAGTTCACGTTCAGCCTTCCTTCGTGAACCTTCGTGTCCTTCGTGGTTATCGCTCTTCGTGCCCAGGGGAACTTGATGAAACCGCCCGTCTTCCTCGCCGTTATCTGTGCGCTTTCTCTCTTCTCAACCTCCACTGCAGCCCAGACCGCAAAACCCGACCGCCAGGTCGCGGTCACAATCGACGATCTCCCTGCCGGCATGGCCGACCGGACGCCCGCGACCGAAATCACGGCCATGACGGCGAAGTTGCTCGGCACGCTGCGCGATCAGAAAATCCCCGCGGTCGGCTTCGTGAACGAGAAGAAGCTCTACAAGACTGGAGAGGTCGACGAGCGCATCAAGGCTCTCCAGATGTGGCTCGACTACGGCTTTGAACTGGGGAACCACACCTTCAGTCATGCGTCGCTGAATCAGGTTGGATTGAAGGCCTGGGAAGACGACGTGATCCAGGGCGAGAGCGTGACCCGCATGCTGCTCGCGCCGCGCAAGATGAAGCTCCGCTACTTCCGCCATCCGTATCTCGATACCGGACGCGACTTGCTCACGCGGCGGCAGGCGGAAGCGTTCCTGGTCGAGCGCGGATACCGCATCGCTCCCATCACGCTCGACGGCTGGGACTGGATGTTCGCCGGGATCTACGAAGACGCCAAGAAACGCAGCGACGCCACGCTTCAGCAGCAGATCGTGAAAGAGTATCTCGCGTATCACAATGCAGCCATCGCCTACGCGGAGCAGGTGTCAGCCAGGATTGTTGGTTACGAGCCGAAACAGATCCTGCTGCTGCATGCCAGCAACCTCGAAGCCGACCACATCGGCGAGTTGCTCGACGTTCTACGCAAGCGAGGATACCGCTTCATCACGCTGGAAGACGCGCTCGGGGATCAAGCGTACAGCCTGCCCGACACCTACGTCGGCGAAGGCGGCACGGGCTGGATCGACCACTGGGCAATTACGCAAGGCAAGATTCCGCAGGGCGCTCCGGCGTTTCCCCAGTGGGTGATTGATCGCACCAAGGAACTGCATCTCTCGACCGGCACGGTGACCGCTCCGCCGGATCCGTACTCACCGCAACATTAAGGGAACGCTGCTAAACGGCGCCACCCGCAATCGAGGGCACCAGCAGAACTTCGTCGCCCTCCTGGAAGGCATACGTTTGTCCGCCGAGGAAGCGAATGTCTTCCTCATTCACGTAGACATTCAGGAAGCGGCGGATCTGGCCTTTTTCGTCGCGCAGGTGGGGCTTCAGGTCGGGAAACTTTTCGTCGAGGACAGAGAACAGCTCTCCCAGGTTCGACGCTGCGCACGTAATCGATCCCACGCCTTCGGTGTGGCGGCGCAACGCCGTTGGAATTTGTACGGTGATCGGCATATTTACGCTCCCACTCTGGCCGCTTCTGCTTCGGCAATCACTCCGCGGATCTCAGACGGGCTGAGTGTCTCCTGCAAGTATTGTTCGAACACCGCGAGCTTCGGGGCAATCGCGCGCTCCGTCTCGTAGACGCCGGCGAGCGCGTCGGTGGTCTTCAGGCCGTTGCCGGTAATGCACAGCACCGTCGTCTCTTCGGGCAGAATGCGGTCCTGGCGATACAGCTTGCCCGCCGATCCCACGGTCACGCCGCCAGCGGTCTCAGTGAAGACGCCTTCGGTTTCCGCCAGCAGCTTGATCGAGTCGACGATTTCCGGATCGCTGACGTCTTCGCTCCATCCGCCGCTGCCCTTGATCACTTTGATCGCGTAGTGTCCGTCGGCAGGATTGCCAATGGCCAGCGAGCGCGCGATGGTCGCTGGCTTCTGCGGCTCGATCTCGGAGCTGCCAGTCTTCACTGCGGTCGAAATCGGAGAGCAACCGGTGGCTTGCGCTCCGAAGAACTTCACTTCCTTGGCTTCGACCAGGCCCAGCTTGACCAATTCGTCGAACGCCTTCTTGATCTTCACGATCAGCGAGCCGCCGGCCATCGGACAGACCACATTGTCAGGCAAGCGCCAGCCGAGTTGCTCGGCGATTTCGAATCCAACGGTCTTCGATCCCTCGGCATAATAAGGACGCAGGTTGACGTTCACGAAGCCCCAGCGATGTTCGTCGGCGATCTGCGAGCACAGTCGGTTAACCTGATCGTAGTTGCCGGCGATGCGGACGACTTTCGCGCCGAACACATTCGTGCCCAGAATCTTCGCAGGCTCAAGGTCGGACGGAATAAAGATCCACGCCTTGAGTCCTTCGCGGGCCGCATGCGCGGCAACAGCGTTGGCCAGGTTCCCGGTCGAGGAGCACGACACGGTGTCGAATCCAAATGCCTTCGCCTGCGACAAAGCCACCGCCACCACGCGGTCTTTGAAACTCAGAGTCGGCAAGCAAACTGCGTCGTTCTTGATGTAGACATTCCCCGCGGCGGCGGTCGTTCCACTCAACTTCTCAGCCAGGCGTGGAGCCTGAAGCAGCGGAGTGAAGCCGACCGGCAGCCGCGGTTCATACCCTTGGGGGAGGGGCAACAGTTCGGAGTAGCGCCACATGTTCGGCGGCCGCTGGGCGATCTGCTCACGGCTGAACGTTCCTCGGCCAACCTGCGCTCGCAGCGCTTCGTAGTCGTAGGCAACTTCCAGAGGAGAGAAACAATCGTCGCAGATGGAGCGGGGCTGGTTTCCCCACGTCCGTCCGCATTCCCGGCACCGCAGTTCGTAGTGAGACATCGGGCTACTCGCTTTCTTGCTTTGCGGTTTTGTTCTCGCAAAGCAGCGAGTAACTGGGGACGAGCCTGAAAAAGCGGCCTAAAAAGCAAAGGCCTCTTTTTCCAGGAAAAGGAAAAGAGGCTATCGGAATGCAAATACAGCGCGCATGCCGAATCCCATGTTCCCTGTTTCCAGGAGAGAGTTGGCACCATGCACCCGGGATATATGATCTCGGATCGGTTGCCGTGGCGTCACAGGGCTCGTCCCTCAGCCACTCTGCATGAAATTCAGGCCCACTCCCCAAATGAATGAAGAGTGAACTTGTTCTGGTAATGCTACAAAATGCGGGCAAGGACGTCAAGGGGGAAAGTGGGAGGGTGGAGGTGGCCCACTCAAGCCCGCTTTTGGCTTGAGTGGGGATGTTCATCCGTCACAGACACGGCCCCGGCCAACAAACTAGATTGTCCTCATGCCATGGGGACTAACGCGTTTTCACCACAGTGGGCAGGGTCATTTCGTCACATTCTGCTGTTACCACCGCCGTCGTTTGCTTGCCACCGATGAAAGCCGCCGAATCTTCGAGTCAGCCTTGGAGCGGGTGCGGCGCAGTTTCGGACTCTACGTTTATGGCTATGCAGTCATGCCCGAGCATGTCCACCTCCTGCTCAGCGAACCGCAACAGGACACGCTGGCCAATGCGTTGAAATCGCTGAAGCAAGGAGTATCGCGCCGTTTGATCGGCGATGCAGAGCATTTCTGGCAAAAGAGGTACTACGATTTCAACATTCGAAATTACCCGCAGTTTGTGGAAAAGCTGCGCTATACCCATCGCAATCCGGTGAAGGCTGGGTTGTGCGAACGTCCGGAGGACTGGGATTGGAGCAGTTTTCGCCACTACGCAACTGGCTGTGAGCGACGGGTAGAGATCGAGTCGGAATGGACGGCGCGAAAACGCGAACGAGAAGCGGGGAGACTCTGTCCAGCAGTAGAACTACCCCACTCAAGCCAAAACCGGGCTTGAGTGGGCCACCTCTATAACCTTGTCGGCGTTGTCAAGAGACACGTAGAGTGTCTGAGTACAGCTTTCGCTGCGCGAGGACTGAACTAGAGTTTTTGTTCTTACTTATCGGGTGGCCCACTCAAGCCCGGTGTTGGCTTGAGTGGGGATGTTCAGATCTCCTCAATTCTGTCATCTCGACCGGAGCAAATCATCGCGGAAGGGGATGATCTGCGGAGTGGGTGCGCCCCCGGAACGAACTCCACCGCATCCCGCGCGAGCCTCGCCCTCTCCGCCTGGTGGACAAACTCCGGTCACCGAACCGCACAAATTCCTCTCTCGACCCGATTCCCTCCCATGCGATAGTTCTTGCCAGGACGCCCATGCACATCGCACGACAGACACCGCAGGAACTGGTCGTCGTGGCCGGCAGCCGTTGGGTCTCCGCAATCTGCGCTGCCGCCGCACTCTTCACCCTCTACTTCGTGATCAGCCGCCGCGAACCAAAAGCCCTATTCTTAACCGCCTTCTTTCTGCTGTTCGCCCTGATCATGGACCTCCGCAAAACCTTCACCTTCGATGCCATGCAGCGCACCGTCCGCTGGAAAGGGCGCAAGGTCTTCAAGGCGGAAGCGGGGGAAATCCGCTTCGACGAGATCACCGACATCGGCACGCAATCTACGCGGGCCGCCCGGGACGTCCCCATCTATCGCCTCACCATCATCACCCCGCGAGCCACAATCCCCATGGCTTACTCCTACAACGGACAGTCCGACGCTTACTCCACTCTGCGCAGCCAGATCCGCGCCTTCGTCAAGCCCGGCTCAGCGATACCGTCGCCCGAGCCCGGTGCGACGCCACTGAGCCGGCACTAGGGAAAACTGGGGCGGACGCGGTCTTCCCCGGTTTTTCGGTTACTTTGATAACCAACCGTTCGAGCCCTTCCCTGGCAATCCCAAGCGTGTTTAACTAACAGTCATCGGCCACTTCCGCAGCTGGATATGCAGCCGATCTGCTTCTGGCTCGAACCGCGAAATTCGCACAGCCAGAACACACCAGAAACGCGATTTCTCGAATAGGAATCAGGACCCCCGATGCCGAAAACCCGCCTTTACGTCGAATGTCCAACTTGCCGCATGCAGTACCTGGTAAAAGACTTCAGCCTCACCTACAGCAATGGGGCGTACATTGAGAACGTTGCGGGTTCCCCGGAATGGCAACGGTTGTTTTGTCCTTGCCAACCTCGGAATCCGTATACGTTCAAACTGAAAGAGAAAGCGCGGGTCCACGTTCTTAACGAGCCCGAGAGCGAGCAAACCCACTTCTCGCTGAAAGCCACCAAGCCGGCAATATCTCTCGCAGCTCAAGCAAGCTCATAAGCGAAGGGGCACCCGGCGGACAGAACACTCTCCAGCTTCGTGCCCCGAGGAAAACCGGCGACACGGGACGTTTTCTACCCCGCCGCCAACCGTCTTTTTCCACAACCCTCCACAAGAAAATTCCCAGTTCTTGTGACGAACGACCTTTACTGAGGATTTCAGAAAGAGCAAGCTCGCTACATGCGCGAGGGCTCTCCCAACCCGTTCTCCCCTGGCAACCGCACCGTCATCCTGAGCAAAGCGAAGGATCTGTGCACTCGCTGGCAGCGCCATCGCAGTCGGCGAGGGTCCGAACTTAAGTCCTTATTCCAGAATATTTTAGCGGTAAGTCCTTGCGGCTCAAGATTTTACCCCGAATCAGGTCGATACCCCCTGCCCAAGTTATTAAGAATCAATACTTTAGCGAAAAGAACCAAAAAATATCAGGAGGGGGGGAGGGCGATCCGGGAAAGTCTCGGGACGGACGCGACGCCTCGCAGTTTCATACCCAGGATAGTTTTCCAGGAGCTGGCCTGTCGTCACCGCGAGATCAAGAGCTGCCCGGCTTCACTTCGTTGCTTCCGCCCATTCCTGCTCGCCGCGGTGGAGCAAGGCCTCGCGGTCTTCCGGCAGGATCCAGCGTCGTTTCACCAAGTCGTCGATCGCGTTCTTGTACCGAGTCATATAGTCATCGCGATCCCAGCGATGAAGTCGGAAGAGAATTCGACCTCGCCGTTTTTCAGGTTCACCGCATGGCTGAGATCGACGATGCGCTGGTTGTGCGGACTGGCCACTGGAAGCGAGAAGTTGACGCGTCCAGTGATGCGCTCGTACGACCCGGCGTCGCCGAACGGTTTGCCGCTGAGGACATCGGTGCGGGAAGCAATCTCGACGCGAACAACGCGCGCGGTGAGCGGCAAAGCGATCAGAAGCAGAATCAGTAAAAGCGGCGGCACACGAACACGAAGTTGCATGCGCGGAAGGATAGCACGGTTGCCGCGCGGATCTCTTCCGGGGCGGTGTACAATTCCTCGCACTCGCAGAGTCCAGAGAATCGAGTCGCGATCCATCAGTCGCGGGGGCTGAACCATGAAGAGAGTTTCGCGTACATTCGCTGCCGTCCTGATCAGTTTCGCCGCATCAATCTTTGCTACTTTTTTCTGCGGCCCCGCTGTCGCCCAGAAATCCGACGCTCCCAAAACCGCGGCCTCGAAGAAGCCAGCACCGGTTCCCTCCAATGAAAAGCCCGCGGAGAGCACCGTTAAGCCCGAAGCTTCCGCTGAGCAAAAGCCGGCGCCTCGTGAAACCCCCGGCGACAAGGAGAAGGATAAAGAAGAGCACTATGACATGACCGAAGCGGCGCCGGTGGTGACGCACCATCAGCTCACCATTGACGGGAAGTCGCTCAAGTACACGGCGACCGCCGGGCGTCTGCCTATCAAGCGCGGCGATGGCAGGATCGAAGCGGAGATGTTCTACGTCGCCTACACGCTGGACGGCCAGGACGCTGCCAAGCGGCCGCTCACGTTCGCATTCAACGGCGGCCCGGGGTCGGCGTCGATCTGGCTGCACATGGGGGCGCTCGGTCCGCGAAAAGTGGTGCTGCAACCGGATGGATTCATGCCTCCCGCGCCATACCACATTGAGGACAACGCTTATACGCTGCTCGACAAGAGCGACCTCGTGATCATTGACGCGATCGGCACCGGATTCAGCCGAGCCGCCGACGCGGAACTCATGAAGAAATTCTGGGGAGTGAAGGGCGACATTGAAGCCTTCAGCGAATTCATACGGCTCTACATCACGCGCAACGAGCGCTGGTCGTCCCCGCTGTTCCTGTTCGGAGAGAGCTACGGCACCACGCGCTCCGCGGGCATTGCCGGATACCTTGCCGACCGCGGCATTTCGTTCAATGGCATCACCCTGCTCTCGACGGTTCTGAACTTCGAAACTCTCGAAGACAACAACACGAACGACCAGCCTTACGTTTTTCTGATTCCGTCGTTCACCATGATCGCGGGCTATCACCACAAACTGGCGGCCGATCTGGCGCAGGACATGAACCGGGCGCGGCAGGAGTCGGAGCAGTGGGCGTCGACCGAGTACGCGCAGGCTCTGGCCAAGGGAGACGCGCTCACACCGCAGGAACGGCAGAAGATCATCGAGCAACTGGCACGATTCACGGGTCTGAGCAAAGAAGTGATCGACGAGGCGAATCTCCGCATCAATGTGCGCAAGTTCACGCACTATCTGTTGATCGATCAGAAGCTGCGCGTTGGGCGGCTGGACGCGCGCTACACCGGGCCCGATCCCAACGGGTTGCTGGATACTCCAATGTACGATCCCACCGGGTCGGCAACTCAGCCACCGTTTACGTCGGTATTCAACAACTACATTCGAACCGAGTTGGGATACAAGACCGACACGCCCTACTACGTGCGCGCGCAGGACGTGGGCTTCGACAAGTGGGATTGGGGATCGGCGATTCAGGGATTTCCCGACACCGCGTCGGCGATGCGGCAGGCGATTGTGAAGAATCCTTATCTGAAGATTCTGGTGATGGAAGGCTACTACGATCTGGCGACGCCGTATTACGCCGCCAATTACACCGTAGACCATCTCAACCTGCCGCAGAAGTATCGGGACAATGTTTCGTTTGCGACCTACGATTCGGGGCACATGGTGTACCTGCCGATGGAAGGCCTGAAGAAGATGAAGGCGGATCAAGCGGCATTTATGGGGAAGGCGAATCCTTAACCACAGAGGACACGGAGGACACAGAGTTTTGTGACTGTTAAGGACATCATGAAAAAGACACACCTTCTGTTAGTAACTTCTCTTTTGGTTTCCAGTGTCATTGCATTTGGGGATGATTCCTGCGCGAAGCTTTCCGCGGCAAAGATCCCCGGTGCAACGATCACCCTCGCCCAGACGGTTGCCGCTGGGACATTCGTCGGTCCGCCTGCGCCCTTCAGCGGAGTCGATGGAGCGGCACTGTACAAGAGCCTGCCGGCATTTTGCCGAGTTGTGGCGGAGGCGAAACCGACGGCGGATTCCGCCATCAAGCTCGAAGTGTGGCTGCCGATCTCGGGGTGGAACGGCAAACTGCAAGGCATTGGCAACAGTGGATTCGCCGGGCTGATCGACTACGAGCAGCTTAGTACGTCCATGTCGAAGGGATACGCGACTACTGCGACCGATGCGGGCCACACTGGCTCGCCCATTGATGCGACCTGGGCGCTGGGGCATCCGGAGAAAGTTGTCGACTTCGGACATCGCGGAATCCACGAGATGACGCGCGTGGCGAAAGAAGCGGTACATGCGTTCTATGGGAAGACTCCGCAGCGGTCTTACTTCGCGGGATGTTCCGATGGCGGGCGCGAGGCGCTGATGGAAGCGCAGCGCTATCCCGCGGACTACGACGGCATTCTGGCGGGGGCTCCGGCGAACTACTGGACGGCGCTACTCTCGACGGCGGCGTGGGACACGCAAGCGCTGACTCTCGATGCGGCGAGCTTCATTCCGCAGGCGAAGATTCCCGCATTTCCGCGGCGGTACTTGCGGCGTGCGATGAACTCGACGGCGTGCGCGACGGGATCCTCAACGATCCCAGACAGTGCCACTTTGATCCGGCGACGATCGAATGCAAGGCGGGCGAAGACACGGACAAGTGTTTGACCGCACCGCAAGCGGCGGCGCTGAAGAAGATCTACGCGGGTCCGCATGATGCCAGCGGGCACGAAATCTTTCCTGGCTATTTGCCCGGAGCGGAAGATGGGCAGGGTGGCTGGGGACTGTGGATTACCGGGCCGGCTCCAGCGAAGAGTTTGATGGCGTTCTTCGGGATTGGGTACTTCTCGAACATGGTTTACGAAAAGCCCGACTGGGATTACAAGACATTCACGCTCGCCGGAATGAAGTTAGCCGAGGAGAAAACTGCGAGTGCGTTGAATGCGACCGATGCTGACCTGAAACCGTTTCAAGCCCGGGGCGGGAAGCTGATTCTGTATCACGGGTGGAACGATCCGGCGATTCCGGCGATCAACACGGTCAACTATTATCAGAGCGTGCTCGCGAAGATGGGAGAGCGCGCGGCACAGTCGTTCGTGCGCCTTTACATGGTGCCCGGAGTGCAGCACTGTGACGGCGGCCCAGGCCCCGACTCTTTCGGACAGGTCGGCAAGTTGGTGTTCGACGATCCTCTGCACAGCGTGGATGCTGCTCTGGAACAGTGGGTGGAGAAGGGCGCGGCACCGTCTGCGATCATCGCCTCGAAGTATTCCGATGACCAGCAGCACGCTAAGATGACGCGGCCGCTGTGCGCGTACCCGATGGCGGCGAAGTACAAGGGTAGCGGCGACACGAACGATGCGGCGAACTTTGTTTGTGAGAAATAGAGAAAGGCATCCACCACAAAGGACACTAAGGTTCACGAAGGAAAACAGGTCCACTGAAAGCACTTAGTGTCACTTCGTGACCTTCGTGGTTCAAGTTCTTTACCGGCTGTACTGATTCTTCTTCTTGTCTTCGTGGCGCTCGATGCCGAGTTGGATCAACCGGTCGATCAAGTCCGCATACGCCAGACCGGATGCCCCCCAAAGTTTGGGATACATGCTGATGGCGGTGAATCCGGGCATGGTGTTGATCTCGTTCAAATAGATTTTCCGCGTCTTCGGATCCATCAGGAAGTCAACGCGCGCCAGGCCAGAGCAATCGACCGCCTGGAATGCGGCAACGGCCAGTTCCTGCACTCTCTTCGTTTCAGCCTTGGTGAGTTTGGCGGGGATGATGAGTTGCGAACCTTCGTCGACATATTTCGCAGTGTAGTCGTAGAACTCTGTGCCGGGAACGATCTCGCCTGGGACGGATGCTTCGGGCTCGTCGTTACCCAGTACCGAGCACTCGATCTCGCGGGCTTTTTCTTTCTTTCCACCCACGCCCTGCTCGATGACGATCTTGCGGTCGAACTTGGCCGCCTCTTCAATGGCCGGGCCAAGTTCTTTGCGGTTGTGCGCCTTGCTGATCCCCACCGACGATCCGAGATTGGCTGGCTTCACAAACACCGGATAGGTCAGTTTGCTCTCCATCAGCTTCTGAACTTTCTTCGGATCTTTCTCCCACGCGGCGCGCAGGATGGTGACGTGCTTCACGATTGGGATTCCCGCAGCGATGAATAAGGACTTCATGATGTCTTTGTCCATCCCTGCGGCCGAGCCGAGGACGCCCGCGCCTACGTAGGGAATGTCGGCGAGTTCGAGCAGGCCCTGGATGGTGCCATCCTCGCCAAAGGTACCGTGCAGCACAGGGAAAATCACATCGACGTTGATGGCGCGGTCGCTGGCGCGCCTCATCTGCGCAGCGTCGGTTTGAAAGGGGACCAATCCACTGCGGCGGTGTACCGGCTCGGGAGGCACGACGACCGATTCCCCGTGTGCGAGCACTGCCGCCGGGGACGTGGTCTCCGGGTCGCCGGCGCGCAGGTTGCGCGGCTCGAGCACGAGCTTGCCGGTCAGCAGGTTTTCCGCATGCTCCGCCGTCAGCCAGCGCCCATCTTTGGTGATGCCGATGGGGACGACATCGTATTTTTCTTTATCAATTGCGTTGAGAACCGATGCGGCTGAAAGCAAGGAAACTTCGTGCTCTCCGCTGCGCCCGCCGAATAAGATGCCGACCCGAAGCTTTTCCATGACCTTCCAGTGTGAAGGCGGGCGAAGTGTCCCGTCAATCGCAGGGTGAGTACTGTAGTCACCTCGCGAAACTTCTTAGCCACGGATTCGCACGGATTTCTACGGATAGGTCTTTATTCTTTGTTCTTCGATCCGTATGAATCCGCGAAACTCCGTGGCTAAAGAATTTTTTTGCCGAACGCTGACAGCGCCAATTCCACCGCGAGATCGGCCGTGCGATTGTGCTCGTCGATGACGGGATTCACCTCGACAATCTCGAAGCTCAGCATGTGGCCGTGGTCGGCGATGATCTCCATGGCGAGGTGGGCCTCGCGATAAGTGGCGCCGCCGCGGACGGGAGTGCCCACGCCGGGCGCGTCCTCGGGATCGACCCAGTCCATGTCGAGCGAGATGTGGTAGCCGGCAGTGCCACGTGCAGCCATGCGAAGGGCTTCTTCCATCACCGTACGCATGCCGCGCTCGTCAATGTCGCGCATGGTGAAGACGCCGATGCCGGCACGGACCACGTTTTCTTTTTCTACGGCGTCGATGTCGCGTACGCCGACCAGCACGCAGTTCTGCGGTTTCACCTTGGGCGAGAAGTCGAAAATGTTCCCCAGTTCGGAGGGCCACAGGCCCATCAGAGCGGCGAGCGGCATGCCGTGCACGTTGCCGCTGGGAGACGATTCGGGCGTGTTGATGTCGGTGTGTGCGTCGATCCAGATCAGGCCGACGGACTGCTTCTGCCGGCGATAAAACTCGGCCACCCCTGAGACCGTTCCGGCCGCCATGGAATGATCTCCGCCGAGGGCGAGGGGGACTTTCCCGGCTTCAAGGGTCTTGATCACCAACTCCGCATGCTTGGTGCAGGTGGCCGTGATCTCCTTCAAATACTTGGCGTGGGTGTCGCCTTCTTTTTTTTGCTCGGGGATGGCAACGGGGACGTTGCCGCCGTCTTCCACTTCATGCCCGAGGGCTTCGAGGCGCGCTTCAAGTCCGGCCACTCGCACGGCCGAAGGGCCCATATCGACGCCGCGCCGCGATTGGCCGAGGTCAAGGGGGACGCCGATGACCCGAATTTTTCGGGGAGTGATGTTGGAAGAGGTTGCAGTTGTCATCATCATAGGGTCAAGGGAGCTGGATTGGGTGATTGAGCGATTGAAGATCGTGTCGCTTTGGATTTTCAATCGCTCAATCACCCAATCGCTCAATCATTCAATCTTCTTACGGGTACAGCCGGTACAGCATTCTCGGGAACGGAATCGTTTCGCGCACGTGCTCCAGGCCGCAGATCCAGGCTACGGCGCGCTCGATGCCCATGCCGAAACCGCCATGCGGGACGCTGCCGAACTTGCGCAGGTCGAGATACCACTTGAAAGCCTCTTCCGGCAGGTTATGTTCCTTGATGCGCTGCAGCAGCAACTCGTATGAGGCCATGCGCTGCGAGCCGCCGATGATTTCGCCGTAACCTTCGGGAGCGAGCACGTCGACGCACAGGGCGAGTTCCGGGTGCTGCGGGTCGGGCTCCATGTAAAAGGCCTTTACCTTCGCCGGGTAGCGATGAACCATTACCGGCTTGTCGAACTGCGCCGACAGGTAGGTCTCGTCGGGCGAGCCCAGGTCGCCGCCCCATTCGAATTTCGATTCCAGCGCGCCTTTGGCGTGGCCTTCCTGCAGATTCTTGACCGCTTCGTCGTAGCTGATGCGCGGGAATGGCGCTTCGATTTTTTCGAGCTTGGAAATATCGCGGCCGATGGTCTGCAGATCGACGCGGCGCTTCTCGAGGCAGCGCTTCACAATGAAGGTGATGAGGCCCTCGGCCAGTTCCATCACATCGTCGAGTTCGGCATAGGCGACTTCGGGTTCGACCATCCAGAACTCGGTGAGGTGGCGTCGCGTCTTCGATTTCTCCGCGCGAAACGTGGGACCGAACGAATACACCTTGCCCAGCGCCATCGCGGTCGCTTCCACGTAGAGCTGCCCTGACTGCGTGAGGAACGCCTGCTCGTCGAAGTAATCGACGGGGAACAGCGTGCTGGTGCCCTCACACGCCGCCGGAGTAATGATAGGAGGATCGGTCAAAGTGAAGCCGCGTTCGTCGAAGAAATCGCGCGCCGCCTTGATGATCTCGGCACGTACGCGCAGAATCGCGGCCTGCCGCTGCGAACGCACCCAGAGATGGCGATGCTCCATCAGGAAGTCGGTGCCGTGCTCTTTGGGCGTGATCGGGTAGGGCCTCGATTCGGGCACGCGCTGCACGACCTGCACGTTCATCACATCGAGTTCGTAGCCGCCGTGAGCCCGCTTGTCGGCGCGGACCTTGCCTTCGACGATCACGCTCGACTCCTGCGTCAGCGTCTTGATCGCGTCGAAGACTTCTGGCGGGACGGCGTTCTTCGGCACGACACCTTGAATGATGCCCGAGCCGTCGCGAAACTGGGGGAACAACAGCTTCCCGCTCTCGCGCAGGTTGTAGAGCCAACCGCGGATGGTGACCGACTGGCCTTCATGCTTGCCGATTTCTGCGATGGTTGTGACAGGTGAAGACATAGTTAGGTCAGGTTTCAAAGTTTCAAGGTTTCAGAGTTTCAAGGCAAACCCATGCGGGTCCTTGAAACTTTGAAACTATGAAACCTTGAAACCTTAGGCTCCTTCCAGCTTTTCGAACGTTTCTGCAAGCTTTTCCAGCGGGTTCACTTTCTCATCTTCCCCGAGTTCCAGCAGAAGGGGTGGGGTTTGCGGAGCCGAACGGAGCAGTTCCATGGCTTCTTTCCAGTCGATGGTTCCCTGCCCCGGCCACAAGTGAGAGTCTTTCAGTTTGTCGTTGTCGTGAACGTGCGTGGAGCAAATATGGTTGCGCAGGATCTCAAAGCCTTCGCGGACCGAGCCCGCCATGTGTGCGTGTCCAAAGTCGAAACAGACGCCGACGTCATCGAAGTGCGCGCCCCGGATCATTTCTACCAGCCGGTCGGGCGTCGAGAGTTCGTTGGGGATGTTCTCCAGCAGAATGCGCACGCCCAGGGGCTTGGCAAAAGCCCGCAGATGTTCGATGGAGGTCATGGCCGCTTCGAACTTCTTCTCGCTGAAATCCTCGTTGGGAGCGCCTAAGTGCTGCACCAGAAAACGGAATGGAATCTGCTCGGCAATTTCAAGGGCGCGCTTGATCTCGTCCATCGCGTCGATTCGCGCGGCGCGGTCGGGGGATGCGATATTGACCGGCGGAGCGCCGGCACGTCCCCACTCGTAGTCGGCATACAGAGGTGAGTGGACCGAATTGAGCGGAATGCCGCTGCCGCGGAACCACTCGGCGATCTCTTTCACGTGCGCCTTGCGGTTGGCATAGTCGATATGCTGGCGTGCCGCGAAGATCTCGACCGCCTGCACCCCGCTGCGAGACAGCCCATCCAGAATGCCGGGATGCAGCCGCTCTTTCACGAACAGATAAGTGGAAACCGCTTTCAGCATGTCGTCCCTTAGAGAATTGTTGATTGATGATTGCTGATTGTGGATTTAGAACCCAAACTCCGGCGCCTTTGATTTTCAATCAGCAATCAACAATCATCAATCGTCAATGCCTTTCTAGTAGCCCACAGCTTTTCCGTTGCCCCGGCCATCACTTGCACCCAGCCGGTCGCCGCTTTTGGCATCGACGGCGATGCACTCTGCGTCGCTCCAATACGGTTCCACATCCGAGCCGTAGTGAAGGCCAACTTCAATCTTGTATCCCATCTGCCGCAGCAAGTTCGCGGTGTCGGGCGAAAACCATTGTTCCACGTTCACGACGTCAGGCATCCACTGATTGTGAAAGCGGGGAGCGTTCACCGCCTCCTGAATATTCATGCCATAATCCACGACTCCCACTAGAACATTCGCAACGGTCGTAATGATCTTGGAACTACCGGGAGAACCCAGGACCATAACGGTCTTGCCGTCGCGAACGACAATGGTCGGAGTCATTGACGACAACGGGCGCTTGCCTGGCCCAATCGCATTGGTGTCGCCCTGAAGCAGGCCGTCGGAATTGGGCACGCCCGGCTTCGATGAGAAGTCGTCCATCTCATCGTTCAGCAAGAAACCCAGGCCGTCGGCGGTGACCCGCGATCCGAACCAGTCATTGATGGTAGTGGTCACGGAAACTGCATTGCCTTCCGCGTCCATCACGGAATAGTGCGTGGTGTGGTTGCCTTCGTGCGGCGCCACCAGCGGGGGGTGTGAAGCCGCATACTGTTCGAGCTGGCTGAACACCGCTGGCCGTTTCAGATCTTTGCTGGGAGTAGCGTGCGCGGGATCGATGGTTTCTTCCCAGGCCGCGGCGTATCTTTTATCAATGAGCTGGGCCACGGGAATTTTCGCAAAGTCGGGATCGCCCATAAACTCGGCGCGATCGAAGAATGCCCGCCGAAACGCCTCAGCGGTGTAGTGAATCGACTGGGCCGAGCGGTCTCCCATCTTGCCGAGATCGTAGCCTTCCAGAATATTAAGGGATTCAATCAGCACGGTGCCACCCGAGGACGGGGGCGGCGCGCTGATGATTTCATATCCACGGTAGGTCCCGCGCACGGGCTCGCGCTCTTTGACTTCGTAATGCGCCAGATCGTCGGCGGTAATCAGCCCTCCGCCTTTCTGCATCGCGGCCGCCAGTTCGCGAGCGAGCGAGCCGTGATAGAAATCGTCCGGTTTCTCGGCAATCCGCTGCAGCGTGCGCGCCAGGTCGGGCTGCCGAAAAATCTCTCCCGGCTGGTAGTAGTCACCGTTGCGCTGAAAGATCCGCCGCGACTCGGGAAACTCGCTGAGATGCTTGTCCGTCCGCAGGTCGCGCGCCTCTTCCCAGTTCAGCGCGTAACCTTCGTGCGCCAGCCGGATGGCCGGGGCCATGACTTGCTTCAGGGTCAGCTTGCCGTATTTCTGCTCGGCATAGACCATGCCGGCGACGGACCCCGGCACGGCGATCGACTTGTAGCCAATATCGCTGGCACCTTCGATGACGTTGCCCTGCGCGTCCAGATACATGTCGCGCGTCGCCGCCGCGGGAGCCTTTTCGCGGTAGTCGAGGAAGTGCGTCTTGCCGTCGGCCATGCGGATCAGCATGAATCCGCCACCACCGATGTTTCCCGCCGGCGAATGCACCACGGCCAGCGCGAATCCGGTGGCGACCGCCGCATCGATGGCGTTGCCTCCGGCCTGCATGATCTCGACACCGACATGCGATGCCAGTTCGTGCACGCTAACTACGATTCCATGCGAAGCATGAACCGGGTGCGTGGAAGCGGCAGCCGAAGGCGTGGCGGCAAGTGCCGTGAGCGCCATCAGCAGCAAAATCAATAATTTATGCGGAAATCGCATGCGGGTTGAGCGGGCTCGGGCCTCGGGGGCGAACTCTGAGGCTAGCCGACGGCGGCAAGCGGAGTCAAATGAATCGGAAGGTTGTGGGGCGCGGTGCCCCCGCCAGCTCTGAGCGCCGCCCGATCACTTCGGCCGGCGAGACCCCTTCTTGTGCTTGCGGGCCGACGAAGCTTTCTCATTGACTGCTTTTTGCGCCTTTTTCCGGGCTTTTGGCACCTTCGCCGCCACCATCTCATACGACTGCCGGATCAGGTCCTTCAATTCATCGTTGCGCAAGGCCTCCAGTCGGTCGAGCATGACCCAGTTGTGACGCCCGAGATAGGGAGACGGGCGAATGTCCGGGCGTTCAATCAACTCGGCAAACCTCTCCGGAGAGCACTTGCAGGTCAGGCGCACCTGATCCAGTCCCAGTACAGCGAACATCTTCTCTCTGACCTTGAAGCACAGGGCATCTCCCCATTGAAGCTTCTCCGTCGCTTCGGGATGACCCATACAGTACGCGCGAACTTCATCCACGTTCATGCAGCTTCTCTTCCAGGGCGGAGCTACCGGCTTGCGAATCCGATTGTAGAACGACTCTGCTTACCGGGGGCGGCGCGAAGCGTCCAATCGTTTGGAAGCTCAGTCTTCGTGATATATTTTCCAGCCAAGATGAGGAGGGTGCGCTCATGGACATTCACGGTATTTGTCCCCTGCTACAGGTCTTCGACATGCCGACCGCGATCCAGTTCTATCGCGACGTGCTGGGTTTCAGAGTGCACTCCACATCGGAGCCCGGGGACAACTGCAATTGGGCATGGCTCAAGTTGAACGGCGCCGAGCTGATGCTGAATACCGCTTACGAAGCTGACCAGCGGCCCTCCGCAGCTGTTCCGGCGCGTGTCGCCGCCCATGACGATACTTGCCTGTTTTTCGGCTGCAAAGACCTCGACGCTGCCTACCAGCATCTCCGCGCACATGGGGTGAATTTAAAAGAGCCGAAAGTGGCACCTTATGGCATGAACCAGTTGTGGTTCAAGGATCCCGACGGCTACGGGCTGTGCTTCCAGCATCCCGACACGAAGCAGGGCCAGGATCAGTGGGTGGACGCATATGGAATTGAACCCAAGACCATAGCATCGCGATAGGCGCCGCGCCTACGTTCGATCCACGAACTGAAGCAGCCGCCGCCGCAAAGTAGCGCCGGCATCTTGCCGGCTGTCGCGAGGGCATCCTGCCCTCGCACGCGCGGGCGGGACGCCCCCGCGACAGCCGCCGGGACGGCGGCGCTACTAAGTTTGTCCTTACGCTTGCAGTTGCTTGATCACCGTGACCTTGCTGTAGGCCACGCGGAAACCCAACCGCTCTGCATTGCGTTGCGAAATGGTGCCGCCCTGGGTGACCACCGCCGCATACTCACATCCAGCCTCAACGGCAGCCGCCATGCGAGCGCGCAGCAGCGCTGTCTGCAGGCCGCGTCCGCGAAACGCGGCAAGGGTGCCAGCGCCGCACATGGCAAAGACGCGATGCTCCGGAATGACCAGCCCAGTGCCGCAGGCCACCAGCTTGCCCTCGACGCTGGCCACGAAGGCCAGCGCCCGCTCCATCTGATAGAAGGGCGCCATGAGTCCCCGAAACGCCTCGGGCGCGCCGTCGGGAAAGAACGCGCTCTCCACGATGGCGCCGGCAGCGTCGGCTTCTTCCAACCGGCTGCGGCGGATCTCGCATCCCGCCGGAGGTGGAGGAACTTTCTCCTCCGCGTCCAGCTTGCGGTACAGAACATTGTTCAGTTCCGCGATTGCATAGCCGCGTTCCTTGAACATCTCGAACACGGCCGCGTCGTGCAGGGGACACAGGTCCACCTGCGATGGAGCCTGGTGCGCGCGGTAGAACTCCTCCACGCGATTCAGATCCTCGGCCATAAACGGCCGGTCCAGACCGGCGCCGGTGGCGCGTCCGATGGGCGAGCCGAGCCCGGCAAAGATCATGTGGCCGCCGCAGATTTCCTGTTCCGCCGCTCCCATCTCGGGGCGCGTTTTCTGAAACATCCGCGCGTACAACACCTGCGGCATTTCCTCGATCGACTCGAAACGGCGAGCCAATGCCTTATCCACGAATTGCATGAGAGAGATCCTTATTCGAAGCGCGTTCTCGACGGGAAGCGAGCGAGGATGCTACTACAAAACCTCGCCGAGAATCTCGGTGCGCCGCATCGGCGGAGATTCCCCGTGCGTTCGCAATTTCCCTAACCGGCCCTACGGCGAGACCCCGCCAGCCAATGTATACTCTGAGGTTTCCGCGAGCTGGAACTGAGTCGCGCACCGGACCCAACCAACCTTTAACTCATAGCTGAGGAGATCCGCCATGCAGAGCCGCATCACCGGCACTACCATGCCCGTTCTGGAATTCGCCCTGGACCCCAACGATTCCATCATATCGGAGGCGGGAGAACTCTCGTGGATGAGCAGTTCGATCCAGATGACCACCCACACGCAGTTCGGCGGAGGAGGAGGACTCTTCGGCGTGCTGAAGCGCGTGGCCGGTGGCGGATCCATCTTCATGACTGAATATCGCGCCCTTGGGGCAGCTGGCGAACTGGCCTTCGCGACCAAGCTGCCCGGCCACATCGTGCCCGTGGAAATTTCTCCGGGACACGAGTACATGATTCATCGCCACGGCTTTCTCTGCGCCACGCCTCAAGTACAGCTCGGGGTCGGCTTCCAGCAGTCGCTGGGCGCGGGAGTTTTCGGAGGCGATGGCTTCCTGCTACAGAAGGTCAGCGGGCAGGGGACCGCGTGGCTCGAACTTTCTGGAGAACTCGTGGTGCGCGATCTGCAGCCCGGAGAAACCTTGCGCGTCCATCCCGGCCATGTGGGGGCGTTTCAGTCCGGCGTTTCGTTCCAGATCACGACCGTGCCCGGCATCAAGAACATGATCTTCGGCGGCGACGGAATTTTCCTGGCGGCACTGACCGGCCCCGGCCGAATCTGGTTGCAGACACTGCCTATCTCCAGATTGGCCCATGCCCTGGCGGAGTACATGCCCCATGAAACCCGCAGAGAGAACGTGCAAAGCGGCGTGGTTGGGGGGATTGTGGGCTCCATCCTCGACAACATGAAGTAGCGTAGCGGACCGGGTTCTCGGCCCCAACCGCGAGGACTCCATACCCTACATCCTTCAACACCTTCGTGCTATTCCGAATCTCCGAGAAAAGCAATAATTGTAAAGTGAAGCGATTGACGTGGTACACATGACTTGTTGGTTGGAGAAATAAATGGAATGCCGCACCAAGGATGAACTTGAGCAACACCTGTCGGATATTCGCCGACTTGCAACCAGCCCTGCTCTTACATCGGAGGAACAGGATGCGGCGGTGCGGGCGGAGCGGTTTGCCATCGGCCTCCTGAGGGAGCACGATGAGTCGGGGCACCACGGCAAGAGATGCCCGTTCGCCACCCGGATATAGCCCACACGGGTACCGCTCGGAAAAGTCTATGTGCGTCTCTCAGTGCGAGGAGACGCGCATCCCGGGATCGAGCCACGGACTCCTCGCGGGGTGCCCCAGAAGCCCGGTGAATGAGCGCTCTGGCGATATTACGCCAACGATCCCCCTGAGCCGCTGATGCTCGTTTTGCGCGCTGCAATTACTTGCAATTACTTGCACATTGACAGGGCAACCACCCCGGAACATAATCTCGCGCACGCTTTTGGGCACATCTGCCCTTTCTCTGGTGCCCGAAGGTTTCCGCCCCCGCCTTTCCGCGCTCGGAAAGGGCTGATCCATGATCCGCTGGTCTACACATGCTGTCACGATGGTGACCGATATCGGGGCGGGGTCACAAATCGCCGGGCGAAAATGGTGATAGGCAACTAGAGAAAATGGTCCACAGGTGGATTTTTCTGCCGAGCCAGTTGGAATGGTTTGTCAAAAGCATGAGCCCGCAGCCGAAAAATTCGAGAGGAGATTCTATGAATTGGACGAACCGGGGAGTTCTGATTTTACTGGTTTTAGTAGCTTCCGTCGCCGTGGCGGAGACCCCGACACAATCGATTACGGTGGACTGCAACAACGGCCAGTCGTTGAATGGCACACTATCCAAGTTGAACAAGCAGACGCCCACCACTGTCTTGGTGAACGGAACCTGCACCGAATACGTTCAGGTCATCGGCTTCGAAAACCTCACACTGAAGGGCCTGGCCGGTGCGACGCTGCTGCAGCCGACCACCGGGGCGGGCAATGTGCTTAACAATCTCCTGTACATTGAGTCTTCTCGGAGCGTTACCGTAGATGGATTCAGCATCCAGGCGGACACGGTGACCGTTCCGGCCGTCGGGATCGGTCATGGCAGCAGCGACATCCGGTTGCGGCACTTGAATATACAGGGCGGCACCTCGGGAATCGTCGTTTTTGAACACAGCCAAGTGTCCATTGCCTATGTTACGGCACAGGACCCTGGGTACTCCACGCTCGGCGTCTATGACCTGTCTGATGTTCACCTTGAGCGCAGCGCGTTTAAGGATACGACCGGAGCGTTGTGGCACGTCGGCATGGATGTCGGAGCTTCCCATATCACGATGTACGGCACCACTATCAGCAATATGCAGGAGGGCATCAACGGCCACGGTGGTGCCATTATCGACGTGGTCACCTTCGACACCTACTATGCGTTTGGTGGGCCCAGTGATGTAGTCATCGATAGCCCCGCTGGAACAAACTACAACGGGGTGACGATCGACACGGGCGGTTCGCTCAATGTAGCGAGCGCGAGGCTTTTGATTAACAAGCCCGGACAAACGTACGGCGGCACCACGGGAGGAGTGCTCATCTCCGACGGTGCAGCCCTGAATGCTTCCAATGGAAACCTCGTGATCATGGGTAGTAATGGCCAAGGGGGTTATGGTTCTCAATAACTCACACGCGACTGTGGTCGGCGCAACGGTTACGGGGGGCAGTCATGGCGGCCTGGTGGCGGCGAATCTGTCGAGCATCGACGTGAGTGTCGGGACTACCCTTACGCTCGTCGGCGGGAACAGCGTGGATTTATTCTGCGACCCGGGCTCGACGATTACGGGTAGCGCGAATCTCTCGGGCGTTCCTACTTCGCAGTGCACCAATCTACTCACCGGAGAGACCGTGACCTTGCCTTAGCCTGGGCCTGAGCAGAGCCGATCGGGATGGGCCGGTCGCAGTTGGCCGGTCCACGATTGGTATTTATTAAAGATTGCCCCTCCGCTGCATTTCCAAGCGGAAGGCAATTTCAAAAGTAACTGTTGCGACCAGGCGATAGCACGCATTGACCCGATTTGTTGCCCGCCATCTCAGGTAAACTATCCGGGATCCCCTGGCGTCCCAGCAACCAATGATCAACGGCAAGCGCATCGCGGTCGTTATGCCCGCCTACAATGCGGAGAAGACTCTTCAGGTTACGGTGGGCGAAGTGCCGGACCTGGTGGACATCCGCATTCTGGTGGACGACCACAGCTCGGACCAGACCGTGGCACTCGGCCGCAGCCTTGGCTTGTACGTCTTCCAGCACGACCGCAACTACGGCTACGGACGCA